>OWIQ01000593.1_pt1 | contig 19233 bp, 19 predicted proteins | sample 1732701 | NCBI WGS metagenome assembly OWIQ01 (sample SAMN05065744, study PRJEB22554) | human gut metagenome | biome: ENVO:2100002; feature: ENVO:00000062; material: ENVO:00002003 | host: Homo sapiens | place: USA
GAGATGTAGCTCCGTCTCGTGGGCTCGGAGATGTGTATAAGAGACAGCCCCACGATGGCGGTAATGTCCGCGCCGAAATTCAGGACCGTTTTATCGGGAAAGCTCTTGAAGCCTTGGATTTCCAGCTGCTTTAAGTACACGTTTGTTTCACTCCTTCTGCATATCCCGGATGATGCGGTCGATCCGGCGGGCTGTATCGATGAAATCCTGCTCCGTGTAGCCCTTGGTGGTCATGGCCGCCGTTCCGATGCGGACGCCGGATGTCTGCTGGGGGGACCGGGTATCGTTGGGGACGCAATTCTTGTTCAGGGTGATGTGATGGCGGTCCAGCTCCTCCTGAACGGCCTTGCCGGTCAGGCCCGTGTCCGTCAGGTCCAGCAGGAACAGGTGGTTGTCCGTTCCCCCGGTGACCACCTTATAGCCCATCTGGAGGAACGCATCGCACATGGCCTTGCAGTTGCGGACCACCGCGTGGATGTAGCGCTTGAAATCCTCGGTGCAGGCCTCCTCGGCGGTGACGGCCTTCCCGGCCACCACGTGCTGCAATGCGCCGCCCTGGATTCCGGGAAAAACGGCGCTGTCCACCTGCTTGGCAAGCTCCGGCCGGCAGAAGATCAGGCCGCCCCGTGTGCCCCGCAGGGTCTTGTGGGTGGTGGTGGTAATGATGTCCGCCAGGCCGAAGGGGGAGGGATGGTCCCCGGCCGCCACCAGCCCGGCAATGTGGGCCATATCCACCATGAAATATGCGCCGACTTCCTGTGCAGCAGCTGCAAAGGCCCCGAAGTCAATGATGCGGCTATAAGCGGATGCGCCGGCCAGAATCAGTTGCGGCCTGTATGCGGATGCTTTTCTTCGCATGTCGTCGTAGTCGATGAAGCCCCTGTCGTCCACACCGTAGAACACCATGTTGTACAGCTTGCCGCTGAAATTCACCGGGGAACCGTGGGTCAGGTGGCCGCCGTTGTTCAGGCTCATGGCCAGGATGGTATCCCCCGGCTTCAGCACGCTCATGTAGGCGGCGAAGTTGGCGGAGGAGCCGCTGTGGGGCTGGACATTGACGTGATAATCCGTCCCGAATACCTGCTGCCACATGCCGCAGCAGTATTCCTCCAGCTCGTCCACGCAGCCGCAGCCACCGTAGTACCGGCCCCGGTTGCCGGAGCGATGCCCGGCGGGATAGCCCTCTGAATACTTGTTGGTCAGGCAGGAGCCCACGGCCCGCATGACGTTCTCGCTGACAAAGTTTTCGCTGGCGATCAGCTCGATGTTGGCGTTCTGCCGGGCCTGCTCGGCTGCAATGATCTCAAAAACCTTGGATTCCATGGGGGTTCCTCTTTCTTTTTGTGGGGGCTGCGGGCTGTAAGGCCTACTACCCGGGTGTGATGTGCATATAGAATCAGCTTATGATACCACAAAACCCTGGATTTTTCAAGAAAAATCACCGGAATACATTTGCGGGAAGGGGACTGCGGGCAAAAAAAATCCGGGAGGGTGCTTCACAAGGAAGCGCCCTCCCGGGGCAGTTTGCTTCAGTTCCGCGAGCATTTCTCCGCGTCGATGGCCAGCACCACCATCAGGGCGTACAGCGCGTCGCCGGGGTCCGCCACGTCGATGGTGTAGGTATCCGTCCAGTGGAACAGCTCCTTGCTGATGGAGGCCACCTGGCGGGGGCCGTCCTGAATGGTGTAGTCCCACTCCATAAAACTGCCGTCCACGGTCCAGCCGCAGAAGTCCAGGGAAAACGACGGCCGGAAAAGAGTAAACTCCTTGCGGATCTCTCCTACGCAGCGGTCGCCGACGTACAGCTCAAACCTGGGCAGGAACGTCAGCACCCGCTGCTGCACCGTGGCGATGTGCTCCCCCTGGGGGCTCAGAATATGCAGGCAATGACCCCAGGAGAGCTTTCCCTCCACGGTATAGGCCACGCTGCCGTCCTCATGGTAGATGTCGTAGCTGTCGAACCACGAGAAAAACCGCTGCTTGAAATACAGCTTCATAGGCGCACCTCCCTTTCCGTTCAGTATACCGTATCCCGGGGCCCCTGACAAGGGAAAATCACTCTTTACAAAATAGAAAATATGTTCTATAATGAAAGCAGTATATGGGAAGGGAGGGCTGCGTCATGCGCGCACGGCCCATCAGCTGCTGCTTTTCCGGCCACCGTCCGGCCAAGCTCCCCTGGGGGGAGGACGAGGACGATCCCCGCTGCCGGGCGCTGAAGGCCCGGCTGCGGGACGCGCTGGACGCCGCCTATGAGGCGGGCTATCGCCACTTTATCTGCGGCATGGCCCAGGGCTGCGACCTGTATTTCTGTGAGCTGGCCCTGGCCCTGCGGCAGCGGCACGGGGACGTCAGCGTGGAGGCGGCTATTCCGTGCCCCACCCAGGCTGACGGCTGGCCCCGGCCCCAGCAGGAGCGCTATCGCCGCCTGGTGGCGGCCTGCGACTATGAGACACTGGTGCAGTCATCCTACAGTCCCGGCTGCATGCAGCGGCGCAACCGCTACATGGTGGACCACGCGTCCATGCTGCTGGCCGTTCACGACGGGCAGCCCGGCGGCACTCAGCGCACTATGGAATACGCCATGCGCCGGGGGCTGCAAATTGTGGATATTCCCCCGGTGATGGAGACATAACCCCAGCCCCTGCCGCATAGGCTTGTCTCAAAGAGGTGAACGCTTTGAAACAGGTGATCTTGCGGCGGGGGCTGGCGCTGCTGCTGGCCGCGGCGGCACTGGGCGCGGTGCTGGCAGGCGGCGGGGCCGACTCCGCCGCCGCACTGTGGCAGTCCGTGTCCCGCCGCCCCAATGTATCCCGGGGACTGCTGCGCTGGGAGCTGGGGGACATTCTGGGGCTGGACGGTCTGTCCGCCCCCACGGTGCTGGCCCTGGGCCAGTCGCCGGTGCTGCTGGCAGGCCGGACCCTGGCTGTCCGGGATGCGGCTCCCCAGCCGGAGGACCCGGACCAGCCGGCGACGCCGGAGACCCCCGCGCCCGCTCCGCCGGAGAAACAGGATCCCCAGCCTGGGGCAGACAACGGCGTCCCGGCCCAGACGGTGGACCCCCGCTCCACCGACGGCTACAGCATCATCAACGGGGTGTACATCAAGAACAAGTCCAGCCGCACCCTGGACCCGGCGGTGCTGGGGGACCGCCAGTTCGTGGCCTGCCCCCGGCAGGGGCCTCAGGTGCTCATTGTCCACAGCCACGCCAGCGAGGCATACACCATGCCGCCGGGCCGGGAGTATGTGCCCTCCGGCACCTTCCGCACGGCGGACTGCTCCTGCAACATGGTGCGGGTGGGAGATGAGCTGGCGGCGGCTCTGTCGGCCTACGGCATTTCCGTGGTCCACGACCGGACCCTCCACGACGGCCAGTCCTACAACGACGCCTATGAAAACAGCCTGGCGTCGATCCGGAGTTATCTGGCCAAGTATCCCTCCATCGTCTATGTGCTGGACCTGCACCGGGACGCGGTGCAGGATGCCAACGGCACCCAGTATAAGCTGGTGACGGCGGAGGACCCCTCTGTCGCCCAGGTGAGCCTGATCATGGGCGTGGCCCACGACGGCTGGCAGGATAATCTGCGCCTGGCCATCGCCGTGCAGGAGAAGCTGGAGACTCAGTCGCCCACCCTGATGCGGCCCATCACCCTGCTGAACTACCGCTATAACCAGTTCGCCGCTCCCGGCAGTCTGCTGGTGGAGGTAGGAGCCGCCGGGAACTCCCTGGAGGAGGCCCTGCAGGCTGCCCGCCTGTTCGGCAAGGGCTTCGCCGAGACGATCCTGGGGCAGTGAGAGAATACAATGCATAAAAAATGTCCCGCACTCCGGCACAGATGTGCCGGAGTGCAGGACATTTTTACAGCACCTTGGACAGGAAGCTCCGCAGGCGGGGAGGCTGGGGGTTTTCAAACAGGGCGCCGGGGCGGTTTTCCTCCATGATGACGCCCTGATCCATAAACAGCACCCGGCTGGCCACCTCCCGGGCAAAGCCCATCTCATGGGTGACCACCACCATGGTCATGCCGCTCTGGGCCAGCTCCTTCATCACATCCAGCACCTCGCCCACCATTTCCGGGTCCAGGGCGGAGGTTGGCTCGTCAAACAGCAGCACCTCCGGCTCCATACACAGGGCACGGACGATGGCGATGCGCTGCTTCTGTCCGCCGGAGAGCCGGGCCGGATATTCTCCCGCCCGGTCGGCAAGGCCCACCCGGTCCAGCAGCGTCATGGCCCGCTGCTCCGCCGTCTGCTGGGACTCCTTTTTCAGCAGCATCGGAGCCATGGTCAGGTTTTTCAGCACCGTCATGTGGGGAAACAGGTTGAACTGCTGGAACACCATGCCCATTTTCATCCGCTGCCGGTCCAGGTCCGTCCGGGGGTCCGTCAGGTCCACGCCGTCCAGGAGGATCTGGCCGCTGTCCGGAGTCTCCAACCGGTTCAGGCAGCGCAGAAACGTGGATTTGCCGCTGCCGGAGGGGCCGATGATGCACACCACGTCGCCCCGCTCCACCTGGGTGGAGATGCCGTCCAGCACGGTGACGCCGCCGAAGCTCTTATGCAGATCCTTAACGCTGATCACTTCTGCGCAGCCTCCTTTCCAGCAGCCCCAGCAGCTGCGTCATGCCGATGACCAGCAGCAGATACACCACCGCCACCAGCAGCAGGGGATTGAAGGCGTCGTAGGTGTTGTTGCGGATCAGGTTCCCGGCTCGGGTCAGGTCCTGGACCGCCACATAGCCCGCCACGGCGGTCTCCTTCAGCAGGGCGATCATCTCGTTGCCGATGGCCGGAAGAATGTTCTTCATGGCCTGGGGCAGCACAATGTGCCAGGCGGCTTGCAGCCGGGACAGGCCCAGGCTGCGTCCGGCCTCCATCTGTCCCGGATCCACGGCGGCAATGCCGCTGCGCATCAGCTCCGCCACATATGCGCCGGAGTTGATGCCGAAGGTGACAATGCCCACCACCAGCCCGTCGGAGGACTTCAGGATCAGAAAGTAGAAGATCAGCAGCTGTACCACCACCGGAATGCCCCGGATCACCGTGGTATACACGTCGCACAGCCAGCACAGAGGCCGCAGCAGGCGGCTGTCCTGGCCGCAGTATTTGATCATGGACACCAGGGCGCCGATGGTCACGCCGATGACCAGAGCGCACAGCGTAATGACCAGCGTGTTTTTCAGCCCGTCCACCAGCAGGAGATAACGCTGCTTTTCGATGAAGGTGGCCTCCAGCTGGGCCAGCCAGCGGGCAAAAAACTGGCCGATTTGCTGAAAAATACTCATCAGCTCAGGGGAGACACGTACACGGTGTCGTACTCCTGGAAAAGCTTCTCCACGGTGCCGTCCTGAAGCAGCTCCTGAAGGGCGGTGTTCACCTGGTCCACCAGGCTGCTGCCCTTGGCGAAGGCAAAGGCATAGGGCTCACTGGTCATGGCCTCATCCAGCACAGTGAGGCTCTGGTCCGCGGCCATCCTGGCGGCTGCCTCGTTGTCCACCACCCAGGCATCGGCCTTGCCGCTGGTCAGGGCAGCCTGGGCGTCGTTGTTGGAGGCGAAGGACAGAACGGAATAGCCGTTGTCCATGCAGTATTCCTCGGCGGTGGTACCGGTCTGGACGGCGATGGTCTTGCCCGCCAGATCCGCCTTGCCCTGAATATCGCTGCCGGGGTTCACCACGATGACCTGGTTGGCCAGGAAGTACGGGTTGCTGAAGTCGCAGTTCTTCTGGCGGTCCGGGGTGATGGTAATGCCCGCCGCACCTACGTCATAGCGTTCGGCCTGGATGCCGGGGATGATGGAATCGAAGTCCACCTGCTCCCACACCAGCTCCATGCCCAGCTTGTCGGCAATGGCCTGCATCAGTGCGGGCTCGATACCCACGATCTGGCTGCCATCCAGGGACTCAAAGGGCGGGAAGTCCGGGCTGGTGGCCACCACCAGCTGCTTCTTTTCGCCGTCTGCCCCGGCGTTTGCATCGGTGTCGCTTTTGCTGCCGCAGGCAGCCATAGTCAGCATCATCGCCGCGCCCAAAAACAGGCACAGGAATTTGGTAAAATATTTCATATTCATTCTCCGTTTCTTTTGTTTTATGTGGTGGATCGATTCAGAGCACGCCACGGTCGTCGTCGGAGAACGGTATACATAGCCATATAAACGCCCTTTCCATGAATAAAAATCGAAAATCAAACGCGATTACGGATAAAGATACTACCACATCGTTTCAGCCATGTCAAGCATTATCTGGATAAAAATACAAAAAATCGCCCCATGCGCATTTTTATGCGTATGGGGCGCGTGTCACGCCTGGGGATTGGGGATGGTGACGGGGATGCCGTTGACCTCCACGCCGTCGTCGGCGGGGATGAGGATGAAGCGCCGCCCGTCGATGATCCGGGTCTCCACCATATAGCTGTACTCCGGCGGCACGGTGATCTTCACCTCCGGGGTGGTGATCTGGAATTTGCCGGCCTCGATGATGTTCCGGGGGTTCAGGGCGGCGTCCTGGCCGTACTGCCTGCGGCAGGCCTCCTGGAAGGCCTCCGCCTTTTCCTCCGGCACGCCGCTGCCGGTAAGTACGTCGCCTACCTCCCGGACAGACAGGGTCAGCGGCTCCGGGTCCCGGCTGTCCTTATGCTCCTGGATGCGGCCCCGCAGCTGCTCGTGGACCGCCTGCACCACGTCGTAGCTGCAATCCTTCTCCAGCGTCTCCGTCAGAGCGGAGGTGAACACATTCTGCTGCTCCTGAGGCGACATGGGGGCATTCTGGATACAGAATACCGCGTCGATGACTTCCTGGTGCAGCTGAGCAGTGTCCTTGCTGTAAAACAGGGCGTTGTAGATATTGGCGGACCGGTCGTCAAAGGCCGGGAACAGGAACCCCAGGACCGGGGGCAGGGCAATGTGTCCGGTGGAGCTGCCCCGGAACTCCTTGTCCTGGTCGCTGTACTGCAAAGCCAGGGTGGGGTCCTTCACCGGGCAGATGGCGCACACGAAATACCGGAACACCGTGTCCGACCCGTCGGGCACCTCCTGATCGTCCCGGCTGCGGTGAGGCACGTCGTAGGTGTCGGCGGCCAGGAGGATGAGATAGCTGCTCTCGCCCATGTCGATGGCGTCGATGATCCGGCGGTACAGGCTTTCCCGGGCATTGGGGTCCTGGAGCTCCGTCTGCCGCAGGGTCTGGAGCAGCCGGTGCTCATCGCTGTCCGCCACCTGCCGGGTGGAGAACTCAATGTCGATCAGGTTCCGGCCCAGGGTGCCGGACAGACTCTTTTTCAGCAGATTCAGGTACATCTCCTGCTCCTCCTGGGACAGCAGCCCCAGGGGGGCGTCTACATAGGAGATGATCTGGCGGCTGCTGCTGACATAGCAGCCGTATACCTTGCTGATGGCGGTGCGGTCCGGCTTGAACCGCCGCCGCAGCTCGTTTAGCTCCCTCTGATTCATGACGGTATCCTCCCACGGCGCAAAGTTTCTCCCATCATAGCACGAATCTGCCGACCGGGCAAGGAAAAATCCGGCCTTGAACAACGCCGCCGCATCTGCCATAATAGAGGAAAACGAAGCAAAGCAGGTTTTCGCGTATGGAGATGAACAACAAGGAGACCCGCCGGGTGGTCATCGGCATCACCGCCCATGTGGACGCGGGAAAGACCACCCTGGCCGAGGCCATGCTCTACCGCACCGGTCAGCTGCGGAAGCTGGGCCGGGTGGACCACGGCAGTGCTGCCATGGACAGCCATCTGCTGGAGCGGGAGCGGGGCATTACCATTTTTCTCAGCCAGGCGGAGCTGCCCCTGGGGGACATGGAGGTGACGCTGCTGGACACCCCGGGCCATGTGGACTTTTCCGCCGAGATGGAGCGGACCCTGTCGGTGCTGGACTATGCCATCCTGGTCATCAGCGGCGTGGACGGGGTCCAGGCCCACACCCGCACCCTGTGGCGGCTGCTGGAGCTGTACCGGGTGCCCACGTTTCTGTTCGTGACGAAAATGGACTTCGGCCGCCGCGACCGGGACGGCCTGATGGAGAGCCTTCGCCATGAACTGGGGGAGGGGTGCGTCGACTTCACTCCCGCCGCCCGGGACCGGCGGATGGAGCAGCTGGCCACCTGCCGGGAGGACGCTCTGGAGGCGTATCTGGATACCGGCATGGTGCCGGAGGAGCTGGTGCGGCAGCTGGTGCGTCAGCGACTGGTGTTTCCCTGCTGGTTCGGCTCGGGACTGAAGCTGGAGGGCATCGACGAATTTCTGGAGGGTCTGGCCCGGTATGTGGAGCCTCCGGCCTATCCCGCCGCCTTCTCCGCCCGGGTGTTCAAAATCAGCCACGACGCCCAGGGCAAGCGCCTGACCCACCTGAAGGTCACCGGCGGGACCCTGCGGGTCCGGGATGCCATTTCCTACGGCGGCCGCCAGGAAAAGGCCGCCCAGCTGCGGATCTACACCGGAGGCCGGTTCCGGCCTGTGGACCAGGTTCCCGCCGGCGGCATATGCGCCGTCCAGGGGCTCACGGCTACCTGGGGCGGCCAGGGTCTGGGGGAGCGTGAGGAGGCGGTGCGTCCGGTGCTGGAGCCGGTGATGCGCTATCGGATGGCCCTGCCGCCGGACTGCGACAGCCGGGTGCTGCTGCCTCAGCTGCGCCAGCTGGAGGAGGAGGACCCCCAGCTGCGCTTTACGGCCCGGGACGGCGAGCTTCACGTCTCCCTGATGGGCCGCGTCCAGGCGGAGATCCTCAGGAGCCTGGTGGCCCAGCGCTTCGGCGTGGAGGTGGAGCTGGACCGGGGCCGGGTCCTATACAAGGAGACCATCGACGCCCCGGTGGAGGGCGTGGGCCACTACGAGCCCCTGCGCCACTATGCGGAGGTCCACCTGCTGCTGGAGCCCCTGCCCCAGGGCAGCGGCCTGGTGCTGGCCACCCGCTGTCCCGAGGACGACCTGGACCGGAGCTGGCAGCGGCTGATCATGACCCATTTGCAGGAAAAGACCCACCTGGGAGTCCTGACCGGCTCCCCTGTTACGGATATGAAGATCACGCTGATGTCCGGCCGGGCCCACATCAAGCATACCGAAGGCGGCGACTTCCGCCAGGCCACCTATCGGGCGGTGCGCCAGGGGCTGATGCAGGCCCGGAGCCGCCTGCTGGAGCCGTACTACGCCTTCCGGCTGGAGGTGCCGCCGGAGCAGCTGGGCCGGGCCATCAGTGATGTGCGCCTGCGCAGCGGCAGCTTCGATGCTCCGGAGGAGGCCGGGAATATGACCCTGCTGCGGGGCCGGGTCCCGGTGACGGAGTTCGACGATTACGCCCAGGAGATGGCCTCCTATACCGGCGGCCGGGGCCGCCTGTCCCTGGAGCCGGCGGGGTACGGACCCTGCCACAACCCCGACGCCGTGATCGCCGCCGCGGACTACGATCCGGAGGCGGACCTGGAAAACACCCCCGACTCCGTGTTCTGCGCCCACGGCGGCGGGTTCCCCGTGAAGTGGAACAGGGTGGCGGAATACATGCATCTGCCCGGCTGCCTGGAAAAGCCCCGGGATGAGGAAGCCCCGGCCCGCCGCCGGTGCATCCGGCTGGACGACGCGGAGCTGGAGGCCATCATGGCCCGGGAGTTCGGCCCCGTCCGCCGCCCCCTGTACCGGGCTCCGGAAAAGCGGGAAACGTTGCCGGACACCGGCCTGCGGGAGATCGGCCAGCGGTACTATGTGGTGGACGGCTACAACGTCATCTTCGACTGGGACGAGCTCCACGCCCTGGCGGACCGGGACCTGTCCGCCGCCCGGGAGCGGCTGATGGACACCCTGTGCGGCTGGGCCGCCTTTACCCACACCCAGGTGGTTCTGGTGTTCGACGGCTACAAGGTCCCCGGCAGCCTGGGGGAGAAGCTCGACTATCGCGGCATCCATGTGGTGTACACCAAGGAGCGGGAGACCGGCGATATGTACATCGAGCGGTTTTTGCAGCAGGTGGGGAAAAACGACCACGTCCGGGTGGTGACCTCCGACGGGCTGATCCAGCTGTCGGCGGTGCGGACGGGGGTCATGCGCATGTCCTCGGCGGAGTTTGGCCGCCAGGTGGCGGAGGCATCGGACCAGATCCAGGCGTTTATCGCCCGGATGCACCAGTCCGGCGGCAGCACCATCGGCCAGCGGATGAAGCGCACATGAAAAAATTGGGTGTTTTTCAGGAACACCCAATTTTTTTGCGCCCGCTTTTCCTGAAAAAATATCCCCCCACCGGGCTTGTGCGGGGGCACCATCCTGCTGAAATATATGCTGCCCCAGCTCATCGGCCCTCTGGCGGTCACCGCCGCCACGCAGCTGGGCACTGCGCTGGTGGACATAGCGGGACTGTCCTTTCTGGGCATCGGGGTCCAGGAGCCGCAGGCCGAGTGGGGCAGCATGATCAACCAGGCCCGAGCCTATATCCAGCTGAACCCGTGGCCGGTGCTGGCCCCGGCGGCGGCCACGGTGCTCACGGTGATGCTGCTCAACCGCCTGGGCGACTGCGTCCGGGACTGTGCGGCGGTGGAGGAGCGCGTATGACGGAGCAAACACCGATTCTGTCCGTGCAGGGCCTGTGCGCCGGGTACCGGGGACACACCGTTCTGCGGGACATTTCCTTTGCCCTGGCCCCGGGGGAGATCCTGTGCGTGGCGGGGGAGAGCGGCTGCGGCAAGAGTACGCTGCTGCGGGCGCTGATGGGCGCGGACGATGCGGTAGAGGTCACCGCCGGGACCGTTATACCCGCCGCCTGATCTCCTCCGTGCTGGAGCTGCAATAAACCGGAAAATCCGCCTTGCGGGAGCCGGGATACCCGTGCTATAATAAAAGCACCTATATCCCGAACGAGGAGGACTCTCCCTATGATCTATACCGACTTTCACGGCGAAAAGCTGTCCCTGCTGGGCTTCGGCACCATGCGTCTGCCGCTGGTTCCCGGCGGCACCCCGGCGGACATCGACGAAAAGACCACGGCGGACATGGTCCGCTATGCCATGGAGCATGGCGTCAACTATTTCGACACCGCCTATCCCTATCACGGCGGCATGTCCGAGCGGGTCATGGGCCGTGTGCTGAAGGACTACGACCGCGGCAGCTTCTATCTGGCCACCAAATACCCCGGTCACCAGCTCAGCAGCCACTACGATCCCGCTGCCATTTTCGAGGAGCAGCTGGAAAAGTGCGGCGTGGACTACTTTGACTTCTACCTGCTGCATAACGTGTACGAAAAGTCCATCGAGACGTATACGGACCCCCGCTGGGGCATCATCGACTATTTCCTGGAGCAGAAGAAAAAGGGCCGCATCCGCCATCTGGGCTTCTCCACCCACGGCGGCCTGGAGCTGATGGAGCGCTTCCTGTCTCAGTATGGCAAGGACATGGAGTTCTGCCAGATCCAGCTGAACTATCTGGACTGGACCATGCAGGACGCCAAGGCCAAGTGCGAGCTGCTGCGCCGCTATAACATTCCCATCTGGGTCATGGAGCCCATCCGCGGCGGCCGCCTGGCGTCCCTGACGCCGGAGGATGAGGCGCGGCTTCGCGCCCTGCACCCGGAGGAGTCCGTCGCCGCCTGGGCCTTCCGCTTCCTCCAGGGAGTGGAGGGGGTCCAGATGATCCTCAGCGGCATGACCACCCCGGAGCAGATGCAGGACAACGTCCGCACCTTTGCCGAGCGCCGCCCCCTGACGGAGCAGGAGGAAAAGGTTCTGCTGGACATCGCCAAGGGCATGTACGGCGCGGTGCCCTGCACCGGCTGCCGCTACTGCTGCGACGGCTGTCCCATGGGACTGAATATTCCCATGCTGCTGCAGGTGTATAACGAGATGAAGTTCTCTCCCTGCACCAATGTGGGTATGCGGGTGGAGGCTCTGCCCGAGGACAAGCGCCCCGCCGCCTGCGTGGGCTGCGGCCAGTGCACCCGGGCCTGTCCCCAGAACATCGACATTCCCACCGTTCTGAGGGATCTGGACGAGGAGCTGAAGAAGATACCCAGCTGGGCGGAGATCTGCCGCCAGCGCGAAGAGGCTGCCCGCCGGGCCCGGGAAGCCAGATAACATGGCCCGGATCATTGACATCACCGATTTCTCTGCGCCGGAGCTGGATATCTACGCCCGCCTGACGGAAAACCAGCTGGTGAACCGGGCGGACCCGGATAACGCCCTGTTTGTGGCGGAAAGTCCTCTGGTCATCGGCCGGGCTCTGGACGCCGGGTGCACGCCGGTGTCGTTCCTGATGGAGCGCAAGCATATCACCGGCAAGGGTGCGGAGGTGCTGGCCCGCTGTCCGGCGGATATTCCGGTGTATGCGGCGGAGCTGCCGGTGCTGACCCAACTGACGGGCTTTCACCTGACCCGGGGGATGCTGTGCGCCATGCGGCGGCCCCGGCTGCCCTCTGTGGAGGAGGTCTGTGCCGGAGCCCGGCGCATCGCCGTGCTGGAGAACGTCATGAACCCCACCAACATCGGGGCCATTTTCCGTTCCGCCGCCGCTCTGAATGTGGACGCGGTGCTGCTGACCGCTGCCGGCAGCGACCCGCTGTATCGCCGGGCCGCCCGGGTCAGCATGGGCAACGTGTTCCTGGTGCCCTGGACGTATCTGCCGGAGGGGGAGAGCTGGCCGGACCTGCTCCACGATCTGGGCTTCAGAACCGTGGCCCTGGCCCTGCGGGAGAACTCCCTGGCCCTGAACGATCCCCGCCTGCTGGCGGAGCCGAAGCTGGCCATGGTCCTGGGCACCGAGGGCGACGGCCTGGCCTCCTCCACCATCGCCTCCTGCGACTACACGGTGAAGATCCCCATGTCCCACGGGGTGGACTCCCTGAATGTGGCCGCTGCCAGCGCCGTGGCCTTCTATCAGCTGGCCCTGCTGAACGGATAAATGCGCCGCAGCAGGCGGCGCGCCGGTGCGCGCCGCCTGCTTTGCCCCCGTTCGACGCAAAAATGCCGGAAAATCCCGCCATTTTCCGGGAAAAAACTCTTGCGCTGGGAGTGTTTTTGTGGTAAACTACTGCATAGTAAGGAAGTGTTGACAGAGAGTGGACAGTTTGTCCGCTCTTTTTCTTGGGCAAATTTGCCCCCTTAAAATTTTCGGAAAGACAGGAGGCCGGGCATGAAAAAGGTAACGGAGCTGGTGGCCGAGCTGGCCGCCCCCGCCGTGGCGGAGCAGGGCTGCACCCTGTGGGACGTGGAATACGTCCGGGAAGCCGGGCAGTGGTATCTGCGGCTGTACCTGGACAAGGACGGCGGCGTGGACATTCTGGACTGCGAGGCCGTCAGCCGCAAGGTCAGCGACCTTTTGGACGAGGCGGACCCCATCGAGGGCAGCTACACCTTCGAGGTGTCCTCCGCCGGGGCCGAGCGCCCCTTGAAGCGCCCGTCGGATTTTCAGCGGTTCCTGGGCCATCCGGTGCTGGTGAAGACCTACAAGCCCAAGGACGGGCGCAAGGAGTTTGCCGGGACCCTGGCAGGGTACGACAATGGGGCCGTGCTGCTGGATATGGGTGGGGCGGAGCCTCTGCGGTTTGAAAAGCCGGAGCTGGCCCTGGTCCGTCTGCGTGTGGAATTCTGACGAAACAGTATAGAATAGGAGAAATACCATGAAATGCGAAGAAATCTTTGCCGCGCTGGAAATGCTGGAAAAGGAACGCGGCATTCCCCAGGACTTCATGATGGGCAAGATCATCCAGGCTCTGACCGCCGCCTATAAGAAGGACCACGAGGGCGTGGAAAACGTCATCGTGGACGTCAACGAGGAGAAGAAGGATCTGCGGATGTACGTCCAGAAGGAGATCGTGGAGGAGGTGGAGAACCCCGGCTCCCAGATCTCGCTGGAGGACGCCCGGGCCATGTCCGCCAAGTATCAGCTGGGCGGCGTGGTGAATATCCCCGTGAAAAATGTGGAGTTCGGCCGCATCGCCGCCGGCAACGGCAAGCAGGTCATTATCCAGGGCCTGCGGGAGGCGGAGCACGGCATGATCTATGACGAGTGGGGCTCCAAGCAGCACGAGATCCTCACCGGCACCGTCCACCGCATCGACCCCCGGGGCACCGTTCACCTGCGTATCGGCTCCGGCAGCGAGGCCACCGAGGGCCTTATGGGCGTCAACGAGCAGGTCCCCGGCGAGGAGCTTACCGAGGGGCAGCTGGTGAAGGTTTACCTGGTGGAGGTCCGCCGCACCACCCGGGGTCCCCAGGTGATGGTGTCCCGGACCCATCCGGGCCTGGTGAAGCGCCTGTTCGAGCTGGAGGTCCCCGAGATCTACGACGGCACCGTGGAGATCCGCTCCATCGCCCGGGAGGCCGGCAGCCGCACCAAGATGGCCGTCTGGTCCTCCGACGAGAATGTGGACCCCATCGGCGCCTGTGTGGGCCCCAAGGGCCAGCGAGTGGCCGCCGTGGTGGAGGAGCTGCGGGGCGAGAAGATCGACATCATCAAGTATTCCGAGGATCCCGCCCAGTTCATCGCCGCCGCTCTGGCTCCCGCCGATGTGGTGGAGGTGCGCCTGTCCGACGAGGGCAAGCTGTGCCGGGTCATCGTGCCCGACGACCAGCTGAGCCTGGCCATCGGCAAGGAGGGGCAGAACGCCCGCCTGGCCGCCCGGCTCACCGGGTATAAGATCGACATCAAGCCCGCCTCCTACACCGGAGAGTAAGGGCATTGGGGAAGGAGGACCATCATGCAGAAGCCGCGGAAGATTCCCCAGCGCATGTGCGTGGGCTGCCGGGAAAAGCGGGACAAAAAGGACCTGCTGCGGGTGGTCCGCACGCCGGAGGGCCAGCTGGTGCTGGATGCCACCGGAAAAAGGTCCGGCCGGGGCGCCTATGTGTGCCGCGACCCGCAGTGCCTGAAGAAGGCCCGGAAGTCCCGGGCGCTGGAGCGGATGCTGGAGACCGGCATCCCCGACGAGGTGTATGAGGCGCTGGAGCGCCAGATGGAAACGGAAGCATGACAGAACACATTTTATCCATGATCGGCCTTGCCAAAAAGGCCGGACAGGTGGCCATCGGCGAGGAGCCGGTGGGTGCCGCCGCCCGGGCCAAGGACGCCCGGGTCATCCTGGTGGCCCAGGACGCCGCACCCGGCTCCGTGCGCCGGGCCATGTCCTTCGGTCAGGCCGGGGCCTGCCTGTGCCTGACGGTGCCCTTTGACAAGGACCGGCTGGGCCGTGCCCTGGGCCGCACCAGCTGCGCCATGGCAGCGGTGACGGACATCGGCTTTGCCGAGGCCATCGTCAAAAAGCTGGCGGCCCTGGACCCGGAGCGCTACGCCCCTGCGGCGGAGCGGCTGGAGATCAAGGCCCGCCGGGCCGCCCAGCGCCGGGCGGAGCAGGCCCAGCATGAAAAGAATCTGCGCCGGGGCAAGAAGAAAAAGCACCCGGTCAAGGAGGCTCCCGCGGCAGAGGTTCCGCAGAAGCCGGAAAAGCCCGCCCGCCGTCCCCGGCGGCCCGGGCCGCGTCCCCAGGGGAACAGGCCCCGCTTTGCGGGCTCCCGCCCGGTCCACAAGGGCAAGGGCTCCCCGAAAACCAGTAAGTAAGGAATCGAATCACAAAGATGGAGGTGGCTCTATTTGGGTAGCGTAGGTAACAAATACAGAGTGCATGAGGTGGCGAAGGACTTCGGCGTCCCCACCAAGCAGATCACGGAGATTTTGACCAAGTATGCCGAGACGCCCAAAAACCATATGCAGGTTTTGGGGGATCGGGAGCTGTCTTTGATCTTTGAGAGCCTGACCCAGCACAACCAGGTCTCCGGCATCCAGGCGATCTACGCCGACGCCGCCAAGCCTGCCGAGAAGAAGGCGGAGCCTGCCAGGCAGCAGCCTGCCGCCAGGAAGGCCGAGGCCGAGAAGAAGCCCGGCCAGCAGGCACAGCAGCCCCAGCCGGAGAAGAAGCCCGTCAGCCGCGTGCCCCAGACCAAGGTGGTGGACACCCGGAAGGCCACGGCAGTGAACCTGGACAAGTACGACGAAAAGCTCCAGGATATGGCCGACGCCCGCAGCGGCAACACCCGCCGGGACCAGCGCCAGACCCAGGGCAAGGAAAAGATCCGCAGCAAGTCCGGCCGCCGGGGCGGTCCCCAGAGCAACAAGAGCAAGCAGGAGGAGGCCGACCGGCTGCGCCGCCTGCGGCTGGAGGTCATCAAAAAGACCCCCGTCACCGTCCAGATCCCCGACGAGATCAGCGTAGGCGAGCTGGCCAGCCGCATGAAGAAAACCGGCGCCGAGGTGGTCAAGTGCCTGATGAAAAACGGCATTATGGCCTCTCTGAGCCAGCTTATCGACTTCGACACCGCCGCCATCATCGCCGAGGAGATGGGCTGCAAGGTGGAGAAGGAGGTAGTGGTTACCATCGAGGAGAAGCTCATCGACGACCACAAGGACGACGAGAAGGACCTGGTGCCCCGGGCTCCCGTTGTGGTGGTCATGGGCCACGTGGACCACGGCAAGACCAGCCTGCTGGACTATATCCGCCATGCCCATGTGGCCAGCGGCGAGGCCGGCGGCATCACCCAGCACATCGGCGCTTACCAGGTCCAGATCCACGGCAAGCCCATCACCTTCCTGGACACCCCCGGCCATGAGGCGTTTACCTCCATGCGCGCCCGGGGCGCCATGGTAACGGATATCGCCATTCTGGTGGTGGCCGCCGAGGACGGCATCATGCCCCAGACCGTGGAGTCCATCAACCACGCCAAGGCCGCCGGGATCCCCATCATCGTAGCCATCAACAAGATGGATAAGCCCGAGGCCAACCCCGAGCGCATCAAGCAGCAGCTCACGGAATACGGCCTGGTGTGCGAGGAGTGGGGCGGCGACACCATTGTGTGCCCCATCTCCGCCAAGACCGGCATGGGCGTGGATAACCTGCTGGAGATGCTGACCCTCACCGCCGAGGTCAGCGAGCTGAAGGCCAACCCCAACCGCGCCGCCCAGGGAACTGTTATCGAGGCCCGCCTGGACAAGGGCCGGGGCCCCGTGGCCACCCTGCTGGTGCAGAACGGTACCCTGAAGCAGGGTGACATCATCATCGCCGGCACCTCTGTGGGCCGTGTCCGCGCCATGGTGGGCGACAAGGGCCAGAAGATCACCTCTGCCGGTCCCTCCGTGCCTGTGGAGATCACCGGCCTGTCCGAGACGCCCTCCGCCGGCGCCACCTTCAATGCCGTGGCCGACGAAAAGCTGGCCCGTGAGCTGGTGGAGCAGCGCAAGGCCGAGGAAAAGGCCAAGGCCAACGCCCCCGTTACCAAGGTCTCCCTGGAGGATCTGTTCAGCCAGATCCAGGCCGGTGAGATGAAGAATCTGAACATCATCGTCAAGGCCGACGTTCAGGGCTCTGTGGAGGCCGTGAAGGCGTCTCTGGAGAAGCTCAGCAACGACGAGGTCCGGGTCCGGGTCATCCACGGCGGCGTGGGCGCCATCAACGAGTCCGATGTGATGCTGGCCTCCACGTCCCAGGCCATCATTGTGGGCTTCAACGTCCGCCCCGACAACGCTGCCCGGGATTCTGCCGCCCGCGCCCATGTGGATATGCGGATGTACCGCGTGATCTATGACGCCATCAACGAGATTGAGTCCGCCATGAAGGGCATGCTGGCCCCCAAGTTCCGGGAGGCTCTGCTGGGCCATGCGGAGGTCCGCCAGACCTACAAGGTCTCCGGCGTGGGCACCGTGGCCGGCTGCTATGTCCAGGACGGCAAGCTCCAGCGCAAGGACTGCCAGGTCCGCCTGGTCCGGGACGGTATCGTCATCCACGAGGGTGTTCTGGCCTCTCTGCAGCGGTTCAAGGACTCCGTCAAGGAGGTGGCCGCAGGCTACGAGTGCGGCCTGTCCATCGAGAAGTTCAACGACATCAAGGAAGGGGATATTGTTGAAGCCTTCACCATGGAGGAAATCCCCCAGTAAATCCGAATCACATAACCCAGAGGGCGGGCGCTTCGCCTGCCCTCTTTTCATCTTATCGAAAACGAAAGGAGACCGCCTATGGCATCCAACCGTATCGCCCGCATCAACGACGCCATCCAGAAGGAGCTTTCCGCCCTGCTGCGCACCGTCAAGGCCCCCCGGGTGGCCGAGGGTATGCTGACCATCACCCATGTAGACACCACCAGCGATCTGCGCTATGCCCGGGTGTATATCAGCGCTCTGAACTGCCCGGATGAGAAGGCGCTTCTCAAGGGCCTGAAATCCGCCGCCGGTTATCTGCGCCATGAGCTGGGCAGCCGTGTGGACCTGCGCTACACGCCGGAGCTCCAGTTTTTTATCGACGATTCCATCGCTTATGGCGCTCACATTCTGGATATGCTGAACCATGTGAAGCCTGCCGATCCCCGGAACGCGGACATCGTCCTGCCCGAGGACCGGGAGGACTGAGGAGGGCTGTGCTATGACCACCGCTGAAGCCGCCCGGCTGCTGCTGGGCTGGGACCGTCTGCTGCTGCTGACCCACGTCCGCCCCGACGGCGATACCGTGGGCTCCGCTGCCGCCCTGTGCCGGGCTCTGCGGGACCTGGGCAAGACGGCATATCTGCTGCCCAATCCCCAGCTCACCGCTACCTACGCCCCCTATGCCGCGCCCTACACCGCCCCGGAGGGGTTCGTCCCCGACCGCGTGGTGTCCGTGGACATTGCGGCGCTGTCCCTGCTGCCGGAAAACGCACGGCCCTATGGGGAACGTATCGACCTGGCCATTGACCACCATCCCTCTCAGGGCTTTTTTGCCCGGGAGACGTGCCTGGAGGCGGATTCTGCCGCGTGCGGCGAGATCGTGTACGACATCATCACCCGCCTGACTCCGGTGACGCCGGACATCGCCCTGCCCCTGTATGTGGCCATATCCACGGATACCGGCTGCTTCGTCTATTCTAATACCACGCCCCGGACCCACCGCATCGCCGCCGCCCTGATGGATTGCGGCATCGACGCGGCCCCGGTGAATAAGGCCCTGTTCCGCACCAAGAGCCGCACCCGTCTGGCTATGGAGGCCTGGATGGCGGAGTGGGCGGAGTATTATGACCACGACCGGGTGGTCGTCATGCAGATCCCCCTGTCCCTGTGCCTGGATTACAAGGCCACGGAGGCCGACGTGGAGGAGCTGTCCAGTCTGGCTGCCCTGGTGGAGGGCACCGACTGCGGCGTGACCCTGCGGGAGCTGAAGGACGGCCGGGTGAAAATTTCCCTGCGAACCGGCCCCCGGGTCAATGCCACGGAGGTCTGTGCCTGTCTCTTATACACATC
>OWIQ01000609.1_pt1 | contig 18798 bp, 15 predicted proteins | sample 1732701 | NCBI WGS metagenome assembly OWIQ01 (sample SAMN05065744, study PRJEB22554) | human gut metagenome | biome: ENVO:2100002; feature: ENVO:00000062; material: ENVO:00002003 | host: Homo sapiens | place: USA
TACGAGATGTAGCTCCGTCTCGTGGGCTCGGAGATGTGTATAAGAGACAGCATTCTGGCTGTTAATGTCACCGCCGGGCAAACCGTGAAAAAGGGCGACGTGCTGATGGTTCTGGAGGCCATGAAGATGGAAAACGAGATCATGTGCCCCCGGGACGGCGTGGTGGCCTCCGTCAACACCTCCAAGGGCGCTTCCGTGGAGTCCGGCACGCTGCTGTGCGTCCTCCAGTAAGGCAGGGCCGATATGGACGCGATCATTCGCTTTTTACAGGACACCGGCTTCTACCTCTTTTCCCAGGACGGCAACTGGCGCTGCCTCATCATGCTGGGCATCGCCTGCGTGCTGCTGTACCTGGGCATCGTAAAGAAGTTTGAGCCGCTGCTGCTGGTGCCCATCGCCTTCGGTATGCTCATCACCAACCTCCCCGGCGCGAATATGTTCCACGAGATCTTCTTCGCCGGGGGCCACATCCACTGGGACCTCATCGGTGGACAGCCCGTCACGGCGTCGCTGCTGGCGGATCTCCACAGTCAGGGCGTGGCAGAAAACGTGCTGGCCCCCTACATCCAGCAGTTGATGACCGCCGCCCAGACCGCCTTCTCCCCGGAGATGGTGGAACAGGCCATCGCCGCCGTCACGGAGGAGGCCGGAGCCGCCATCACCGCTCTGGAAGCACAGCTTCAGGCGCTGGTGCAGGCGGAGCAGGCCGCTGCCTACTACGGCATGACCCTCTCTGACATCACCATCACCCCGGGTCTGGTGGACATCCTTTACTTAGGCGTCAAGCTGGGTATCTATCCCTGCCTGATCTTCATGGGCGTGGGCGCTATGACGGACTTCGGTCCCCTCATCGCCAACCCCAAGTCCCTGCTGCTGGGCGCGGCTGCACAGCTGGGCATCTTCATCACCTTCGTGGGCTGCCGTTTCATGGGCTTCACCGGCCCGGAATCCAGCGCCATCGGCATCATCGGCGGCGCAGACGGCCCCACAGCCATTTTCGTCACTGTTCTGCTGGCTCCGGCCCTCTTAGGCCCCATCGCCGTGGCGGCTTACTCCTACATGGCGCTGGTCCCCGTGATCCAGCCTCCCATCATGAAGCTGCTGACCACGGAAAAAGAGCGCCAAATCGTCATGAAGCCCCTCCGGGAGGTCAGCAAGAAGGAGAAGATCATCTTCCCCATCGTAGTGACCATCTTCGTGGCGCTGCTGGTTCCCTCTGCCGCCCCCCTCATTGCCTGCCTCATGCTGGGCAACCTCTTTAAGGAGTGCGGCGTCACGGAGCGGCTCAGCAAGACCGTTCAGAATGAGCTCATCAACATCGTGACCATCTTCCTTGGCGTCAGCGTGGGCGCAACGGCCACCGGCACCACCTTCCTGTCCCTCCAGACCATCAAGATCATGGTCATGGGCGTGGTGGCCTTCAGCTTCGGCACCGCTGGCGGCGTCCTGCTTGCCAAGTTCATGAACCTGTTCCTCAAGGAGAAGATCAATCCCCTCATCGGCTCCGCCGGCGTGTCCGCCGTGCCTATGGCGGCCCGCGTATCCCAGATGGTGGGCCAGAAGTACAACCCCGGCAACTTCCTGCTGATGCACGCCATGGGCCCCAACGTGGCAGGCGTCATCGGCTCCGCCATCGCCGCGGGTGTGCTGATCTCCCTGTACGGCTGATAGGAGGCAGATATGGAATTTTTATCGAACAAGCCCCTGCTCATTACGGATACCATCCTCCGGGACGCTCACCAGTCTCAGGCGGCCACCCGTATGACCACGGCGGATATGCTCCCCGCGCTGGAAATGCTGGACTCCATCGGCTACTACTCTCTGGAGTGCTGGGGCGGTGCCACCTTCGACGCCTGTATGCGCTTTCTGAATGAAGACCCGTGGGAGCGGCTGCGGACCATCCGCCAGCACGTGAAGCACACGAAGCTGCAAATGCTGTTCCGTGGCCAGAACATTCTGGGCTACAAGCACTATGCCGACGATGTGGTGGACGCTTTCTGCCGCAAGTCTATTGAAAACGGCATCGACATCATCCGCATTTTCGACGCGCTGAACGATGTACGGAACCTGGAACAGGCCATCAAGTCCACCCGGAAGTACGGCGGCGAGGTGGAGGCCACCATGAGCTACACCGTCTCCCCCATCCACAACGAGGACTACTTCGTGAAGCTGGCCAAGACGCTGGAGGAAATGGGCGCCAGCGCCATCTGCGTCAAGGACATGGCCAACCTCCTGTTGCCCATGGACGCCTACTCCCTCATCAAGCGGCTGAAGGAGACGGTCTCCATCCCCATCCACCTCCACACCCACAACACCACAGGCACCGGCGACATGGTGAACCTCATGGCGGCCATGGCAGGGGTGGACATCGTGGACACCGCCCTCTCCCCCCTTGCCAACGGCACCTCCCAGCCCGCCACGGAGTCTCTGGTGGCCACGCTGCGGGGCACCGTCCGGGACACCGGGCTGGATCAGTCCAAGCTCAGCGAGGCGGCGGCCCACTTCCGCAAGGTGGCGGCCCGTCTGCAAAACGAGGGCATTCTGGACCCCAAGGTCCTGCGGGTGGACACCAACACCCTGCTCTATCAGGTCCCCGGCGGAATGCTGTCCAACCTGATCTCCCAGCTCAAGCAGGCCGGGAAGGAGGACAAGTACTATGACGTGCTGGCGGAGATCCCCCGCGTCCGCAAGGACTTCGGCTATCCCCCGCTGGTGACTCCCACCAGCCAGATCGTAGGCACCCAGGCGGTGATGAACGTCATCGTGGGCAAGTACAAGACCTTCCCCAAGGAGTCCAAGGGACTGCTGCGGGGCGAGTACGGTGCGCTGCCCGGCGAGGTGAACCCGGAGGTCCGGGCGCTGGCGGGCATCGACCCGGAGGAGGTCATCACCTGCCGCCCGGCGGACAACATCGCCCCGGAGCTGGAGACCTACAAGGAGCAGTTCAAGGACATCGCCAAGTCTGAGGAGGACGTGCTGTCTCTGGCCCTGTTCCCCCAGGTGGCCCCCAAGTTCTTAGCCTGGCGGGACGGCCCTCACGAAACCCCGGCCCAGCCTGCCGAAGCACCCAAGGCCCCTCCCGCCGACCCCAACGCCGTCCGGGAGCTGTATGTGGAGTACAAATTTTAATCTTTCCCCGCCGTCCCGGGCCTTTTAAAAAGGTCCGGGACGTTTTTTCCGGCGTTCCGAAACGCGGAGGGCCGGTTTGTTTTTCATAGAAAAACGGTCTGCCCCGCAACTGTTTTTTATCCGGGTGCATCAGCGCTTCTTATAGTAAATATTTGATTTTCATTCTTTTCTTGTAAAAAAAACCATTCTATAATAACCCGGTCAAAAAAAGCAATCGTATGCCGTGCGGAGCTTCCGCACGTAATTTGGGAGGCAATTTAAATGGCAAACTGCGCAATCGTAGGAATCAACTGGGGCGACGAAGGCAAGGGCCGCATGGTGGATTATCTCACCAACCACTTTGACGTGGTGGTGCGGTATCAGGGCGGCGGCAACGCCGGACATACCGTGGTGAATGACAGGGGCACCTTCGCCCTCCACCTGCTGCCCTCCGGCATTTTCCGGGAAGGTGTGGTGAACATTCTGGGCAACGGCGTGGCGCTGGACTGTGAAAACCTGCTGGCGGAGATGAACACCCTCCGGGCCGCCGGGGTGTCCATTACCCCGGAGAATCTGAAGATCAGCGACCGGGCCTCCCTCCTGCTGCCCTGGCACCGGGAGCTGGACGGTCTGGAGGAAGCCCGGCTGGCTGACAAGAAGTACGGCTCCACCAAGCAGGGCATCGCCCCCTTCTATTCCGACAAGTACCAGAAAAAGACGGTGATGGCCGGAGAGCTGCTCCACCCCCAGCATCTGAAGGAGCATCTGGCGGATCTGCTGGAATGGAAGAATCTGACCCTCCAGAAGGTCTACGGCACCAAGGGCTACACGCTGGACGAGCTGTTAGCTTGGGTAGACAAGTACTGTGAAGCAGTTAAGCCTTACATTACAAACACCACCGCGTTCCTGCGGGACGCCCAGAAAGCGGGCAAATCCATCCTCTTTGAGGCCCAGCTGGGCGCCCTCCGGGACCTGGACTACGGCATTTATCCCTATACCACCTCCTCCAACTCTGTGGCGGCCTATGCCCCTGTGGGTTCCGGCCTGCCTACCGCCAAGCTGGACGAGGTAGTCGGCGTGGTGAAGGCCTATTCCTCCTGCGTAGGCGAAGGCCCCTTTGTGTGCGAGATGTTCGGGGAAGAAGGCCAGAAGCTCCGGGATGCCGGCGCGGAATACGGCGCCAAGACCGGACGGCCCCGCCGGGTGGGTCCCATCGACCTGGTAGCCACCCGTTACGGCGTGGAGGTCCAGGGCGCCACCAATATCGCCCTCACCAAGCTGGACATTCTCAGCTATATGGACAAGATCCCCGTCTGCGCCCACTATGAGCTGGACGGCCAGCAGACCGACGAATTCCCCTTCCCCGTCTGCCTTCAGGACGCCAAGCCCGTCATCGAGTACGTGGACGGCTGGAAGTGCGACATCTCCAAGGTCCGCAGCTGGGACGAGCTGCCGGAAAACGCCCGGAACTACGTGGAGTATGTGGAGCGGGCCATCGGCTGTCACATCGGCTATGTGTCCGTGGGCGCGGAGCGGGACAGCCTCATCATCCGCTGACCCATCAAATCTGGACAGAACGTCCCGCTTCCTGTAAACTATTGGAAAAACGCTGGAAGGAGCCTTTATGAGCAAGGATATTTACGAATCCCCCCTGTCCTCCCGCTACGCCTCCCCCTATATGCTGCACCTGTTTTCCCCGGACATGCGGTTCCAGACCTGGCGGCGGCTGTGGGTGGAGCTAGCCCGGGCAGAGCATGACCTGGGCCTGCCTATCACGGCGGAGCAGGTGGCGGAGCTGGAAGCCCACGTCACCGATATCGACTACGCCGCCGCGGAGCAGAGGGAGAAGGAGGTCCGCCACGATGTCATGGCCCATGTGTATGCTTATGGCCTGGCGGCCCCCTCTGCGGCGGGCATCATCCACCTGGGGGCCACCAGCTGCTATGTGACGGACAACGCCGACCTGATCCTCTACCGGGACGGTCTGCGGTATCTGCGGGGACAGATTTTATCCGTTCTGGTGAATCTGGCGGCCTTTGCCCGGCAGTACGCCGCCACGCCCACTCTGGGCTACACCCACTACCAGCCCGCCCAGCCGGTGACGGTGGGCAAGCGGGCGGCATTGTGGATGCAGGACTTCCGCTCCGATCTGGAGGAGCTGGATCACGTACTGGCCACCCTGCGCTTCTTGGGCTGCCGGGGCACCACCGGCACCGAGGCCAGCTTCATGGATCTCTTTGAGGGCGACGGGGCGAAAATCGACGAGATGAACCGCCGGATCGCCGCCGCCTTCGGCTTTGAAAAATGCTTCTCCGTCTGCGGCCAGACCTATCCCCGGAAAACCGACAGCCGGATTCTGAATGTACTGTCCTCCATCGCCCAGAGCGCCTACCGCATGGCCAATGACCTCCGGCTCCTGCAGCATGACCGTCAGGTGGAGGAGCCTTTCGAGAAGAATCAGATCGGCTCCAGCGCCATGGCCTACAAGCGGAACCCCATGCGTTCCGAGCGGATCTGCTCCCTCAGCCGCTATCTGATGGCCGACGCCGCCAACGCCCCCATGACCGCCTCCGTTCAGTGGCTGGAACGGACGCTGGACGACTCCGCCAACCGCCGCATTTCCCTGCCGGAGGGCTTCCTCTGCGCCGATGCGGTGCTGCGGCTGTGCCAGAACGTGACCAATGGGCTGCACGTCAACGAGAAGATCGTGGACCGGGCCATCCGGGAATATCTGCCCTTCCTGGCCACGGAAAACATTATGATGGAGGCGGTGAAGCGGGGCGGCGACCGCCAGGAACTGCATGAGAAGATCCGCCAGCACTCCATGGCCGCCACCGCACGGATGAAGGAGGGCGAATCCTGCGATCTGCTGGACCGTCTGGCCGCAGACCCGGCCTTTGGCATGACCCGTGCGGAGCTGGACGCCGTGATGGAGCCGTCCCTGTACATCGGCCGCTGCAAAGAGCAGGTGGAGCGCCTGCTGGCGGAGTATGCCCCCCTGCTGGCGGACGCTCAGACCGCCGACGGTGCCATCAGCCTGTAAATACTGAGGTATCAAGCTTCATGCATGAGTACCGCACCGCGAAAATGCGTAAATGTCAGTGCACGAAGTTGGTGTGCACCATTTCCGGTTGCCCCACAGGGGCGAGAAAATGGCACATTTCTGATTTGGCATAGCAAAAAACGGCGTTCCTATTCTTCCAACTCGGAAGTTAGGAACGCCGCTTTTGGTGCGGTCTATATTCTGTTTTTTGCAGTGCCTGTCAGGGCCTCACGCTTTGATTCAGCTGATCGACAAACGGCTGCGGACCAGCTGATAGAGATACTCCACGCCGTATTTCAGCGCATCCTCATCCATCAGGTAGCGGCAGTTGTGATGGGGGAAGGTAATACCCTTTTCCTCACTGCGGGCTCCCAGCTCCACAAAAAAGCCAGGGCAGTTTTCCTGCAGGGCGGAGAAATCCTCACCGGGCATCAGGGGATCGATCTCCAGCACAGCGCTTTCGCCGAAATGCTCCTCAATGACCTTGCGGCTGGAAGCCGTCAGGGCCTTGTCATTCATCACGGAGGCATAGCCCAGGGTGAACTTGAAATCGCAGTCCGCACCGTGAGCCGCGCAGATGCCGCGGGCAAGTTCCTCCATCAGTTTAGGGAGCCGCTCCCGGGTCTCCTTGCTGAAGGTTCGGGTGGAACCGGTGATGGCCACCTCACCGGGGATGATATTATACGCCTCTCCGGCATGGATCATGCACACGGACACCACGGCAGGCTCCACCGCCTGGATACGCCGGGAAACCAGGGTCTGCAAGGCTCCCACGATCTCACCGGCGATGACGATGGGGTCCACACAGGTCTCCGGGAACGCGGAGTGACCGCCCTTGCCGATGACCCGGATATCGAAACGGTCCGTGGCGCTGGTGAGGGCCCCGGGCCGGACACCGAAGGTGCCCGTAGGGAAGTTGGAGCTCAGGTGCATGCCGTACAGCTCGTCTACCCCCTTCATCACGCCGGCCTTCAGCATTTCCACCGCGCCGCCGGGAGGCAGCTCCTCCGCATGCTGGAACAGGAACCGCACCTCGCCCTTGAGGCTGGTCCGCTCCGCCGCAAGCAGCTTAGCTGCCGCCAGCTGCATGGCCGCGTGGCCATCGTGGCCGCAGGCATGCATGACACCGGGCACTGTGGAGGCATAGGGCAGCTCAGTCTCCTCCTGAATGGGAAGCGCGTCAATATCCGCCCGCAGGGCCAGTACCGGACCGGGCTGGACCCCTTTCAGCACCGCTACCACGCCTGTTTTGGTGGGAAATTCCAATGTCAGACCCGGGATCTTTTTCAGTTCCTCCGTCAGGTAAGCCGTTGTATGGACCTCCTGAAAGGAGAGCTCCGGATTCTGATGCATGTGGCGCCGCCAAGCGATTATATCAGGCTCCAGCGCCAGGACCTCTTCTGAAATCATATTCATTACTCCTGTTCTCAAGGGGTGTTCCAATCGTTCAACTTGTATGAAACAACCGCAATTCCCGTTTAAAATTATGGTATGGTATGACCTTGACTTTTTTCCCCAGAAAGATATCATTAAAATGTCTTATTTTTGACATACGAAACGGAGGGGAGCACCGCTGTGCTGAAAGATATTGCCGAAGCTATGCTGGGCAGACGCCCCTTTGACCTGATAATCCGCAATGTGCAGATCGTCAATGTGTTCAGCGCCTCTATTGTAAGCGGATCTATCGGCATTGTCAACGGTCATATCGCCGGGGTTTTTGGCCCGGAAGAAGCGCTGGACAGCCGCCGGAGCATTGATGGCGGCAACGCTTATGCCCTGCCTGGCTTCGTGGATTCTCACATGCATCTGGAGAGCAGCATGCTGACGCCGGAGCATTTTGCTCAGGTGGCCCTATCCTGCGGCACAACCACGGTATGCGCCGACCCCCATGAAATTGCCAATGTCCTTGGCATTGAGGGCGTCCGGGGCCTGGCAGATGCCTGCCGGTCCCTGCCCCTGCGGGTGCTGCTGACCGCCCCCTCCACCATTCCCTCCGCTCCCGGTCTGGAGAATTCCGGCTTTGACGTGGGTCCTGCTGAAATGGAAGACCTGCTGGACATTCCCGGCGTGGCTGGATTGGGCGAGGTCATGGATTTCAACGCCGTCGCCGCCGGGGATGAGCGGATGCTCTCCGTCATCGAAGCTGCCGCCAACCACGGCGTTTTTCTGGATGGCCATGTCTCCGCCCTCACCGGCCGCCGCTTGCAGACTTTCCGGGCCATGGGCATCGACAGCGACCACACCGTTCCCTCTGCTGAAAAGCTCCGGGAGGAGCTGGCTCTGGGCTTCACGGTGCAGGTACAGGAATGCATGCTGAACCGGGAAATCGTCCAGGCCATGAATGATGCACCGGTGCAGGACCGCATCTGCCTGGTAACGGACGATGTTCCCCTCCCCCGGCTGATGCGTCAGGGGCATTTGAACTTTGTGGTGGAACGGGCCATTGAGCTGGGTCTTGACCCCATCCGGGCCATCCGGTATGCCACCATCAACCCTGCCGTCCGGCTGCGGCTGTATCACACAGGCGGCATCGCCCCCGGCATGGAGGCTGATATGCAGCTGGTGCAGGATCTGCGCCATCCCAGACCGGAGCTGGTGCTCCGGGCCGGAGAAATCGTCTGGGACCACGGCAGCTATCTGCCCCATACCGTCCCTTACCAGATCCCGGACCACCTGCGGGGCTCCGTTCATCTCCGTCCCGTGACAGAGGCGGATTTTGCCGTCCGGGTGCCGGTGCCCTCCGGTTTTTCCGGCGGCACCGCCGTGGTGAATCTGATCGGCCAGGATGGCGTCTCCATTCGCACCCAGCGGGTCCGGAAGACCCTGCCCCTGGCAGCTGAAAGAGACGGCTTTGCCTGTCTGAAAACAGCTCCTTACTTAAAAATGGCAGTATTCAACCGCTACGGCCGGGACCAGCACGGCATCGGCCTGCTGACCGGCATGGACGGTGTCACCGGTGCCGCCGCACTGACCTATGGCCACGACTGCCACAACCTGACGGTCTACGGCGGCAATGACGCTGATATGGCTCTGGCGGCCAACACCCTCCGGGAATCCCAGGGTGGGCTCTGCACCGTGGAAAACGGCAAGGTACTGACCCTCATCCCGCTGCCTCTGGCGGGGCTGATGTGTGATCTGCCTCCGGAGGTACTGCTGGAGCAGATGGAACAGTTCCTGTCGGACTGCCGCCGCATGGGCTTCAACCATCAAAATTTGCTGACGTTCTTCACCCTTATGCCGCTGGCGGTTTCGCCGGAGCTGAAATGCACGGACCGGGGTCTGGTGGATGCGCTGCACAAGCGGCTTCTGCCTTTGATTGACGAGATAAAGGAGATAAGTTCGGATGGAACGTAAACACCGTGCACTGCTGCTGGCACTGCCCACCGTATTGACCCTGCTGTTTTTCTTCGTGGCACCGATGGTCTACATTCTGGTCCACACCCTGCATGAAAACGGCCTTTCCGATTTTGTGGATTTCTTCGGAGATCCTTTTTACCGCAACATCCTCTGGGTCACCCTCCGGGTGTCCCTGGTGTCCACCGCCATCTCCCTGGTGCTGGGCTATCCCACGGCTTTTTACATGGCCCGGACCAAGTCCCGTATGAAGCAGGTCATGATGATTGTGATCCTGTTTCCCTTTTTGGTCAGCGCCGTGGTCCGTTCCTACGGCTGGATGGTTATTCTGGGAACCAACGGCCTTTTGAACCAGCTGCTCCAGTCCTTGGGGCTTATCTCCGCCCCTCTGAAAATCCTGAACACGGAGACGGCAGTCATCATCGGCATGATCCACCTGCTGGTGCCCTATATGGTCCTCTCCCTGGTGGGCGTGCTCCAGAGCATTGACCCTAACGTGGAGTACGCGGCCTACAGCTTGGGCGCCTCTCCTCTGCAGACCTTTTCCAAGGTGGTGTTCCCCCTGAGCCTGCCGGGCATTATCTCCGGCTGCGTTCTGGTGTTCACTATGAGCATGACCTCTTACGTAACACCCAAACTGCTGGGCGGCTCCAAGTTCCGGATGATGGCCACCATGGTGGTCCAGGAGATCAATGTGAATTTCGACTGGGGTGCGGCCTCCGCTATCAGCTATATTCTGCTGGCAGTAATCCTGCTGGTGCAGATCGCGGTGGTGCTGTGCACCTCCGGATATATGAAACGTATGGGAGGAGGAAAGTGATATGCGCGAGAAAGATGTAAGCCTGCCCTGCCGGATCTTTGCCATTCTGGTGATGCTGTTCCTGCTGGCGCCTCTGGTGGTGATCGTCATCGCCTCCTTCACGCCCACAGCCCTCATCACCTTCCCGCCCCAGGGCTTCTCCCTGAAATGGTACGCCAATATCTTCGGCTCCTCCACCCACTTTATGGATGGCCTGGTGAACAGTCTGAAAATCGGTATTCTGGCCACAGCGGCGGATATTCTGCTGGGCGTCACGGCGGCCCTATCCGTCTGCCGGTACAGCTTTAAGGGCAAGGACGCTCTGCTGAACTACTACACCTCTCCCATGTATGTGCCCAGTGTGGCCTTCGCCTTTGTTTTGCTGCAGGTCTACAGCCAGATCGGCGGTGTGTCCGGTATGCTGCGCATTTTCATCGGCCACCTCATTATCATTCTGCCCTACATCGTGCGGAACACGGTGTCTGTACTCCATGTGTTCAACTGGACGCTGGAGGATGCGGCTACCTCCATGGGAGCCACCCCTATTCAGGTGTTCTTCAAGATCACCATTCCCCTGGCCCGGCCCGGCATCATGGCCGGTGCGCTGCTGGCTTTTTTGTATTCCTTCGACGAGGTGGCCCTGAGCAGCCTGCTCTCCACCCCGAGGTTCATCACCCTGCCCATCCGCATCATGAACTATATGGAGCTGACCTTCGACCCCACTCTGGCCGCCATCTCCACACTGCTGATCCTGGCATCTCTGGTTCTGATCGTACTGATGGAGAAGTTTGTAGGGTTGGACATGTTTGTTAAGTGAGAACGGAAAGGTGTAAACTATGGCTACTTTGGAATTACAGGGACTGACCAAGCGATTCGGCGAGTTCACTGCGGTGGATTCCATGAACCTGAAGGCTGCCGAAGGCGAGATGATCGCCCTGCTGGGCGGCAGCGGCTGCGGCAAGACCACCACACTGCGTATGATCGCCGGCTTTACTGAGCCCACCGCCGGGCAGATCCTGGTGGACGGCAAAAACGTTTCCACTATCCCCCCCTACCGCCGCAATATCGGCATTTTCTTCCAGAATTACGCGCTGTTCCCCCACATGACGGTTTTTGAAAACGTGGCCTTTGGTCTGAAGCTCCAGAAGCTGCCCAAAAACGAGATCCGTGAGCGGGTGGAGCACATGCTCGCTCTGGTAAAGCTTACCGGCATGGACAAGCGTTATCCCCGGCAGCTCTCCGGCGGTCAGCAGCAGCGGGTGGCCCTGGCCCGGGCTCTGGTGACCCGTCCCTCCATTCTGCTGCTGGATGAGCCCCTCTCCAACCTGGACGCCAAGCTCCGGGTAGAGATGCAGGTGGAAATCAAGCGCATCCAGAAGGAGCTGGGCATCACCACCATCATCGTGACCCACGATCATGAGGAGGCCGTCTCCTTGGCAGACCGGGTCATTGTCATGAATGCCGGCCACATTTTGCAGATCGGCAAGCCCCAGGAGGTCTTTGACAGGCCCGCCTCTCCCTTTATTGCAGACTTTATGGGCTTTTCCACCTTTCTTCACGGCATCGCCGCCGGAACAGAGGGAAATATGCGCCTGATCCGCTGCGGTGCTCACACGCTCCAGGTCCCGGCAGAGGCCGCCCAGGAGCTGACTGAGGGCGACGCATGCATTCTGGCCATCCGCTCCGAAAACATCCGGACTGCGGAGCAGGAAGGTGTCAATACCGTCCGGGGCACCGTCAAAAGTGCCACCTACAAGGGTCATACCACCCGGCTGGAGGTCTCCGGCTGCTTTGAGGAAATGGTATACCCCGCTATCCACGAATATGCGGACGTGCAGGAGGGCAGTGAAGTTCTGCTTCACTTCCCCGCCCAGCATTTCTGTGTATATAAAGACATCAAATAAAATCTGGAGGATGTAAACAAAATGAAAAGCAAGCGCATTTTTACACTGATGCTGGCTCTGGTCATGACCCTGAGCCTGGCCGCCTGCGGCGGCAGCAAGCAGGAGGAAGCTCCCGCCGATAACGCCGGAAACGGCGAAGCAGCTGGCGATACTCAGGATTTCGGCGGCGCCGAGCTGGTCGTTGCTACCTGGGGCTGGGCCGAGGCCGGTCTCAAGACCCTGGCCGCCGACTTTGAGTCCAAGTACAACTGCACCATCGTGGTGGACCCCACCAGCGGCAACGGCGACCGTCTCAACAAGCTGATGGCTGAGCAGAACGATCCCACCGCCGATGTGGCCCTGCTGACCAAGAGCTTTGCCCAGACCGGCAATGAGGCGGGCCTGTTTGAGAAGATCGACACCAACATCGTCACCAGCATCGGCGATCTGTATGACATCGCTGTCAACGCCGACGGCTACGGCCCCTGCTACTCCCTGTGCCGCTACGGCATCATGTACAATGCCGACGCTCTGGAGAAGGCCGGTCTGCCCGCCCCCACCTCCTACGAGGGTCTGTTTGATGACCAGTATGCGCACATGGTGGCTCTGCCCGACATGACCTCCACCGCCGGCCCCTACATGCTGGTGGCTATGGCCGAGGCCATGGGCGGCAGCCAGGAGGATGTGACCCCCGCCATGGAGCTGATGCAGGAGAAGAAGGACAACATCGATCTGTGGTATTCCACCTCTTCCGACGTTGTCAACGCCTTCACCACCGGTGAGGCCAACATCGCCGTGTTCATGGACATCAATATGCCCAGCCTGACCGACAGCGGCCTGAACATGGTCTGGGTGGACGCCGCCGAGGGTTCCTTCTCCGCTCCCGCCACCGCCAACGTGGTGAAGAACTGCAAGAACCCTGAGCTGGCCCAGCTGTTTGTGGAATACCTCATCAGCAAGGACACCCAGGACAAGATCGCTGAGGTCATGAACGAGGCCCCCGTGAACAAGAACGCCACCATGGACGATTCTCTGAAGACCTATCTGGCCTTCGGCGACGAGTCTATGAACGCCCTGAAGGAATTTGACGAGGCCTACATCACCGCCAACAAGGAAGCCTGGATCGATACCTTCCAGCGCACTGTTGCCGTTCAGTAATTTCCCCGACCATACAAAAACGGAGGAGACGCCCCGGCGTTTCCTCCGTTTTTTAAACAACTGACAAGGAGAAAAGCCTGCCATGAAGCTGACTGTCTTATCAGAAAACGCCGTTCTGTACCCCGGCCTTGAGGGGGAATTCGGCCTGTCCGTCTACCTGGAGGAGGGGGACACCCGCCTGCTGTTCGACACCGGGGAACGGGACGCCTGCCTGCGGAACGCGGAGAAGCTGGGTATCGACCTCCGACGGGTCACTGCCGTGGCGTTCAGTCACAACCACCGGGATCACTGCGGTGGTTTTCTGCGCCTGGCGGAGCAGCTTCCGCCGGACGTACCCATTTATGCCCATAGCGGCTTTTTCATCCGGAAGTGGTGGGATCACCGGTGCGACCCGCCTCAGCAGGAAACCTATTCCCAGACGCTGGAGCTGGTAGGCCCGCCCATGGAGGCATCCTGGTTCTTCCAGCAGGGGCTGGCCGGCTTCCGCTGTCTGGCAGATGACTGTATACAGATCGCTCCGCATGTGTATCTCCTGGGGAATTTCCCCGTCCCCGGACCAGAGGAGGCGGTGCATCCCTCCTCGGTCATGGAGGGGCCGGATGGCCGCCTTGTCCTGGATACCTTCCCGGAGGAGCAGGTCTGTGTGGTAGATACCCCAGCAGGGCTGGTGGTACTCACCGGATGCGCCCACAACGGCATCCGCAACATTCTCTCCACGGTGGAACGGCGCTTCCCGGAGCGGCCCATCCAGGCCGTTTTCGGCGGTACCCACCTGGTACCCCCGGACTCGGAACGCATTGCCCGGACGGCAGACTATTTCCGGCACAGCTCCATCACCTGTGCCGGTGTCTGTCACTGCACCGGCCCCATGGGTCTGGAAGTCTTTGCCCAAACAGTGCCCGCCTATCTGCCTACCGGCGCAGGCTTGGTATGGCAGACGCCCTCTTTCGCAAGGACATCCGCAGGCAGAAAAGAGAGTTGACCGCCATACGGAAAGCCTGCAAGCTCAGGAATAAAAACCCCCGGATACCTTATCCTCCCTGTCAGGGGAGCAAGGTATCCGGGGGTTTTATCTATTACGGAATCGGGCAGTTCTGCCCCGCTGTGCGGTTTCTTACCGGATCATTCCCGCAAGGTAGGTGCGCTGCCAGATAAGCGCACATCCCGGGCAGAAACTCGTGGTGCTTCGGCAGAGGCCGTGCACCGGAGCGCAGCCGTCCGATGCGGGAGGGATTCATGCTGATCTCCCGTCCCAGCTGGCTGTTGGAAAGTTCCGCAATATTCATCAGTGCGTCAAATCGTTCGACAAACATGGTGATCTCTCCGCTTTTTTCTCCATTATATGACAGCTATCCGCACGAGCCAACAATTTTGGCACGGTTTGTGCTGAAAATCTGGCATGGTCATTCGAGCGCGTTCGCTTGTTTTTTTCCTCTTTCAGCCCGTCTCCTATATAGGTAAGGAGGCATTCCCCCGGTTCCGCAGCGGATCATCAATTTCTTAACAAGCTCACTTAGCGCAAACTCTGTCTGTCAACTCTGCAAACGCCTTGTTTTTCATGTTCGCGTATGGTAAAATACATAAATAGCCAGTCCCCCCCCCCCGCATTTATTTTGCATTTTGACGGATTTTGGCCATCACTGCCAAACAATTCACTTCCGCTTCAAGGGCGGCAGCACCGCCGCGGTATAAATTCAGCCGGGACAAACCCATGGCTGAACTTCTTCTATATTCCTACATTTAAGGGATGAGAGAAACTTATGAAACGAAGGATTTCGTCAACCCTGATGGCACTTGTGCTGTGTCTCACACTCCTTCCGGCAGCGGCCTATGCCGCCGGGGGCACGGCGGTCTATGTCAGCAGCAGCGGCAATGATGGGACCGGTGACGGCTCGGCGGACAAGCCCTTCGCCACGCTGGCCAAGGCGGTCGACGCAGCGGATGACGGCGCGACGGTCTATGTGATGAGCGACCTGACCATGACGGCGCCGCCCGTTTCAGACCTGTTGCAATCGCGAAAAAAATTGTCATTTTGACTAAGCTGACCCTTGCAGGCAAACCGGCTTTATGCTATAATTTCCCCGTAGCTTCTGCGGGGTTTTACCGCAGTTGTAAATATGATCCATATCCGGTGGAAAGCGGTGAACGCCTATCAAGCAAATCAGCAAACATCCCTGAACCCCATCGCATCCCCTGAACCCGGGTCCCGGATGGGACTCAAAAGAAATCGCGTGGAAAGAAGGTATAAATTTATGAAATGCAAACGGCTATGCGCATGGCTCCTGTCTCTTGTTATGATCATATCCTTGCTTCCAACAATGGCGCTTGCGGCGGAGATACCGGCGGAGTACAAGCCAACGATTGAGTGGACGGATATAGGAGGAGTGATTCATAAGTATACTCTTACCGTGAATGTCTATTACGAAGGTAAGTACGTCGGGAAAGTTTCTTCAAGTGACAACAATCTTTCTGCTAAAGTAACTGTTCCTTCAACAATGGAAGTACAGAAATACGAAGTGACAGGACACGGTTGTGCATATTCTAATGTGAGCAAGTTGTTCACATTCACATCGCATGTATTTGGCGGTTCTACAGAGGGGACGCTTAACCTTTATCTCCGCAGCACGGCCGGCCACAAGGTCACGGTCGAGTATGTCTATACAGATGACGATAGTAAAAACGATTCTAAATTCGAAAATGTGAAGTACGCCGAGGAAAAGTCCTTCGGCAGCCTTGACAAAAAGGACTATGGCTATGAGATCACCGTTTCTTCCGGTGACGCGAAGTATGAGGTCAATTCGCTGAACGTGCTCCGGGTAACTGGCGGCGCAGAGGCCTCCGTGATCACGGTTACCTATACCCCGAAGGATGTGATCTACATTGACCAGTATTACGATAATGGCAAATTGTGGGTCAAGTGGACCGAGAATAATATCAAGGTCAACGGTCCTGAACTGCTGAATGGCGCAGCGGAAGCGGCTGTCATTGAAGGGGAAAAACCTGACCGACGCTGTGGAGAATTACCGCTTCCTGACGGTCGATGGCGTTACCTACGATTTCAGCTTTGCCAGTCTTGTGCCCGTAAAAGGTAGCATACTACAGCCGATTACAGACGTCTGGTATGACCGTGATGAGGGAACATGGTATTATTCGCACACGGATCGAAAAGGGGTGTTGTTTGGGCTGGGGGACAAGGTTCCTGTTGTCAATAGGGGCTGCGTCAACTTCTGCTACAACACGCCCCACACTGAAAACAGCGAGCACCACGACTGGAAATGGGTGCATGTTGATGGCACGGAAAAGGAGAACAGCCAGCATCAGCAGGTCTGCAAGCACTGCAACAAAGAAGGTACTATAGAACGCTGCAAATTTGACCTCCCTACCACCGAGACAGGAACGCATACCTGCAAAGATTGTGGGTATTCTTATACAGATGAGATCACACCGACCGGGACCCCTGTATATGTCTATTTTAAGACGGTCAACACTAAGAACGAACTGGTCAAAGTTGAAAGCGGCGTGACATACAATGCTAACGGTAGCAGTTGGGCAACGCTGGGCAAGCTGGTAACGGCAACTCCCGTGACCCCAGAGAAGAAGAACATTCTGGGCGCCGAGGTCAAGACAAGCAGTAATTTCGTGAAGCACGACAGTAATAAGGACTTTGACCTCGATTGGATCAGCGAATGGGTGGACCTGAAACGAGATAACGGCGCGGCCGGTTACGAGAGCGAAGCACCCTTTGGCACACACGTCTGGCACCTGGACGGTCAGGTCAATGTCTATAAGCTGTCCTATGACGCCAATCGGCCCGCCGGTGTAACGGCAGATGTTACGGTCCCCGATTCTGCGTATTACCTGCCGGGCTGGAACGCCCCGGTGAGCACAGATGATCCCACGCTGCAGGGCTATAACTTCGGAGGCTGGTATAAGGAGCCGGAGTGCGTGAACGAGGCTAAGGAAAAGGTTGCTGTAGCTGAAGATACGGTCCTCTATGCTAAGTGAACGCCTCTGGCACAGCCCACCGCGGATCTGATCGACGATGACATTACCATTAAGCATGGCGTCAATGGCGATCCTGAGCACGGTAACGATTCCGATTCCACCGTGCACATTGTCAAAAAGGACGCCAAGATCTCCTATCAGGCCACGCTGGATATGAAGAACCTGGATTTTGGTGCTAACCCCGAGCATGCAGACACCGTTTCTAACATCCAGGGGGCTATGACATCTGTCGGGGCAACTTCTCTCTGGGATTTCATAAAGAACAATTCCATCGGCATATTCGCCGGCAGCAAGGTGAACCTGTATGTCAAGTTCAGCGAGAAACTGGATGTAACCGCGGAGAGCTTACAAAATATTGAACTTGCGAGCGGCTGGTTCAAGCTCGACAAGACTCATCCAGATTATTTGAGACAGGAAGCCGGTGGTTACTGGAAGATCCCCTGCGTGATCAAGGTTGAGGGCGATGAGGGCGTCGATACCAAAAACCCCATGATCACGCTCTCCGGCGTCTCGCTGCCCCTGACCGCTGCCGCGCAGGACGAGTTGAGCAACGGCACGGAACTGACCATCACGTCCGAGAGCTATATCGACGGTACGATCATGATTTCTATGCAGGCGCTCAAGCTTGAAGGCAAGAGCAAGGAAGCCCCCGCCAAAAATACCGCCAAGCTAAAGCTTGCCGTGCCCACCTACACCGTGACCTACGATGGAAACGGCGCTGACTCCGGCAAGACCACCGACAACACCGCCTACGCTACCGGCACAACGGCCACAGTAAAGGCTAACGGCTATACCCGCAATGGCTACACCTTCACCGGCTGGAACACGAAGGCGGACGGAAGCGGTACTCCCTACAAGACCGGCGACTGGATCACAATGACCGGCAGCGTGATCCTCTATGCGCAGTGGACGCGCAACAGCAGTCACGGCGGCGACGATGACGACAAGTATTACTTCGCCATTCAGAAGGTGGACGCGCAGGACGGCCACGCCCTGAACGGCGCGAAGTTCGAGCTGTATCAGCTGGACAAGAACGACCGGATCGTCAACCGCAGAGTAGTCAAGACCACACAGCAGGGCAACAAAAGCGGCATCGCCCTGTTCAGCGTGGACAACAAGAAGTCCTATGACGGCATCTGGTACTACGCTGAGGTCTCCGCTCCCGAGGGCTACGTTCTGGACCGGACGGAGTACGAGATCAACCACAAGGACTTCTCCGACAGCCTGAGTGCCGCCGTCGAAAACGCGGACACCGTGCGGAACTACCGCGGCACCACCCCCGATCTGCTGAATGACAGCGACCACTTTGCTTACGTTATCGGCTACATGGACGGCAACGTCCGGCCCTATGGTCTGATCTCCCGCGCGGAGACCACCACCATTTTCTTCCGCCTGCTGAAGGATTCCGTCCGTGACGGCAATCTGCTCACCAGCAACACCTACACCGA
>OWIQ01000613.1_pt1 | contig 18713 bp, 15 predicted proteins | sample 1732701 | NCBI WGS metagenome assembly OWIQ01 (sample SAMN05065744, study PRJEB22554) | human gut metagenome | biome: ENVO:2100002; feature: ENVO:00000062; material: ENVO:00002003 | host: Homo sapiens | place: USA
TCGGCAGCGTCAGATGTGTATAAGAGACAGGGCGTTGACCGCGCGGGCGATCTGATTGATGTTGTTGCCGATGGCGGCAAGCTGGCGGCGGATATCGGCGTCCTCGTCGGGCGGGCGGGGATACAGGTTCACGCCCATGACGAGGGCGCGGATGGCAGGCTCCATTTTCAGACCGCTGCTCTTGGAAAGCTGTTTGACATGGGCGTACTCGTCCGCAGTCAGGCGGAGAGTAAGCTGTTTTACATTATTGCGTTTCATCGTTTCCACCTCACCGGTACTTTTCTTCTGCGCGTTTGATCGCGGCGTGTATACGGGCTTCATGGCGCACTCTGACATTCCAGTATTTCGGATGATGATGCTGGATGCTCTGGTCGATGGTATGTTCGTACTCTGCCTGGCTCATTCCGTGAGGGGCACAGAGTACACCGCGATCCAACAGTTCCCGTATCACGATAGGAGCATCGCAATCCTCCTCAAAGCAGCGCCATCCGCTAAAAGAAAAGCCACAGTTCCATGCAGTGGGCAGGAACAGCGGCGAGAGTTCAGAGTAGACCATGATGCCGCCATGACTGGCGGTGCTGACGGAGAAGATGCCGGAGGCAACCTTCTCGCAATACTGGACGCTTCCCCAAGGGGAGGTCTCAGGCGGAAGTATCATATTCCAGTTCACTTCCTTCTTTTGATTTGGGGGTCTTAGGGGGCTTGCCCCTTAACAAGCGCATTTTGATGTCAAAATGCTATGCTTGCGACTGCAAAGCAGCCGCAGGCCGCTTGCAGTCCTAAACCAGCCGAAAAAGAAAATCAGCGCGCCTCACCGCCACGGGTCTTTACCCTGCCGCTGATTCCTTTCACAAGCCGGAGCTGGTCGTTGTAGTCCTTTCCGCGCCGTGGTGGGTTGTCGATGACCTCATACTCGGAAAGTTTCTTTTGAATGGCTGCGGATGCCGCCCGTCCCGGCCCGTCGTTATCCAGACACAGCACGATCCGCGCCACGCCGGGATTGTCCTTCAGGTATTGCTCCAGCGCCGCAGGGAATCGGATCGAGCCATCCTTCCGCGGCTGATAGATGCCGGAGAGGGACAGTGTATTGGCGGCGCGCCAATCCTGCCCGCGCAGCTTCAGCAGCGTCAGGTAAGAAAGGGCGTCTATGGCGGATTCAAACACGCAGAGGGTTTTGCCACCGGCGCAAAGGGGAACGGCAAAGGAAAACCGCTTATCGCTGCCGGAGACTTCACCGGCGAAGGTGGTTTCTGAGAGCGTCCCACGCAGTGCGCCGTAGGCAGGGATTCCATATTTGTAGCCCACAAATACGCAGTTATGATGCTCTGCATCCTCGTAAAGCTGCCCGTGCTTGATGCAGTGGTTGATAATTTCCGCATCAATGCCGCGGCTCCGAAGATATGCAAAAACACGCCGGGTGTCGGCGTGTTTGGGTGGAAGGGTAAATTCAGTTTTCGGGAGCGGTGCGGTTGGCTCTGATTTGGTCGGCACACGGGGCGGTTCCCCAAGGATACGCTGCACGGCATCCAAAAAGGAAACACCCTCCACTGTTGTCAGATAGTCCAGTGCAGTTATGCCGCCGATACCCCGCGACCACCAGCACCATTTTCCATTGGAGATTTTCAGGCTGTCGTGGGTGCGGGTGGCATAGGTATCTCCGCCGATATGTACCAGTTCCTCCGGCTCAAACCGCCGCAGATAGGTCAGAAGATCCATCTCGCGGGCGGCGGCAATCTGGTCCTTAGATATGTAGGGCATGGCACTCGCCTCCCAGCGATCTTTTCTCAGTCCTCTGGATAAAGAATAGAATCAGCACATTTTTGATATGGGTAGTTAAAAACATCCTTGTGATGAAGCAAATAGTTCTGGATATACTCATAGAAATTTTCAACTGCATACAGCTTTTCGATTTCTGCTTGGCTCAGTCTCCGTGCTCTCAGGTACTCTGTCATCTCGTCTTGCAGAACATATAGATGCGCGTATTTATCAATACGGACTTTCTGATCGGTAATTTCTTCTTTACCAATGATCTTGTAGAGTTCTTCGCGTTCTTTCCTCAATTTTGCGTACAGGTCATTTTCTGTAATTTTCTTGTTCATGTGCAGTCCCTTTCTATCGTGCCAACCCCGCCCGCATCCGGTGGGCGTAATTGGCGACGCTGTATCGTTTTATATAGGCGTTTTCGCTGGGGGCCGGACTGTCAAAGTCCAGCCCCTTCATGCGGGGATCGTCGGTGCCGTTCAGCACCGCCTCCACCGGGATCACGCGAAGCCTGCCGGAGCATTTCAGCTCCCCGCCAAATACCCCTGCGGCACAGTGGAATCCCCGGTCGCCGCACACCCACAGCAGCTTCTTTCCTGCGGGAATATCTCCAAATGGCTGCTTCAAAACAATAACGGAATGTGGTTCCGCACCGGCCACCTCATAGTAGCCGGACTGCTCCGCCTTTTCGTATGCCTGGATCAATTTCTTGAATTTGTGCTGCGGCTCGATGTAGAGCCAGCTTTCCTGATAACCCATAATATCCTCCATTTTCTATTGGTTTTACCGCTCCAACTGCGGTCTGCGGCGCTCCGGCGGCCTTTGATCCTCGTCCGGCTCGGTGTCTACGATCTCCGGCTCCTTGTGGTCTAAATTCAGCAGGGTGTTCAATTCCTCCAGCCGTGCCGTTTTGGTCGTAAGTTCCTCCTCGCGGGGAAACGGCTTTTGTACCTCTGCCTTTGCGGTTTCCAACTGCGTTTGCAGGTTGGAAAGCTGCTCGCGACAGGTTTGTTCCTTGATGGGCAGTCCCTCCAGCGCATTGTCCATGCGCTGCAAATTGCCGAACACATCGGTTCCCAGCGTAACGGTATGGCGGAGCTGCCCGATCATAGTCAGGCAGTACTCCCGCGCGAAGGTATCAAAGGACAGTTCCAGTGTCAGTCCGCGATAGCTGCCGATCTGTGTCGCCTCCGGGGAGAGCATCGTCTGGCACATGGTCAGCAGCGCCGCGCCCGCCTCTTTCTTGTCAGCGTAGGTGACGCCTGCCAGCGTAAGCGGAGAGAAGCCGTCCACGTTTGGGTGGGTGTTTTCCTTGACTGTGGCAATATCCGCGCCATACCCGGCGATCCGTGCCTGCGTTTCCGCGATTTGCTTCGGAAAGCCCTTGCTGATGGCGTCCTCCAGCGCGTATTTCTGAGAAAGATGGTTGGCTTTCAGCAGCTTCAGCTTGGACACCTCAATGTCCAAGTCCATTTTTTCTTTAATCATGGGGTTGCCGCTGGCCAGCGCCTTGATCTCAGCATAAGAAAGCGCCTGCTCATCCACATCTTCGGCGGAACGGACAGGCGATTTGCTGGTCATGATTTGGCTGATAAATTTCTGCTTGCTCTCCACAAGCTGGTAAAGGTAGGCGTCGAAGGTGCCCTCGGTGACATAGCTGTAAATGTCCACCTCCGGATTTTCGTTGCCCTGCCGGATAATGCGCCCCTCACGCTGCTGAAGGTCGGACGGACGCCACGGGCAATCCAGATGGTGCAAAGCGACGAGCTTTTGCTGGCAGTTGGTGCCAGCGCCCATGCGCTGGGTGCTGCCCAGCAGGATACGCACCTGACCGCTCCGCACTTTGCCGAACAGATCTTTCTTCTGTACCTCGCTCTTGGCGTTGTGGATGAAGGCGATCTCGTTTTCGGGGACGCCCAATTCCAGCAATTTTGCGCGAATATCATCATAAACGCTGAAGGTGCCGTCATCCTTTGGGGTGGACAGGTCGCAAAAAATCATTTGCGTGGAGTGCTGGTCTGCGGTGCGCTGCCAGATCTCAAACACATTTTCCGCGCACTTGGCGGCTTTGCTGTTGGGGTCGCTGGGTAGCATGGGGTTGACGAGCCGCTGATCCAGCGCCAGCTTGCGGCCATCATTGGTGATGAGCAGCATATTGTCCTCGGTGCTGTCTACCATTCTGTTACGGACTTTTTCGGCGCGCTCCGCCAGCGACGCCACGATCTCTTTCTGATACTCGGAGGGTTTCAGGGCGATGTTGTGGTAACGCGCCTCCGGCACGGGCAGCTTGAGCATATCCGCCGTCTGGATGTCCGCCACATTTTTGAATACGCTCATCAGCTCCGGTAGGTTATAAAACTTGGCAAACCGTGTCTTGGCCCGGTAGCCGGTACCCTCCGGGGACAGCTCGATGGCGGTGACGGTCTCGCCGTAGTTCGCCGCCCATGCGTCAAAGTGCTGCAAGCCCTGTTCCTCCAGCGCCGACATCTGCAAGTAACGCTGGATGGTGTAAAGCTCCACCATGCTGTTGGAAATGGGGGTGCCGGTGGCAAAGACAATGCCGCGCCCTCCGGTGATCTCATCCAAATAGCGGCACTTCATAAAGAGGTCTGAGCTTTTCTGCGCCTCGGTCTGGGCAATACCTCCCACATTGCGCATCTTCGTGTAAAGAAAGAGATTTTTGAAATAATGGCTCTCATCAATGAAGATACGGTCAACACCCAATTCCTCAAAGGTGACCACATCATCCTTGCGGCTCTGGTCGTTCAGCTTGTCAATCTTGGCTTGCAGGCCCTTTTTGGTTTTCTCCATCTGCTTGATGGTGAACTTCTCCGCTTTTTCTCGCTTGGCTTCGGAAATTCCCATCATAATTTCGTCGATCTGCTGTTCAAGAATGGCCCGCTGGCGGTCTACGCTCATAGGGATCTTCTCGAACTGCGAATGCCCGATAATAATGGCATCGTAGTCGCCGGTGGCAATCCGTCCACAGAATTTCTTGCGGTTCTTGGTTTCAAAATCCTTGCGGGTGGCAACGAGAATATTTGCCGCCGGATAGAGCTGCAAAAACTCAGTGGCCCACTGCTCTGTCAGGTGGTTGGGCACCACAAAGAGAGATTTTTGACACAGGCCCAGCCGCTTGCTCTCCATGGCGGCGGCTACCATTTCAAAGGTTTTTCCCGCGCCCACCACATGGGCAAGCAGGGTATTTCCACCGTACAAAATGTGCGCGATGGCGTTGACCTGGTGCTTGCGGAGTGTGATCTCCGGGTTCATGCCTGAAAAGCTGATGTGACTGCCATCATACTCGCGGGGGCGGTTGCTGTTGAACAGAATATTATAGGCCTTACAGATGGCTTCGCGCCGGTCAGGATCTTTCCAGATCCACTCAGCAAAAGCGTCTTTAATGAGTTCCTGCTTACTCTGCGCGATAGCAGTCTCTTTCTTATTCAGAACGGCAATTCTGCGCCCTTCTTCATCGTATTGGTAATCAAAAATGCGGACATCCTTCAGGTTAAGTGTCGTTTCGATGATCTCATAGGCATTGATGCGCTGTGTGCCGTAGGTACTGATGGCCTTCACGTTGCCGCGATCCTTGCTTTTACCTTCGATACGCCATTCGCCGGTGATTTTAGAATAGTGGACCTCCATGCCCCATTGCGCGCTGCGGGGTGTCCCCAGCGTTTCAAAGATGAACCGGCGGACATATTCAGTGTCCAGCCATGTAGCGCCCAGCCGGACGGAGATCTCGCTGGCGGTGAGGTCGGTGGGCTGCACCTGCGCGAGCGCATCAGCGTTGATCTGATACTGCGGGTCCTGCTCCGCCTTGCCTTGGGCAACCGTCCATTTCTGACGCACATTGCCGGAAAGATATTCGTCCGCAGGCAGGTATTTCTCATGCCCATCGTTTTCGCCGGTGTAAGCAGGGTTCAGGAACACCACGCCGGTCAACTCAGAAAACAGCGTCTCCTCGTCCTTGCCGGTGAGCCTGCTCATGTATTCCATGTCCACACGGGCCTTTTCGCCAATGGACAGCGCCAGCGCCTCCACCGCCGTGTCTACCTTTTCGGCGGGCTTGTGGCTGCGGATGGTGCGCTTGGTAAACAGGTCTGCCTTGTGCTTTAGGTTCCGGTCCTCGTCCAGGATTTCCAGTGAGCACAGCAGGAAGTAAGAACTGTCCTGGTCAAACGCGATGGTGTTGCCGCGGGAATTGATGAGTCCATATTTCCGGGTGAAGGCGTCGTAGAGGGTATTCAGCTTGGCCTGCTGGTCTTTGATCTCCTCATCGGGATAGTCCTCGGTCTGATATTCCAGCAGCGTCCGCACGCAGTCCCGCAGCTCGATCATGCCGCGAATTCTGCTCTCTGCCGTCTTGGATACCTCCACCGGGTTCATGCGGCTGTTTTCACGGTAGTAGATCTGCCCGTCCACCAGCGTATAGGAGAAGTTGCGGACGGCAGGATCGGCTTCGATAGAATGATCCTCACCCTCCAATTCCTCCTCCCGGTCATAAGCGGTAATTTCACCGTGGACATTCTGAACGGCCTCCGCCAGCAGTGCTTCCAACGGCTGCTCCGGGTACGGCTCACAGGTGGACGTGGGGCCGAACGGCCCGGACACCATCTTCATCTCGCCCAGCACCATGTCGGGGTGGTCGATGAAGTAGCTGTTCATCTGGATGCCGTCCTCGTTGGTGGCAAGGTGTACCCATTCGGGTTCTATATCCACCATTCGTTCCCGCTTTTGCAGGAACAGAATGTCTGAAACCACCTCCGTGCCCGCCGCGGCCTTGAACGCATCGTTTGGCAGGCGGATCGCCCCCAGCAGCTCCGAGCGCTGCGCGATGTATTTTCGCGCGCTGGCGGTGCGCTTGTCCATGGTGTAGCTGGAGGTCACAACGGCGATAACGCCGCCCGGCCTGACCTGATCCAACATTTTGGCCACGAAATACTCATGGATGGGGAAATTCAGCCGGTCATAGCGCCTGTCCGGCACATGGAACTGGCCGAACGGCACATTGCCGATGGCAACATCGAAAAAGTTATCCGGGAAGGAAGTCTTCTCATAGCCCTGCACTGCAATACTGCTTTTCTGATAAAGCTGGCGGGCGATGCAGCCAGAGAGATCGTCCAGTTCCACGCCATACAGCTTGCTGCCGCTCATGCTTTCCGGCAGCATACCGAGGAAATTGCCGATACCGCAGGACGGCTCCAGAATGTTGCCCTGCGTGAAGCCCATCTGCCCCAGGGCGGCATAGATGCCGCGGATGACCACAGGCGGCGTGTAGAACGCCGTGAGCGTGGATTCGCGGGCGGCGGCGTATTCGGCGTCGGTAAGCAGTTCTTTCAGTTCAGCGTAACGAGGATTTTTCTCGTCAAAGAAGTCTGCCAGACCGCCCCAGCCCACATACTGCGCCAGCACCGCCTGTTCCTCTGCTGTGGCGGCGCGGCTCACTGCCTCCACGGTTTTCAGGGTGCGGATGGCGTCCAGATTGCGCTGAAAACGCTCCAGCGGCGCGCCCTCTCCGATGTGGTCATCGGTGATGCGGTAGTTCCGGCCATCCGCGTCCAGCGGATAGGCAAGCGCGTTTTGCTTTTCCTTTTTCGGCGAGGTAAGCGCCGCAGGCGGCTCGTCCGTCTGCGGTGCTGCGGTTTCCCGCACCATGTCCGGCTGCTCCATGTGAGCGCGGACATAGTCGATGGATTCCTTTCGGAAGATGGGAAATCCCGTCCCGCCTTCAAAGGTCACATCCCGCAGGGATACATTTTGTGTATGATCGTCTACGCTGTCCACTTCAAACTGCCGCCCATCTATGGTCAGGCGTGTGCCAACGATAACGGGATCGGCAGTTGAAACAGGTTCGGACTGCGGCTGCTCCGGCTTCGCTGCGGTGTTCCTGGACTGCTCCACATAGAGCCATTCCGCCGCTTCCTTTTCGTTGACTGCCTTTCTGACCTGCTCCAGATAATCCTCGGCCTGCCACTCGCTGGAGAAGTGTTCGCTGACACCATCTTCATCCACATAGACTTCGTCCCGAATATCGTCCCAGACGGCGTAGCCGTCGTCCGTTTCGATCACGCTGAACCGCTCATAGGCGGGCGGCTGCTCTGCGGCAAGCCGTGCTGCATCCTCTGCGACCTGCTCCACAAAGCTGCGTTCCTGCTGAGGAGCATCATGCCGGTGATTGAACAGGCTGAACTCACCGTTTACATAGGCATAAAGTTGAAAATGAGTTTCATGGACAAATTCATAGTGGCGGTCATCTTTTTGCATTTCACCCAACTGGGCATTCAATGCGTCCATGAGCCACATTGCAGTGGACTTATCCTGCAATTCTTCTTCAATCAGCGGTACTGCCTGATAATAATCCATGCCCATGTAATAGGGACGCGGCACATTGTCCGGTGCATTGTACAGACTGGAGTAAATGGCCCGCGCCACCTGTCTCCGCTCATATTCTGGGATTTTGGCGATAGCGTCCTCGCCGGGGAATCGTTTCTGCGCGATCAGGCGCTCATACTCCTTGACCACATTGGGGATCGTCAGATGGACGGTATCATATTTCTTGGAATTGTAGTCCCGTTCGTAGTCCAGCCCCTTGTAAGTCTTGGTGTATCCATACCCGGCGCGGGCTCCGCCGCTGTACTCGCCAAAGCTGCCCTTGATGAACTTCTGACGTTCCTCCGGCGTGTGGGGATAGCAGAAGTGGGAATAGATCGCCAGCCGACTTTCGACGCCCTCCCGCAAAAAATAATGGTCGATCTCGTCTTGTGTGATGAACATTTTGCATTGCCGCAGGAAGCTGGGCTGAGCATCAAAGTGTCGTTCCTCGTATGGCAGGTCGTTGAGGATGATGCCGATGCGGTGGGTGTTATACGCTGAAAGACGGTAACGCAGAATGGATGGATCATCATAATAAGCGTCGAGAAAAGCGTGGTATTCCTGCGCCAGCATTTGTAGGCCACCATCCGTCTTTGCGAACGCGACCATGTCCTCGTCCAGTTCCGGGTAGCCCTTGTGCTGGTCGTGGATGGCCAAAGTCTGCGGGAGCAGCCCCATGTCCCGGCCTTCCTTGGTCAGGTCACGGGCTGTCATCAGGAGGGCGTCCATTGCTTCGTGCAGCACCTTGTCAGGGGCCTGTGTCAGTTCGGCGGCGGAGAGATAGATCCCGGCCCGTAGCAGCCCCAAAATGCGGCCCGCCGCCAGTCCCCATGAGACCACGGTTTTGCTGTATCCGGTGCGGACGCTGTCGCCTTGGGCGAGGTGGATGCCGTCCTCCAGAAACCAAACGGCATATTTGCGGCCTTCGTACTCGATGCCGCGCCCATTTTCTGTGCCAAACTCCCGACGCAGAAACGCTATATTTTCCTGTTCAGAATGCTCCCGCATATAGAACATCGCAATGCGTTCGGCGCTGCCGGGTTCGTTTCCGGCTGTGTAAAGCGCCTGGTCGATGACCTCCTGCGGCACCGTGCGGGCCGGAGCCAGAATGCCGGAGGGCGCGTCTGCCGGAGCCTCGTACACCGGGGCGTCGCCGCCCATGTCGAATAGGGCAAGCTGCTCCGCGACGATTGGGGCATTTTGCAGGCCCAGCTTGATCTTGTACTCGCCGCGCTCGATCAGGCCCTCGGTCATTTCGGTGATGACCGGCCATGAAAAAACGGACTCCGAGGTGCGGGAGAGGTAGCTGCCCTCCCACATCAAAAGTCCGTCTTTCTCGGCGTGGTAGCCTGTCCGAACACCGTCGGTCAGGACTTCCATCCATATATCGTTGTAGCTGTTTTTGAGAAATTCCGTCCGTTCCGCAAGATTCTTGTGCGCCTGAAAGTATTCAAAGATCTCCTGCCGCTTGTGTTTGCGTCCACCGTCGTCCAGCAGATTCGCTTCAATGAGGTGCATATCCAGGAAAGCAGGCAGCTCTGCGGTATTCTGCTGTGCGGTGTCATGCTCCAGCGCAAAGGCTGCTGCCTGTTCCTGCGCCTTTTCGTCCGGGTAATCACCGTAGACGCGGAGGCATTGGCGCGTTTCGGCGTCATAGACGGCAGCGCCGTCATAGGCAAAACCATCTTCCTCCATCGTACCGGCAACATAGCCCTGCGCCGCGGCCTCCGCTTCTTCCAGCGTTTGATAGTCCAGCTTATCGTCAAAGCCGTTTTCAAAATGGTGATAGGCTGCGACCTGATAGGGCGCGGCCATCTGCGCGGCGTAGCGGTCAATGGCTTCTGTGGTCAGCCATTCCGGTTTTTCCGGGAGGGCATCATACAGTTCCCGCATTTTTTTGATCTGCGCATGGACATTGCCTGCCCACAAATGCTTTTCACTCCGGCCACCAGCGCCGAGGAAGTAGTCACAGTCGGCGCGCAGACGGTCCAGCAGCACATAATCCCCGCTGTGATCGACAAAGGCAGGAAGTTCATCACTTCCTGCCTCTGTGGGTTCTTCGGTTGTCAGGCGTAGATCAGGTCGCTGAGCACCAGCTCCTCCGCGCTGTGCCGGAGATTGTTCATCAGGCCCGTCCAGCGCAGGGGATCGGTCGCTTTCAGCTCCTCCGTCACGCCCTCGTTCTGTGCCATCTGCGCCACGGTCTGCTCCACCATCTTCCGCGCGGTCTGCTCGATCTCTGCCAGATGCTCCGTCAGCTTGCCGCTGGTCTTGAGGTTGGTGTAAAGCACCCTGCGGTGCTTCATCAGATATTCTCTCCGCAGCTCCGCGTACTTGCCCAGATGCACCTCCGGCATCTGCGGCATCAGCAGGTTCGGCACCTGATAGCCGTTCTGCATCCTGTAAGTGACCTCCATGCTGTTCGCTCCTTTCATGGGGTGTTTCGTGTTGTTCTGTGTGGCCATCATAACCGTTTTTTTCGCGGTTTGCAAAAAATTGATCCCGCTGCGCCTGCATGACCGTTCGGCTGATCTCCCGCAGCCCCATCTCCGCGATGTCGCTGGTGGCGATGCCCAAGGCGTTGATGGTGGGCGGTGTGTTGAATTCGTAAACATGGGCAAATTCGTCAGCGGTGAAATAATCGTCTGCCCGTAAGCCCAGCCGGGTCATCAGCATATAGGCCACGCTGACCTCCAGCGCATCCCGGTAGAAAACCTCAAGGTTCAGATCGTCCAGTTCCTCCAGCAGACTGTCCTCCCGACACTCCCGCAGGTCTTGCAGGTAGTCTGTGATGTTATCTGCCACGGCATTGTGGCAGGCAGAGCGCACGGCGTCCGCCAGATTTTCTTTTTCGGCCAGGTTGCCGAAGGTGGCTTCTAAGGTTTCGATGACCTCCGGCTCAAAGGCCGGGTGCATCGTCCAGATGGGTAGCGGACGGGCAAAACGGGACGCATGGGTATCGGAAACATCAAAATAGAGCTTCAAGCAGTTTTGCCCGTCATCGCCAAATACGGCGATGCTCTTGGCCCCACGATTGACCCAGCGGCCAAACTGACGGTTCCAGCGCTCCATCTCAAGGACCGCCGTGGCGTCCGGGCGCTGGGCGTAGATCAGAATTTGATCATCGAAGGGACATTTGTAGTTATAGCAGGCCGCGCGGAGAAAGCCCGTCCAGCTTTGATAGCTGCCGGTGACGCTCTGCACGGTCTGGTCATATAGCTCTGTGATAAGCTGAAATTTAGTAGGCAAATTGGCACCTCCTTATCGCTCCGGCTCCGATTTCTTTTTGTTGTGTGACCGGTCATTTTTCCTCTGTTCAGCACATACCTTTTCAAAATTTTCGCGCCGGTAGCAATAACAGTAAAACTGATAATCACCTTTGATCGGCGTACAGCGGAGCATATACACATACTGTTTGGTTTTCACCATGAAGCCGCAGGAGGGAAGCAATGCGCCCTTGATGGCGCAGATCCGCTCGTACCGGTTGCAGTAGCGATCCATGCTGTCAAAGTCCCGCAGCGGGGAGTCCGGCTGCTCCCGCAGCCAGTTTATGGTACGGTCAATATCGGCCTTAAACTCCGGCGTGTTTAGCGCGTCATGCTGGTGGGGCCACCATGTTGTGTAAAACTGCTTGCCACTGCCAAAATCACCCCGCAGGTGTCCCACACAGCCCACGGTCTTGTCCTGTTCCTCACTGCGGGAGAAGTAGAGAGCGTGCAGCGTAGGCTCATTGACGCTGTAAAAGTCAATGACATCTTTCTCACTGGCGGGATATTTCTCCTGAAATTCCGCAAGGGTACGGCATCCGCCATCTTGAAAGGAAAGGCTGCCGCTCTCCAGCGGAATCCACCCATCAATGGGAAGCTGGAACGGCTCGCGGGTGAGAACGGTGCCATAGAAGTTGACCATGAGACTCCGTGACAGTTCTATCGGCTCACCCCAATCCTCATCCCCATGGCGCAGCTCGTAGCGATATACGCCCTCCGGCACGGTGGTTCGGTCAATGCGGCATTCCGTAAACAAGGCCGGTCGGTCAAAAATCGTGACTTCCTGATAGTTCTGCTTGCTGGCGTCATACTGGCTCACCGTGCTTCACCTCGTTCTTTCTGATTTTTTGCTTTTTCTTTTTTCATCGAAGGATAGGGAATAAACTCTTCCTCGCCCTCGATCATGCTGAACGATGAGCGCAAAAACGGGTGTGTCTCTCGCTTCTGAAGCTGGCGGATCATATCCAGCGCGGCTACTCTCGACGCGGCGCTGCCCTCCATCGTACCGTCCCTGAACACATAAAACCGCTTCATCGCTCGATTCCTCGCTCTCTATGCTTATTTTTCTCCTGATGCTTCTGCGTCAGAAACTCCGGCACTTCCTTGAAACCGATGCTATCTGCGTAGTAGGCGGTTTTCTTTCCGCCTTGCGTCAGTACCACGATGTCGCTTACAGACATGGAACGCATCCGATGGGCAAAGGGGCGGGAATCTCTATTGTGCTTTGCCCACAGATCCTCCAGCGAATTTTCCTTTGCGTACATACCGGCGTATGAACGCTGATAATCAGCGCTCTGAAGTTTCCCCTTCGCCGCTTCATAAGACCGGAAATAGTAGTCCACATCAGCGGTTGCGGGGATCTGATAGATTTCATAGGTGCCGATCTCGCCGCTGATTTTCGGCGCGCTGGGAACATAGGTGTTGCCGTTACGTTCCTGCATTTCTGCAAACTCGCAGATATGATAGGCAGAATTACCGATGCAGACATGGCAATCGTCAATGTACTTGCAAGGGAAAACCATCTTTTCACCGTCAAAGCGGGTAATGACGATGCTTTCCCCATCCTTGATGGTAAAGAGCGTGTGGTATTCGCTGTCGATGAAGCGGATCACGCGCTGGTCCTTATCCGGGTTTGGAAAGGCGATAACGCCCATGATGTTTACCGGCTCACGGTCTGTCATTCTCTTTCACCTCTATCGTTCTAAAAAATAAGGCCGAGACATTCATCGTAGAATAATCCCGGCAAAGCGAAACGGCACGGTTTCCCGTGCCGCTCATTCGATGATTCGATTATCGTGCGCCCCGATCCTGCTTGACCGGATGCCTTTTTGTCGGGGCGTTCTTCAGCCTTTCCAGAGAATAATCCAAGATTCGCTCCTTGCGTTTCTCCAGCATGGTGCAATAGAAGCGTTTCTGCAAGTCCGTAATAAACGGCGTATCCGCAATGAGCTTGCGTATCCTTGCCATATCAATACGGGGGACAATGCGCTTCAATGCGCGGTTACAGTCCTCATTTTGCAGGGAAGAAATAAAATCAAAATACTTGATCTTTTTCCCGTTGACCATGATCGCAGAGGTGGGGATCTCGAAAATGCGGTAATTCATGTCCTGCTCGCTGGCAAGCACCGTTTCCATGATCTTTTCGTCCGCTTGGGGATACAGACTGCTGCCGCAGTCATAGACCGGAGCCAGCGTCATCTGATCCGTCTGCGCATCATAGAGGAAACCCCAGTTGCCGTTATGCCGGTCCCAGTTGCCAATCAGTGCATCTACAATGAACATATCCCAGAATCTCTCTGTTACCGCCATGCGGTCAACTGCATTTTGTTCCTCAAAGGTGTGAAGAATATCGGACAATTCCGTGCCGTAGCCGCTGCGCTCAGAGTCAATGATTTGGTTTTTCAGGGAGGCGAAATCCTGTAGGGTGACACCCGGCTCTGTAAAGTCGCCGCAGGCCACCACGATTTTTTCTTTCCCCTTTACGGTATAGGTGCCAAGCATGGTTTTCTGCACAGGAATACCAATGCTCTCATAGATCTGGCAGCCAAGATACTCGGAAAAGCAGCTGTTGCTGTAGCTCATGTCCTTGTTTTTGGTGGGCGGAGGAGGAAATTTCAGCATATATTGCTGCCCCTCGTAAATCACAGAGATCTTGCTGCCGTTTGCACCGGCATACATTTTGTTTCGCTTCGGAAGGTTTGTAAAATCAACGATCTGCATTTATTCACTCCCGTTCCATTCTCAAATATTTTTCACGGAGATACCACGCCTGCTCTGGGCTGATGATCTGGTTGACCTCCGCACTGTTGATGTCGCTTTGCAGATTGCAGTAATCGCAGTCCCAAAGCGTATAGTTCTCGCCATTGTCCACCTTCTGCCACGCTTTCACCATGGCTTGGATGGACTCCTGCAAAAATTCCGGCAGTCCGCACTCCAGATAGCTTCGGTCTTTGGGGAGGCCCTTCCCGTCATAGGGGGAGGACAGCTTCATCATGTCCTCCATCGTGCAGTTCAGCGCCTGCGCCAGCTTTTGCACCGTCTTTGCATTACACCGCTCCATATCGCTTCTTCCGGCGCATATATCCATAATCGTCGTCTTGGGAACGCCGCTGAGCTTGGATAGCTGATATTTTGAAAGGTTCCGCTCATTGAGCAAAGTCTGCAAGTCCATTTTCCTCGCCTCCTGTTCTGAAGGGTTCTTGCGATACTTTCATTATATCGGTGTGCCGACTTAGCGTCAATAGCGGTGATGCGACTTTTCTCGCACTTACGGCCATTCATTACCGTTCGGCTTTATGTTCCCCAAGGTTTCGCTCATGCGGCACACACCTCTGCCGCTCCATCTGCTTTTTGTATTCATTTCCGGCCCGTTCACAGAAATCTTCAACAGCGGCGGCGCGATAGCTTCTGTAATGTCCCCAAAAGTAATTGGGTGGGCCATCTCCATCATTTTTGCAGTTTCTCACCCATGTCACAAACGGATCTGGAGCTTTGCTGCATTCGCCCATGACAAACTCGGCACTGCCGATGCGGACGCGGGCGGTGATGTGGTATTCCTGATTGACTGCTTCGCCCGCTACATAGCAGCCGCGCTCCAACTGGACGGTGCAGCTCTCGTTTTGTGCAAAAGTCGCTGTCACCGGCATGACCGGTACTCCACATACCATATCCGGCAGCATGATGAACTGCGACCTTTGGCCCATCAGCTCTTGCGGCAGTTTGTCCATGGGCAGATAAAAGTGCTGTTTGCCCATGATCTCATAGCACAGTAAGAAACTGCTGACGGGATAGTACACGCTCATGATTGGGTCTTTGATATGGCCTTGGACGATGTTGGAATTCACATATCTTGCGTTGTCCAAATACCATTGCGGGTTTGCGCCCGGTGTGTTCCAGCCGAACATGGAACCTGCCAGCATGGCGGCCTCCTGAATGTCCGTGATGCCGCGCCGCGCATTATGACTGCTGGCGATGTCACGGTTTTCCTCGCGGTTACCGGCATCCCATTCGGAGGGATAGTAGCCACTCTCGCTTTTTTTGATGATAATAAGCTGCCCGGTAGAAGGCAGAACGGAAAAACAGGTATCAGGTAATTCATTTCGTCGCATAGCTGCACCTCCTCATCGTGCCTGTTCCTGCTGGCGCTTGCGGTGCCAGCCCTCCAGCAGCTTGATGATGACATCCTCCATCTGCTTTGGGGTGTAGCTGGAGGGAAAGTATTTTTGTAGACGGTCGTTGCGGATCGTGACCTTGCGTTCCAGCGGCTTTTCCTCCCGCATGATGAGGTCGATGATGTTGTTTTCCAATTTGCCCTCGGCGCTGAGCTGCTTGAGTCGCTGGGCCTGTCCCAGCGACGGGGACACTTCGTCGCGCTCCATGACCAGCAAGAGGTAGGTCTGTTCTTTTTCGGACAGGTGGGAGAGGAAATCCGCCGCGGGAACGAACTTGAGCGTTCCTGCGTCCACTGCGTCCAGCAACGGAGGGATCAGCTTATTCAGGCGCACATAACGCTGAATTTGCATACGGCTTTCGTTGACCTGCTCTGCCAAAAGTTCGACAGAAAAGCGCCCTTGAAAATTCTGCCCAACTTGGGCAGAATTTTTAGAAGGCCGTCCAGCTTGCCGTTTCATGGCGTCCAGCTTCAGCTTGTAGGCTTTGGCTTTCTCGCTGGGGAGTAAGTCCTCGCGGTTGATGTTGTAATCCACTACCAAAATGTCCGCTTCCTCGTCGCTGTAATTGCGGACGATGACGGGGCGGGTATCTAATCCCACGGCCTTCGCGCAGTAATCGCGCCGGTGGCCGGAAATGATCTCATATCCGCCAGCATCACGGGGGCGGACGATCAGAGGCTCCGCGATGCCGATGTGCTCAATACTGTCCATAAGCCGCACCAGATCTGGCGTGGGGCGGTCAATGGTGTATGGCTGGCGGGAGTATGGGAAAACCTCTGCGGCTGGGACGATCTGAATCCGCTCCTGCCGGTCAGCTTCTCGCTCTGCGTCCGTTTTGAACAGGTCATCGTACCGGGTCAGTTCGATGCCGCTTAATTTGCTTGCCAAGGCTCAACACCTCCCTCGTCAGATTTTCATACGCCAGCGCCGCCTTGCCGCTGCGGTCATGGTCGTAAATGCTTTTGTTTTCCACACTGATCTCTGCCGCCTTGATGGACCGGGGGATTTCGCTTGCGAACACATGACCGCCATAGGTTTTGCGGACAAGCGCATTGATCTCCCGCGCCAGTGTGGTACGGCTGTCCACCATCGTCAGCACAATGCCGTCCACCTCCAGCTTCGGGTTGAGCTGCCGTTTCACGCGAGTGATGGTTCGCAAAAGCTGTTCCAGCCCCTTTGCTGGGAGATATTGCGCCTGCACGGGGATAATCACGCTGTCCGCCGCAGTCAGGGCATTGATGGTCAGCATACCCAGCGAGGGCATACAGTCGATGAGTGCGTAATCGTAGCAGTCTGCCACGGTGGACAGATATTGCCGCAGCACCGTTTCACGGCTCATGGTGTTGACCAGCGTGACCTCCAGTGCCGACAGCTCGATATTGGCGGGGACAAGATGGACACCGGACGGGTGGTGCAGAATGCCCTCACCGGGGGTGATGGGCTGCTCCGCGATGATCTTCTCCATCAAAGTGGAGAGCGTGGGGGATAATTCGTCAGGCTGCGGCCAGCCCAACATCTGCGTGAGATTGCCTTGTGCATCGGCGTCGATCAGTAGGACTTTTTTACCTTGCCGAGAAAGACCAATGCCGAGGCTGGCGGCTGTGGTGGTCTTACCCACGCCGCCCTTCTGATTTGCCAGTGCGATTGTTTTCACGGGTTCGATGCTCCTTTCAGTCGTAAAATGGGTTTCAAAAAAGCAGAGCTGTTCGCTCTGCCTATCCGCTGTCATGGAAGTCGTGATTCACTTTGGCGCGGTAGTAGCTGCCGCAGGTAGTTGGGGCGTTGAACAGCATCTCCAGCAGATAGGCTTTGATGTTACGAATGTCCGCGGTGCTCTCCCGCAGGCAGTCCAGCACATACTCGATGTGGGAGGAATCCAGCTTCAGAAAACGCTCCTTCACTAACGCCGTATAAAGCTGCTTTCCGCCGATCCGCATGAAGCTGCCCTGTGTGCAGAGGACCTCCAGCATGAGGTCCGCGATCTCGTCGATGTCGTCGTAGGGATGCTGCCGGCGCAGGTGGTCGTACTCGATGTTTTCCCGAATCTCTTTTCGGTATTCCTCGATCACCTCCTCCGGCTGCGCGCCCGGATGGATAGATGAATCAGTATTACTCAACTCAGTATTATTCTTATCAGTCTTATTACACTCGGTTTTTCCGAGGTCTTGACTTCTGATTTTCCGAGGTCCAGACTTCGGTTTTTCAGAACTCTTGACTTCGGTTTTTCCGAAGTCTGGATTTCGGCAGCTCGGAAGCTCCGGTTCCGGTGTATCCTCGCCTGGTTCGTCCTCTATACCCATGAAGCGGAGAACATAGATTTTCGCCGGTCTGCCCAGCCCCTGCTTGACCCGCCTTATGAGGCCCACGCCTTTGGCACTGTCCAGCTCCGCGAACAGCTTGACCGCCTTATCCGTCTTGCAGCAGAGCTGTTCGCACGCCTCCTCCAGCGTAAAGTAGATATACACATGGCCATCATCGTCCATCCAGCCGTTTCTCATGGACAGGCTCATGCGGTCCAGCATGAGGCCGTACAGCAGCTTCGCGTCGGTGGAGAGCCGCCGAAAGTACGGCTCGGTGATCAGGAGCTTGGGGATGCGGAAAAAGGCGTATTGCTCGGCGTCCATGCCGAGATGGTATGCAAAGATCGCCTGCGGCATATCTGACACCTCCGTTCTGCCACAGATTTTATATATCTCTCAACGGCGGTCTGTGGTATAGTAAAAGGGAGCATTGACGCGCAATGCTCCCTTACCGTAACCGGACCTGCCGGTGGATTCTTATTCAGTTTGACTTAACACATCACTGTCAGCCGTTTGTCAAATAATTGTGTTTCCCGCACGGGGTTTTCCCTTGATTTAGCCCTTATCAGCTCACGCGGTCAAGGGTAACAGCGTATAAAGGAAGATAATTTCGGGTGGTTTTGATTTCTCAATAAACCCAGTAATTTCAATGCTTTGCGCCGATTTTGACGGTTGCTTATAACCGCTAATAACAGATGAAATATTTGGGCGGTGCGAATTCCAGTTTGTCGAACTTATCGTACCATAACGCAAAAGTGTTTGCAACTGGAACTGCCAACAGAAAATTCTGTGTATTCGCAAGAAAATAGGAATCGTGCGGGGAACTACGCCCACCT
>OWIQ01000618.1_pt1 | contig 18635 bp, 19 predicted proteins | sample 1732701 | NCBI WGS metagenome assembly OWIQ01 (sample SAMN05065744, study PRJEB22554) | human gut metagenome | biome: ENVO:2100002; feature: ENVO:00000062; material: ENVO:00002003 | host: Homo sapiens | place: USA
TCCGTCTCGTGGGCTCGGAGATGTGTATAAGAGACAGCTCCTGCTGTGCAGGTATGGCGAGGTGGTCTTAAATCTTGAAAGAAAAACGGAGGAGATAACATGATGATTCGAGCGGTTCTCGGTAACCCCAATCACCCAGAATACGGCGTGGCGACCATCCCGTTCCCCATCCCCCGCGACCAGTACGCGCACTGCGTGGAGCTGCTGGAGGCGTTGGAGATCGGCGATGCGGTCAAAGCCGACTGCAAGGTGGAGAGGATCGACAGCTTCTACACCGTCCTCAAGCGCACGGAAATGCTTACAGTCAATGTGGAGGAGCTGAACTACCTCGCCAAACGGCTGGACAGCTTCGACACCGGCGAGGCTGCGCAGTTTCAGGCGATGGCGCACAAGCTGGAGCTGTTCGAGCTGAAGAATCTCATCAACCTGACCTTCTGCTGCCAGCAGGCCACGGTCATCACCGACTTTTCCGACCTCGCCGCCATCGGCCGGAACCACTACATGAATCTGCACGGCGGCAGCGCAAGCGTGGATGAGCTGAACAAACTGGATGGTGAGGAAACCGCACGGCGGCTCATTGAAAACGGCGGCGGCACGATCACGCCCTACGGTGTGGTCTACGACAACGGCATGAAGCTGGAACAGGTCTACGATGGCCGGTTCTTTCCCTGTTACTACTATGAGCCGAATGTCATCACCGTTGCGGTGACCTCTAAAGCCGAACCGGAGGACACCAATCACATCACATGGCTGTTCCTCCCCATGGTGCAGGAGGAGATCGACCGCGCCCTCCTTCGCGGGGGCATCACAGATCCCGCCGATGTCCGCCTGCGGCTGGAGGACAGCCAGCTCCCCAACGAGGTGGATGTTCTTCTTGATATGGAGTACGAAACCCTCTCCGACCTCAACGAACTGGCAGAGGCAACGGATGGGTTGTCAAATGCGGATATGGAAAAGCTGGGCGCTGTGGTCATGCTGGCAGAGCCAAAGTCCGCAGCACAGATCAAAAACCTTGCGGAAAGCCTTGACCTGTTTGACTTCGCCCCCGGTGCACACTCTCCCACCGAGTACGGCAGGTACATGATCCGTCAGTCCGGTCATTTCGACTATGACGAAAATCTCGACGCTTTTTACGACTATGAGAAGTACGGCACGGAGCGCATGAACGCGGAGGACGGAATGTTCACCGACCGGGGTTACATCGCGTACAAGGGCTATTACAGCATGGAGGAAGTGATGAACGGCAGCCAGAGCAGCCGCATGGAGATGGGAGGGATGATGTGATTATTCAAGCAGAACTCAGGCGGAAACAGTCCGAGTATGAAGGCGAAGCATGCAGTGTAGATAAGGTAATCGAGTTACCCGCCCAGCGATTCAAGCAGTTCAGCCGCGCACTGCTGGCTGATTACGATTTCATCGCAGAGAATAAAAACGCCATCCGGCACGATGAGGATGCCAGGCACTGTCTGCTCATCCTCGACGCGGATGGAACGGACGGTTTCCTTGTTGACCCACAGGGGTACAACTACGCCCGGTACAGTGCCTTTGTCCCCAACGCCCGCAGTTTGCTGACACTGGATATGGGGATCGACCGCAGCTACCTTTCGCCGGTAGAGCCTTGGCGCAATGAAAATCGGGATGAAATGCTCCGCATGACGCTGCGCGTCGAGGGAAAGCCGGACTACACCCTCGTCCTCCCCGCTGACGAGGAATACCTCGATGCGGTGAAGGCTTATCTTGATATTGATGTTTTCGCGGATGCCATGCTCTGTGATATTCGCTTCAAGGTGCCATACATCGGTGAGCTGATCCGCGATTCGGATTGCCCCGCCGTGGAGGATTACAACGATTTTGCTGAAGCCTTGGAGGACATCTGGCAGCAGGACGGTGCGCTCCTGACCTACGCCGCCGTGCTGGAGGCTGAGAAGCCGGAGACCCTGCACCGTGCCTGTGATCTCCTGCAAGATCTGGACAACTACCAGCGCATCACGGAGGGCGCCTATGGTTACGGTAAGCAGCGATTGCAGGAAACGCTGGAGCTGGATGATGAGGCCATCTACGAACTGGACGGCTACATGGATTTTGAGCAATACGGTCAGGACCGCATGGAAAATGACGGTGTAACGGAAACGGAGTTCGGTCTGCTGCGCCGCTTGGACCCGCCCTTCCCGGAGCAGCGGCAGGGGCAGCAAATGTTTCAGTAGACTTTGCGGCAGATGTGTAGTATGTTTGCCGTTACCAAAATAGGAAAGGAAGGAAACCCAAATGGCTGTAAACGCAAGAACAGAGGAATTCCAACACATTGAAGTATTTGATAAGCCCGCGCTGTTCACCAACGGGCGCATCGCCCGTGATACCGTGCCGAAGGGCTGGTACTGCTATGACATTCGCGGCTCTGACGATGATCCCGGTGAGCTGTGCTACATGGAAGAAAATGTTGTGGTCAACCACGCAGGCTCGGTGCTGATGCCGGAAAAGCTGGCGATGCCTAAGTCTGGGCGGCTGGATGTGCGGGATGAGCTCGGTTTTCTCGATGAAGGCGACATGACGCTCCGTGAGTTTTGCGAAGCACATCAGCTCCCCTATCCCGCGGAGAACATGAAATTTCATATCCGACCTGCCCGCCCGGAGGAGGCGGGCTTATTTTATACCCCGCACCCCGAAGAAGATAAGCGGCTGGGTACCGTTGGACATGTCCGGATGGACTTCGGACGCAGCGGCAACGAGTTCTGGCATACATGGTGGCCCCGCGGCCCGGAGGAACTGAACAGCCCCGCGTTCAAAGCGGAGCTGCAGGAGGTCGTGGACACGCTGCGGGAGAGTGTGCTGAAAAACCGCTTTGCCATGGAGCGTTTCTGTTATGCCCGCGGTGGCAAAATCAGTGGCGGCTGGACACAAAACTACGGTTACATCGTGGAAACGGAGCATTACCGCTACTGCCTGCGTTGTAATCCGTCCCCTGGTGACTATAACGGGTATCTGACGGCCTATGATCTGGATGTCCAGCGGCAGAACATGGCGCGGGAAGAAGCATCCCGCATGGAAATGGGCGGCATGGCATGAGTTGGAACGGAGCTCGTGCCAGAGGGCCTCCCGTTTTCTATGGCAGCTGCGCAGATTCCCGTTGACTTGTGGGCGATCCTGTGGTAGTTGTGTTGTGTACCAACACAGGACGGAAAAGAAAAATAAAAACTGGAGGTACAAAATGAAAAAACTGCAAATCATGGCGGGTATGCTGAGCGTGCTTCTCCTCGCAGGCTGCGGCGGAGCCGGAGCATCTGCGAAAACGACAGAAGGAGATCCGCCGCAAGTGGCATCTGCCGCCGCTTCCGGGACCACAGCGGCGCAAAATGGAAACGAAAACCCTTCGGAGGTCGTAACACAAGATGAGGCAGAACGCCCCGGCCCTGTCGATGCGGAGCCGTCGGGAGAAAAGAAAACCAATTTCTCTGCCGGAGAAGCGAAGCCTGCGGCGGAAGTTCCTCCGGTGCAAGTGCTGCCTGCCGAGACTGTGCCGCCTGAAACTCCGCCCACAGGATCCGCCCCCTCTGAACCCGTGACGGATGAGGCAGCTCCACAGCCGGAGGAGAAAGCCTTTGCCATGGACTACTGGCTGGCCTACGCCAAGGACTATGCCGTGAGCATCGGGCTGGTGCTGGATCCTGCGGCAGCCGGCACATGGGACACTCCCATCCGGTGCAGCAGCAAGACGGAAGATGTTTTGGCAGCCTATATCCGGGATGATCTGACGTACTATAAGGATCAGGAAGGCTGCACCGCCGTCTGGATCTGGGCAGAACAGATCGGAGACGGACAGTACGAACTGTTCATCGGTCGCGGATAACGGCAGCCATATTAGAGAAAAGGCTCTCATGGAGGGCCTTTTTCTTATGTAAAAATTTAGGAGAATAGGAGGTCTATTTTGAAACGAATCATCAAGTGCGGGACGGCTTTTCTGCTGGCGTTGGTGCTGTGCCTATGCCTGCTGCCTACCACAGCCTTCGCCGCATCCAAACAGGTGTATATCTGGAATTTTCCCCTGTCAGATGATACCTTGAAGTCCAGCGGTAACTGGGGCCACGGTGTACTGAATTTGCGGTTTGGCTACCGGGTAGGGGCTTCCAGCTACACGCAGTTCCGGTGTCTGGACTCCTGGCAGGGCGAGGTAGCTTACTGCATCGAACCCGGCGCACCGCAGAAAAACTACGATTCCATCACAGACCACGACGATACCTGGTGGGATCACCTGAGCCTACCTGACGGGCATCCCCTTACGCCCCGTGAGGTGCAGCGGCAGATCGGCCGCATTATGAGCTACGGCTATCACGGCACCATTGGCGGCGGCTGGTGGGCAGATGTAGAGAGTACAGCGGAGAAGATGGCCTGGGCCTATGCCACGCAGGTCCTCATTTGGGAGGTGGTGGCCGGTGAGCGGGACAGCAGCTTCCACCATATTGATGTGAAATCTATGGGCTATGACGAGGCCTTGGAGCGGGTGGATGCAACCCACCCCCTGCGGAGCAAGATCCTCAGCTACTATGATTCCATTGTGGATTCTGTGCAGACCCATAGTAGGCGCCCCAGCTTCTGCGCATCTACTGCCACCAATGCAGAGACGCTGGAACTGACTTGGGACGGCAGCAAGTTTACCGGCAGCATCACCGACACCAACGGGATGCTGGGAAAGTATAGTTTCAGCTGTGAGGACGCCAACCTGACTTTCAGCAAGAGCGGAGATGTGCTGACCATCTCAGCGGAAAAGCCTATCTCGGATGCCGTTACCATTACCGCCGCCAAAGAGGGCACCACCAGCGCCGGTATGGTGGTATGGGGCGATGGCGTGTGGGGCGAACCTACCGGTATTCAGGATGTGGTTACCTACTCTGCCAGCGTCCGTGACCCGGTAACGGCTTACCTGAAAATCAAGACTGCTGACATCCCCGGCAGGATCACGGTGAAGAAGGTGGATGCCGAGGGTGATCCTCTGTCCGGGATCCGGTTTCTGCTGGAATCCTCTGCGGATCAGGTGAACTGGCAGGAGGTGAGCGCGGCGGAAACAGGTGCGGACGGGGCGGTTTGCTGGGAAAACCTGACAGCAGACGGCAGCACCTACTACCGGGTGACAGAGGTGCAGACGGCGGAGGGAATGACGCTGCTGACGGAGCCGCTGTTCGTGGGAACGCTGGACGCAGGCAGCCATGATATCACCATTACCGCCTGCAACAATGCGGGCTTTGCACTGCCCTTTACGGGCGGTACAGGCTTCACGATTTATATTCTGTTTGCAGCACTCATGCTCTGCATGGGTGTTTATTTTTGCAAAAAATCCACGACGAAAAAGGAGAACTGAACCATGAAGAAAACGAAACGACTTTGGGCGCTGCTTCTGGCCATGGTCATGGCCTTGGGGCTTATCAGCACAGCGTTCGCAGCGCCGACCATTGACTCCGGACGGAAAGCGTCCCTTTCCCTTTATAAGTACGACATCACGGCGGCCAGCGAGGACGGGGCGTGGAATACGGCGTCCTATGTCAGCACCGGTGTGCAGGACGATGCCGTTACCGACAAGCTGGCGCAGTACGCTATTCAGGGCGTGGAGTTCACCTATCTGCGGGTAGCTGACATCGCCATGAACAATGAACTGGTGGACGGGCAGCGTCAGGTAGGTGTGCTGTACGGCTTTGCCGAGGGTACCGTGCTCCAGGCCATCGGCCTGACCGCCGCAGATGCACACAAGAGCGAAAACGGCACCCGCTACTATACCGCCGACAAGCTGAACAAGGCCATGAGCGATGCACTGACCGCCAACGCCACCACCGTCAAAAATGCGCTGGAAGCTGCTGCCCGAAATGGCGGCAAGGCCATGCCCGAGACGGATGAAAACGGACACAGCAAGGTCAGCGGACTGGAGCAGGGGCTCTATCTGGTGGTGGAGACCCGTGTACCGGAGAATGTCACCAGCACTTGCAATCCGTTCTTTGTCTCTCTGCCTATGACCACCATGGACGGCAAAAACTGGAACTACGATGTGACCGTGTACCCGAAAAATCAGACCGGCAATCCCACGCTGGAAAAAACCGTCCGGGAGGGCAAAAACAGCACCGGCAAGAACGGCGGCACGGGGGATATTGCGGACGGCTATGCACATACTGCCACCGCTTCCGTGGGCGATGTGGTGGACTATCAGATCATCAGCACACTGCCCACCATTACCTCCAAGGCTACCAGCCTCACGACTTATACTTTTGTGGACACGCTGAGTAAGGGGATCTGCTACAACAAGAATGATGTGGTCATCGAGTTCTTCCGGGATGCCGGTTGCACCGACCAGATCACTGCTTGGAACGAGGATTCAGGTAAGTTCTCTGTCAGCTATGATGACGCCGCCAACGCCATGACCATTGGCATGACGGAGGCCGGGCTGGCGGAGATCAATGAATCCGAGAGTGTCTACACGGACAGCGTGAAGCGTGGATACAGCGACTGCACCATGCGAATCATCTATGCGGCCACCCTCACCGACGACGCAAAGCTGGGTGACACCGACAACCCCAATGAGGTGGAGCTGACATGGAAGCGCACCAACACCAGCTACTATGATACGCTCCAGGACTGCTGCCATGTTTACACCTACGGCGTAGATGTGCTGAAGCAGTTTTCAGACGGCAAGGGTGACCTGACGAATGTCAGCTTCCTGCTGCGCAACGACACGGATGGTGTGTATGTCATTGCCGAGCAGAGAGATGGCATGTACTACGTCAAGGGCTTTACCGACAAGAAAATTGACGCAACCACTTTTGTTCCGAATGGCAGCGGCCATATCATTGTGAACGGTCTGGAGGATGACACCTATACGCTGACAGAGATCGCCACCGACAAGGGCTATGTGCTGCTGAAGGATGGCATCGAAATTGTCATTACCGCTGCGGAGAGTGAGAATACCTGCGAAACTTGCGGCGCAAAGCTCCTGACTGCCAGCGGCACCGTCAACGGCGAACCTGCGAGCATGGAGGACGGCAATGCCATTGTTCCGCTGACGGTCATCAACAATCCCGGCTTCGGCCTGCCCAAGACGGGCGGCTACGGCACTTGGATGTTCACCGTGGGCGGCTGCATGCTGCTGGGCGTGGCGGCGGTTATTGTGGCGAAATCCCGGAAGAGAGAAGAAAAGTAAGGTGTGAAATAATCGGGGCAGGAGTAATTTACTCCTGCCCCGCCAAAAGGTAAGTCAGTAGGAAAAACGAACTGCATAGAATTTAATTTGGTGTTCTGCTCGTATGCTCAACCCGAATTTTGGATACCCATCATCATATTATAGTGGTCAATATGGTGCAGATTCAGAAATATTAGTCGAAATACCCTGAGATAGCTGTCAAGCATAGTGTCGTCGAACGAAACGATAAGGTCGTCAAATATTGAGTGTGAACCATCATTTATAAATGCTATAAGCGCCTTGCATACTAATTTGTCCTCCCCATCAAAACTGTTAATGCATTCTTCATACTTTATTCCACCGATAATTTGAAAATAGTGTTCCAAAATTCTACGCATAGTATTGAATGCACTTTTCGATGAGGAAATATTTGGCTCTTTGAGTTCCTCCCAAAGTGTCTGATAAGAGGTTTTTATTGGATTGCTTGAATAGAACTGGAGAGAACTTTCCTCATCCCTCTTTCGGATAATATAGTATGCAACCTCTTTTGGCGAATATGACTCACGACTACCCAAAAAAGTTATTTCTTTGTGAAAATAGATGTTATGGGTAAGAATGAAGACTTGCGAAATGCCAGCGTTCTTCTTCAGACAATTCTGAATGACATTCTTTACTAATGTCGAAACCACAAACAAAACATTGCTATCCAAGCTTGAGATTGGATCATCAATGACAACAACCTTATCATCTGCTAATCCGGTATTCGTTTGACTGCCAAAGCACAAATGATAAAAATACAAAAAGGAAATGAAATTATGCTCACCCTCGCTTAATGTTCTGCTGGCATCGGTCCCATCCGGTCTGAGAATTAAATAGGTCCCAGGCTTATCCTGATTTTCTGCAAGAGAAAATCCAACAAATCCAAAATTGTATAGAATTTTATTGATAGCCGATACGGTAGGTAAGACGCTTGTCAGTTGCGCTTCTTTTTTGTGAATTTGACCTTCAAGAATTTTGATTCTATTGGTGACGGCATCTACTTTTGTCTTAATGCTTGTTGCGCCTTTGTGTAATCCAGTGGCCTGTTTGTTGTAATCACTCAATACATCTTCCAATTGAAGGAGAAAAAACTGCCAAACTAAATATTGACAATGGGCCCGAGCTTTCTCTTGGTTAGAAATAATAGCATTATTTTCTTTGATTCTTACATTGAAATCTCTAATTCTTTTATTTATTTCTTGGACCAGCTCACACAACGAATCACATTTTATAGGCTTTGATGGATTTTCAATTTTGGATTGAATGAGATTGAGATTTTGTGCAGATACCGCATGAAAACGCAGAGATAGTTGCTCAAAATCATGATACTGGAGAAATGATAGATTGCTGTCCAAAATGGATTTTAGATGCAATTCAACTTCAGCCACGAACTCGGAATAGGTACATTGATATTCCTTGATAGCAGTACAGTCTTTTTTATATTCTTCATCAAAAAATGCTGCAATTTGTTCTGCAAGGCTTGACGGAAGTTCTTGTTGGCAAAATGGACATCTGCCATTAGATTTTTCAGCAAGTTCAATACCTTGCTTGACCCAATCACTGGCATTTAAAAATTGAATAAATGTTCCGATGGGGGTATTTGATGTCCCAGTAATAATTTTGGAAAGTAGCGGCTGAGAATCTAAGGCTGTAACTCGCATAATATCAATTTCAGAATACTCCTTAACTGGTGATATATTCTTAGCGTATGCGGAATGATAGATTTCTTTTAGCCGCTCGTAGGTTGGAATTTTGGTTTCATCCTTTTCCCGAGTGGGATAAAGTGATAAACATTCCTGAAAAAACTTATCCCGGCTACTACGGTATCCGACTAACGCACTGGAGAAAGCTGTCCCATACTTGCTTTGGATTTCCCAGCATTTATTTCGTGTTTCTTCAGAAAGATCATTTATAGTACGAAGTAGTCCTTCAAGAGATTTTGCTGTTTTCTCCCTTATTTCTTTTTGTTGCTGCGATTGTTCTTTCAGATTTTCAATTTCATTTTGAATATCAATCGATTTGGACCCAAGCGTAAATATACCGGGAAGTGTTTTATCTGCGCTGAAATTTCTTTCAATAAAATCACGGTTATAAACAATGATTTTTTCATGGACAGTCGATGTCCACTCGATAATCGAACCGGAATTTGCATCTTCACCAGCGAGAAAACGGGAAAGCGTGGTTTTTCCTGTTCCATTTCCGCCATAAATAAAGTTAATCTTCTTGGGCTCTGCAGTTGCCATCGTATATGTGGCAATATTTGATAGCGTTATCTTGCTGATCAAAATTACACCCCCTGACTTCTGATATAATACCACAAATTGTGAGTATACACAACATTTCTTTTGAAAAATGGAGGTTATATTGCACTATAAACAATTTGTATTGATTCCATTTGTGCTGTTTGCTTTAGCAGGGGCGCTGTTGATTTATCCTTGGATTAGCATAATTGCCAGCACTAAATACCATTCGGATGTGGAGACAGTCTATGCCAATGCCATTGCGGACGCCGACGATGCGGAGCTGGCCAACCAGCGGCGGACGGCGGAGATGTATAATGCCTTGCTGCGGGGCGAGGCGGCGGTCAGTACGGGAGGGGCTTCTGTCCCTCCCGTGGACTATGCAGAGCAACTCACCGTGGGCGGGTCCATGTGCTATATTGACATCCCCAAAATCGGCGTGTATCTCCCGGTGCGGCACGGCACGGGAGTGGAGACGCTGGAGCGGGCCGTGGGGCATGTGGTGGGGACTTCTCTGCCTGTAGGCGGGGCAGGCACCCATGCGGTGCTGTCGGCTCACAGCGGGATGGCTTCGGCGAAGCTGTTTTCGGATATTGACCAGCTTGCGGAGGGCGACACTTTTTACATCCATGTACTGGGTGAGGTGCTGGCCTACGAGGTGGACCAGATCGCTGCGGTACTGCCTTCGGACACATCGCTGCTGCAAATCGAGGACGGACAGGACCTGGTGACTCTGGTGACCTGTACGCCCTTTGGGGTGAACACCCACCGGCTGCTGGTGCGGGGACATCGGGTGCCGTATGTGCCGGAGATGGTGGTAGAAAATGGAAAAACTCCGAAGGCTGCGTCTTCGTGGACGCAGCACTATCTCACGGGCTTGGGCATCGGCCTTGGTGTGTTGGCTGCGGCTGGCGGTATCTGCCTCTTTGCAAGGAGGAAACGCCGTGGGTAAAAAAGCTGCTTTGTTGGCGGTGGCGCTGGCCGTGGCGGGGCTTTGTATTCTGCTGTGGCCGGTGGTTTCCGGGCATAGGCTGCAAGCGGACATGAGCGCGGCGGCACAGGGCTTTTTGGAGGAGGCGAGACAGTCATACCCCGAGCTGCTGGCAGACTTGCAGGGATATAACCAGCGCATTTATACGGAGCGGCAGGCGGGACTGGCCGACGCTTTGGCCTGTGAGGAGCCTGCTGTATTGCTGAGAGACTGCGGCGTAGAGGACGAGATCATAGGTGTATTGGAGATACCCACGCTGGAGCTGGTCATGCCGGTCTACTTGGGCGCGTCGGATTCGCACCTTGCCGCAGGGGCCGCCGTGCTGGGGAACACTTCGGCGCCCATTGGCGGCATGAGTACCAACTGCGTTATTGCCGGGCATAGAGGATGGCATGGCGCGGATTACTTTCGGCACATAGACCGCTTGCAGGCGGGTGATATGGTAACGATTACGAATCTATGGGAAACACTCACCTATGCTGTGGTTGATATGAAGATCATCCAGCCGGACCAGGTGGACAACATCAAAATCCAGCCGGGGCGTGACCTGCTGACGCTCATCACCTGCCACCCCTACGCCAGCGGCGGACGGCAGCGGCTGGTGGTGTATTGCGAAAGAAGGGAGTGATGCATTATAGAGCCTATTGGCAAGGCCACATTTGTCGGGGACGATGACATCCTCTATTACGATGCAGAGTCGTTTCTGGACTGTATCCGGGCGGAACTGCCCTACCGGGATACCACCGGGTTTCGCTACGAAGTCCTGACAGACGACCCTACCGTCTGCAAGGCGGCAGATGATATTTTGCTGGATTTCTTCAGTGAGGATGATCCATATACGCTATCTGAATACACACAGAAAATAGGAGGGATCTAAAAATGTTTACATCCGAAAAAATGGTGAAATTCCTGCGGGAAAAATACCCGCCCGGCACCCGCATTCGACTGGTTTCCATGGAGGACCCCTATGCGCCGGTAGCACCCGGCACAGAGGGTACGCTTGTGTGCGTAGATGACGCCGGGCAATTTCAGATGAAATGGGACAACGGGCGGACACTGGCCCTTATCCCCGGCGAGGACAGCTTCACTGTCCTGCCGCCCGAACGCAGCGTGCTGAAGTTGTATATGCCGCTGACTGCCGAACTCTACGAGCCGGATGAGTGGGGCGATATGCCGGAGGAGGCGGAACGGCTCACCGGCGGCGAATTGGCATCGTATGAGGACAAGATCCGCAGCGCCTTATTCAAAAACCGAATGCAGGAGGAACAGGTCAGAGGCATCATGTACTGGTACAGAAAACCGGACAGCGTCAACGACAAGGTACATTCCGTTGTCTTCGATGTGGAGCAGCGGCACGGAAGGCTGTGGGGCGTGGCGGAGTGTCAGATCAGCGGCGAACTGTCGGACGGAGAACTGGCTGCGCTGAAGAAGTACATCTCCGGCCAAGCCTCGGATGGCTGGGGCGAGGGCTTCGAGCAGCGGGAGATCGAACTGGACGGCGGCCGGGAGCTGTATGTCCACCTGTGGCAGGATGAGGACTGGAGCATCCGGACGGAGCAGGAGCGGTTTGAGCCTTACCGGGACAAGCTGCCTCAGCTGTGCTTTACCCTGCTGCCGGGTACGGGCCAGCTCATCTGCGTGAAGCGTGGGGAGAGCGGGTACTATCCCAGCGACTGGTCTACGCCGGATGCACAGGAAAACCGCCGCATTGCGGATGAGCAAAACCGGAAGCTGGGTGTGACACCCGCTCAGGAGGAAGCTATGAAGATCGGCAGCATGTGCGGCTGGGATGTCCCCGGCGCAGACCCGGATCACTGCGTGGACATCGTGCAGCGGAGAGGAGGTATGGAGCTTGGGTAAAAAGGTATTTTCCATATATATGGGCAATCCGGATAGCAGCAATCACGCAGAGCTGGATCTGCCCGCCACGCCGTGGGAACTGATAGATGCACTGGATAAGCTGCGGCTGGAGGATGGGCGGGAACCCTATTGGCAGGTGGAGGACATTGGCCGGTACGGCTTTCTTGCACCGCTCCTTGATGACAGCGACCTGTATCAGTTCAATGCACTGGCGGAGCAGCTGAGTACATTCGACCATGTAGAGGACATCGCTTTTGAGGGACTGGTGCAGATGGAGGTCGACAAGCTGTGCCAAACCAATGGCGGCGAACTGACCCTCCAGCGGCTGCTGGATCTGGCGTACAGCGTAGACTGCTGCCATGTGGTGCCGGAGGTCCGGGATGATGCGGCACTGGGCCGGTTCTATGTGGAGAACGAGTTCCTGCCGGAACCGGAACAAGTGCCGGAGAGTGTGCTGGAGCTGTTGGACTATGCCAAGATCGGTGAAAAAATGCGCCGGGACGAACACGGCGCTATGACCCCGAACGGCTATGTAGTACGGGAAGCCGAGCTGCGGCAGGCTCCGCCCAACTTGGGCAGGCCGCCACGAAAGCCGCCGTATATGATCCATTTCCTCTGTGTCAGTGATGTCCGTGCCGTAAAGTTGTACCTGCCCGCAAAGCAGGCGGAGTTGGACGCCGTGCTGGACTGTCTGGAGGTGGATAGCTGGCAGGAGGTGCAGCTGGAGGAATGCGACACCGCCATGCCGGAGATGTGGGCCTTCATAGATATGGCTCACACCAGCATGGAGCAGGTCAATCAATTTGCGCAGTGTCTCGAAATGCTGGATGCAAATGGGGAACTGGCGGCGTTCAAGGCAGTGGCCAGTCAGCTGGATATTTACAAGCTGGAGGATGCCATGGCGCTGGCAGAGCACCTGAGTGAATACGCCTTCGAGCCAAGTATCCACTCGTTGGAAGATCGGGCACGGGAGGAACTCGCCCTTATGGCAGATGGGCCAGAGCTTGACCTGCTCATCCGAAATTTGAATCTCACCGCCTACGGCGCAGACCTGATGTACAGAGATAGGGGCATCCTCAGCGACTACGGCTATGTCCATCGTCCGGATGGACAGCCTATACATCTGCCGCAGCAGGGCATGGATATGACCATGCAGTAAACTAAGTCAACAATGGGGCCGCTTTCCGAAAAGGGACAGCGGTCCCACTTTTTGTGCCCTTTTCGGTGAGCGGTACCCGGAAAGGAGCGCAAGAATGACGAAGGAGACCATCTCCCGGTATCTGGAGAACGGATGCAAGGGACATAAGAATGTGGTCAGCAGCCGGGAATTGGAGCGGGCGCTGGGCATCAGCGGAAACGAGCTTCGCAGGCACATCAACCGCCTGCGGCGAGGTACTGTGCCGATCGCAGCAGATCAGCGGGGGTATTACTATGCGGAAACGGCGGCAGAGGTCTATGCCACCATCCGAAGCCTTGAGAAGATGCGCAGCGGGTTAGACGCCGCCATCTCCGGACTGGAGCGGGCGCTGGAGAAATTCGGTGAGTAGGCAGATGACGAAGCTCATGCCGTGGGTAGGCGGCAAGGCCCAGCTCATGTGGGCCATCCAAATGCTGCTGCCTACCCACTACAAGACACTGGTGGATGTGTTTGGCGGCAGCGGCATTATCACCATGAATACTTCCGTCCCCAGCGGGTGTCTGCAGATCTACAACGACCTGAACCACGATTTATATAACCTGCTCTTCTGCGCCAAGGAGCGTCCGCTGGAGCTGGTCAGGGAGTTGGGCTTTCTCCCCATCAACGCCCATGACGAATTCGATGTGTTGCAGCGTCAGCTTCGGGGCGAGGACTTCACCATGGAGTACATGGAACGGCAGTTGGATCTGACGGAGATCCTATTGCAGCCGCCCCAGGCAGAGGTCGTGCAGCAGCTGCTTTTGGAGCGTGGCCGTCTGGGTGATGTGCGCCGTGCCGCAGCATTTTATAAGCTGCAACGCTACAGCTACAATGGCAGCGGAGACAGCTATGGCGTAGGCTCCTGCGATATACGGCGGTTTTTCCGGGATCTGTGGGAGTGCTCCCATCGGCTGAAGGATGCGGTACTGGAAAATAAGGATTTCGAGAGCATTATCACTGCCCGCAACGACCCGCAGACCGTGGTCTACTGTGACCCACCCTACTATGAGGCGGAATGCTATACGGTGGAGTTTCCACGCAGCGACCACCAGCGGCTCCACGATGTACTGGTAAAGCATACGGGCTTCGCTATGGTGTCCTATAACAACTGCCCATACATCCGGGAGCTGTACGATGATTTCTTCATTTACGAGGTGGAGCGCCCCAACAGCCAGTCCAAGAAGAAAAACAACAAGTACCGTGAGTACATCATGACCAACTACGATCCCCGCACCTTTGCGCCGCAGATGTCCTTCTTCGGCGACTATGACAGCCGGGGCAAATCGTGCAGGCTGGTGCATACACCGCAGCGGCCTTTAAAAGTATAGGAGGATCTTCGCATGAACAATGAAATGAAATTTGAAAAGAACGGCCTGCTCATTCCCAACGGTGCGCTGGAGGAACTGGGCTTGGCGGGTATCTCCCTGTCTGCTTGGCTGGGACAGGACCACATCCTGCTCATGCCGCAGGAAATGACGGCAGAGCAGCTGCTGCACGCACTGGATGGCTTGTCTCAGGCTTCCGTAGAACTGCTGGGTGTGCTGCAGGAGGCATGCAGGATGCCCTGCGCAGGCGACTGCGAAAGGGACATGGACGATGTGCCGCAGGTACCGGAGAACATTCGTCCCCTGCTCATGCTGAGTGGATGCTGCCCGTCTGCACTGGCGCAGCTTTTGGAGGAAGGAGACATTGTCTATGCTGCCGAGTGAGACGATGTACCCCTACACGGCCAAAGAGGCTCGGGAACGGGGCGAGTTGGAGCTGTGGCGGGCTAATTTCCGCACCAACTGTGCCTGTGCCGGGGCCATAGAACTGGCCATTCGCAGGGACTTTGACGGGATGCATCTTTGGGCCGACTGCGCCAAAAGCGTTATCGACCAGTATGGCTACAAGCGGGTGGGCTTTGTGCTGGCCAACACCTTGCAGGAGCAGTCCTATGACGGCCGCTACCATGAGACCAATAAGAAGTGGAGCCGAACCATCTTTATCCCCGAAGATGGAGGACACCGGCATACCTTCCTCATAAATAGCCACCCCGCCGTGTTGGACGGATTCGTCAGCGAATACCGGGCAGAGCTGGCAAAGCTGCACCTGTTCGGCGCAGAACACTGTGAACCCAATTCCGGGGAGCAGGACTTCACCGGCAGGGTGCTGATCCTGTCGCCAGACACGCTGCGGGAATCCTGCTGGCAGCCGGAAAATCAGCTGTGGCTGGCGCTGAGCGGCTTTGGCTGTCAACCCCACGCCCGTGGTCGCTCGGTACTCTGCACCTGTTTGGGAGACGGCGAGACCACGAGGTGGAACCGCTCCGAGTTCGTAGGCATTATTCGTGACGAGTGTATCCCCGATTGGGCAGCAGAGAAATTGGGCGATCTGCGGCGTGGGATACATGAAATGACAATGTAAAGGAGGACGCAAAATGAAAACTGCAAAGCGTATCATGTTCATTCTAAGCATTACGGCGTTGCTGTGCTGCCTGCTGTCTGTAGTGGTTTTTGCCGCAGGCAGCGGCGATGTGGCGGGCGCGGTGGAGAGCACCTGGACGGCAGCGTCCGGGCAGATCAAGTCGGTGGTCAACAAGGTGGTATTCCCCGCCATCGACATGATTCTGGCTATTTTCTTTTTCGTGAAGCTGGGGACGGCGTATTTTGACTATCGGAAAACAGGGCAATTTGAATGGACGGCTCCGGCCATTCTGTTTGCATGCCTGGTCTTTACGCTGACGGCGCCGCTGTATATTTGGACTATTATCGGGGTATGAGTGGGAAATTGCACTGTTGGTTGGCGGGACGGTTTTTGCATGTTCAGGAGGTGATGAATTGTTTATCTGGGACTTTGTAGCGGACAAAATACTGGGGCAGATCGTGGACTGGTTTTACAGTCAGGTGGTGGGTTTTCTCGGAAATTTCTTTTCCGAGATGGGCAGCATGGGCGCAGAGCTCTTCGAGATGAACTGGGTGCAGAGCGTGGTGCTGTTTTTCTCCTATTTGGGCTGGGCCCTGTTTGCCACGGGGCTGGTGGTGGCTGTGTTTGAATGCGGCATGGAGTATTCCGCTGGACGGGGCAATGTGAAAGAGACGGCGCTGAATGTCCTTAAGGGCTTTCTGGCCGTCTCTCTTTTTACCCAGGTGCCGGTGCGGCTCTATTCTTTGGCAATTTCCTTGCAGGGCACCTTGACGGCGGGCATCACCGGCTTTGGGTCCACCAGCATCGGGGATGCGGCAAAGGCGGCGCTGGCAGATCTTGAAAACCTGGAAAGCCTAACGGAGTCCACCTATCCCCTGCGGGGCTTTGGGCGGGAGACCAGCGGGCTTATGGTTCTTTTCTGCCTTATCCTCATGGCCTATGCGGTCATTAAGGTGTTTTTCAGCAATCTGAAGCGCGGCGGTATTTTGCTGATTCAAATTGCCGTGGGGAGCCTTTATATGTTCTCCGTGCCCAGGGGGTATGGAGACGGATTTATCCAGTGGTGCAAACAGGTCATCGGCCTGTGTCTCACGGCTTTCTTGCAGGCCACCATCCTTGTGGCCGGGCTGATGGTGTTCAAAGACCACGCCCTGCTGGGCTTGGGACTCATGCTCTCTGCCGGGGAAATTCCCCGCATCGCTGGGGCCTTTGGGCTGGACACCACCACGAAGGCCAATCTTACCTCGGCGGTTTACACAGCTCAGAGCGCCGTTAATATTGCCCGGACGGTGGCGGCCAAATGAGGTGCATTACTATGGGCAGCCTGTTTGACGGCATTGGCGGCTTTCCGCTGGCGGCTATACACAACGGTGTCATCCCCCTATGGGTCAGCGAGATCGAGCCGTTTCCCATTCGAGTCACGCAGCAGCGGCTGCCGGGGATGCTGCATTATGGAGATATTACGAAGCTGGATGGGGCCATGCTGCCGCCGGTGGATATCATCTGCGGCGGCAGCCCGTGTCAGGACTTGTCCGTGGCTGGAGCGAGAGCCGGATTATCTGGCGCCCGCTCTGGCCTTTTTATGGAGCAGGTCAGGCTGGTAAAGGAGATGCGAAATGCAGACAGATCACGAGGCCGGGCAGGTATCCATATTCGGCCCCGATTTATGGTATGGGAAAATGTGCCGGGAGCCTTCTCCAGCGGAGAGCGGAAGGGCGAGGACTTCCGCATCGTCCTGGAGGAGATCGTCCGAATTAAGTGCGGTACCGTTCATGTCCCTGGACCTTACCCCTGGGCATGGCAACCTGCTGGGCGAATCCTACTGGGAACTGATTTCTCCCTATGCTGGCGGTGCCTGGACGCTCAATACTGGGGTGTCCCCCAGAGGCGCAAGAGAATCTTCCTTATCGCGGATTTTGCAGGGCGCACCGCCGACAAAGTATTATTTGTCAGCGAAGGCTTGCATGGGGATACTGCGCCGGGCGTTTGAACGGGGCAAAGCGCTGCCAAAGAAGCTGGAACGGGCGCTGAAGATCCAGGCGGGTCTTGCGCTCCCGGACGGCCAGATCACAGATATAGATGCCTATCACATCAACCAGCGGGACGAGGGCTTTGACGGCTACAACGGAGACTTGACCGGCGATGTGGCAGCGACCTTGGGCGTGAACTGTGGGATGTCCACCGGCAGGAATGGCGTTATAGCCTTTGCGGCCAACCAAAGAGATGAGGTTCGTGACTTACATGATGTGGCGGGTGCTCTAAATGCACAGCCGGGAATAAAACAGCAGACATTTGTCGCCGGTTTTTCTGCAGGTGCCGGAGCCAGTGCCGGGAGCATCGGATACCACGAAAGTGTTGCCCCAACACTGAAGGCAGGCGCTAGTGGCAACTGTATGCCATCTGTACTGTGCATCAACGATCAGGGCGGTCAGGTCATGGAAATTTCTGAGAATATGACGGGCACACTGCGGGCGCAGGAGCACGGCCATCAGCCGTTGGTGTACGAGAACCACGGCGTTGATGCCCGCTACCGGCAGATGGAGGAGGTTTCACCCACCATGTCGGCACGCTATGGGACGGGCGGAAACAATGTGCCGCTGGTGGAGCAGGAACCTGTGATCTGCATCACGGGAAATGCCATAGACCGCCAGCCACAGAACGGCGGGAACGGCATCGGATACCAGCAGGACATCGCCTATACCCTGACTGCCACAGATCACTTATCTGGATATCCAGATAAGTGATCTAATCCCGAGGATTGAGTTATCC
>OWIQ01000624.1_pt1 | contig 18425 bp, 17 predicted proteins | sample 1732701 | NCBI WGS metagenome assembly OWIQ01 (sample SAMN05065744, study PRJEB22554) | human gut metagenome | biome: ENVO:2100002; feature: ENVO:00000062; material: ENVO:00002003 | host: Homo sapiens | place: USA
AGATGTAGCTCCGTCTCGTGGGCTCGGAGATGTGTATAAGAGACAGCTCCATATCGGAGTGGAATTCCTTTCGCGGAAGGGACAAATCTTCCAAACGTGTGAGAAGTGCCTGCGACTTGTGGTAATGGAAGCGCAGCAGCGCACGGTTTTCGCGGTAGGCGTCCATGAATACCTTGTATTCCGACAGGAGCCTATCCCGGAACGCCGGATTCAGCAGATCGTCCGTCAGACGCTCCGTTTCCTCTGGAAAGCTGGTGCTATGGATATTACCCAAGCAGGACAGATACCCCAGCGACTTTGCTTCATCCGAGAAATCGTGATAAAGGTTCCAGACATCCACAGCAATACCCAGCCGCTCATAGCGCGGGGCTTCCGTGACCTCAAGATTGGTGGCAAATGCGCCGCCGTCCAGAAGTTCCTCAATACGCTCCGCCGCATCTGCCCAGCCTATCACTTGGGCAGAACGAAGATAGCGAGAGGTATCTCCGGTTGCAATATGGATACCATCGTCCCCGTACCATGCGGAAAGCCTGCCGTTATCCGTAATCAGGCCGTTGCCGCCGTAGTAAAGAGCTTTCAGAAATGCCGCGCGATCCTCTAAAGGCTTTTGCTTGGAGAATTCCGCAGCAATTTTCATCCGCGCTGCATCCGCATTACCGCCCGTGCGCAGGATGTGGTCAATATCATCCTGAGAAATGAACATAGAAAAAGCGGAGGGTGTTACACTCTCCGCTTCTGCGATGAATTGAATTTGTTCTGCCTCTGAGGGGAAGAAGGACATCTGTGCCCCAGCAGGGGCATCGAACATATTTAGCTGAACACCAGTTCCGTGAGGATCGTTTCCTCGGCCTGCGCTTTCAGCGTGTTCATCAGCCCTACCCACTTCATCGGGTCGCTGGCTTTCAGCGCTTCCGTCACGCCCGCTGACTTCATCAGCTCCGGCATCATCTGTTCCAGTCGGTTGTTCGCTGCCTCGTCGATCTCCCGCAGATGGGGGTACAGCCTCTCGGACAGCAGCAGGCTGTTCCACAGCACCGGACGATGCTCCTTCAAGTAATCCTTCCGCATCCTGCCGTACTTGCCCAGCGGGGCTTGCGGCTGCTCGGTCAGGCTCAGATCGGGAATCAGATAATCCCCGCTGCGGGTGTAGGTCAGTTCGCTCATGGCTTTCGCTCCTTTCCGCGATTTTCTCGCGCTCGTAATTCTTGATGGTGACTTCGATCTGCCGCAGCACCAGCTCGCTGGACTGGCTGATGGCCGTTCCAAGAGCGGCGACAGTCTGCGGGGTGTTGAAATCAAAGACGTTCAGAAAATCCTCATGCTCGAAGTAATCTCCCGGCTGCATCCCGCAGCGGGACAGCAGCGCATAGGTGGTGCTGACAACGGCGGCGTTCCGAAAAGCGGCTCCGATGTTGAACTCATCATAGTCCTCCAGAAAGGAACCGTCAACGATGCCGACAATATCGCGCCGGTTGTCCTGCCAGTATTCATCAACAAGCTGCGCCGCCACACGCTCCAACTGATCGGCAAGTCCGTTTTCACCGGAAACGTCGAAGCGCTGCTCCAGCGCCGCAGATACCACCTCACGATGCTCCTGCCGGTATTCCCAAAGATAAGGGCGGCGAGAGTTCTCGCCGCCGCTGGTGTCGGAAACATCAAATACATATCGGAGTTTGGGTTGGTCGCTGCTGGTATCCACAAGGGCGATGCCCTTGCTGCCTTGCCGCACATAGCGGCGCATCTGCTTATTCCAGAGATCGTATTCCGCGCAGGCCGTGGCCTCCGGGCGCTGGGCGAAGATCATGAGCTGCTCGTTGTAAGGGTACTTATACAGCCTTGCGGCGGTGGTCAGAAATGCCGTCCACTTCTGGTAGCTTCCCGTGATCTGCTCCGCCGTGCGGTCTGCCATCTGCGCATAGAGCTGTACTTTACTCGGCATCCATATCCTCCTTTTCAAAATCGGGGAACAGGTCGAGCGCGTCATATTCCGCGTCGCTCATCCTGCGCAGCTTTGCGATGGCGCTGTCCGTCAGCTCCCGCAGCTCCGTTTCATCCGCAGCGAGGTAGCCGCGCATTTCCTCCAGCGCCGCGATCAAGCCCGTGCGGGTGCCGGTGTTGTAGAGGCTCATAAGCTGGCGTTCTTCAAAGGTGATGTTCATATCAAAGCTCCTTTTCCGCGCTCTTTTTCGGCGCTGTTTTGTGTGGACGTTCTTGGGCCGGTTGGCTTTTGAGCTGCTCCAGTACAGATTTCTTCTTTTCCCGGTGTGCCGCGTCCGCCAAATCCATCAGGGAGATGGACATACCGGCCTTGACCTGTGCCTCAAGGTCGGCAACGGTGGGCTGCTTGGGGCCGTTGTTGATAATGCCGTCGATCATGCCGTAATCATCCTCCATCGACATTTCGACGGCTTTCAGGTAATTCTCCGGTTTCTGAAAGGCGGGCAGCTCCTGAAATCCCACGCTGTCGCAGTAGTGATAGGATACCTTGCCGTCCTGTTTCAGCGCAACGATGTCGCTGACGGAGAGGCTGTGTCCCACAAAATCGCCGGGGCGCTCGTCGTTGAAAATGTAGTAGAAGTTTTCAAGGATTCTGCCGGTATCATCGTCCGGGTACACCTCACGGGTATAGACGGCTTCATAGTTGGCGGGGTCAGGCGACGCGGCCAGACTGCCGAGATTGGCAAAACGCAGCTCCACCGGCGCATCCCGGCGCAGTTGGTAGATCGCCATAGAATCGGTGGGACTGTTCAAAAAACGCTGCTCCACATCGCGGGGCGGGATATGGCCCTTGACCGCATCCCAATCCGGTCTTGTGACGCCGAACATTCCGTCGTGCTTGATGATGTCCTCGGCTTCAAAGACCATTTCCTCGGCGTTGTCGGGATAGAGCATATAAACCGTGATGTCATGTTCCAGCAGCTCCACTGCCCGATCCTTGGAAAGCGGGAGCATATCACTATCCAGATACCCATAGCTGCGCATATCGTCCACCGTCAGCGTGGGGTCAGGCATCGGGACGGCCTGTTCCAGCTCCGGGAGCATATTATCTGCCGCATCGGTGGGAACAGCGACTGCGCCGGTGATCTGTTCCCCAGCACCGAGGGGCAGCTCGTTTGCCTCCTGCAAGTCTTTCAACAGCTCCAGCGACGCAAGGCGGATCGGCGCAGCACCGCCAATGTTGTGGAGCTTGCAAATTTCAAGAGCCGCTGTGGGCAGTTGCTGTTCGGTGCCGTCGAGTACGCCGCCATCCAACACTTTTGCGGAACCGGCGTCATAGATGGTGTAATCAATGCCTGTGTCGCTGCGCTGAACGTGAATGTATTTGTCGTTGTCCACCATGTAGAGCTTTTCCGCCTCTGGCGCTTCCACGCTTGGCTGCTCCGCAGCGGCCAAATTCTCCCGGTCTATGCCGCGCTCCTTGCAAATCTCCGCAAAGTGCCGGTCAATGTCCGTAATCAGCTCGGAAGCCGTCTTGTTGATGGTTTCCAGACTGGCGCGAAGCTCTTTCAGCTCCTTGCCCTTTGACCATGTGGCGATATAGCCGAAGCTGTTTTCTCCCGTTTCAATGCCGTAATACTGGCAGACCGCATAGGAGATGCTTTCGGCCTCGACCTCCTCGGTGTTGCGACTCTTTTCTCCGGGGACAAGGATCGTCTCACCATCGTCCGCAAGCTCTGTCATGTGTTCATAGTCGTGGAGCTTGGCGTGAGCAATCTCATGGACGGCGGCGCACACCGTCTGCACCTCACTCATACCGGCGCGGATGGTGATGCTCTGCGCCTTAATGCTGAAAAAGCCATCTGTGTCATGCGCAACGGGCTTTATCTCCATCGGAACGGGAGAAGCACGGCGCAGCGCCTCCATGAAAACCTCATACTGCTGCACATTGCCGCTCAGATCAGCGGCAAGCTGGGGCAAGGGCTTTCCCGCAGTCTGTGACACATCAAAGACGGATACCACCTTGAACATAGGGATTCGGATTTCCTTTTCCTCAATGATGGCCTTGCCATCTGCATCCAGCACCGGCGCATTGGTTTCGGGGTCGGTCTTGATTTCCTCGACCTTTTTCTTATAGGGAGTAGGAGCGATGATGCGAATGCCTTTTTCGCCTTTCAGGACGTTCCTGCCGAACTGATCGCGCCACTTGTTGAAGCCCGCCACATGGGTGGCGTCGGGGCGCTGCATATAGATGAGCATGGTATTATTGACCGAGTAGCGGTGAAAGCGGCTCATGGTGGCAAGGTACTTCCGGTACTTATCGCTCTCGAACAGCTCCTTGATGCCATTTTCGATGCTGTCAACGATCTCCCGCATCCGGTCTTTGTTGGTTTGTTTTTCAGCCATGATGATCTCCTTTCAGAAAAAATAGCGCCCCTGCGCAGAAGAAAACACATCCTGCACAGGGGCAATTCTCCGCAGATAGAGGCCGTTTTTGCGCTTGCGGATAGAATGACGCAGCCACTTGCAATCCGGCATGGAAAAAGCCTTGCAGCACGGGGCTTTCCCAGTCTCTATTTGCGGAGGTTCCAGTATTGTTTACGCTTCCGTTTGGCGTCCTGCTTTCGACGCTCCTGCTTGGCGCAGGCGGGGCAATATTTGGTGCGATTGGAGGAAGAATAGACCGGCTTACCGCAGACGGCGCAGCGCTTTCCCGGCCTTTCCCGCATCACGTCGGCCAGCAGCTCATGGTCGGCGGGAAGTACCGCGTTTCGGAACCAGTTGCACAGCAGCGAGTAGGAAATACCCTGTACGCAGACGCAAGGCTCTCCATCATCCAGCGCGAGGCAGTTGCCGTGATCGTAATTACAGCAGAGCTTCCGAATGAGCTTCTTGGCGCGGCGGAGCTGCTTGTGATCCATACGCGGCGCATCAGCCATTGTCGAACACCAGCTTATAGCCCGTGCGCTGCCCATCATCCTCCAGAAGAGCAACGGCATCATAGGTTTTCCCGGTCTTTTCCGAGTAGCAGCCTTTCAGCGGGGCGCGGCCATTTTTCAAAAGCGCAGCGGCAAGAGATTTCGTCAGCGCCTTTTTCTTGGCGGTGAAAAAGCGGCTGTTTTTCCAGAGAACAAAGGAACAGGCACGGTTCTCGCAGAAAAAGCCTTTCGGTGATTCCGTCACCTCGGCTCCGCAACGGGGACACCTGCCGACTACCTCACGCCCGGAGGGGAACAGGACTTCCGTACCGGGGATGGGTTTGTAGGTCTGCACCAGCTCATGTAGCATGGCGGCGATCCCATCCATGAAGCTGTCCGGGGCGATTTCGCCGCACTTGATCTCTTTCAGGCGGTGCTCCCATTCAGCGGTGAGCTGCGGAGACTGGAGCTGTTCGGGCAGAACGGTGATAAGCGCCGTGCCGGTGGAGGTGGGCAGCAGATTTGTGATCTTCTTGGACTTCCTGCGCTCCACGAAACCGGAGGACACCAGCTTTTCAATGATACCGGAACGGGTCGCCGGGGTGCCAATGCCCTTGCGCTCGGCATCGTCGGGCATATCCTCCTTGCCCGCGTTCTCCATCGCGGCCAGCAACGTATCCTCTGAAAGCTTTTGTCAAGGGGGTGCATGGATATTTTTCATATTACTTACGCAGATTCTCTCTCTGCTTCTGCCTGAATAATGCGTTTCAATCTGTCCTCAGCAGTCAAACCGCTACTATGGTCAAAAAACACTTTGACTTTATAATTTGTTTTGCCTTGCTTAATCACAAAAACTCCATCCGGTTTATTTTTCTCCGAATGGTTATTTGGGGTGGGTAGTGTACTGTTCACGATATTTGTCATACGATATTCCTCCTAATTAAATGAAAAAAGCCCGACAAGGAAAGGTCTGACAACGAAGTTCCGACAACGGACATCAGAAAACCTTTTTTCTTTATCGGGCGATACTATTTTTTTACTATTTCCTTTTTCTTTATAATATTGGTTGTCATGGTTGTCAGAGAGGGAAAAGTGCCGCAATATCAAGGCTTTCGGGATTTTTGCCCGACAACCAGACCGACAACCGGCTCGACAACCGAAGCGACAACGGGCTTTTATTTTTGCTTCAACCATTCCTCCGGAAGTCCTAACTGTTCCATTTCCTCTGTCGGGATTTCTTGAAAACCATCCATGCTGTTGTCAGGCTCGTTGTCGTTCCTGATACGCTCCCAGCCCTTTTGTCTGCGGTAAGGCTCTGGAAAATATCTCGGATTGCTGAACGCCCTCCAGCCTGTGACAGCGTTATTCATAATGTCGTTGATCTCTCGCAGCTCCCATTGTTTCGGTTCGTCATAATCATGCCCCAGTGCTTCCTTGTAAAGCTGCTTAGAGCAGACTATGCTGCCGGAATAGCGTTCCAGATAGTCTAAAATCTGTCCTGCCTTTGTGTCCTCCGGCATAAAATCCTTTTGGTGGGCTTTCAGATAATCGTTCATAGCCGGACTGAATCTCAGACGGAAATTGCCGCTTCTGTAAATCTCCATAGCTTCTGCCCACATCTGATTGATATACTCTCTGGAAGCCTGTTCATCTGCCAAAATATGAACCTCAGCCCTTTCAGGATAGACCATAACCGGAACGAAGCGGCGGTTGCCTGTTCTGTCAAGGGGAAGAAAGTCAAGGGTATTAGAAGAACCTCCAAACACACATTGTCGTTTTCTGTCTGCCGGATGTGTTTCATAGGGTATCTTATAGGTTTCCTTTTGGCGGCTCAGAAAGGATTTGATTTCTTCAATGCTCTTAGCGTTGGCGGTTGCAATCATTTCCGACATTTCAATAATCCAATGCCCCTGCATTTTGCGGTACACATTTTCATCATCCAGCTTTTTCAAGTCATCAGAGAACCAATCATCATTGACCGCAAGCAAACGGAAGAAAGAGGACTTTCCGGCTCCCTGACCGCCTACAAGACAGAGCATTACCTCAAATTTGCACCCCGGCTTAAAGGCTCGTGAGATAGCACCCAACAGAAACAACTTCAATGCTTCATAGGTGTAATCATCTGTATCAGAACCGAGAAAGCGGTGCAGACAGAAGCGTATGCGTTCCGTTCCGTCCCAGTGTAGGGCATTGAGAAAATCGCAGACAGGGTGGTAACGGTTTTCGTTGGCAATAACCGCAACTGCGTCTATGATTTTCTTCTCTACGGTCAATCCATAGTTTTCTTCAAAATATAGGAGCAGATATTTCACATCTACATCCGTCAATGTCGGGCTGTCACGATACCAGCCGAGGGGCTTCACAATGTCGATTCTTTCGGTCAGAAGATTTTTTCGGATAGCCCCTTTCAAAAGTGGGTCATATTGCAGAACACGCTTATAATTTGCGGCAGTATTATAAACCTTACCTTTCTCGCTCTGCTCTAAGCTGTTTCGGATTTCTTCTACTGTGCATGGTTCTGTCTGCTGACAATTCTGCAATTCGCTGTTCATGTTTTAACGCCTCCTTTCTCTGTTCTGCCACAAGTGCTTTTCGTTCCTCCAATGAACCATACAGAAGAATATCAAGCAGATATTCGATATAGTTCTTCTTATACAGTGCTTCTGCAAACAGGGGACTCCATTCCTCATCCGGCTGTTTAGGAGCGTATTTCTTTTCCCATTCTCTAAGAAGATGAAAATAATCCGTCAGCACCTTGTAGCAATGATTTTCTTCTTTTTGATATTTCTGCTCCGGTGTCGGCTCACGAATACGAGGGCGGACACTGGGCTTTTGTCGGCTGTCATAGTTAAGACCAAAATCTTCAGCAAGTTTAACAGCAGCTTCTCTCAGCCCGATACCGAATAGCTTCGCTGTCAGATCAACAGCGTCTCCGGTTGCTCCGCAGCCAAAACAGTAATAGCGTTCATCCAGCTTCATACTGGGGGACTTATCCGAGTGAAACGGACAACACGCCATACCTGTGCGACCCACTTTCAAGCCATATCTCTGACAACCCAGATTATATGTGGAACATTCATAACAATCTGCCGGATTGGAATGACTTGTCCTTTTTTCGCCTTTGGCAGTATAGTATATTCTTTCTCGCCCTTTCCGCTGCCTGTGATTATACATCGGCGCACCACAATCAGCACAGTAAATCTTTCCGGTCAGAACATTAGGCTCGCCCATAGGATCTGCTTTTCTTACATTCTGTCTTAACTTTTGAGCAAGCAGCCATGTTTCTTCATCGACAATAGGCTCTTGTGTATCATCAAAAACCACCCAATCTTCCTTATCTGCCCTTTTCGTCTTTTTGTCCTTATAGGAATTTTTGAATGTCCTGAAATTGACAGTCTTTCCGATATACTCTGGTCGGGCAATCAGAGTAGTAACCTGATTTCCTCGCCACATATACGGATTTTCTTTGTCATAGTTGCTTGCATGATTTCCAAGTCCCTTTTTGCCAAGATAATAAGATGGTCTTTCTATTTTTTCTTCTGAAAGTTCTCTTGCTATCTGATAAGGTCCTTTTCCCTCAATAGTCATGCGATAAATTCTGCGGACTACTTCAGCAGCTTCTTCATCAATAATCCAATGGTCGGGGTTTTCGGGGTCTTTCAAATAGCCGTATGGTGGAATATTACTTGTATGAGCGTTGCCGGAAGAACCTCTGGATTTCAGTACAGCTTTAATTTTCTTACTTGTGTCCCTGACAAACCACTCATTCATGATATTCAGAAAAGGGGCAAACTCACTGGTTTCTTGACGGTCACTGTCAATACCATTATTGATTGCTATAAATCGAACTTCCTTTTCTCTAAACAGAATGTCAGTGAAAAAACCTACTTGCAGATGATCTCTGCCGATTCTGGACATATCCTTGCAGATACAGGCAGTGATTTCTCCGTTTTTAACACCTTCAACAAGTCTGTTCCATGAAGGTCTGTCAAAGGTCGCTCCACTCCAACCATCATCGGTAAAATGAACAAGATTCGTAAAACCATGTTTCATAGCATAATCTTCAAGCATTTGCTTTTGAGACGAGATTTGTCAAGGGTGGATTCACCATAAATTATTGAACGCATCCTGTGCTATACATTTGCATAGCACAGGATGCGTCCATAGATTATAAGACTCTTGCCCAATCCTTCCACGCAGCGAGATAGGCGAAGCTGGGCCAAAAACCGTCCCGGCGGAGAAGTGCTTGGGAAAGGCGCTCTTTTTCGGCGCAGTCCGGATGCAAAAGCAGACCGTACAATGTAATACCATATTCCAGGTCATCTTCTTCACTTTCCAGCATTTGCAGCATGGCCGAAAGTGGCGTTATACCGCTCCAGACCTGTATGGCCTTTTCATAAGCAGTATGATGCCCCACCGCCATATCCGGGCGGTAGTACTTCAGAAGTGTCGGCGCTTTCTCTGTCCGGGCAGCGCTCAGCGTGTGCCAGTAAAGAACCGCAATCCCCATTTCGTCATCGCATAAAGGCATACAATTCTCAAAAGTCTCCATCGCCTGTGCATACCGCCCGACATAGTAATGTGCCAAACCGATCCGATAGAGACTGTCCAGCTTTTCCGCACCCAAGGACAGGCATTTTTCAAAATCAGCGATGGCGGGATTACTTTGCAGTGTCGTCAGATACCGTCCCGCCCGCAGTCGGAGCAAGGGCAGATTTTCTGGCTCCAATTTTAGGCCCTCCGTATAGGCATCAATGGCCTCCCGGTAACGAAGCTGCCGGGAAAAAGCCTTCCCCAAAGCCAGAAATTTTTCTATGGAGTCCGGCAGAGCCTGTGCCTGTGTGACCGCCTGGGAATCGGGAATACCGGCGGGAAGATTGAGAATCTGACTTTCTATTCCGGCGTGTAGGGCATCAAACGGGTATTCCATCACAGCCCCCTTGTATACGGACGATAACAGGCGGAGCAGACGATTTCCCCGTTTTGAAGGTGGGCAAAGCTCTCGGCAAATCGTTCTCCGCACACGGAGCAGGTAACGGTCTTGAATATCCGGGCCGCCTCCGGTACCGGTGCCGGGGCATCCTTCACGTCAAACATCTCGTGGAAATCCCCATCCATAAGCCACGCCAGCCGCTCCTCCTTGGTCTTGTCCGGTGTTGGGCGCAGGACAAGCCGGAAGGACTTTCCGTCCGAACGCCGATAAAAGGAGAAAGCATTCTTTCCCTGTAGATTGAAAAGCAGATTGCCTTTACCAACCGTACAGGACATCAGTGCCTGGATAGCGTCCACGCCGCAGGCGTCGGTCTCGGCAATGCACACGATCTCCTCGTCCTGGGACGCCCGGTCGCCCCCGAACAGCTCCCACGCATACAGGACGGCGCGGAAACCGACCGCAAGACCTCCGCAGCCGTGGCCATGGAATGCCACGCATTTTTGCCACAGAGATTCCAGTTCCTTTTGCATCGTATGACCTCCTATTTTTCCTGAATGGCAGCCTGTCGGTGCTCAAAATACAGGCTGATGAGATAGAATGACAGCGACAGCAGCATAATACACACGCCCGGTGAGAGGAGATACCCATAGGCCTGCCGAAGAAAGGCACCTCGTTTATAGGCAAAGTTAATCATGGTGCCCCAAGTGGGATAATACAGATCCCCAAAGCCCAAAAAGCTCAGGGTAGACTCCATCATAATACAACTGTTGACACCCAGAAGAAACCGGGAAAGCAATACATCATACAGGTTTGGAAGAATATGGCGGAGAATGATGTGTCTCCGGCTGTATCCCTGAATCACGCAGTTTTCAATAAAAGGCTGTGCGTTCAGGTGAATGACCTTGGCGCGGACATTCCGGGCCGTCCCTACCCAGCTGAATGCAGCAATCAGGAGGATCAGATTTCGACTGGAGCTTCCCAGAAAGGTCGCCAGCACGATCATGGTCACCAGCTTCGGAAGCAGCACGAAAACATTGATAACGCCATTGGACAGGCCGCCCAAAAGGCCTTTCCCGGCAGCCAGCGTACCAATCACACTTCCCAGAAGCAGGGTCAGAGTGCTGCTGGATACGCCCACCAGCAGCGTCTGCCGGGTTCCGTAGACCAGTTCCGTAAAGATGTCATACCCCAGCGCATTGGTGCCAAGTAGATGTTCCGCAGACGGCGTAAGCCATGGACCGAACGTTTCCTTCTGCCCGTAAGCCGTAAACACAGTCGGAAATAATGCAGCGGTCAGAAAAAGGCTCAAAACCACGATGCCCAGGAGAAGCGGAATATGCTGCTTTCTCAAACCGGACCACCTCCGAAGCGTACCTTGGGGTCAATAAGGATGCAGATCACATCCGTCACAACAATGGAGATGGTCATGACGGCTGTTGTCACAAAGAGGATTCCCTGCATCAGCGGATAATCCAGCGTGTACACAGCGTCAGAGAGCAGGCTCCCCATGCCGCCGATGGAAAAGATATTTTCCACCACCAAAGAGCCGCCGATACAGGTACTGACGCTCATGCCCACCATGGTGATGAAGGGTTGGGCGATGTTTTTCAGGATATACCCGAATTTGATCTTGTGATCGGACAACCCCCGTTCCTTCGCGTAAAGCACATACTTCTCCTCCGTCACCTGACTGACGGTATTGCGCATCAGCAGATAACGGGACGGGGCAGCGGCAATGGTCAGAGTAAGCACAGGAAGGATCAGGTGGTGTATCCGATCCAACAGATATGCGGCAGTTCCGGGAGCAACGCCAGCGCTGTTCAACCCGGTATAGGGAAACCACCGCTGCCGAAAGCAGAACAGGATCATCAGTACCAATGCGATCAGAAACGTAGGCATCGTATTGATCACGATTTGAAATGTCGTTGACAGTTTATCTAAGACGCTGCCCTTTTTGTAGCCGCAGTGCAGTCCCCACAAAAGTCCCAGCGCCGTGCTGAGCAGCACGGCGGGCAGCGTAATCTGCAAGGTATATCCCAGCCGCTGCCCAATGAGGGCAGAAACGGTGGTTTCTTTCTTGTAGGAGTAGCCAAGTGTTCCGTCAAAAAGCGAGCGCAGATAGTGCCCAAACTGCGCGAATACCGGCTCGTCCAGATGGAGGGCCTGCCGGTAGTAAGCTACCTGCGCAGGGGTCATATCCTCCTCGGAAAAGCCGGTGAGATAGGCGATAGGATTCCCCGGTAAAAGCCGGGGTAGAAAAAAGTTCAGAACAATAACGATCAGGAAGCACACCAGTGCAAGGATCAGATTCTTTCGATACTTTTTCACCGGTGTGCCTCCTGCGTTAAAATGATTATTTCTTGGTGATGCTGAACCAGTTGTTGACGTTGTTCAGCCCGAACACAGCGTCAACGGTCACGTTGTCCAGCGCAGAGGAATAGGCCAGCATCATGTTGTCCCAGTACAGAGCAATCAGCGGCATATGGGCCGCGTAGTAGTCCTGCAGCTTTGCCGCGCCCGCGTAGTATTCTTCAATGGTCTTGGCAGCCTTCATCTCGCTGAGGATCGCGGCAAACTCCTCGTCAAACACCTGGCAGCCGCCTTGCACGGCGTGGCTGCCGTCCACATAAATGGAACCAAGGCCGTTCCCCATACCCATACCGGCAGCGGTGTAGCCATAGATGGCCGCCTCCATGGTGATATTGTTCTCAGAGAATTTATTGCTGGTCTTGGCATTGTAGGCATCTTTATCCACCGTATCCAGATTTACCTGAATACCAAAGGACTCCAATTGGGTCTTGACCATTTCCGCGTAGCCTACATGGGTCTCCTTGGCGGCGTTGACCGTCAGTGTGAAAGCGGCGACCTGACCATCTGCGTTCATATAGAAGCCATCGGCGTTCTTTTCGGCATAACCGGCCGCTTTCATGTATGCATCTGCTTTGGACGCATCAGTAGTCAGCTTTTCGGTTTCCTTATAGCCGACTGTGGTAGCGGGTACAAAGCCCCGATTGGGGATCTCGGCATAGGCACTGCCGAAATACGTCTTGAAGGCATCATAGTCCAGCGCGTAGGAAACCGCCTGACGCAGATCCTCGTTGGAGAACAAACCCTTTGCGTTGTTGAATGCCAGCACGGCGGGCGCGTTTGCTGCGGCCACATTGATCAAAGAGACGTTGGCATCACCGGCCAGCACATCCTGATACGTTCCCGCCACGCCGGTGGAGTAGGCCCAGACCATGTCGATATCGCCCTGCTGGAGCGCCAGATACATGGTATCTTCGTTGCCAAAAAGCTGATAGACGATTTTTTCCACATTGGGCTGCTGGGGATACTTTTCGTTCACAACGAATGTGATGGTGCCCGCTTCCTTATTGAAGGACTCCAGCACATAAGGGCCACAGGTGATCCGAGCTTCCTCGTCGGTGACGGTGTCCTTGCCCTCATAAACATGCTTGGGCATCACGCGGAAGGACGTCATATTGCTCAGTTCACGGACGTTGGGAGACGTCAACGTCAGAGAAATGCTCATCTTATCGTCGGAGATAGTGTAGCCGGTGTACTTGGCTTCTGTGATTTTTCCCTCTTCGTCAGTCTGCGGCTCAAAGTTGGCACTTCCGTTGGCCTGATCGTACTGGAGCGTAAAAAGGATGTCCTCGGCAGTAACGGTCTCGCCGTCGGACCACGTCATGCCGTCCTGAATGGTATATGTCCAGGTAGTGGCATCCTCGGTAGCGTAGGTTGCCAACAGCGGATGGTATTCGCCCTTGGTATCCTGATAGACCAGAGGCAATTCGGATACACCGCTGGCCAGCATATCGAAATTGTATTCGCCAAAGGTTGCCGTTTCAATGGCAGCAGTCGTGCCGACCGTAATCCTCTCAATCTTGGCAGACGGTTCATCTGTTGTGTCCGGCTGCTTACCGCAGGCTGCCATGGTAAACACCATCAACATAGCCAGCAGCAGGGCTGTGACTTTTTTCATCATTGGTTTTTCTCCTTCTGTCGTGAGTTTTTATTGTCAAATACATAGATTTGATCGCAAAGTAATTTCACCAGAGCCTCATCATGGCTGATAAGCAGGATACTGCCTCCGCTTTCCCGCATCTGCCGCCGCACCATCCCCAGCACATTGGCCTGTGTGGATACGTCCAGCATTGATGTGGCTTCATCTAAAACCAGCAGTTTTGGCCGGAATAACAGGCACCGGGCGATAGCGACTCTCTGTGCCTCGCCGCCGGAGATCTGGTGTGGCAGGTGGGCAAGGATCTGAGGTGCAAGGCCAACCTTGTCCAGTATTTCTTTTGTTAATGACAACTCCTCGCCTTTAGGACTGAAACGGTGATAGCGTATCAGTTCTATGAAACCGGCCCCGATCTTCTGAGCGGGGTCTAATGTGGCGTAAGGCTGCTGGTAAACCATTTGAATGTGGATACCAAGTCTGCGGTCATACGGCTGGTCTGCTGAAACAAGTATCTGATCATCCAGCGTGATTGTGCCCGCATCCGGTGGACAGATGCCGCAAAGCACTTTGGCAAGCGTGGATTTACCGATTCCGCTCTTCCCGAAAACACCGAAGATCTGGCCGTCTGGAATATCAAAAGAAACATCTTGAAGTACGGGATTTTCGTTGAAAGCTTTATCAACATGTTGAATGGAGATCATTCCGCGCAGCACCTCCATTCTCGACTATTGTTTTTTCTCGGTGGCATCTCGGTGCGACACCGCTCCCTTGCCGAAGGACAGCGGCGGTAGAATGGACAAAAGCCTGTTTCTGTTCGCAAGGCTGGCGTCTCCCGCATACCGTTCTCTACCAACGCACCCAGCAGCGCTTTGGTATATGGATGATAAGGAGCGGTAAGCACCTCAGATGAAATGCCTGTTTCCAACATTCTCCCGCCGCACAGAACAAGGATACGGTCACAGGTCGCCGCAACGGAAATATCGTGGGTGATGATCAGCTTTGCCGCATCCGGAAAAAGTCCGTTCAAAAGGGACAGCGTCTGCTGTTTGCTATCCTGATCCAAACCGTTGGTAGGCTCATCCGCGATCAGCAGCTTTGCCTTGGAGCAAAGTGCCAGAGCGATGGTCACCCGCTGGGCCATACCGCCGGACAGTTGGAATGCATACCGGTCCAGGATGGCCTCCGGCTGGGTAAATCCCACCTGCGCCAGCTTTTCGCGGGCAAACGCCTCTCTCTGAGGTGCTGCAATGCCCAGCTTTGCAATGCTGTCAAACATCTGGCGGCGGATGCTTCTGGACGGGTCAAGAAACTCATGCCCGTTCTGCGGGATGTATACGATCTCCCGACCCAGCATGGACCGGAGGTTTTTTCCCTTCGGCAAAGCCTTCCCACAAAATAAGATTTCACCGGAAACCAGTCTCACATTTCCGGGCAGCACGCCCATAACAGACTGCGCGATCAGTGTCTTGCCGGATCCGGTCTCGCCAATGAGGGTCAGACTTTCCCCGCAGGAAATATGGAAGGATACTTCGTGGACCAGTTCTTTTTCCGTGCGATCCAGTTTTGCGGCGATCACGCCGCTGTCATACTGCAAAATAGGTGTTTCCAAGTGTCCCTCCGAAGCGGCATTGCTTTGCATCTCCGCCCTACACAAAGACGCAGCGTTTTCTTCCCCAAGAAACGCTGCGTCTTTGCCTTGGGATCAGGCGGAAATGGGTGTATGAACCGATGAGCATACTATAGCAGATGAGATGCTCTGCCGGAAGCCTCCCCGGGGGATGTTTTTTCATCTTCTACCGCTCAAAGTCGTTCTTTTTCCATGCGCTGCGCAGTGATCTTTTCTGCTGTGCTGCCTGCCGCTGCATAACCATCTGCCGTACCTGCCGCTCTTCTGCGTCCTCTTTGAGCAGCCGGGATGTTTCCTGCTTGGCGCTAAGCAGCAGACTGAACGAAAGCTTCTTCTGCAAAGCATCCTCCAACTGCTGCTCTGCCACCTTTTTGTGTGCAGGACGGATGGCCTGCCGTGCCGCATATAGCTCCACTGGGTCAAGCTCCGCAACCTGCGCTTTCAGCTCTGCGTATTCACTCAAAGCCTTATCCAACTCGGCAGAGTATTTCTGCTCCTGCGCCTCCAACTTTTTCAGACCAGCCTCCATGGTGGCAATATCCTTACGGAACGCCTATGTGCCCGCATCCTCTGCATACTCAAATTTTTGCAAAAGGAGCGCCTTTTCAGAACGCAGTTCCTCTAAATCTTCCGTTAATTCTGCAATGCGGACAGCCAGCGCCTTGTGTCGTTTCACCCGATATACTGGCAATTCCTTTTTCTCTGCAACCAGCGATTTGCGCTCCTTGCTCTTTTCCTTGATCTGCTGCACCAGACCGGTGTAACGCTCCAGCTCCGGCTGAACGGCATGGATATACTCTTTCATGCGCTGCTTGCCCAGGCCGATACGCCGCAGCTGATAGTGAAAAACAATCATATTCGCCAACAGCTTTTCCATCGCCTCGGCAATAACCGGGATTGTATTCTTTACCGCCTGCCCCAGCTTCTTGACCGCAGCTTTTAACTCCCGCAGCAGCGCATTGTCTGCCTTGATTTGTCGATTGATTTCACAGCGGTCAGAGATAATTCCCTTGCGCTCCAACGCCTGCGCTGTTACGCCCTCGTGAATGGTGGGAATCTCGTCAATACCCCGTGCGGCGTTACTTCGGTGGTCAATGCGTTCCTCCTGCCCGGCGCGTTCCAGATAGCGATTGGACACATCTGCCCATGCTGCCCGCCATATGGCAAGCTGCTCCTCGCTGTTCCAGCGTTCGGAGATGGGATTCTGCCTGCCATAGCGAGTGCTTTTGGGATGCTTGTCAGCCCGGACAAGCCCCTGCGTCTCAGCAGCAGATGGTGTCATGTACACCTTCTTTTTGCCGACCTTGTAGGGATATTGCTTCTCCCAGCCATCGTTCTGCGCCGACTTGAACTCGGCGGCGGTGAAGCCTTTTTCCTCGCCGTTTCTGACGCAGAGATATTCCTTCTCAGTCTTGTACTGCCAGTGTCCCTGCCCATCCAACGGGCGCACCGTCAAGAGAATGTGGGCATGAGGGTTGTGACCGTCGGTGTCGTGGATGGCTGCGTCGGCGCACATTCCATCGGCCAAAAACTGCTCCCGGATAAAGTCTTGCAGCAGCTCAATTTGCTGTTCACGGCTTAGCTCTATGGGCAGCGCCACGACGAACTCACGGGCAAGTCTGCTGTCCTTGGCCGTCTCGACTTCCTCCACAGCGTTCCATAGCTTTTCCCGATCCTGCCATTCCTGCGGGGCGTATTCCGGCAGGAAAACCTCCTGCCAGACAAGCCCCTGCTTTTTCGTGTAGTCGTGCTGTATCCCATCGTAATCGTTATACAAACGGGAACAGCTCAAATAAGCGGAAGCAGCCACGGCAGAGCGTCCTGCGCCCCGGCTGACCACCTTCGCTTCCAGATGATAAATTGCCATGTCTCGTTTACCTCGATTCCTTTTTTCTGTTTCTCTTTCGCAAAAGAGAAAATGGACGGGCGGGAGGCCCGTCCATCTCTGCGGCAAAGCTGCCGGTGGCAGGTTTGCGCAGGCGGTTGGAAAAATAGCGTCGGTTGAAGCGACGGTATTTGCCCAATCGCGCAGACGATGACAGCAGCACCCCCGCAGGTGCTGTGGCATTGTCTGGAGGCTGTCGCAACAGCCGCAATCCCCCTCGGAGAGCGCACGATGCCGCAGGCATACCACCGCCTGTTTTACAGGTGGTGAGTAAGTGCGCCCTTCGGGAGAAAAAAGAGGAAGGCCCCCGGTTTCCCGGAGACCTCCCAGCGGACTCAATCGTGCTGCGGCAGCTTCTGCATCAGGTAATCCTCCAGCGCAGACAGCTCCATCGTCCGCACCTCCGGCAGTACTTTCTCCAAAACCGCGCCCTCCTGAATAAGTCTGCGCGTTCTGGCTTTGCGCTCCTTGACTCTGTCTCTGGCCTGTGCTTCCTCCAATCGGTGCTGCGCCTGCAACAGCTTCTTTTCTGCATCTGTCATGTGAACATCCTCCTCACTTCCGCCTCTGCCAGACGATCTCATAGCCCAGCGCGTCGGCAAGCTGGACAGCCTCGACATAGCGCAGGGATTCCCGCTGGAGCTTATTGGACAGGTTGGAAACACTGTCAGACCAGCCGTGTTCGTCCCGCAGCAGATCGACAACCTCCTGCATGGTCATGCCCTGACGGACGATGTACGACTTGATCTCATTTCTCAGTTTGGATTTCATCAACTTTTTACCTCCATATTTTCGTGATATTGGTTTTTGAGTAAGTGAACTGTGTACGCCTTGCGGTGAAAAATCTGCCATGCCGCAAATCCGCTCAGATTTCCGTTCGTGATGCCCTGTACGCAGCAGCACCCTATCGGCTTCATCGTCCGGCATGAGAACATACAGAACAGCAGGATATGCCACAGTCCGGTGCAGCAGCTTCACGCTTCGGTAAATCACCGGGTGGTGCAATGCGTTCGACCTGCGGCGAAAATCTTCACGGATTTCACAAGCATTGTTTTTTGGGGCTGCAAAATTGAGCCGCCATGTACGGCTCGGTACAGAAAAAAACCTTGTGTACGCTTCTGTACGCCGGTTTTGTGTACCAGCCGTCGGTTCAGCGGCAG
>OWIQ01000630.1_pt1 | contig 18302 bp, 21 predicted proteins | sample 1732701 | NCBI WGS metagenome assembly OWIQ01 (sample SAMN05065744, study PRJEB22554) | human gut metagenome | biome: ENVO:2100002; feature: ENVO:00000062; material: ENVO:00002003 | host: Homo sapiens | place: USA
CACAAGGCTATTCGTCGGCAGCGTCAGATGTGTATAAGAGACAGCCATACACCTTGTCCGCCCGGGCCTTTTCCACGTTCAGCATCTTGCCCCATAGTGGGAGGATCGCCTGAAACCGGGAATCACGGCCCTGGGTGGCGGAGCCGCCTGCGGAGTCACCCTCGACGATATAAAGCTCGGTGAGCTCCGGGTTGTTTTCGTTGCAGTCCCGCAGCTTATCCGGCATGGCCGCGCCGCCCAGCGCCGTCTTGCGGCGGATGGACTCTCTGGCCTTCTTGGCTGCCTCTCTGGCCCGGTTGGCTGTGAGGGCCTTGTCCAAGATCATCCGGCCCACCTGGGGATTTTCCTCCAGGAAGGTATCCAGCTTTTCAGAGACGATGTTGTTCACCAGCGTCCGGATATCGCTGTTGCCCAGCTTGGCCTTGGTCTGGCCCTCAAACTGTGCGTCCGTCAGCTTCACGGAAATGACGCAGGTAAGGCCCTCCCGGCAGTCCTCGCCGGAGACTTTTTCATCGTCCTTCAGCATCTTGATTTTCCGGCCGTAGTTATTCAGCACGGTGGTCAGCGCCCGGCGGAAGCCCTCCTCGTGCATACCGCCCTCCGGGGTATGGACGTTGTTGGCGAAGGAGAGGGTGGTCTCGTTGTAGCCATCGTTATACTGCATGGCGATCTCCGCCATGGAATCGCCCTTCTGCCCGCTGACGTAGATCACCTGCTCGTGCAGCGGTGTTTTCGTGCGGTTCAGATAGGTGACGAACTCCCGGATACCGCCCTCGTAGCACATGGAATGGCGGCGCTCCTCCTCCGGCTTCTCGGCGGAGGCCAAACGCTCGTCGGCAATGGTGATCCGCAGGCCGGCATTCAGAAATGCCTCCTCCCGCATCCGGGTATGGAGGATGTCATAGCTGTAAACCGTTTCCTCAAACATCTCCGGGTCCGGCTTGAAGGTCACGGTGGTCCCGGTGTGATCCGTGGTGCCCACGATCGTCATCGGCTCCGTCACATGGCCCCGGGCGAACTTCATCTCGTGGATCTTGCCGTCACGATGGACCTGGACCACCAGCCACTCAGACAATGCGTTCACCACGGATGCGCCCACGCCGTGCAGACCGCCGGACACCTTGTAGCCGCCGCCGCCGAACTTGCCGCCGGCGTGGAGCACGGTGTACACCACTTCCAGAGCGGGCTTTCCCGTCTGGGTCTGAATGTCCACGGGGATACCGCGGCCATTATCCACCACGGTGATGGTGTTGCCTTCGTTGATGGTCACGGAAATTTCCGAGCAGTAGCCCGCCAGCGCTTCGTCGATGGCGTTGTCCACGATCTCGTAAACCAGATGATGCAGGCCGGAGGAGGAGGTGGAGCCGATATACATACCGGGCCGCTTCCGCACAGCCTCCAAGCCTTCCAGAACCTGGATCTCCGATGCGTCATACTCGTTGGCGGCATCCACCGCCGTGGATTGCAGGATCTCGTTTTCTGCCATGTAGGTTCTCCTTTCGTCGCGGGACAGGAAGAGCCGGGCCGGAAGCCTTTCCGGCCCGTTTCTCCTTGCCCCGAAGAAAATGTTTGCGTTTTTATGGAACAGCAGGCCGTTTCCGGTCCGCTCTTGTTGTTTACAGCACCAGCTTGCCGCTTTCCGCCCGGTTTTTCAGGGTGGAGGTGTTCAGCTGGCTCAGATACACGATCTGCGGGTGATAAGGGTGGTCGCACACCACAAAGGACTTCGGCAGGTCGCCGGACACATCCAGCACCACGCCATCCTTTTCCGCCCGGGTCAGATACTCCCGGGTGCGCTTTTCATAGCTGCATTTATCTAGATCAAAAATACCGATGATCCGATGGTCCGGCACGATCTCATTTTGTCCCAAATGCAAATACACGGTATTCCTCCGTTCCAAAAGCAGCGTCAATGCGCACAAAGCCCGTCCTTACATCAGCCGTATCGCAACATCCATCACACGGGTAATGAGAAGGATCCAATATACATTCTTGCTCCTTCTGTCCTCCTCCGGATCTGAGATCCCAAGCAGGCAGCTGAGCAGAATGGCAAAGTCTATCGTGAACAGCATCCACTGTCTTTTCAGGAAGAGATACGCAATGAACATCCCAGCGCGACCGCCCATGCCGTCACACTGATCAGGCTTTTTACCTTTATTTTTCGGTTCTCCATAGGACCGCTCCTCTACTCAGCCATCCAGCCCTCTTTAATATGGAAGATTCTTCCCCCTAACAACTGCGGCAGCTGGTCATCTTCGCAGCAGGTGATGCGCCGCGTAACGGCGCGGCATTTCAAAACGCGCTGACGCACGGCTCCGTTCGCTGCGCTCCGTCGCGGTATTCATCACCGCACAGTGCCATTTTTGATATGGAAGATCCTTCCTCCCAACAGCTGCGGCAGCCGGTCGTCCTCGCAGCAGGTGATGAATACCTGCCCGCCCCGGATGCGGTTCAATACAAACTCCTGCCGCCGGGGGTCCAGCTCCGAAAGCACATCGTCCAGCAGCAGCACCGGATACTCCCCGGTGTCCTGCTGAAAGATTTCCCGGGCCGCCAGCTTCAAGGAGAGAGCCGCCGTCCGGGTCTGTCCCTGTGAGGCATAGCTTTTCGCGGCCTGCCCGTCGATCTCCACCAGTAAATCGTCCTTATGAGGGCCGGACAGACATTGCCGGCTGGCGATCTCCGCCGCCCGGTGCTCCTCCTGATGCTGTAAAAGCTGCTGGAAGATCACCTGCGGTCCCGCCTCCGGGTCCGTCACCGTATACACCGTTTCATAATGTAAGGTAAGCCGTTCCCGGCCACCGGAAAAATCTCCGTGAATAGTCGGGGCCGCCTGACACAGCCGCTTGATAAAGTGCGCCCGGTAATGGATCAGCAGCGCTCCCGCCTTGGCCATGCTCATGGAAAACTCATCCAGTGCGTCCAGCAGGGAGGGCTTTTCCTCGCTGTCCCGTAAAATGCGGGTCTTGTGCTCGTGGAGCCGCTTATACTCCGCCAGCGCCAGGGCGTACCGGGGCCGAAGCTGGCAGATGCAGTCATCCAGAAAGCCCCGCCGGGCGGCGGCTCCTTCCCGGATCAGATACAGGTCCTCCGGGCAGAACAGCACACTTTGAAAAATACCGGACAGCTCGCCGCCGTTTTTCAGCTTGACGCCGTTAGACCGCAGCACCCGCCGCGCCCCCCGGTGCAGCTCCGCCTCCAGCAAAAAGTCCCGCTCCCTGGCAAACACATTTCCCTTCAAAAAGGCGTGGTCCACGCCGAATTGGATCAGCTCCCGGTCATATCTGGCCCGGTGGCTGACGCCGGAGAGATACGCCACCGCCTCCAGCAGATTGGTTTTTCCCTGTGCGTTGTCACCGTAGATCACATTGATATTCGGGTCAAACGCAGCGTCTAAATGAACGTAATTACGGAAAAAATCCAGGCTTAACCCGTCAATCCGCATAGGCCGCCGCGTATTCCTGTCCCCGGAAGGTCACCACGTCTCCGGGGCGGATCTTCTTGCCCCGCATGGTGCACACCTCGCCGTTGACCTGTACTTCGCCGCTCTGGACGCACTCCTTGGCCTCGCCGCCGGTCTCTACCACGTTCGCCAGCTTCAGAAGATCCTGGAGCTTGATATATTCGGTTGTAATGGTCATTGTTTTCATATTTGTTTACTCCGCGCTCTTCAGCCGTACAGGCAATACCATATAAAGGAAGTTCTCCTCGCCCTCCACAGGGACGATAATGGCAGGGGAGACCCCTGTGTTCAGCTCGATCTTCACCTTGTCCGCCGGGGCATACCGCAGCGCTTCCATCAGATACCGGTTATTGAAGCCGATCTCCAGCTTGTCACCGTCGCCGCTGACACGGCACACATCCTTGGCCTCGCCGTTGCCGGTCTTGGCAGACAGCATCACCTTATCATGGTCGAACAGGCACCGCACCGGGCTTTTCAGCTTGTCAGAGATCACCACGGATACGCGGTCGATGCTCTCGATGAGGGCCTTGGTCTCTGCCACGATCTGAATGGGATTCTTCCGGGGGATGGCGTTCTTATAATCCAGGAACTCACCCTCCAAACGGCGGCAGATCAGCTGAGTATCACCAATTTCAAATAGGATATGCCGCTTGCCCAGCGTCACCGTCACCAGATCCTCCGTATCTCCGCAAATACTCTTGACCTCACTGAGGGCGGAGCCGGGACAGACGAAGGAAAACGCGCCGCCCTCCAGCTTTTCCAGCTTCTCCCGGCGGAAAGCCAGACGGAAACCGTCCACGGCCACCATGCTGAGGCTCATATCCGCGATCTCAAAGAGCGCGCCGGTATGGACCGGGCGGCTTTCATTGGTAGAGACGGCAAAGGCCACCTCCTCGATCATGCTCCGCAGCACCTTCTGCTGCATGGAAACGGCATATTCATCCTCAACCTCCGGCAGATCCGGGTAATCCGCGGCGGATAGGCCCAGAATGTCAAAATCCGCATCACCGCAGGAGACATGGACCATCATTTTTTCATCAGCGGTAAAGGTGATCATATCATCGGGCATCCGGCGGATGATATCGCCAAACAGCCGGGCGTTCAGTACGATGTCGCCGCCTTCCACAACGTTGGCGAAAACGTTGGTGCGAATACCGGTCTGCATGTTGTAGCCGGAGATGGTCAACTGCTGGTCCGCGTGGATCAACAGACCTTCCAGCGCCGGAATGGAGCTCTTCTGGGCAACGGCCCGGCTGGTGACGGCAATCGCGTTTTGGAGGAAAACTTTTTCACAGGAAAATTTAATCATGAGAGCCGCTTCCTTTCTGTATCAAATAGGGATAAAAGCGCTTTTTAAAAAGAAAAAATAAATTTTTTAGAAGAAAGTAACAGTAGTGCAAAAAAATGTGGAAAAGTAGAAAAACCCTTGCAACCCCAATATTTACAGACTCCACGCCCTTGTGGAAAAAAGATGTGGGAAAAAATCGGTTTTACACGGACTTCCTTTTTCCACATTACAGTTTTTCTTTTTCCCTTGCAAATGTGGAAAAAATACGGTCAATGGCGGTTGTTGATATTGGTCTTGATCTCCTTCACCGTCTCGGCGAAAGCGGGGTCTTTTTTCATCTGCTTTTCTACCTGCTTGAGAGAGTAGAGCACCGTAGAGTGATCCCGGTTGTCAAAGACCTTGCCAATCTCCACCACAGGCAGATTGGTCATGCCGCGAATGAGGTACATGGCGATCTGGCGGGCAGCCACGGCATCCTTGACCCGCTGCTGACCGCAGATGATCTCTTTTTCGATCCCGTAATACTTGCTGATGTAGTCCAGAATGTTGTCCGGCGTGGGAATATACTCGTTGCTCTTTTTCAGAATGTCCTGCATGGCCCGGGTGACCGTGGCCTCGTCGGCTTCGCTGCCAAGCAGATCCTTATAAGCCAGAATTTTATTGACGGTGCCCTCCAGCTGTCGGACGTTGGCAGTGACATTTTCAGCAATGTAGCTGGCGATCTTATCGGGAAGCTCCATACCCAGCGCCGCCGCCTTGTTCTTTACGATGGCGAGACGGGTCTCAAAGTCCGGCGGCGTCACATCCGCCAGCAGGCCCCATTCAAACCGGGTCCGCAGCCGGTCATCCAGCAGCGTCATCTCAGAGGGGGGACGGTCCGAGGTCAGAACGATCTGCTTACCGGATTCGTACAGGTTATTGAAGGTATGGAAGAATTCATTCTGGACCTGTTCCTTGCCGGCCACGAACTGCACGTCGTCCACCAGCAGAAGGTCTGCCTCCCGGTACTTGGCCCGGAAGTCGCTGCCACGGCCTGCCCGGATCAGCTCAATGAACTCATTGATGAAGTCATCGCCCTTGATGTAGACAATTTTGGCAGCCGGATCATTCTGCCGGATCACGTTGGCGATGGCATACAGCAGATGAGTCTTGCCCAGACCGGAATCGCCGTAGATCAGCAAGGGGTTGTAGTTCTGGGCGGGATGCTCCGCCACCGCCATAGAGGCGGCGTAGGCCAGCTTATTGCTGGGACCTACCACGAAGGTCTCAAACGTGAAATCCTCGTAGGTGAAGCGATCGCTGTTTTTCTTGGGCGCGCCGCCCTGAAATTCCAGAAGTCCCGCTTCATCCAGGATCTTCACTTCAAACTCCATGGAGAAGAGATCCTGAAGGGCGGCTTTGATGTTTTTGATAAACAGGGATTCGATGTATCGTTTTTTAAAGTCGTTGGGACAGTGCAGATAGAAGGTATTTTCCCGGATGTCCACCGCCGTCAGTTCATCGAACCAGGTGGTGATGGTCGTCTCCGAGAGATCCTTCTTGAGCTGCTGGAGGACGTTGGTCCACACATCAGCGACAGAATTCAAATCAGAACACCTCTCTTGTTATAAAAGACAAAATCATACCGAATTACATTATATCAAAAACAGAACGTTCAGGCAACAGAAATTACACATATACTAAATAATAAAGTTCAAAAATTTAGGGGCTGTCGGGAAACAAAATGTGGTTATCTCCGACAAAAAAAGCACCATATCTGCCAAAACGTACAGGAAACAGAAAAAACCGGATGTTTTTCACGGAATCTGCAACTTTTTCTTGACAGAATTTGAAAAAGTATGTATACTAATCCGTGCGTCATAAGTACGCACTGATATGCTTACTGCGCCGCCGGTCTCCGGGGGTGTCGAGTAAATGCCGCCGCAAGGCGGACGGAAATCTGACAGGAGGTGTCTCAACATGGCAACGAAACGTACCTATCAGCCCAAGAAGCTCCACGGCCAGAAGGTCCATGGCTTCCGCAAGAGAATGGCTACCGCCAACGGCCGCAAGGTCCTGGCTCGCCGCCGCGCCAAGGGCCGTGCCCGCCTGAGCTACTAAGAAGGACTCATGCGCGGGAGACACCTGAACAATGTCCTTTAGGGACGGTGGGACTGCAAGCGTCCTCCGTCCCTGGAATTGTATCCAAGGAAACTTTGCTCAGGGTGAAAGGACAGGGAACGAGTCATGAAAGCAGCGGTCACGCTGAAAGAGAATTATGAATTTCGGAGAACCTATCAGAAGGGCGTTTCGGCTGTCAGTCCCGTCATGGTGCTGTACTGCCGGAAAAACCGTCTGGGCCGGAACCGTCTTGGGCTGGTGTCCTCTACAAAGCTGGGACATGCCGTGGTGCGCAACCGCTGCCGCCGCCGTCTCCGGGAGGTCTACCGTCTGGAAAAGCCCCAGCTGAAAACGGGATATGATATTATCCTGGTTGCCCGGAGCAGAACTGCCACGGCCCCTTGGCCGGAGCTGCAAAAGCAGTTCCGCCGTCTGTGCCGGAAGGTAGATCTGATGAAGGAGCCCGTATGAAGCGGGTTCTTTTGGCTTTGGTGCGGTTTTACCGCCGGGCTATTTCTCCGTTTCGGCCGCCCTGCTGCCGCTATACCCCTACCTGTTCTCAATACGCACTGGAAGCCATTGAAAAATACGGCGCCCTAAAGGGCGGCTGGATGGCTTTCCGCCGGATCCTGCGCTGTAATCCCTTCCACAAAGGCGGTTACGACCCCGTTCCCTGATTCAAAAGAATATCGGAGGAAAGACAAGAATGTCCACCATTGGCTACTACATTTGCGTACCCTTTGCCTGGCTGGTTCGTCTGTTCTATAACCTGACGAACTCCTACGGTGTGGCTCTGATCCTGTTTACTCTGGTCATCAAGCTCATCATGCTGCCCTTCCAGATGAAGTCCAAGAAGAGCATGATGCGCATGAGCCGCGTCAGCGGTCAGATGCAGGAGTTACAGAAGCGCTATGCCAAAAACCAGGCCAAGCTTCAGGAGGAAATGCAGAAGCTCTACGAAGAGGAAGGCGTCAATCCCATGAGCGGCTGCCTCTGGAGCCTGATCCCGTTCCCCATCCTGATCGCCCTGTATTCCATCATCCGCCAGCCCATCACCCACTTCATGATGCTTTCCAAGGATGTGTTGCAAACCGTGGTGCAGTCCGCTGCGGATGCCGGCGTCAATCTGACGAACATCGTCATGATGGATAAGGCAACCGGTACACCGGTCCTGAAGGACGGTCTGTACCAGCTGGCCTCCTATGGCCAAATCAACCTGGTGAAGGCCGTGCAAGAGATGGGCCTTTCCACACCGGAGGGCTGGTTCGACATGAACTATAACTTCTTAGGGCTGGATCTTACCGCCACGCCTTGGGAGTATGTCAAGAACTTCACCTTCACCTGGGCCGTGATCGGCGTGATCCTGATCCCCATTCTGGCCGGCCTTTCCCAGTTTGTGTTCAGCAAGCTCACCATGAAGACCCAGCCTCAGGCGGACGCTGCCGGCGGTGCATCCATGAAGTCCATGATGTATATGATGCCCCTGATGAGCGTCTACATCGCCTTCATCATGCCTGCCGCATTGGGCGTGTACTGGATCGCCCAGAGTGTGTTCTCCCTGATCCAGGAGGCAATTCTTAACAAGACCTTCTCTGCCAAGCTCAGCGAGGAAGAGGAGGCCCGCTTCCAGGCCCGCCAGGCTGACCGCCAGCGCCGCATGGAAGAAGCCCGCGTTCAGGAGCAGCAGAGAAAGCAGGAAGAGCAGAAGAAAAAGACCCTGCGGGAAAAGCAGCAGGCTGCTCAGGCTGCCAAGGCTGTCAAAGCTGCCAAGGCCGCTACCAGCACCACCGAGGCTGGCCGGGTGGGTGACCGCCCCTATGCCCGTGGCCGTGCTTACAAGGCGGACCGCTATGACGAAACATAATGAGGAGCCGTTATGAGACAGTTTATTGATGTAACGGGCAAAACGGAAGAAGAAGCCATTAACCGCGCCCTGGAGCAGCTGAAGCTGGACAGGGACGATGTATCCGTAGAGATCCTGGAGCGGGCAAAGGCCGGTTTCCTGGGTCTGGGAAGCTGCCCTGCCAAGGTCCGGGTCAGCTACGGTGAGGACGAGGAGCCTGCCGCTCCCGCCCAGCCCAAGGCGGAAAAAGTCCGGGAGGACAAGCCCAAGGCCGAGAAGCCCCGGGCAGAAAAGAAGCCCGCCGAAAAGCCTCAGCGCCGGGAAGAGCCGGTCAAGAAGGAGCTTGCTCCCAAGACCGAGGAAGCACAGACCGTCAAGGTCCCGGAGGATCTGGGCGAGGAAGTGGATGACGAGCGGGCTCAGGAGATCCGCAAGTTCCTTTCCGGCCTCCTTCAGCAGATGGAGGTTCAGGCAGAGGTCAAGGTATATCTCCCTGAAAAGGGCCGCTACAAGGTGTTTCTGGAAGGTCAGGGCCTTGGCGCCATCATCGGCCGCCGGGGCGAGACTCTGGACGCCATCCAGCAGCTCACCAGCTACTCCGTCAACCGCACCGGCAGCCGGGTCCGTGTCCAGCTGGACGCCGAGAATTACCGGGCCAAGCGGGAACAGAGCCTGGAGCGTCTGGCCAACAAGGTGGCGGGCAAGGTGGTCAAGTACCGCCGCAGCGTCACTCTGGAGCCTATGAACGCCTACGAGCGCCATGTGATCCACACGGCTTTGCAGGAGGTTCCCGGTGTCACCACCTATTCCACGGGTGTGGACCCCAATCGTCGGGTCATCGTGGCCTACGATCGGGAGAAAAAGTAAACCGAACCAACGCTCCGTCTTTCAGGCGGAGCGTTGTCCTATTTTTCCGGATTCCTTTCAACATTGTGAAAAAGTCGGTGACTTTTTTCGGAAACTCAATGAAAAAACGGCCGTTTTCCGCTATTTACCTTGACAATGTTCAAAAACCGTGATACAGTGACCGGGTGAAAGGCTGTGACAGGGAAGTCCTGCTGGATCCGGTTTCAGAGAAGGAGCGGTTGGTGCAAGCTCCTCCGGAAAGCATCGGATGGCGCCCTGGAGCTGCGGAGCGGAAATGCTCCGCCGGACCCCGCCGTTACCGGGAACGAAGTGCCCCGCCTCCAACGGGGAATTCAGGTGGAACCACGGACATTATGTTCGCCCTGAGCCTACTAAAATAGGCTCAGGGCGTTTTTCCTGCGCAAAAACGCATGAGTTGAGCCGCGCCCCTCGCCGCAGACACGGCAGCCGGGACGCGTGGCATCAGAATTGCGTGCATGCAATTTTGAAATCGCTCTGAGCCACCAAACAAAAAGGAGAGGAAACCATGAAAAACACTGAAAAGACCATGGACAAAATCGTTGCCCTGTGCAAAAACCGGGGCTTCGTGTTCCCCGGCAGCGAGATCTATGGCGGCCTTGCCAACACCTGGGACTACGGCCCTCTTGGTGCGGAGCTGAAGAAGAATATCAAGAACGCCTGGTGGAAGAAGTTCGTCCAGGAGAACCCCTACAACGTGGGCCTGGACGCTGCCATCCTGATGAATCCCCAGACCTGGGTGGCCAGCGGCCATTTAAGCGGCTTCTCTGATCCCCTGATGGACTGCCGCGAGTGTCACGAGCGCTTCCGCGCCGATAAGCTGATCGAGGACTGGTGCGCCGAGACCGGCTTTGAACTGCCCAAGCCAGTGGACGCTTTCTCTCAGGCCGAGATGAAGGACTTCATTGAAGAGCATAACATTCCCTGCCCCACCTGCGGCAAGCACAACTTCACCGACATCCGGCAGTTCAACCTGATGTTCAAGACCTTCCAGGGCGTCACTGAGGACGCCAAGAATACTGTCTACCTCCGTCCCGAGACCGCTCAGGGCATTTTCGTGAACTTCAACAACGTCCAGCGCACTACCCGGAAGAAGCTGCCCTTCGGCATCGGCCAGATCGGCAAGTCCTTCCGCAACGAGATCACCCCGGGCAACTTCATCTTCCGTGTTCGCGAGTTCGAGCAGATGGAGCTGGAGTTCTTCTGCAAGCCCGGCACCGATCTGGAGTGGTTCAACTACTGGCGTACCTTCTGCCACAACTGGCTGCTGTCCATCGGTCTGAAGGATGAGAACCTGCGTCTCCGTGACCATGATCCCGAGGAGCTGTGCTTCTACTCCAAGGCTACCACGGATTTCGAGTTCCTGTTCCCCTTCGGCTGGGGCGAGCTGTGGGGCGTAGCCGACCGTACCGACTATGACCTGACCCAGCATCAGAATACCAGCGGTCAGAAGATGGTCTACCGCGAGGGCGAGGGCAAGGACATGGTGGAATATATCCCCTATGTCATCGAGCCCTCTCTGGGCGTGGAGCGCAGCGTTCTGGCCGTTTTGTGCGACGCTTATGACGAGGAAGTTGTGGGTCAGGACAAGAACGGCAAGGACGATGTCCGCGTGGTCATGCACTTCCATCCCGCTCTGGCTCCCTTTAAGGCCGCCATCCTGCCTCTGAGCAAGAAGGAGGTCCTCTCCGGCCCAGCTATGGAGCTGTACAACGAGCTGTCCAAGGAGTTCATGGTGGACTATGACGAGACCGGCTCCATCGGCAAGCGCTATCGCCGTCAGGATGAGATCGGCACTCCCTTCTGCATTACCTTGGACTTTGAGACCGTGGGCGATGAGAACACCCCCGCTGACCACTGTGTCACCATCCGTGAGCGTGATACCATGAATCAGGTGCGTATCCCCATCGATCAGGTGAAGAGCTATCTGGAAGAGAAGATCAAGTTCTAAGAAAACGCAGTAACAGGGCGGAGGGTCTGATCGACTCTCCGCCTCTTTAAGGAAAAGGATCAGAGGAACATGGAAGAACAGTTGGAGCAATCAAAACGGCGCCTGCATTTCTGCATGGCACTGATCGGCGGCTGGTTCGGCGCGTATGCTATTTTGCGCTTTCATCACTTCGCCTCGGCAGTGACCGTCAATTTCATTGAGGTTTTCACAAGCACGGTTCAGGAAAACTGGATCAAAGCGCTGCTGCGTCTTGGATTCGTTATCCTGTATGTTTTTACGATTTTTCTGGCAGCCTGCCTGTCGAAGCGCTGTAAGGGCGATCTGCGGATGTGGGCCATTCTTTCCGACGCCGCCGCGGCCTGTGTGCTCAGTGTTCTGCCGGAGCACTTATCGGAGCTGGGTGTTTACATCTGCATTTTCGCCATGGGCTTCCAGTGGTGCGTGTTTGCCGGAAAATACGGGTATCCCTGTTCCACCATCTTTTCTACCAACAACCTCCGCCAGTTTGTGGATGCCTGGGTCCAGGCCCATTTATTCCGGGATTCGGACCATATCCCCCGGATGAATCTCTACGGAGGAACACTGTTGGCCTTCCATGCCGGCGTTATTGCTGAATGTGTGCTGTGGGCGATGGGGTGGGGAAGCTGCACGATCCTGCCTGTTCTGCTACCTGCGGTTCTGGCTCTTGTTTGGCAGCGCCGGGATTTCCGGATGCGGGAAAGGATCGAAGAAGCCTTTGAACCCCATCATACTGCCTGAACGAAGCGGCCCTGTCGAAATGACAGGGCTGTTTTTGTACAATATGCTAAAGATACACCTATTTTTTCAGTAAATCTCAGAACTATTCATGAACGGGAATTTGTGTTAAGATTTCGTTATAGCAGAGGTGGACCTTTATGGGACCCTGTGATAAGAGAAAGGGGAAAACTATGGAAAAAATCTTTAAACTGAAAGAGAACGGCACCACCGTCCGGACAGAGATCCTGGCGGGCCTGACCACGTTCATGACGATGGCCTACATCATCGCCCTGAACCCCAATCTGCTCACCGGCTTCGCGGTCGGCACGCCGCTGTGGAACGGCGTGTTCCTTGCAACCTGCATCGCCTCCGCCATCGGCACCGCCTGCATGGCCTTCCTGGCCAACAAGCCCTTTGCCATGGCGCCCGGCATGGGTCTCAACAGCTTCTTCGCTGTGGTGGTGGCCAACATCGCCGTGATCAATGACTGCGACTACACCAGCGCTTTTCAGGCTGCCCTCGTCATCATTCTCATCGAAGGCATCGTGTTCCTTGTGCTCACCGTGCTGAAGGTGCGCGAGAAGATCGTGGAGGCCATCCCGCTCGGCGTACGCTACGGCATCGCCCCTGCCATCGGCCTGATGCTGATGAACGTGGGTCTCGGCTCCAACATTGGCATCTATTCCGAAAACGGCGGTCCGTTCTACATGATGCGCGACTTCTTCGGCGCCCTGACCCCCAGTATTATCAAGGGCAACATGGGCTCTGGCTATGACACGATGGTCCTGACCGTCGTGACCGCGTTCCTCGGTGTGTTCGTCATGGTCGTTCTGGCCAAGAAGGGCATCAAGGCCGCCGTGCTGCTTGGTATGCTCTTTTCCTCCGTCCTTTATTGGATCGGCAGCTTCGCATTCCTCGGCGTGAATCCCTTTGCAAGCCTTGAGACCGCAAGCTTCGTGCCGCCCTTCGCCGACATGGTCTCTACCACGCTCTTCAAGTTTGACTTTGCGGGCTTTATGAACATCGGCTGGTTTACTGCCATTACGCTGATCATCACCTTCTGCATGATCGATATGTTCGACACCATCGGCACTCTGGTGGGCACCGCCTCCCGCGCCGGCATGGTGAATGAGAAGGGCGAGATGCCCAACATGAAGGAAGCCCTGCTCTCCGACGCCATCGGTACGGTCGCGGGCGCTGCCACCGGCACCTCCACCGTTACCACCTTTATCGAATCCGCCTCCGGCGTGGAGGCCGGCGGCCGCACCGGTCTGACCGCGCTGACCTCTGCCGTGCTGTTCCTCGCCTGCATCTTCCTCGCTCCCGTCGCCGCCATCATTCCCGGCGCCGCGACCTCCGCTGCGCTGATCTACGTCGGTGTGCTGATGCTTCAGGGTCTCAAGAATGTCAACTTTGACGATATGGACCAGATGCTGCCGGTGTCCATCATGCTCATCGGTATGCCAATCTCCGGCTCTATCGGCCACGCCATCGGCCTCGGCCTGATCTCCTACACGGTGGTCAAGCTCCTCTCCGGCAAGGCCAAGGACGTCAGCGTGCTGACCTATGTGATTTCTGTCCTGTTCCTCATTAAGTTCTTCGCGGTGGTGTGATCCGCCACCCCGCAGACAACAGGCAACCGCAAATTGTAAAATAGCAGAATAGCAACCCCGGCCCCGGACTTTTGTCCGGGGCCGGGGTTTTACTATGAAAAACAAATTTTCCGCAGCGGTAAAGAAGTCAATAGAACATCCCCATAAAGCCGTCGGGCCGCTCCTGTGCCTGATTCCACACCTCGATGAACAACTGCCGGGGGATGGCCCGGACCTCCACCTCACCGGGGCGGTTCAGTGTCCGCAGATCCTCCGGGAAAGGCGCGGGGTTCAGGACCTCGTCCTGTCCCATATCCCCGCCGTAGGCAAAGCACATACCGGAGGGATAAAACTCTACCCGCCGGGTCTCCCGGCGCTGGATGTCCAGCTCCGAGTAGATGAAATTGGCCTCGTCATCCTCCTCCGGGTGAAGCAATTCCTTAATCACATATTCCATATCCATTCTCCTTGAAAAACGATTCGATGGCGCTCCGCTCCGTCTCCACGCTGCCTTGAGCGAAGCCGTTCCGTCCGCCGCCCCGCCCGTGAAGCACCGTATTCATGGCCTTGACCAGAGGGCTGATATCCTGTCCGTCCGCCCGGCCCAGAGCGTAGGCGTAATGGCCCTCCTCTCCGGCGAAAACTGCCGCCAGACCGCCGCAGGTCTTGGACACGGCATCCATCAGCCGCCGTACGCTGTCCGGCCGCATGGCAGGCTGGAACAGCAGCACATTGCCCTTTCCCGCCTGCTCCTTGGCCATGGACTCAAATACGGATTCCTCCAATTGAGCGCAGCGGAGCTTCAGATTGGCTAACTCGCCCTCCAGCCGCTCCACAGCCGCCTCGCTGTCCACCGGTTTTACACTGAGCCGCTGACCAATGGCCTTGGCCTGTTCCCATGTTTTGGACAGATATTCCAGTGCTCGCTTGCCGCACAGCAGCTCAATCCGCACGCCCTCCCGGAATTTCTGCACCGACAGGAACTTCACCAGTCCCACCTGCCCGCTCCGCAGCACATGGGTGCCGCAGCAGGCGCAGCAGTCCGCACCGGGGAAGGCCACGATCCGCACATCCCCTTCCAGCGCCTTTTTGCTCCGATAGTCGATGGCCTCCAGCTCCGCTCCCCGGTGGAACTGAATGTCGATGGGGTGGTTTTCGTAAAGATACTGATTGGCCTTAGCTTCGATCTCCAACAACTCCTCCCAGGAAATATCAGCGTTGAAGTCGATGGTCACGATGTCCGCGCCCATGTGAAATCCCACATTGTCGCAGTGAAACCGCTGGCAGATCAGCCCGGAGCAGATGTGCTCTCCGGAGTGCTGCTGCATGTGGTCGAACCGCCGACCCCAGTCGATGGCACCGGCGACAGTTTTCCCAATTTCCACGGCTCTGTCCACATTGTGGAGAATCACGCCGTTTTTTTCATGGACGTCCGTCACAGCCGCTCTGTCCAGAACGCCGTGATCGGCAGGCTGTCCGCCCCCCTCCGGGTAGAAGGCCGTGCGGTCTAATGTGACTAAATAGCCGTTTTTACCCGGCTGACAGTCCAGAACCGTAGCGGTAAAGTCCGTCAAAAACGGGTCCGCGTAGTATAGCTTTTCAGTTTCCATGGGGAAAATTCCTTTCATTTTTAAGAGATCGACACGATAAAATGCCACAGCGGGTCAATGAGCCAGAGACCCAACACAGCCGAGCAGAGATTGGCGGCAATGGCGTACACGGCAGTTCGCGCCTTGTTTTTTTCCGTCAGCAGACGGCGGTACAGCAGTAGCTCGACCAGTGTGATGATGACCTCAATGGGAATATAGAAGATCAAAGACCAGCCGCTTACACCGTGATTCAACACCGTTACGGCGAGATAGACGGCGAAGCCGCCCTGCGTCACCAGATTCACCAGCAGAAATACCAGCCAGCTTCTCTTGCTCCGGTAGCCGAAGGCAAACAGCAGCAGCCCCTCGATCAGCAGGGTAGGGAGGAGGGTGCACAGGAATTGCAGCGCATAGGCCATGGCCGGACTGGGCGCGTTGGCGATCCTTGCCGCCCAATCCACCGTTGCGCTGGATTGCAGCGTTGCCCGGTGCAGAACTCCGGATACCCAGCTTTCGCCGCTTTTTGTTACGAGAATGATCCGATACGTATCCGGTACGCCATGGTAACGGAAGGAATGGAGCCGCACCCCGCCTGCGTCACTGCCGATCAGGTCGCCCCACATGGGTGCACCGTTGGTGCCCTGCGCGGTGCAGGCGTGCCAGCCCTCCGGCACCGCCGCCCGCAGCGCGTCCAGCAGCTCGCTGTCCAGTGCAGCGATCTCCTCCTCGGAGTAGCTCCAATCCAGCCCGCTGTATGTGTCATCCCCGTCTCCGGAGCCATAGGTGTGCCCCTGATAATCCCCCTTTTCCAAAAGATCGAGGTAGTATGGCTCCTCCGGGGCATTTTTCACCAGCACCTTTAACTGCGCCTTCGGCCCGGTATCCGCAAAGGCGGAGACCGTCAGCAATGCGGCGGCCAAAGCCAGCAAAACGCAAAAACGCAGAGACTTTTTCATAGAAATGCTCCTTTCCCATAGACCGGTCTTTCCGACAGTTGTTCACAAGGAAAGACGAAAAAAGAACGTTTTGGTTGCACATCTTCAAAAAATGCAGCAAATCAGGTTGTTTTCATGGACTATCCAATCAGAAATCACTTTCGGGAATCCCCAAAAAGGTGTCCTTGCACCGCAGTACCCGGAGACAGGCGTCGTCGATGACGCTTTCCTCCAGCGTGCCCTCCTGTACCGCCGCGATGACGGCGGGGATCTGGGTCCGGTAGTCCGTGGTAACAACCATATCGTTTCCCGCTTGCAAGGCCAGCACAGCTACAGCGCCGTCCTTGGCGTAGGCCTTCACGGCGTCCATCGCCAGATCGTCGGTGATGGCGATGCCGTCAAAGCCGCATTCTTCCCGCAGAATTTTGTGAACGGCAGGGGAGAGGGACGCCGGCAGCTCCAGGTCCATGCAGTTGACGATGTTGTGGCTCACCAGCACAAAAGGAGTCCCGGCTTCGATCCCCGCCTTGAAGGGCAGCAGGTCGGCAGTCTCAAAGGTCTCCATCGGCCGCTGATCCACGGCGATGCCGGTGTGGGTGTCTGCGTTATTACCGTAGCCGGGGAAGTGCTTCAGTACAGGCAGCGTACCGCCCTCTGTCATGGCCGGCACCACCAGCCTCACATAATCCGCCGTCATGTTCGCGTCCTGCCCCAGCGTCCGGTCATAGATGAAATCCTTAGGGTCAGTGGACACGTCGCACACCGGCGCGAAATTCACGTTGATCCCCAGCGCCCGCAGCTCCCGGCTTCGGGTGTCCGTATCCCGGAGAATTTCTTCAATGCCGCCGATGTAGTTCAGCTTCTGAGGAGATTTGAAGGGTTCAGAGAAGAGGTTAGGGTTCCGGCTGGCACGGGTGACGGTGCCGCCCTCCTCATCGCTTCCAATAAACAGGGGGATAGCGGCCGCATCCTGGTAGCTCTCTATTTTCTGGATGAATTGCTCCCACGTCAGCCAACTGTCGCCGTCCTTGTAGTCCCGGCCAAACAGCAGATAGCCTCCTAAATAGTAGGTGGAAATATCCTCCACGGCGTTGGTCTCCGGGCACCGGACGAAGAAAAGCTGTCCCACCTTTTCCTCTAAGGTCATGGAGTCCAGTAGTCCCTGCAGCCGTTCTTCACGGGCCTTTTCCGCCGCCAGACGCTCCTGTTCCGCGATTTCCTCCGGCGTCAGCTCCGGTTCCGTGGGCGCGGCGGGTTCCTCCCCCTGTCCCGGCGTCACTGGTTCAGCGGGATTCTCAGTTTTTCCGCAGCCTGTAAGGGTAAATACAGTCAATGCCGCCAAAAGCGCGGCCAAAAAGCGTTTCATAGGCGCCTCCCTTCAAAGTAGCTTCAGTCTATCATAAACCGGGAAAAAAAGAAAGAAAAAAGGAGGGCCTCGCCCTCCTTAAGCTTCTTCATAGGTGATCAGATCCCCAACACCGCACTCCAATACATAGCATAAACGGGCCAGTACATCCGCGTCAATCCGCTCCGGACCGTCAGAACACCATTTGTCCACAACCTCAAAGCGGCTTCCGATGGCCTGTGCAATCTGGTTGCGGTTCAATCCCTGTTCAACCATACGCTCTGACAAATGAAACCGAAGCTTTCCATATTCCTTTGTCGCGTGAACAGACCTTGGCATCAGACCATCACCTCTTGTTCTATACTATCTGCAAAGTAACTCATTGACAATTCCTATATTATTAGTTACTATTTACATAGTATTAGAACTTAGGGGGTCTTTTTATGCAGAATGAGCAGGAATTTTATCGCTGTCTGGTGTCTGACGCCGCAGGACGCACGTTGAAAAAGATATTGGCAATCATCCGGGACCTGTCTCTTATACACATCTGACGCTGCCGACGAATAGCCTTGT
>OWIQ01000634.1_pt1 | contig 18267 bp, 10 predicted proteins | sample 1732701 | NCBI WGS metagenome assembly OWIQ01 (sample SAMN05065744, study PRJEB22554) | human gut metagenome | biome: ENVO:2100002; feature: ENVO:00000062; material: ENVO:00002003 | host: Homo sapiens | place: USA
CGAGATGTAGCTCCGTCTCGTGGGCTCGGAGATGTGTATAAGAGACAGCACCTAATCCATTTGCACCATTATGGTGTCCCCATACCTCATCATAAATCATAAAAGACCAAAAGAAAATGGAAATATTTACATGTGTTATAGATTTTATGTTAGCAGTGCCACTTTGGAAATAACAATGACTATTAGCTGCCATTGAAGCTAACAATACATTTCTTTCTGTTGTTCCTCCATCTTCGCTTGAAGTTTTTAAACGTGGGGAAAGAATATTTAAATTATTTGTCGTATTATGTTTTGTGAATATATAACTTGTGTGAGAAGCTGAATATGTAGTTGGGAATGGATATTGCAAATTTATTTCAAGTGAATCATTTTCTGCTTGCTCTATAACTTTATTTACATCTATGAGATTTGCCAATAAATCTTCGTAGGCTTCCTGGCATACTTTTAATGAATCTATAGCAAAACAGTTATTTTTTGTAAAGATAAGCTTGTTATTTATTGCTTTAACATATTCTTTTTTGGCCAGTCAAATAGAGTCTTTGGAATCTGAACTTGCAGACCTGGCTTCGTCAGAGTTTGACAGGCAGATTAAACTTCTTACATCCATCAAAGAAATTGGTATCACTTTGGCTACGGCCTTGATTGTCGCTACCGGAGGATTCTCCTATTTCGATAACGCAAAGCAAATTTCCCGTTTTATCGGAATATGCCCGACATACCAGCAATCCGGAACATCCGTGCACATCAAAGGTGGGATAAACCGTAACGGGGATGTGAGCCTGCGTTCACTGCTATATGCCGCCTCGTGGTCGGCATTACGTGGTAACACAACCTGTAAAGAGTGCTACACACGATTGAAAGCCAACGGAAACCTTCCAAGGTGGCTCTTATTACTGTTGCAAACAAGCTCGTCAGGCAAGCATTTGCCGTAATCAAATCAGACTCTCCTTATGTGGATGGATTTGTATCTACCCGGCAAACAAAATAGCTTATGGTGGAGTTTTTTCTCTCATTTTACTTGCAGATTAATATAGTTCGTTACTTATTCGTCTCCGGTGTTCGTGTTATCACTGCATGGAAAACGAACTGTGACCTAAAAAGTATAAACTTCTATCAAACAGATGTTTTTCTGATACTTTATGCATTAGAGATTAATTTAATAATCAGTATTTTATAGAAATAATCCGATCTAATAATCCAGGTATTCGTACTCCGGTCAGGGTGGCCTGCCCTTTCATTCAATAAAACTTTCCTTCTTTGCCCTGTAGTGCTGACGGAAGATGCAGGGTTTTGTGGCGGAAGACCATTGGAGCAGGAACGAGGGTCCGGTTAGGTTTTCCGAACGCCCGACCGGTGGTGTCTGACGAGCTTGCGAGGAGTTCCGCCGGTCAGTGAAGGAAAGCCTTACCGGACCGTTCCAGGCGAACCGGTCTGACGGCACAAAACCCGGAATCGGAATAGAAAGAAAAAATAAACCTACGTTTATAACGTGTTAATATGTATATAACTGCCTAAATATTTAGGGACATTTACTGAATATCCTCAGTTAACGGAAAAATGAGAAGGGTTGGGGATGGGGAATGGCGGTTGACGAACCGGGAGGCGCTGGATATGCCCCTTTGGGGGTGGGAGAAATATATCTCGGATACGGGTGGATATTTCTCCTGGGCGGACTCGGTGAGTCAGATGAACTTTTCCCGGTTTTGTGTCTTGTAAAGTCCTACCAATAAGAATATGAAGGAAGAGAGTAAGATAATCAATCGGTTGTCGAACAGGGTGTTATAAAAAATTTGCGGATTTTTATCCAAGGGGACGTCAAAGGGGTTCAAAAATACATTCCATTTGCTGACGTCCAGAATTTTACTCGATGCGAACAGCAATAAACCGATAATGATAATCATTACTGCCGTACCGTTGCCATTCCGGATGAGTGTACTGAGCATAAAACACAGTAAACCGATGAAAAGCGCAGGTACCATACTTTGCAAAGCGAGTTGCAGGGGAGGTACCTCTACAACCAGCCAGTCGGTGACGGCAGCTAAAAGCAAAGTGATGATAAAACAAATCATATAGGCGATCAAAAGCCGGAATAGCCAGATTTTATACCGATAGTTCGGAATACCGAAAATGATTTCTATGATTTTGGCATCCTGGTCGTTCTGTATACCGAAACAGGTCGGATAGAAGATCAATAGGATAGAAGGCACTAATAACATACTGTATCCGGTAGCCATCGTAATCTCCGAATCCGAAATAAGATTTAACCCCACCGTCAGGATATAAAAACCGACGGCACTGAGAATAAAATACATAAACTTATTGCCGAAGATAATCTTTATATTATACCGGGCGAGTTTTGCTATAGGAGTGATGTAATATTTCATGGCTTTACAAGTCTATTGAGTGATGATATTTTCATGATTAGCTAATTTTACATTCCTCAACAACCACAGATACGAGTCTTCCAGTAGAGGAGAAGTATGTACGGCATTGGGAACCGGTTGGGTCTCCGACAGACACCTGACTTTGATATTCTCTCCGTTCCGGATATGATGTACCAATAACAGGTCGGAAGGCAATTTTACAAATTCCCGGGCCGGAATTTCGAAAGTCCATGTCACATCTTTAGCAATTTCCACCATTTCGGAAGGAGTTCCGTGATATTTCAACGACCCTTTGTTGATAACACCCACCTGGTTACAGGAACTGGCGATATCCTCGATAATGTGGGTAGAGAAAATAACGATCCGGTTGCGCGACAATTCTACCAAAAGATTTCTGAAACGGATTCTTTCCCGGGGGTCCAATCCGGCAGTCGGTTCATCGACAACCAGAATGCGGGGCAGGTTCAGCAAAGTCTGTGCAATTCCGATCCGTTGTTTCATACCTCCTGAGAAACCTCCGATCTTTTTATCTTTGTTTTCATACATATGAACCGCTTCGAGCACTTCTGTGATTCGTTTGCTCCGGGTTTTGGGATTATAAATTCCTTTCAGGAGAGCCTGATATTCCAAAAACTCCCAGGAGGTCAGGTTTTCGTAAGTACCGAATTCCTGAGGCAGATAACCGATCAATCCCTGCAATTCTTCCCGTTTTTTCTGGGTATCGATGCCATTGATGAATATTTTTCCATAGCTCTGCTCGAATATGCCGCAGATGATACGCATAAGGGTGGTTTTACCTGCACCGTTAGGTCCTAACAAACCGAACATACCGGTATGGATCTCCATTGAGACGGCGTTCAAGGCTTTGAACGGTTTTTTCTTATATCCGATCATCGGAATTTTTGTGGCGATCTTATATACTCCTTTTTTCAATTCCCTGAACCGACCGTCGATCATATCGATGTTGATATTGTATTTATGGATCCGGTCCGATAAATAGCGGGCAACTATAGCGACATACCAAAGGAGACCGAGTAAAATAGCCATGCCGGAATCCGAGAATTTTATAGAAGCCCATATGAGCGTAAACAAGGGCGAAAAGTAATAAATGAAGATTCCGCATACCCGTATACACCAGCTCAAGCTTTTGATTTTATGAGCTTTAAAATATTCACCTCCGATGGCAATCAATTTTGTCAGCAACATCCAGGTGCAGACGGCAAAAATGATGGCCCAGAAGGTCAATGTTTGATAGAAATAGGTGAAATAAATCAGGAAGCCGGTGATAGGTAACATCCATACCAAAGGTTTTAAATCCGACCATTGCCGGTATTCTTCCTTTAATCCCAGCCGTTCCCGTACACGTTGGCCGGATTGCCATTCCCGTTGAAATTCATTGGGACGGCCGTAGATCTTCACCAGATTACGGATTGAAATATGGATTTCCTGATCCGGAGGGATAATCCGGCTGTTGGCCTGACGCAGACTAGTCTCCATAAACCAGGTGGCTGCCGGTATCAGTATAATGGCTCCGACAAAGTAACCCAATTGCCATATCAGCGAGTCGGTTATCATCACTATGCCGATGACTGCCAGGATCAAAAGGGTGAGTTGAATAATCTTCAGGGTTAAACTCTGGGTACGCAGCCGATGAAGTGCTTCTTCCAAACCGGAATATAGGGTGGGGATAATCACCAGGGTCAATAATGTACTCATGGTCAATCCTCCGATCACCGTGATGGCGAAAGGAGCTCCGAGTCCTGATACAAATTCTCCTTGTCCCATGGCTAACGGGAACATGGCCACGATGGTGGTGATGGCTGTGATCAGGATAGGACGTACCCTCGAGATTCCGGCGATGATGAGGGCTCGCGGTTTACGGTTACCCTGTCGCCGCAATTGCGAAGTGTAGTCGATCAGGATGATACTGTTGTTGACGACGATACCGATCAGGATAATGACACCGATCAATACATTGGCATTCATCAACGAATTGCTGGTAAACAATAAGGCCAGTAAGGAACCGATGGCAGCCAGGGGAATAGCGAACATCAATACGATCGGGGCTGTAAGTGATTCGAAAACAGACGCCAGGATCATGTAAATGATCACAAAAGCAGCCAGAATCAGAAAAGTGAATTCGCTGGTTTCGTCCTCTTCATGTACCACCTCGACAGCGATGCCGGTAGGAATATCGGTATTCTGCACCAGTTCGTCTATCTCTGTCCTTGCGGCTTCCAGAATATTCTTCGATTCGTTTACATCGGAATTGAACCGGTAGTTCACCGTGATTTCTTTATCCTGGTTGACCCGGTTTATGTTTCCTTGTCCCCGGGTAAGGTTGATATTACTGAAGCTACGTAATTCGGTAAGGGAATTATTCGTGTTGGTGACTTGCATATTGCGCAAGTCTTCCAGCGTACGTACCGGATCCTGGTTTTCTTCTTCTTTTTTCTCGGCTAGCCGTTTGTCTTTGATGATGATATCGTACTCCTGATCTCCCGCTTTGTATTTGATCGAAGTCGTATTTTGGGGGGCGAAATTATTGAGCTCGGTGACGACATTATTCGGAGTTACATCATTGATTCCCATCAGATATTGGTCGAACATGATCCTGGCTTCGGGTTTTCCCCGGGATGAGCTGACCGATGAATAGCTGATATTGTCCAATTCTTCCAATTGGAATTTGAGCAACTCGGCCAGGTTAGCCATTTTTTCGAAATCCTGGCCCTTGATGACAATTTTTTCCGTTTGGGTACCCATACCCATTTTTTTCATCAGTTGGTCGGCACCTCCCATGAGTGAACTGCCACCACCCCGGAAGTTCTCGCTGCTCTCGATAGCTTCGAGGCTGATATCGCTGACTCTTAACCCATCGGAGAGGGATAGAATCGTACTCTTGAGTTCGTTCAGTGTTTTTTTGTTGATCTTTTCGAAGTCCTCTTTTAGTTTGATGGTGACACTGGCATCCGTGGAATAGATCTTTGTACTGTATTGTTCGATTTCCTGGATATCGTTCAAGCGTTCTTCATAAGCTTTTATCGTTTCGTCTGTCCGGTTGAGGGTATTCCCATTAGGGAAAGTCATATAGACATTGAACGTATCGGCTTCGATTTCTTTTAACGTATTCATGGTCAGTGTCAAAGATAAAGCTACCGTGACGATCAATACCAATATCGCAGTAAATACGACTGCTGCCGGTTTGCGCAGGCACATTTTCAGTAAAGCGATATAAATCTGTACCGGCCGGCTATGAATCGATAATGTACTGAAATTTACCCGGTCGCCCTGGCCTTTCATGAATTGATTGACGGCCATAGGGATCAGTAGCAAAGCCACGACCAACGACAGGATAAGAGTCGTGATGATCGACACGCCGATATGTTCACCGATCAGCTTCAGGATAAAATCGTCTGAAAACAGGAAAGGAAGAAATACAGTGATCGTAGTCAGAGTGGCGGCGATAACCGCTTTGGCTACCTCCTGAGTGCCCCTTACCGCTGCTTCCTGACTATTGACTCCGATCGCACGCAACCGGAAGATATTCTCCATGACGACGACCGAATTATCCAACAACATGCCCACAGCGAGGGCTATACCCGTTAAAGTCAGTGTATTGATACTGATACCGAAAAAGTAAAAGAAATAAAAAGCAGAGAATACCGAAATGGGGATTGCCACGGCAATGAAAGTGACGATCTTGAAGTTTCGCAAAAACAGGTAGAGAATGAAAATAGCCAGAATCGCTCCGGTCAAACCCAGATTGATGATGGTGTTGATGTTTTCACTCATCGTTTCGGCTGTGTCCGTATCGACTTTGATAGAAACTCCTTTGGTAGCCAGTTCTTCATTCAACTGGGCGATTTCTTCCCGTACCCGCTGTGAAAGATCGATGATATTGACCAGCGGAGATTTGGAAATAACACAGGTGATAACTTCTTTCCCATTCACCCGCGAATAGGATTCTTCTTCTTTAATGCCGAAATTGATGTCGGCGATGTCTTTCAACAATACCGGACCTTCGGATACAACGATGTTTCCCAGGTCTTCTGTCGCGAGATATTCTGCCGTAACGTTGACAAAAAAACGTTTGTTATCCTGAAATACCGAACCGGCGAAGGTCTTTTCAGACATATTCTTGCCGATCAGTGAGCTGACTTGTGATGCGGTGATATTGAGCGCTTTGCATTTTTCATCGTCGAGAAGGATTTCGATGCTCTTCTGACGTCCGCCCATGACCGTGACCGAGGCTATTCCATCCGTACTTTCAAGGATGGGAGCAATGTCGATATCGGTGATATTCCGGACATAATCGACATCGTCGTCTCCCAGAATCTGTAGAGTCATAAACTGATCACTGGCCATTCCGCTACCGGCTTTATTGACCTGGATGGTGAAGTCTTCCGGAATACTTTTGGTGATCGCTTTGATTTTTTCTTCCAGCTTCAGGTAAGCATATTTGACATTTGTATTTTTGGTAAAGGAAACAGTGATACGGGCGTTCCTATTGGAAATCAATGTCGTTATATCCTCGACGCCTTCCAAGCCGCTGATTACGCCTTCTACCGGAATAGCTGCCTGACTCTCGATGTACTTCGGATCCAGCTCGGTCTTGGTGGAAATAGTTACATTCAGGGAGGGGAACTCCGCATCCGGATATAATTCCATCAGTAAGTACCTGTACGAAAACAACCCCATCATGGTCAAACCGATGAAGATCATCGAAATCAGTACTTTACGATTTATTAGTTTGTTCATTTTTTCTTATTTAGAATCAAAAATGTCAAAAGCTCGAAAATGCCTTTCAAATCTTCTCTACGTTTTTGACTTTTTTGTCAAAAATGTAGTAAACACACGGGATCACTACTAATGTCATCAGGGTAGAAGTGAACAGACCGCCGATCACCGCCAAAGCCATAGGGGATCGCAGTGAAGCACCCTCTCCGAATCCGAAACACATCGGCAATAAAGCCAGGATAGTAGTCAGACTGGTCATGATGATCGGGCGGATACGCTGTTGGGCAGCTCCTTTTATGGCCTCTGTCAGAGCGAATCCTTCTGCCTTGAGCCTGTTGGCTGCATCTACCAGTAAGATGGAGTTGTTGACGGCTATACCTGCCAGCATGATGATACCGATAAAAGCCATCATATTCAAAGAGGCTCCGGCTAGCAAAAATGCGTAAATACAGCCTACTCCGGCCAACGGGATCGTCAGCAAGATGGTAAACGGATGACGCAAGGATTCGAATTGAGAAGCCATCACCATATATACCAATACGATAGATAGTATCAGAGCAAAGGACAAACCTTGAAACGATTCGGCCCGTTTCTCTTCTTCTCCGGTAATTTGTGCTGAATATTTAGCAGGGAATTGGATATCTTTCAACTGTGCTTTGATTTCCGGAGTGACACTGCCTAATGTATAGCCCTTTTCGAGCATTGCGGTGACTTTACCGATCCGGTTTTGGTTGCTACGGTTGATTTCTTTCGGAGCTGTCGTAATCGAAACCTCTGCAATCTCACCCAGACGATATTTCTTTTCTCCTTGTACGATTTCAACATTTTGCAATTCATCGAGCGATACTTCCGGTACTTTGATTTCGATATCGATCGGTTCACCTTCGGATTCGAAATTGCTGGCCGTCTTCCCGTTCAGCTTTTCTTTTATCTGACTGGCCACCGAAGCGATATCTACCCCGTAAATCCCGCTTTTCAACCGGTCGATAGAGATGTTGACTTCCGGAGCTCCTTGTTCCATAGAAGTTTTGATATCGTAGAGTCCGGGGATAGAGGCTATTTTCTCCTTCACCTCCGTGCTGAGTTCGTCGATCATTTCCAGTTCCTCCCCTTTAATCTCGATAATTACAGGAGCTCCTTCCGTTCCGAGGATGCTTTGTAAGGCAGATTGTTCCTTTTCGAACGATATTTCCACGCCCTCGGGAATCGTGTAATTATGACTCAGATTACTGATAATATAATCTGCATCGGCTTTGGCTTTGTTTTTCAATTTGACTTTTACCTCTGCCTGATTTTCGCCTTCGAGTTTCCCGCTAGTCGTTTGGCTTTCGGTTGTTGTCGAAGGTCCAACCTGAGTAAAAATCCATTCCAGATCGTCTCCTGCCAACTCTATAATCATATTTTCGATGGTAGCGGCCGCATTATCCGTGCTTTGCAGACGGGTTCCCGGCTCCAGAGTGATGTAAGTCGAAAATTCCCGGGAATCTGCTTTAGGCATAAATTCTTTATCGATCAACGGGAGCAGCAGGTAACTTCCGATCATGACCACTAACGCGGTCAGGACGACAGCGTACCGGTGTTTCAAAAGTTTACCGACAAACTGACCGTATCCTTTGATTTTTAAAGAAGCCTGATTTTTGGCAGGTGCTTTCACATATTGTGAAGCTAACATCGGGATTAACAATACCGCAACAAAAAGAGAAGACAATAGAGAGAACGAAACGGTCCAGGCCTGTTCTTTAAAAAGTTCTCCGGCAGCTCCCTGGATGTAAACGATAGGTAAGAATACCACTATGGTCGTGAGGGTTGAAGACGTGATAGCCCCTGAAACTTCCGAAGCTCCTTTGATAGCCGCTTCCTTGGGAGAAAGGCCGTTTTCCAGATTCCGGAAAATATTCTCCATGACAACAATGGCATTATCGATCAACATGCCGGCTCCCAGGGCTAATCCCCCCAGTGTCATGATATTGATCGTCAATCCGTTGAAGTACATCAAATTGAACGTAGCGATGATGGACACCGGAATAGAAACACTGACGATCAAGGTTGTATTGATGCGGCGCAGGAAAACGTACAATACCAGCATGGCCAATAAAATACCCATAACGGCAGAATCTTTGACCTCTCCGATCGAAGCTCCGATAAAATCTCCCTGGTTACTGATGACGTGAAATTCATAACCGGGCATACTTTTCTGCAATTCTTCCAGTTTGGCAGTGATATTTTCAACTGCCTTCACCGTATTGTATTTATTCTCTTTGTAGACACTGATACTCAGACTACGTTCGGCATCGTAGCGCACCAGATTTTCAGGATCTTTATTTTTTAGTTCGATTTTGGCAACATCTTTCAGGTATACCGGAGCTTTCACGGTAGAGCTGTTCCCCGACTCGGTGTCGGTACTACCGGGGGTTTTGAAAGCAACGATAATATTCCCGATGTCTTCCAGGTCTTTTAATAAATTCACCCCTTTTACCGTATATTGGATGTCGTCGTTTACAATGGTACCTCCCGAAACATTCCGGTTCATACTTTCTATTTTCGACGCGATCGTTTCGGCAGTCAGGTTGAAAGCTTCCAGCATATAAGAGTCGGTTTTGACCTCCACAAAAGCATTTTCCTGGCCGTTGAGTTGGATATCGGCCACACCTTCCAGTCTGACCAGTTCGCTCCGCATATAGTTTTCTGCTATTTTCCGGAGTTCGTTCATATCCTTGATTTCTTTATGGCTCATGGAAATGATCATGACCGGCGTGGCATTGGCATCGTAGCGGGAAACATTCAGGGAAGTGATTTCTTCGTCCTGAGCGATTTGAGACATGCTGCGTTGCAAATCCAAAAAGGCGGCATCCATATCCTGATCCCAGTCGTATTCCACCGTAATCGTGGCTCCTCCTACCTTACTGCTGCTACTGACGTCTTTCACACCTTCCTGGCGTGCTGCCATAGCTTCTATTTTTTCTACAAACTGTTTTTCGATCTCTTCAGGTGGACGCTCACCGGCTTGCAAATCGATATATAAAGCCGGATTTTTTAAATCGGGAAATAAATCTGTTCCCAATTTATTGTATGATATGATTCCTAGCAGACATACCCCCAGTGTGATCATTAATACACTGACCGGGTATTTTACTGCAAATTTTGTAATTCCCATAATTTAATCGTTTACCAATTTGGACGTTTACCGACAAAGAATTTTTCAGACTGTCGTGAATACAGTTACTTCATCACTTTTACTTTGCTCCGGTTACGTAACCATTCGTAACCTTTCACGACGATCTTGTCCCCGGCTTCGAGTCCTTTTTCTACTTCGATGTATTTATCGTCACTGATACCGGTATGGATGACTTTTTCTTCGGCACTGTTTCTGTCGACCGTATATACTAATTTACCTCCCCGGCGGTTTTTAATGATATCTTTGGGAATAGAGATGACAGAGTCTTTCCGTACTGTGACGATATCTGCTTTGGCGAACATACCCGGACGAAGTTTTAAATCCGGGTTATCGATTTCGATATACCCCGAGAAGGTACGGGTTTCTTCGTTGATGGCCGGAGATAATTGAGTCAGTATGCCTCTTAAAGTATCCGATTTGATATTGTAATTGGTGATATGTGCTTGCTGTCCGATTTTCAGTTTGGTCAATGTGTTTTCAGGGAATTGGGTTTCTACATACATTTTACTATAATCCATCAGGCCGACCATCACACTACCGGAAGCGACTTCTACCCCCGGAGTATAATAAGGAAGATTGACGATAACTCCTTTGAACGGAGCTTTGATACTCAGTTTTTCTAAAGTAATATAACCGTTTTCCAAAGCTAACTTCGCATTGATATAAGAGTTTTCAGCGTTGTTTACGTCTTTTTCGGTTGCTCCGCCTTTCTCGAGCAGGATTTTCTGACCTTCCCATTCCTTCTCGGTGATCTGGATTTGTAATTTCTTACTTTCCAACTGCACGTTGTTTTCATATTCCTTATTTTCCAGACGGATGATGACAGCTCCGGCTTCGACGATGTCACCCAGCTGATAAGGACGACCGGTTTTCGGATTTTTCTGTAAGTAGTAAGCTCCGTTGGTTTCCGATTTTATTTCTATCGTTTTAGCTGCCTTTGCTGTTCCGGTTGTTGTAATATATTCCTCAATGTTTCTGAGTTGTACGTCCTCGACCCATACTGGGGTAGTGGCTTCAGAAGAGTTATTTCCCTGATTGTTATTACAGGAAAACGACATGAATCCTAACATAACAGCTCCCAGGATTTTAAAATTCTTATTCATGATTATCGTGATTTTACTTGTTAACGGACTTATAGGGTTATTTTTATTTCAATAGATCTACAGGTAAATAACTTTTATGGGTTTCAAAATCCCAAAGGGTTTGGATTTTCAGGTTCAAGAGCTCGATTTTGTAGCTGATAATAGCGCTCGTATAATCTTGTTTGGCAGTAGTCAACTGGTTTTGGAACTGTTGTAAGTCCATACCGGTCAGATTACCGTTGCGATATTTTTCCAGATTGATTTCATAGGTACGTTCTGCATTTTCAATGCTTTTCTTTTTGATTTCGATTTGACGGATCAGCGTCGGCAGGTTACGGCAAATCTGGCGGACATCGATGACAATCTCTTTTTTCTGTTCTTCGAGGCTGATTTCGTCCGATTCCATAGCCAGTTGGCTGGATTTTACTTTTGCCTTTTTAGCCCCCCAATCGAAGATCGGAATGGTGAGGGTTACGCCAACCTCTTCATTGTCGGTGGGCTTGTCGTACATATTTTTTACTTTTCCGGCCAGGGCATCCATACCTACCCGGACACTTAAATCACCTTTGAATTCGCTTTCTGCTTTTGTCCGGATAATCGAAAATACATCCTGTTCCAGGGTAATCTGTTTTTGGCGGATTTCCATGCGTTGATCCAAGGCGTATTTAACTGCATCGTTAATATTGACATCGACTGTCGGAATATTATTGTCGAACAGTATCGCGATATCTTCATCCAGCGACATTCCCAATAAAAGCTTGAAATTGTCTTTCGCATTTTCAAAACTGATCTCTTTCGAATATACAGTGGATTCACTGTTCGCCAGATTGACTTCCGCCTGATAAAGTTCTTCTTTGGCTAACAGCCCGGCTTCGACCTTATTTTTGATGATATCGTAGTTTTGTTTCTGGTTGTTGTATTCATCCCGGGAGATGTTCAGATCCTTTTGTTTTTGATATACATCGTAAAATTGGCTGGTGACGTTTTTTTCGATACTTAATTGTTGGAGGGCATAACTGATTTTGGCATTTTCGAGTGCATATTCCAGTTCTTTGAGCTGCATCTTTGTCCTGTTATAAGTGAACAAAGGCTGCGAAATACGTAAAGACAGATTATGGTTGAAGGAGGTATTGTTGCCACCGGAAGTCCTGTTGGAAGCGTCCTGCCAGGAAAAGTCATTATATAGAGAGATGGTTCCGTCTGTCCATTTTATGGGTTGCGTGATACCGAATGAAGCCGATGACATTTTGGTCTCGTTGGCATACCATTTACTGTTGAAATTATCGTATTGGTTGTTACGGGTATACCTGAAAGGAGTGACATCCAATGAAAATTGTGATTTCAGGGAAGCATCCTGAGCTTTTAGATTCAATTGACGTTGCTCGAGGCTGAGTTTGCTTTGAATCAGTGAAGGACTGTGTTCGAAAGCCGTGTTCAATGCTTTTTCGAGTGTAAGTACTTCCTGTGCATGCGCACTATATAACCCGCTGAGGGTTAAAAGACCGAGGACCAAAGTTTGTTTAAGCATATTGTCTGCGTTTATCGGGTTATTCGTTTGTTATTCTTCTGTGGCTGTAAATTTAACGGCGTCTGCAATGACGTAATCTCCGGAAACTTTATCTGTCAAAGTGATGATGACTTCTCCTTGAGGTAGATAGAAATTCCCGATCGAAACCCATCCTTCGGTTTCTTCATCCAGGTCCAGTGTCACCGATTCTTTCTCTTTATCGTATTGGATGGTATAAGTCTGATTACGTTCCTCTTTGTGACGACCGCGGCGTCTGTCCATAAAAAACATTCTGCCCGACATTTTTGCATTCCAGATGGACACCTCGTAGTAACCGTCTTTAGGGATTTCCGTTTTCCATTCTACGGCATTGGCCCCACTGCCTTTATTTTTATAAACCGCAGAGTTTATCGTTTCACCGTAGCAATAGTCGGCGGCTATGGCCGTCCATTGGGAAGGCATCCACCAGGGCATAAAATTCTTATACTTTTCGTCATCTTTTTTCTTGAAAAGATCCTTCAGTTTATGCCGGTTATTCGAGGCGATCGTCCTGAATCCCGGATCCTCATTGTCGATAATGATTTCATTTGGATTCGGCTTGAAGACATCCGGGTTTATCGGATAAATTCCCGAAGTAGTATCGCTGATCGTATTGTCGATTTTAGAAAAATTGAAATTATGCGATGTCGGTAGATTGTGTGAAATATTGGTATTTATCGAAATATTGGCCGGGCGCTCGTCACTGATAATCTTGATTTCCCGGGCTTCTCCGGCCGGAATAATGTAATTTTTTTTCTCCGTTTCAAAACTCATACCGCCTCCCCGCCGCATACCGCCTCCTCCGCCTTGCATGACTTCCGTACTGATGATAGCATCTATGTCGGAGGGATTATTGACCTTGAATTTAATTTGGTATTTGGTAAACTCATCCAACACAATTTGATTGGCATCCACATCCTTGATATAGATGGTCGGGGTATGGGAGGCCGTATACCAGGTGTCGATAAAATCGGACAACCGAATCCCGAACCTCTTCTCTATTTCGTATCGGAGTGTATCGAACGGTATATTCTGGAACTGACGGCTAGTAAAAAATGCCTTTAGGAATTTATTGAAATCTTCCTGTGTGATCTGGGAAGTGATATAGTTATTCAATGCTGCACTTTTCAATTTCAGCAATTCATAGAAAATTTCCGGCTTCAGTTCGGTATCTCCGATCGCTGTCTCGAAACTATGTGATTCCAGATAGAGGTTGGCTCGCTGTTTGTCGTTGATGATACCTCCCCAGAAACGGAAGCCCTGATCGGAAGAAGTATTCATCATGTTGTTGACTGCGATGTCGATTACCGGATATTCGGGAGAGCTGATGTAGTTCGTATGTCCGAACAACATCGGAGTGATATTGGATTTATTGATCAGTTTATTGTCCGGATTCCAGCCATTTTGGCTGTTTTCGGAGGTTAAAGAGCTCACGAAACGATTGAAGAGGGAAATATTTTGTTCCGTTTCGTCCATAGGGCCCCCATGCCGTCCCCATTCATTCATCCGTCTTCTTTCTGCCTCAAAATCCTGGCCTAGAGAAATTCCTCGTTCCGGGACGAAGAGGATTTCAGGCATGACATATTCGGTATAACCTTTCCAGTTACGGGCATAAGTGGCAAATTGTACCGGGGTTTCGGCTAAGACAAATTTTCCGAAAGGATAATCCCGGTCTTTCTCTATTTCCAGGCTGTTTTTTACTTCCCGAATGACTCCGGGCAAGGTATCGGATAAGGGTTCGAAGTATTTTGAAAAATAATCGTGGCCTTTAAAGTAATAGATCTCGTAATCCGTGGAATCTACCCGTAAAGCCTTTTTATCATAATCGGCGATGGTTAGACTGATTCCGGGCAAAGCGGAGGTATTCGTAAAGGTGATGACCGAACCGTCGATCTTACTTTTGCCTTGTGACAAAACGGTCTTGTCGCCTTCATAATGAACGGTAAGTGTATAGTCTGTGAAATTCTTCCTGACATTGTACGGAGCTCCCGGGTTAACGGGGGCGATGGTTACCGGATACCAGATACATTCGGGAGTCAATAGGGTAAAGGTATTACTCAGCCATGCATAACGTTTACCGAAACGCCAGAATACCTGCGGGACTTTAGTATCCAGGTAATCTTCTGTCAGGACATCGGTATAACAAATATTTTCACTGATTTTCCCTTCATAGTTGATCGTCAACGTAAGCTCTTCTTGCTGCTGGATGGGTTGATCTACTTCGATAACCTGGTGATCTCTTCGGAAGGGCAGGTTTTTCCCGGCCATTTCTACAGAGGTAACCGTTAGCTCCGGATTAAGGTAAAAAATAATTTTATCCAGAGGCTTTGCATTGTTATTGGCTACTTTTACCGTACTCTTTCCTGCTAGTCTGTGTCCTTGAGGAGTAACCGAAATATCGTTGACCAGCAAGTCGACATGCGGGACATCTGCATATTTATCGAATGTCATGATGTACTGATTACGGAGATCGAGCTGATGATTATAATGCAGGATGTATAACAATCCTCCGAGACAGGCTGCCAATAGAAATAGTGAGCTAAAAGTATATACGACAGCTATTTTCCACGGTTTGTGAGGCAGGCGTTTCACCAGAGCGATGGTCATGCTGATCAGGCCGATTCCTGCCAGTAGATAAGAAAACCGCTGGAGTAAAAAAAGCCGGAGATCGGCATGTCCCGTGACATCTGAAAATATGGCCGGGATATTTACTCCGAAGAAATCGAATACCCCATATAACGTATCGGTCAGGTAAAAGAAAACAGTGCCGATAATTCCCAGCATTACGATGAAAGTGACCGCCTGATTTTTAAGGATGCACATGGCCGTAAAGGATAAACCCAGGACAAACAACAGGGAAGGTACCGAAATCGTCAATAAATAGAATAGATATGGAAACAGATCGAACGGAGATTTATTGATCAGTATGTTTAAAAAAGCCGTAAATAATAAGGTGATAATGTTCAGTGTAATGAAAACCTTTACAATACCCCAGGTCTTACCGACAATATAGTCGGCATTACTCATCGGCCGGACATAGATGACTTCGGCGGTATCGAGTTTTTTGTCTCTTTTCAGGAAGCTGCCGGCCAGAAATACGACGATGACCGATTGAGCGATATTATAAAAATAAGTGTTACAGAATGGCATCAGTGAAGAAACGGCGATTCTCGGCCAAAGATTATCCATCCGGTTGACGATACCGGTTTGATAACCCAACATAATGGCAGAGATAAATAGCAGCGCGAGTATGGCAAAAATACGAAATAACCAGCTTCGTTTCACCAGTTTTACTTCGTATCGGGCAATAACATTTATATGGTTTAAATTCATATCAAAACATTAATACATTATTAATTAAATAGGTCTCCACCGATTTTTTCGCTATACATGTCCATTTTATCCTTTAGCAGATAGTCCATAAAATAGACGTAAGCATGTTCGATATTGGGGATAATGGCTTTGCCGTCGAAACCTTCCAATTTTTCGGTTACGATTTGGATCTCCCAGCCTCCTTCCGAAGGAATAGTAGAAATGATCGGATATTTTTCCTTGATTTGCTGCAATTCAGGGTCGGTAACGAAGATTTCCCATACTTTCCCCTGGGCTAATTCAATCATATCGTCCGGAGAACCTTCGAATTTCAATTCTCCCTTGTTCAGTAAGGCCAGTTTTTTGCAGGTGCTGGATATATCCCCCACAATGTGAGTGGATAAGATAATGATGACATCTTTATCACTGACTTCCGAAAGGATATTTCTGAACCGGATTCGTTCTTCCGGGTCCAGACCTGTCGTCGGTTCATCGACGATGATGACTTTCGGATTACCGATGATCGCCTGTGCAATCCCAAGACGTCTTTTCATACCACCCGACAACCGGTTAGCCCAACGGTCCCTGACTTCATACAAACCGACCTTTCTCAGCATCTCATCGACGATTTCCGACCTTTTCCGGGTGCCTTTTATTCCCGCCAGTCCTGCCCCGTAGTCTAGAAATTCCCAGGTTTTTAGTTTTTCGAAAAAACGGAAATCCTGAGGTAGATAGCCTAAAACAGAACGAATAGCCTTACGATCGCGCAAAATATCGTAATCATCGAAAAAAATAGTACCTGAAGAGGGATTTTGCAAAAGAGTCATAATCCGCATCAACGTCGTTTTACCTGCTCCGTTAGGCCCCAGTAAACCGAACATGCCGGGTTCTATATTCAGGTTCAAGCCGTTTAACGCCTTATGACCATCCGGGTAAACCTTGGTCAAATCTTGGATTTTGATATTCATATTCCTGTTTTTAAAGCTCTACTTGCAAATCTTGACGATAAATATAATAAAAGATGTTAACTTTGTACTGCAATATTCTCATTTTATAAAATATTTAAAATATTCTTTCCAATCAGACGGGGAAATAACATTTTTTTTAACAACACTCTGAACTTTAAGACAATTTCTCAACTTCAAAGTTTATTTCTTTTTTTAATTTGACCAAATATTATAGACGAAGGGTATTTTTCTATCGACTGTTGGGGAAATATCGGGAATGTTCAGGCAAAAACTTCCCGGATAACCTGTATACTTTTAATATTGAAATTGATATTCAGATGGATGCTGTAAAAAAGCAGGATAACATCCAATAGAATATTGCGCGATTGCCGGTTGAGAGGAATGGCTTTTATTTCGGCCAGAGGACAAGTACATAGCTGGTAAATGATTTTAGCGGTATTCGGTCCCGAAATATACGGAGTGGCCGGATCGGAAGGATAAAAGCTTCCGTCGTTGATATTGAAAACGTAATTCTCCTGCCATGAAGAAGTGTTGATCCGAAAACCGATAAAACCAGCCAGACGATAGAGAAAATAAAGGTTAAAGTTTCCGATGTCGTTATGGGTCGAGTTCAGGTATTCGATGGAATGGGTCAGGTAATCGAACAGCTCTTCATTTTTTCCTTCATTTTTTAAAATCAGGTTCAGAATTTCTCCCCACAACAAAAGGATATTCATCTTGAAAATATCGAAATATAATTCGGGCAGGTTGATGATCGGAGAGATTTGACGGAGTTTGTGCAAATCGCTCTTTTCATTTTCGAAAAATTCGATCTCGCTGATTTGCAGGAGATGGACAGCTTTGGTTTTTCTTTTGAATACGACCGAAGGGGATATCATGGACAGATACCCCTTTTCTTTCGTATAGATTCGGATAATTTTCTGAGTTTCCGAGTAAGGGATGGTTTTTAATATGATTCCCTGAACAATTTCCATTTTTGAGTTTTCACTTGTTGTGTTGCTCTTTCAAAAATGCGATTAATTGCTGAATAGCTCTTCCCCTGTCTCTTATACACATCTCCGAG
>OWIQ01000680.1_pt1 | contig 17303 bp, 19 predicted proteins | sample 1732701 | NCBI WGS metagenome assembly OWIQ01 (sample SAMN05065744, study PRJEB22554) | human gut metagenome | biome: ENVO:2100002; feature: ENVO:00000062; material: ENVO:00002003 | host: Homo sapiens | place: USA
TCTACACAAGGCTATTCGTCGGCAGCGTCAGATGTGTATAAGAGACAGGATTATTGCAGGATGGCGAAACGGTTCCCGAGTGGCTTGTTAACGGAGACTATGAATTTGATGTGGAATTGGGAGTTGCCGCACTGCTCCGCAAGTGCGAGCGGTTCACCTCCTTGGCTGCCATATCCCGTGTCTCTGGCATTAACCAGCAACAGCTTTCCCATTATGCCAGTGGGTTACGTGTTCCCCGCATTGAACAAAGAAGACGCATTGTGGATGGTATTCACCGTATTGGAAAAGAATTTTTATCCGTTGTGTAGTTATTGTTTGACAGCGTATTATACAATGTGATTTTCGAAGGCTTCCATGTGATGTGGGAGCCTTTTTTGTTACAAATCATGAAGGAGGTTTTGATAGATTTAAGAAGCGGAGCAAAAAACTCCGCTTTTCTTTTGTTGTTTCAAAATAAACTCCCATCTTTGCAGTGCTCAACATTTGAATCAGGCGACGATGTTCGCCAACCGATTGCCGTTGGCATTTTTTGTGCCTATCGGTTATCTATATAGTTCCGACCCCCGTGTGGAGTGCTTAATGGCCTCCCAGCCTGATTCAGGTGTTGAGCAACGGGAAAGCGGAACTTTCTTTGTTTATAAGTTTTTCCGATTTTTTGGAGAAGGTTCCCTTTCCCGTCTTTAATAACATATTGTTTCATTTTAATTGCTCAACAAAAATGAAAGAACTAACTATCGGTACACAGTCCGTACCTGCTCCACGTACATCCGTGGGCGAATCTGTTAACGCTCTTACTGAGCAAGTGAATAACCTCCAACGCAAGTACTACCGCGCTTTGGCTCCCGACTGCGAAATAAAGACCGTAGCCGACAAATGGTATTTCCGTGCCATCGGCTGGACGTGCGCCAGCCTGGTGTTTCCGCCGCTGGTCATCGCCGTTGCATTGTGCGTTTATAAGGCAAAGAAGTGCCGGAAAGGGGGTGAGGTATGAAAGAGACTTGGATTATGAAAACCGTAGCTGTCAGCAGCAATGGAGCAAAAGAATCAATATACAATCTTGAATGTCAGTCGAGCGACATTACACTGGAAGAACTCAAAAACCTTGCCAAGTTCTTGAATGAATATATTGAGAAAGAAGAGAAAGGGGGGGAGCAATGAACGAGGCCGCAAAGAATAGCAAGAATATATACCGGATGGAATATCAGCTTGAGGTTCCGGTATCAGCAGGGTTGAAACCATTGTTCCAACAGATTGAAGAAATACGGTCAGAATTGGGTATAGAGCCTTCGGATGATGATTTCTATGTGTTGTTCCCGTGTGGAAATAAGTATATTCCCTATGCAACCAAGGCTTTGATACGTTATTCTCAAGAGGATGCCTTATTGGTTCTGACTGGAGGCATGAGCGATGAGGATTACATCATGCGCCATATAGGTTCGACTACAGATGCTGATGGCAATGTTCTGACGCATGAGGATGGTGGTCTGGATGACTTTGCCGTAGAGGATATTTTCTAAGAAACATTTTTTTTACATTTGAGAAGCCGGTGGTCCGTGATGGATAGCCGGTTTTTTTGTGTCCTTTTTCGGATAAGTGGTCTGGGGTACTTTTGCAGCATGGGAGCACATGCAGAACGATTATCGCAAAATAATAACCGTAGCAGCTGGTGGAGCAAGAAGAACCGGCTGGCTGATAGGTTTCCGCTGGACATCACGATAGAGGGTGATACCGGCATTACGCAGCAGTTTGAGCGGCAGCAGGATGCGAAAGCGGTTGCGGAATTCAACAGTCGGATACGCGCCTGGGGAAAGAAAGTGAACGAGGCGTTGCAGGCGAGCGTATCGAAATGGATTGATGAAGATAAAAAGCTTTCGGCATCCATTAGGCAGAATTACCGGCATTGGGGCAAGGTGCCGGCTAAAGGCGAGGAGATTACGAGCATCGGCTTCGGATTCAATGCCGATGGGCTTTATGTTCATCTGGGTGTAGGCCGTGGATATAATATGGAGGGTGGTACACGGGTAATCACCAAGAAAAGCAACAAGGATTGGAACCGGGAGCCGAAACCTTGGTTTAATCCCGTGATTGAACAGCATATACCGGAACTTCAGCAGATAGTGGTGGATTATTGCGGTTCGCTGTTCATTAATACAACGAGAATTTATATCAATAGATAGTTATGAGTGAGATAAAGAAGATAGGCAGTTTCAGTTTTGTGGATACGGCTGCCGGGCAATATGCCATTAACATGAACTGGAGCCAGAGCATGAGTCAGTTCTTTAATGCTGGCTCGCAGGACTGGGACGGTGACCCGGTATCGGTGGCTGGTGTACGTGTGGTTCCATGGGGCCCGGACAACAATATGCCGAATGCCATCCGTGACTTGCTGGAGAAGAACAACCTGGGTCCTGGTATTCTGGACCGTAAGGTGGGGTTGCTGTATGGGCAGGGGCCGATGCTTTACCGGGTGAAGATTGAGAATAACGAACGCATCCAGGAATGGATGGAGGATGCCGAGATTCAGGAATGGCTGGATAGCTGGGACTACAAAGGGTATATACGTGACAACTTGGTTGAATACACGCACATGAACGGGCATTTCACCAAGTATTATATGGGCAAGGGAGTGCGTATCGGCCGCCCATGGGTGCAGCGATTGGAGTCACTGCACAGCGAAGAAAGCCGTCTGGTGTGGCCGGAGAATGACAGCCGTAGGCTTGAGGATGTCACGGAATACCTCACCGGTGATTTTGATTCCTTCAAGAGCCGCACGTTCCGCAAGTACCCGGCTTTTGACAAATGGAATCCGACCCGGTACGAAACAGCCATTAAATACCACTGCATGCGGAGCTTTGGCCGTAGTATGTATGCGATTTCCTGCTTCTATGGGTCGGTTCCCTGGCTGGAGAATGCGAACAACCTTCCGGAAATTATCAAGCATCTGAATGAGAACATGATTGCAGCCGCTTATGTGGTGCATTCTCCGCAGGAGTACTGGAACCAGAAACATGAGCTGATTATGGCCATGCACGAGGATTGGGATGAGACGAAAATTCAGAAAGAAATGGAGCGGCTGAAGGATGAACTGACTGAAACCATTGCCAATGTGATGGCTGGCAAGAAGAATGCCGGCAAGTTCTTCAGCTGTGTCGACTTCGTGGATGCCGACGGTAATGCCCAGAGCTGGAAGATAGAGCCTATCGAGATGAACATCGACAAGTACATCGAGGCGCAGGCGAAGATTTCACGCATCGCGGATAGTTCCACTACCAGCGGTTTCGGGCTTTCTCCGGCATTGGCCAACATCATCATTGACGGCAAGAGCGACAGCGGCAGCCAAATGCTCTATGCATTGAAGATATTCTACGGGGCTGACACGCAGATTCCCGAGGATATTGTACTGGAGGCAATCAATGATGCCATACGTATCAATTTCCCGCAGAAGAAGGGAATTTTCCTCGGTATCTACCGGAAGGTTATCAACAAGGAAGAGAATGTATCTACGCCGGACAGAGCGGTAAAACAAGTATAGGCATGAAACAGACAGATATTGAATTCCCGGACTGCTGGGAGGAGGTGAAGCCGTTGGAGTGGCTGCACTTGCTGAAGAACCGGGAGAAACTAATGACGAAACCTGGCATCAGCTTGCTGGACGTGAAGCGCGAGTGGTGTGCGTATGTACTGAAGAATAGGGGATATGTCTTCCGTTCAAAGGTGCAGGATATGCTGCTGGTAGACCGTCTGGCCGAAACATTGGCATGGATGTGGAGAATGGAGGGAGACGCTGTGGTACTGGCGTATGACTCGACCGTGAATCTGATACCGGAATGGCGATATCTTCGTGGTCCGATGAGTCATGGGGCGGATTTGGCTTTTGGAGAGTTTCGTCATGCGGTAGCTGCGGTCAATAGGTATAATGCCGGGCATGATCCGGTAGACTTGCAGGCATTGTGTGCCATCCTCTATCGTCCTCCGGTGGAGAAAAAAGGCTGTGTAGAGCGTGAACCCTTCCGTGAGCAATATATGGGCAGATACATGGGGCTTGTGGAGCACATGCCGGTGTGGATGATGTGGGGGATTTATGCTTGGTTCTCCTACTTCTGTGAATACTTGTTTTCCGGTACTTTCATCATTGACGGACTGGAACTGTGCTTCGGACCGGTATTTTCCCGTGGAAGGGACAAGGATACCCGGCAGAATGATGTGCAGAGCCTGGGCATGAACTCGATACTCTTTTCTGTGGCCGAAAGCGGAGTGTTCGGCAATGCGAGGGCTATCGATGATACGCTGCTGCTGCGTGTGATGATGAAGTTGCTCGATGATAGGCAGCGGGCAGACGAACTGATGAGGAATCTAAAAAAATGATGTTATGATATTCAACAAAGACGGCCAAGGTGCCAAAGAATTGCGTGAGTTGACCGCCAACTATTACGCTAACAATGATTTCACCAAGGTTATCGGTGAGATAGAGCTGGCTACTGAAGAACTGGCGCAGTTGGTCGGTAGCAAGGTGATAGAACTGGCAGAGAACTATTATCTCAATCCGGAGAAAGAAGGTACTGATACTGGGATTGTACGCAAGGTGCAACGGCCGATTGCGCTGTTGGCCACATTGCGGCTGTATCAGAAGAATGACCTCAGCCATGAGGATGACGGGCGCAAGTTCAAGGTGGCTACCGACGGCAGCGAAAAACTGCCCTGGGAGTGGCAGTTGGACCGTGATGACGCGCTACATCTCGAAGAATACTACAAGGCGGTGGATGTGCTGATTCGTTATCTGAATGACAAGAAACTGAAAGAGTGGACGGACAGCGACATGTATAAGTCTGCTCAGGCGTTGATAATCCGTAATGGGGTTTCTTTCGATACCTATTTCCCGATAAATAGGAGTGAGCGTATGTTCCTGCTGCTTCTGCCTTTCATCAGAGAAGCCCAGCAGTTGACGGTGAAGCGGGCATACGGTGCCGGTTGGGAAGAGCTGCTTGCGGAAGGCTCGGTACCGGAGACGGACGCACATTTCGCAGCATGCAAGGCGGTGGCGTTGTTGGCCATGAGCATGGCGCTTCGTCGCTTGTCTTTGGGAGCGATACCGGGGGGAGTGATCCGCAGGTTTGTGGCTGAAAGCGGTATGAATGAAAGTGAACCGGCATCGCTCGACGATGTGGAGCGTGTGGCCGGATGGATGGCAGATGATGCTGCCACTTGGATAGATGAGATGAAGCGGGCGCGTGACGGTAGCATATCCGATTACGAGCTGTTACCGAAAAATGACCGTAAAAACAAATATTGCCGATTATGAATGTGATACAGAGACCCAGGGCGCGGGAGTTCTGTGCTACCATGCAGGACTACATCATTGACACGGATGTGACCATAGCGTTTGCCGTAAAATATGGCGGTAAAAAGATACTTGATGAAGAATATGTACCGGATGCCGACAACCAGGTGCGAATCCGAGGGCTGGGCAAGTTCTGCGAATTGGCATTGTGGGGCGTGTGGTGCTTGGACTATGCACCGCAGAGCACCGCTTCGGGGACGTTCACCTTCCTTATCAACGAGACAGAAGACGCGCAGAGCTACGTGATGTTCAGCCGGATGCAGACCCGGAAGGATGCCACTTCTCCAGGGGTATTGAGTGAGGTAGCTGCCAAGGTGACACGTATGGGGGCCAAGGAGTATGTGAGTGGTTATCCGCAGAATGGAGGATATGACATAACGGCCTTTTTCAATGACGGCAGCCAGGAGAGCAAGTCATTCCCGGTATCTTCTTCGGAGCCTTTCACGGTGGATGTGAGTCCGGATACTGTGCTTCCCGGATTTTCCAAATCGGACATAGCCAGTTATACGGTGGCCATGCTCGGAGGCTCCATGCAGTTTTACGTTGATGGTACAAGGTATGTGGATATATGGTGTTTCCGTTTCAAGAATGTGTATGACATGCCTGAGACTTTAACGGCTACCGGTGAACTGAAACTGACCGGAAACAACGAGAGTGATGCAGCAGCCATGTACGGGGTACAACGCAAGTTCGGTGTCAAGGTTACTGATGAATACACGGTCAACTCCGGCAGCATCATGTTGCAGAGTGATTATAAATTATGGCACAACATGCTGAATGCGCAAGAGGTGGAGATTCTCGTGGATGGCGAATGGCTGCCTATTGTGATTACGAAACAGAAGTTTGAACGCTCCTTCAGGCGTAGCGTCTTGAAGGCGGTAGAGTTCAGCTTCACCATGGCGAATCCTGAACAGAATAATTTGATAGGGCTATGATAAATATACAGAGATATAGGGAGATGCTGGCAGAACTGAAAGAGCGCGTCAATAAGGTAAGCCGGACGAAGATTGACGGGACAGTGATTGCCGTCAGCGAAAAGCATCTTGTCAAGAAATTGAAAGACAGAATGGGGTTGATACTGTGTGCCAACTACCCGGATGCCGTATCGCAGGGCACTGAAGACAATTATCGGGAACGGAATAGCCTGCTGCTGTTCCTGATTGAGAAGGTTCCGTCTGGGCGGGAGACCGATGAAGAGGAACTGCTGCATTATGCACGCATCCAGCAGGTCATGCAACTGCTTAAAACCAAACTCCGGGAGATGGATTTCTTTTGCGGAGAAGTGGAGGGGGCAGAGAGTATGACAGTGGAGTGGGAGTACGATGTGTTCGGCGGCTGGAACGGAATGAGTATAGGACTTAACTTGGTTGATTATGACTGAATTGTTTATTGACGGTGTGCAAGCCGTACTTCCGAAGGATTTTTCCATTCAGGTGAAGCGTGAGAATCCGTTGATCACCAAGAATGGAGAATATACCTATGAGATAACATTGCAGCTGACTAATGCTACCAATGCGGAACTGTATGCGCATTTGAACCAGTTGAACAGCGTGCAGGAGGTGAAAACCAAACGCGCTGCCATACTGGTAGCTGACAATAGGGTGTATTGCAACGGTACGGAGATTATTACCGGTTGGACCGATGATACGGTATCGCTCCAGATTGCGAGCGGCAATTCCGAACTGAATTATTTTGTCGGCGGTGACTTGCTGATTGGAACCTTGGAAATGAAGCGGACGGATGTACTGACGACGGATATGTTTCCCCATATTGAGAAAACCTATCCGGAAGTGGAGTATTGTTTGGCGCCGGTACTTGACCAGGGTACCGGAAATATACACAACCAGTGGTGTGTCAAGGCAGAGGCAGGTGCAGATAACCGGAATTTGGGTACGGATGATATGTTCGATGTGACACCGCAGCCTTATTTGTGCGCTTACATCAAGGAGCTGATGAGGGCACTCGGATATGGGTTGACGGAGAACCAATTGGAGAATACGGTATATAAGGATGTGTATATCTGTCATACGGTACCAACGGTATTGTGGAACAAGATGCTGCCGGGCTGGAGCGTGAAGGATTTCCTTGAGCAGGTGGAGCGGTTGTTCAATGCTGTTTTTCTGGTTGACAATCGCAAGCGTACGGCCAGGCTGTTGCTGAGAGGGAATTATTTTACCGGAGGCACTTCCGTACATGTACAGAATGTAGAGGATGTGTATGAGGTGGAGGTTGAAGAGCCGGATATTGAAGATCCTGCTTTCTCGAATGTGGAATATAAGGTGGAGGATTCCGAGTTCTGGAGATGGAATGTCTTGCCGGAGGCGGTTAAAAAAGGAGCGAAGAGAGAGAATATCCCGGAGGATATACCGACCGACATGCGAAACATTACGGGATGGTTCAGTGACGAATCCCATAAAAAGCCGGATACTATCTATACACACGAGGCTGATGGCAAGGAATATGTGTATCTGCGTGACTGGGTGGATGAGGATGGAAGACGTTCATCTCCGGTGTTTGTCATGGTGGATAGATTTGCTGGCATTGAACGCGAAGGTGTTTCCAATACCGTAGAACTGGAGATGGTTCCCACAGCTTTTCAAAGTGTTGGAATCAACTATTACGGTGGTGGAGGAAGGGGAGAGGACACTACTCTTTGGATTAATCTTCCTTCCTTATCCGGTAATGGCAACGCGGATAAAACAGAACCGGCACTGAGTATTGAAGAACAAATTCAGAATGGTGGAGGGGAAGAAACGGAATCAAAACGTGGTATCTGTCTGGCACTCTATACGGGATTGCAAGGCTTAAGTGTCGTGTACAATGGCGTCTCTATGAAATATCCGGTTCCTTATATAGATGAATATACGAAAAACCATACGTCCAGAGATGAGTCTTGGTGGCAATATGTTAGGACAAACAGTATTGGGGCAAGTTTGTGCCTGAATGTGCTTGACGGGTTGCTGTATCAGACTAACTATGATATTGACTACACCAAAGCGGTGAAGGTCCAGAGCCATGACCCGAATGTATATGCCGCTCACCAAGTGTTTGAGATACGCAACAAGCGATATGTCTGCAAGGAGATGGAATTCACATTGGATGCGTTCGGTCGTAAGGGAGCCTGGACCGGTACGTTCTATCCCATCCGTATCAGCGATACTGAGGCTGATGTCCGGTGGATATTGGCTGATGGCCGTTGGCGTGACGGAGGGGTGTGGCTGGATAATGGCCGTTGGCTTGACGGATAACACTTTTTGTTCATAAGTGCTGGCCTGGTAGTCCGTGATGGATTGCCGGGCTTTTTCATGTCCTTTTTCAAGGTGACGCTTGAAGATACCTTTGTCCTGGATTAATAGGTAAAGATATGGCGGTTAACATACAAGACTTTAGAATGGCAATCCGGATTGATAATTCGGAGGCGAAAGCGAAGTTTGACGAGACCAAACGGCAGATTGATGCTGTCAAGGCCGAAATGGCGAAATTGCGGGCAGAAGGGAAGGAGAATTCAGCGGAATACAAGGAGCAGAAAGAGAATCTGGATAAACTGAATGCTGCGCTCGCCGTTCAACGTATAGAGGCTGGAAAGACTGCATTGTCTTACTCGGAATTGCGCAAGGCTGCGGCTTCCCTCAAGAGGCAGATGGATAATGCCACTCCCGGCACGGAGAAATGGAAAGCGCTACGGGCTGATTATCTGCTGACCAGGCAACGGATGAGAGAGGTGGAGGTGCAGGCACGTGAGACCCGTTTTTCTCTTTCCAAAATGGCTGATGGGGTTAATAGGTATGCAGCTATGGGGGCAGGAGTTGTCGGGGCTCTTACCGGGGTGGCCTTGACTGCCCGCAAATGTGTGGATGAATATGCGGAGATGGAGGAAGCTGAAGCGCAAGTTATCAAGTACACCGGTATGACCCGAGATGAAGTCAAGGGACTGAATGAAGAGTTCAAGGAAATGGATACCCGTACAGCGCGTGAGAAGCTGAATGCTCTGGCCGGTGATGCTGGTCGTTTGGGGATTACCGGGAAGAAGGATGTATTGGAGTTTGTCGATGCGGCCGATAAGATTAATGTGGCACTGGGTGAGGATTTGGGGGATGATGCGGTGAAGAACATCGGTAAGCTGGCACAGATGTTCGGTGAGGATCAGAAACTTGGGTTGCGTGGGGCGATGTTGGCTACCGGTAGCGCCATTAATGAGGTGGCACAGAACTCCAGTGCGGCAGAAGCATACCTGGTAGGATTTACTGCTCGCGTGGCAGGGGCGGCAAATCAGGCGAAAGTTGCTCAGGGTGACATTCTGGGATATGCCTCTGTACTTGACCAGAACATGCAGCAGCAGGAGATGGCGGCGACGGCTTTTCAGACGTTGATGATGAAGATGTACCAGGAGCCAGCCAAGTTTGCCAAGATTGCAGGGCAGAGCGTGGAAGATTTTACCTCTCTTATCAAAAAGGATGCGAACGAGGCGATACTTCAGTTCCTGGATACATTGAATAAAAAAGGAGGACTTGACCAGCTGGCACCGATGTTTAAGGAGATGGGGCTGGATGGTGTCCGGGCTTCCGGTGTCATCAGCACGATGGCAGGTAAGATAGATGATATTCGTAAAGCGCAAAGATTGGCTAATGATGCGTATCGAGACGGTACCAGCATCATCAATGAGTTCAATGTACAGAACAATACGGTTCAGGCAGGGCTGGATAAGGCAAAGAAGCACTTCAAGGATGTACGGGTGGAGCTGGGTGAAAAGCTCCAGCCGGTGATGAAGTACATGATAACGACGGGCAGTCTGACGGTGAAGGGATTGGGAACTATGGTTTCCATTTTATGGAAGTACAAGGGGGCCATTGTTGCAGCCTCGGCTGCTGTTGCTGCCTATACATTGGTCGTAAAGGCAGACACTATGGTCAAAAGCTTGTGGACTACTATAACCAAAGGCGCTACTGCTGCGGCGTCATTGTTTAACAAGACATTGAAGGCTAATCCGTTGGGACTTGTAGCTTCGGTATTGGCTGGTGTCGTATCATATCTGGCTATATTCAAAACCAGGACCAATGAGGCGACAGAGGCTCAGGAAGCCTTGAATGCCAAAATGGAGCGCTATGAAACGCTGATGGGACGTATTGCTGGTATAAAAAGCAAAGCCGATAATCTGGATTTGCTGGATGATGACCAGAAGCAACGTACACGGAGCGAGACTGAAGCAGCCATCAGCGAACTTAAGGACCGCATGGCTGAAGAGATGGCGATTCACCGTAAATGGTTCCAGGAACAAAAGGCAGAAAAGATGAAATGGATTGGCGATGACAAGTCTTTGGAGAAGGCGGTTATCGGTGGGTTAAAACATCAACTGCAAGAACGCCTAAAATTATATGGCAGCTATGCTGTGAAGAAAAAGGAATTGGAGGCGATTCTTGCAAAGCTGCCCGAACAAGAAGTAGATAATCCGGTGCCAGGAGGAAACAGCAATGGAGTAGATGATAATGGCCTTGACAAAGAACTGAAGGCCCGTGAAGAGAAGCTGAAGCAGGCAATGCAGGTCGAGCAGAATTTGTGGAAGGAAGAATATCTGAATAGGCAGCACACCGAAGATGCATACAATCAGGCCTTGCAGGATTCTGAAATGAAATTTCTGCTGGAGAGGAAAGCTTTGCTGGAAGCTTATGGCAAGGATACATCAGATATACAAGGGCAGATTTATGACAAGATGATAGCTGAAGCTGCCCGTATTGATAAGGCTAAGAGTGAAGCTGAAGGTAAGGAAAAGCAGGAGACCTTTGCCGCCCTTGATTCATCATATAAGTCAGACCGGCAGCAGATAAAACAAGCCTACCTTGATGGGGATATTCGTTCCGAAAAGGAGTATCGCAGGAAATTACTCGAAGCTGAACGCGATTACCTGGAGCAGAAACGTGCCATGCAGTTGCAATATGGAGATGATACTACAGCCGTCGATGACAAGCTGCTGGATATGGGGCTTTCCTCTCAAAAAGAGGAAAAGAACATTCACCGTGAACAAGGATTCATGGATATGGATTCCGCTTCCTCATTTTCTCAGAAAAACGATATTCTACAGGCGATGTATGATGCCGATTTGATAACATATGAAGAATATCAGGCAGAGAAGACCCGTATTGCAGAAGAGCAGGAACAGTTACGGGAAGATATGGCGAGGGCGGCATTCGACGTCATTGGTCAGGCCGCATCTGCTGCCAGTCAGGTGGTAAGTGCTTTGCAGGATGCTGAGGTCAGCAAAGTTACCCGAAAATATGATAAAGAGATTAAGGCGGCCAAGAAAGCCGGTAAAGATACCACGAAGCTTGAGGAGGAGAAGGAAGAAGCCATCAACCAAGTTAAAAAGAAGTATGCCGACAAACAGTTTGCCGCCTCTGTCCTTCAAGTAACTGCCAGTACTGCGGTTGCCGCTATGGAGGCATACAAGGCTATGGCCGGTATCCCCATTGTTGGGCCGGCATTGGGAGCCATTGCTGCTGCGGCAGCCATTGCCAGTGGTGCTGCACAGATTGCCGTTGCCAAACAACAGCGTGATGAAGCGAAGGGACTGAAATCCGGTGGTTATGTGGATGAGTATGTGGAGGGCTATACCAAGAACGGTAATCCTGATGATGTGGCTGGCGTTATTCCGGTACATAAGAACGAGTTTGTGGCCAACCATGAAGGTGTGGCCAATCCGCATGTGCGCCAGTTCTTGGATGTGTTTGACATTGCACAGAAAAACGGGACTATCCGTATGCTCAATACGACGCAGATATTGGAACAGGTTCGTACACGCAGCGGCAAGTATGGCGGTGGTTATGTTGATACGAGTGATTACTCTATGGTGTTGTCGTCCGACAAAGGTAACGTCTTGTCTGGCTTGACACCGGAACAACGCTCGCAGATCGTGAGGTTGTTGGCTCGCAACAATGAATTGCTCGAAATTCTCGCAAAAAAAGAATTGGTGGTTGACTCCCGTAAGGTGCGGGATGGCATAAAAAGGCTCGAAGTCCTGGAGGGCAATGTCAGTAGGTAGTGTCCTTTTTTTATGGTACCGGTACAGATAATTTTGCGGCATGAATGTATTCCAGGCAATAGATGAAATGAGGCAGTTGTCCTCCGAAGGGAAAAGCTTTTCTTTTTCTTTCATGAGTTATAGTTATGAGCGTCGCAAAAGCGATGGGGTCATAACGGTGAACAATGCACGTCTGCGTAAGCAGAGCCATAAAGAGAACAATAGGTTTGCTGATTATATGCTGAATTTTATTGACTTGGACACAATGGAGTATGGAATGTGTTGGCAGCCTCTTCTGCTGACATTTAATGGTGATGAACTTGAATTGGATTGATGGATACCAAGTTTGAAAATATAGTACCTTGGAATGGCTCGAATGATACCGGGCGCGATGTTCGCTTAAAGTGGGAACGAAACTTTAAGCGCATAGCGGATGCCTTGAAGGAATTGTCTGATACGGATAAGCAGATTATAAAGGATATCTTAAAAGAAATAGATAAAATATATCTGCATAAGGATAAAGAGGACGGCACAAATTTTCTGTTGAAGTTCGGCGAGTTTATCGACTCTATGGTCGCGGGCAAGGGTGCCGGAATATTCCCTGACGGCCGCGCGCAGTTTGAACGCCTTGAAGTCCGCGATTCCCTTACTGTCCTTGAACTTATCTTCAACCGTCTCTCCGCCATGGAGAGCGACTACTCATTCTCCGAGTCCGGTACCATCGAAAGTGTATCGCAGCTTGAAGACGGCACATACAGCCTGAAGATGAAGAAACGGTGGGATAACGACTTTACTGCACTGGCAGAAAACGATGTTGTATATGGTGTTGTCAATGACCTTGCATCAGGTGGCGGCAAGTATTATACCTCCTGGCTACGTGTCTTGCATGTTGACACCTCAGCCAATACGCTCAACGCTGTGATGTACCCTGACAGCGAGGTGCCGGGTGGCAAGAATTATCCTCCTGAGCCGTTGATGATATTATCACACCGTGGCAACCCGGTTGATACTGAACGGCAGGGTTATTGGTATCTGTCATCCCGTGAGCATTGTATCTGCATGCTTAACGGGGTCACAAAACCCATCCTTGAGGAAAGCAACTATTCGGTGATTGTCGGCAGGCTGAAGCATCTGTCTCTGTTCGACAACCTGCCCATCAACTACCTGCACTCTTATATCTACGTTCGGGGATTGGTAGCGCAGGACATCCACCGCATCGACTTCCAAGGCGTATTACCCCGCATCGCCAACGACCGCGGCGAGTGGAGCATGGAGACCGCCACGGGAGCAGAACCCTACCAAGCCGACCGCGAGGCACAGACCGAGACTGTACGTGTGATGATGTACGATACCGTGTGGCACTACGGATGCAAGTGGATGTGTCTTGTTTCCGGCACTACCGACGAACCCCAATACGGTTCCGCATCCTGGGCAATGATCGAGGGCAATCCGGATTTCAGCATCGATATAGAAAGCTCCAATGGCTGGTACTTCGATGCGGAGCGTTTTGCTACCACCCTCACCATTACCGGTGAGCTGTACAACCGTGACGTGACGGCGCATATCCTTGACAGTGATGTGGAGTGGACGCGCGACACGGGCAACGTCACCGAGGACAACGCCTGGGCGGTCGCACACGCGGAAACCGGCAAGTCGCTGCCGCTGACGGTCAACGACCTCGGTCCCGACTATATGAACATGACCGGGTGCAAGTTCATCGCACGGGTATTGCTGCGTGACGGGCAGAACAATTATGAGACAATGAATTATATAACCTTTTAAAAAATGAATTATGCAAGTCAGCAGAGTGTCAAAAGTGGAGTTTGGTAAAAGCCATGTAGTGGAATACAGGTATAAAGTGTTTGGATTGTTCCCCGTAATCCGTATCACAATAGTTCATGGTGATTGCATGGATGATTGTCTTGAAAAGGCGGTTGAAGAGAAGACTGGTCATAAGGATGTCACAATCATTTCATATACTTGATTATGCAGACTATACAGAAGAAGATAGAGGTCAACTACCGCCCTCTCCAGACCAGCGGCGGGATAGAGGTTGTCGGCAGCGTACCGGACGTGCAGGTGTACCAGGCTGACAAGGCCGAGTACACTCCGGACTACACGCTTACCCCCCTGACGCTGTTCCCCCGGTGCAATGCTACCGACCCGGATGCGGTGGTCAAGGTGGGTGCGGTCAACGCGTCATTGGTCAACATGAAGTGGTACGAGCGCTTGAACGGTGTACGGACATTGATTACATCTGCCAACAAGAGCTATGTCATTACCGAGACCGGAGCAACAAAAGGGACTATTCAGGTGAAAAAGAATACCGTTCCCGGCAGTCCGGTAACACTGGAGTTCTATGCCGAGTATGTCGATGCGAAGCGTACCGGACAGACGCACGTCTACCGTTTCAGCCGTCTTGTTCGCGCCGTAGATGGCAGCGAAGCACAGCCTAAGCTGGTGATTGATTCTCCTTCTTCTTTGGATTGGAATCCTTGCCGTGATATATCAAAACATATCATTACCGCCAAGCTGCTTGTTGGCGATGTAGATGTCACAGCAACCAACAAGTGCAAGTTCTTCTTCTATCGGAAGCTGAATACGGGCGCACTGGAGCAGATTACCGACGGTAACGGCGACAATGACTGGGAGTTCGTATCACTGACAAAGAACGTGCTTACCATAGACCGGGACTATATCGGCCACGAACAGACCTACGTTGTGAAAGCATCGTACTCGAAGGACGGTGCTCCTTCATCCAAGCCGGACAGTGACATAGACTATGTCTCCACCACCATTCGCAGGCGTATTCCCGCCATCGAGATTGACTGGGAGGGATTTCCGCAGCAGGTGGCCGACGGAACCAAGATGATATACCCGAAACCGGTCATCCGTGATACGGCAGGGATTGTCCCCAATCCCCAGGCCATCCTTGAGTGCGAATGGTACACGAAGGTGGCCGGCGCCTCCTCATACGTGCTGGCCGCTGCCGGGTACTCGCCCTCCATCCCATGCACCGACGGCATGATGCTACAGCTGAAGGTGATTGACAAGGGCCCGTATGCGGCGGTGGTGACATCTGACGGCAAGTACGTGACGGATGACAGCGGTAAGTTTATAGTGGCAAGGAAAAGGGATGTTTAACCATTAATCGATAGCAGTATGGCATTTTATATCAAAGTGACGAGAGAGGTTGCGGACAAGCTGGGAGTGGCAGGAATCCGCAACAGCACTGCCGACGGCAATGTGCTGTTATGGCAGGCCGATGTGGCAGGCTTTCCCGGCGATACGGTATTCGACCGGGCGGCAGTAGTCGGGGGCGTGTGCCTTTCCCCGCAGCAGGCCAAGGGTGAGATAGACGGCGTGGAAGATCCGGTGGAGGTCGCCACTCCGGAGGGTTTCATGGATAAAGACGGGGAGGAGGTGACCGATGAGCGTAGCGAGTAAGGTCGGGCAGGTGATATTCTCACAGAAGTCCGGTGTATACATGCCTGCCATCATGTGCGACAAGGGAGACCTGTACCAGGAGTATGACGGTGAGTCGGGCGCTCCGACAAACATAGCCCCCGACTTTACCACGATGAAGCCGACGCTCTCCTTCCTTCTCACCTCCTCACGGGTGGCTGAGGGGATTGTGGTGCCCTCTTCCATCAGGTGGTATTTCAATGACGTGTTGATAAGCTTCACATCCAACGTCTCCACGAACACGTTTGGCGGCGAGACGGGTCATTTCAAGTTCATTCCATATAAAGCAGGCACTACAAACTATTACGGGCTTCAGATCGTGAAGAACCTGGTGAAGGCGTCATCCGGTGCGAGCTGCAGCGTCAAGGCGGTGGCTACGGTGACCGTGGGCAACGTGTCGGATGAGGTGCAGTTCGTCTACAGCATCTCTATCACCAAGGGTGTGGGCAACCAGAACGTGGTGACCATCGTTTCGGGTGATGACAAATACTTTGCCATCCGTGAGAAGGGAGGCAGTGTCGTTCTCACGGCGATGGCGAGACGTGGAGCGTCAGAGATCACCTCCGGACTGACCTACAAGTGGTCCAGGATGGTTAACGGTACCTGGCAGACACTCGTCGACCAGACTGGCAAGAGTCTGACCGTCACGGACAGCCTGGTTGACACTACGGGTATCTTCAAGGTGGAGGTGTCGCAGGGCGGCAATCTGATAGGCCTTGACACGCAGACGGTGATGGACTTGTCAGACCCCTACGACATCATAACTAATCCCAATCCCGAGGATGAGACGATTGTTTCCGGTTCCGGAGGTTCGGTGACTTATACACCTATCCTTGTCAAGCGGGGACAGACCACGAAGGCAATGAATATGCTGTTCTATTTTGTCTTTATGGATTCGGCAGGGGTCATTCTCAATCCGGCTACGGCGAATGTGGCGGCGGCAAGCGGTACCTGCACCGAAGCGATGTGCCAGCAGGCAGGCGGCAATGTTTCATGGACATTCTCAACGGCAGCATGATATGGCAAAGAAAGCGTTGGCAAGCAAGACGGGAGAAGTGAAGTATCTCCAGCAGGGACCGGTCGGCCCGCTGGTCTATCCGACCGGGGAGTACGCGGCATCCGTATCCTATACCCGTACCCCACTGTCCGCACCCATGGTGCTGTGTGAGGGGCAGTATTACGTATTGAACAAGGAGGGCACTTTTAAGAATATTAATCCGAAAAAGGACTATGCGGCCAACGGCAGCAAGGCCACCTGGGTGCTGATGGACAAGGTCAGGTATTCGTTCGTCGAGATTCTGATGGCGAACTTCGCAAAACTGGCGAGCGCCGTATTCTACGGGCAGTACATGTTCTCCCAGTACGGGGTGAGAGCGGACGGTTCGGCCGTGGAGACGGAGGGCGGGTACAAGGACTTCAATTACAGTGATCCGATGAATCCGGCGAACGGGTTCAGGCCGAACCTGCTGATTGACTTCTTGAGAGGGA
>OWIQ01000736.1_pt1 | contig 16316 bp, 9 predicted proteins | sample 1732701 | NCBI WGS metagenome assembly OWIQ01 (sample SAMN05065744, study PRJEB22554) | human gut metagenome | biome: ENVO:2100002; feature: ENVO:00000062; material: ENVO:00002003 | host: Homo sapiens | place: USA
CAGCACTGCGGATGGATATCTCGTTGCTCGCTAACTTTTAGCGGACAGCAATAAAATTATTTGCATTCTTTTCCACCCAACTATTGAATGCTATGCGTCTGATGCGTCATTCTCTCCGATTCTCTCCAGGGATGGTCAATTCTCAAGCAGGCGGGCCATCTGCATGTTGCCTGACAGCCACGGCTACTTGTGGATAGGTACGCTAGACGGATTGCTGAGGTACAATGGAACAGATGTCAAGAACTATAACCGTTCAGTACTGCACACTGAATCGAGTTCAATTTCTTGCATCTTCGAAGACTCCGACAATAATATATGGATAGGAACTGAGGGCGGCTTGTCCGTTTATGTCCGTGAAAATGATGAATTTGTCAAGGTGGACACCCCGGAATCCTCCGACATTAGGATCGATGCCAAGGTCGGATGCATCCAGCAGGACCATGATGGCCTCATCTGGTTTTCCCTGAAGGCTAAAGGAATCTGGTCTTACAATCCCGAGTCAATGGAGTTCCGCAATTACTTGTATGATCCCGCTTCAGGTGTCCCGTCCCCGAAAATCAACTCGTTCATCATTGACGGCAACGGATCTTTCATCATTTCCGTTTATTGCCGCGGACTGCTGCTGTGCCGCAATGATTTTTCTTCGATAGAGAACTTGACCGTGCACGGTTACGACTTCGCAGAGGACAATTTCTCCCAGATGATCGTCGGCGACCGTAACTGCGTATATGCGACAAGCGCCAATTACGGACTGTGTGAACTTTTTCCGTATACATCCAAGGCCAATGTCCTCGTAGGCTTGAATCCATCCGTCCATTCCACAGGTTTGTGCATGGATGACAATTCCCGGACATTATACATGTCCACATCGAAGGGCCTCTATTCCATTAATCTGAATACCAATAACATAGTTCATTATACCAAGTCCAATACGTCAGGACTTCCCACCGACAACTGTTATTGCCTGGCTTTGGATGGCAATGGGGGACTGATTGTAGGCGCCAGGACAGGCAATCTCTTCTACAGTTCTCTCCAAAAAGACATCGTGGACAGATTTGACCATCTTTCGGACGGTAAACTGCTGACCAACAGTGAAGTAATCAAATTCGCCGAAGACGGCGAAAACAATATTTGGGTTCTGACTGCCCGAGAAGGCATATTGAAATATGATGTTGCGAAAGAGAAATTGACCCGGATATCTTTCAATGGTATCCCCGAGGAATGCTCCGATTTTCTTTTCGTCGGAGATAAACTATGGTTGAGCTCCGGCGCATCCCTATATATAATAGATGTCAAGACCGGCAAATCCGTAAAATATTCGTCGGAATCTCTGGATGCCAGTTCGTTGAAAGACAGGTCCATCTATCCGATTGTCCATTACGAAGGCACGATGATGTTCGGAACGGCATTGGGAATCATTGTCTACGATGAAATCACACGAGAATTCACGCACCTTCCCGACCTGGGGGAATGCAATGTCAATGGAATTTTCCGGGACGGGGATTCTCTCCTGCTTTCCACCTATGCACACGGAATGATACGATATGATCTTCGGCGTAAAAAGGTGATACATAGTGCAATAGATGAACAGTTGCTGAATGTTACCGGCAGACGCATCAACGGTGTCCTAAAAGATGAACGTGGCCGCATCTGGATTGCATCCAATGAAAGCGGGCTGGTGGTCGTGACCCCTGGCGACAGCATTGTCGTACTGAATTCACAGAATACCTTCGGCGCATTGAAATCAGACATAATCAAGTCTGTGGTAACCGATTTCTCGGGAACGGTTTGGGTTGCGACCGAAAACGGGCTGACGTCGATATCTTCGGATATGTCGCATTATTGTCATTATGCGGAAAAAGACGGTCTGCTCAACAATTGTTTTTCTCTCCGGTGTGCATTCGTTTCCAGCAAAGGCATCCTATACTTCGGAAGCCGTGACGGATTCATTTCATTGAGGCCCGACCTGGTGAAGAAAAAGAGCCCGCATGTGCCGAATCTTTACATCGAAGAACTGAGGGTAAACAATGAACTTCTTTCGCCGGGCAAGAACTCTGAACTTAGGAAAAGCATAGAGCTGACGGACAAGATCGTCCTCAGACATGACAGGAACTCATTGACTTTCACATTGTCCCGACCGTCGCTTCCTTCTTCCTCCGACGGATATGTGCTGTGCAAGCTCGAAGGGCTGGACAAGGATTGGGTACGTCTGACCTCGGATATGGTGTTCGACTGCAGGGAAATGCCGATCGGAAAGTTCAGGCTCCTGGCCAGAAGTTATGACAATGAAGGTGAACTGGAAATGGAGCACCGGCCGGTCGAGATAGTGATCCGCCCGCCGTTTTACAAGAGTGCCGCAGCCATTGTGCTCTACATTCTGACAATTGCGGGAGCATTGATGTATGTGTCTTCCCGTTTCGTCCGGAAAATGAAACGGGAGCAGGAAGAACGGTTCCGCCGGTTCACCGAAGAGAAAATGGCAATGACTCCGGAACGTCGAATGTTGCGCTCCGCACAAATCGGCCAGTCTCCGTCTGCCTTTCTCCGGGAAAATCTGAGCGAGAACGAAAGAATGTTCATTTCGAAACTGGATGCCGTGATAGAGAAGCACATGTCCGATGAAAACTTGTCGTATGTGACGGTGGCGGAGCAACTGTGCATCGGTAAACAGTCTCTCAATATAAAGGTGAAAAGCATATTGGGCGTGACTGTGAGCAATTATATCATGTTGTGCCGGCTCTTCGCCTCGATACCTCTGCTTTCGCAGGATGATTCCAGGGTCAATGTCGTCTGCTTCAAAGTGGGATTCAATACGCCTTCATATTTCGCCAAATGTTTCAAAAATGCCTTTGGAATGCTGCCTGGCGAATTCAAAGAGCTCTAGTTACATATTTTTATAACATCGTTGCATAGGCGTAACCCTTTTTTAGATAACATTGCAGCATAAAAATCACATTTAGTAATGCGTAAAACGATCTTGAAACTATTGACCGCGGTTCTGCTCGTATTGAACGGGACAATGCTTTTCTCCCAGGAAAAGAAAGTGGTAAAAGGAGTGGTAAGTGATTCGGCGGGCCCGATTCCTGGCGTCGGCGTAGTTGTCGACGGTACCACCAATGGGGTAGTGACTGATATTGACGGCCGCTATGAACTGAAATGCAATTCGGGCCAGACTCTCGAATTCAGCTGCATGGGTTACGAAACCGTAAAGGTGGCAGTCGGAAAATCCGACGTGTACAATGTCGTCCTGACCCCTCAGTCCGAGCAACTTGACCAGGTGGTGTTCGTCGGCTACGGCGTACAGAAAAAGGTCAATGTGACCGGCTCTGTGACTTCTGTGGATTATTCCAAACTCGCTGATTACCGTCCTGTTACCAATTCTGCCAGCCTTCTCCAAGGTGCCAGTGCCGGTCTCTATGTCAGACAGACGTCAGGTATTCCTGGCAATGAGGGCGTAAGTCTCCGTGTCCGCGGAACAGGAACATTGAACAATTCCGACCCGCTGGTTATCGTGGACGGCACGCCGGGCTCGATGGATTCTGTCGACCCTTCCGAAATACAGAACATATCAGTGCTCAAAGATGCCGCATCCTGTGCCATATATGGAAACAGGGGAGCGAACGGTGTCATCCTCATCACTACCAAGAGGGAAAAGAAAGATTCCTTCCATATAGATTATAGCGGTATGTTCGGTGTCCAGTCTCCTGAAAATACCTATGATGTGGTTTCCAACTATGCCGACTATATGGAATTGATGAATGAAGCGTCTTTCCAGAACGACAAGCCGCTGCCGTTCTCCCAGAGCATGATTTCCCTCTGGAGAGAAAAGGAGAAGGACCCTTACGGTATCTCGGAATCCGGATATCCGAACTACGTCTCATATCCTAATGTGGACGGCATGACGGCTTTCTACCGTACGGATACGCCTATCTATCAGAAACATAATATATCAGCAGCCGGAACTTCCGACAAGACGAGTTACCGTGTGGCATTGGGCTACATGAACAATCCCGGAATGGTGGAGAATACCGGATTCAAGAAATACACGTTCCGCGCCGAGTTCTCGTCCAAGCTCTTCTCCTGGCTGGAGGTGGGCGCCAGGACTTATGGCTATTACAATGTGAAAGAGGCCGGCGACCTGAACAATGTATTCAACTATGCCATCAGGTGGGTGCCTTGTATCTATCCATACTATGACGGCAAGTACGGCTGGTATGAAAACCCTGAACAGAACTCGGAAGCCAGGAACAATCTCTATTTCCTTAACCGTGTCCAGGGCAAGCAGGTAACTGAAAGTGTGGTAGTCACCCCGTTCGTAAACATTGACCTTCCGTTCGGCATCAAATCCAGGACATTGTTCAAATACAGTTCTACCCACATGGAACGCGACCAGCATACCATCACGCGTGAGGCTTATTCGTTCCGCACGGGAGAGGTCGTCGCTTCGGACCAGGACCTGTCGTCGCAGGTCAGGTGGCTGACTACACAGATTGTCCGCAGCACGTACTTCGAGAGCGACTTGTCATGGGCCAGGACATTTGCGAAAAAACATGATGTTACCGCATTGCTTGGTTTCGAGGCCTTCGACCACAGGAATGTGGACTATGCATCGACGAAGAAAGGTGCAGAAAACAGCGTCCTTTCAGAATTCAACAACATGCTCACACCTACCTCCATAACGGGAACATCCTCGGAATATTCCTCACAGTCAGTATTTTCCCGACTTACTTATGCTTATGACAGCAGGTATCTGTTCGAGGTCAATCTCCGATATGACGGGTCGTCCAGATTCGCCAAAAGGAGCCGTTGGGGATTCTTTCCGTCAGCCTCTGCCGCATGGCGCATCTCCAAAGAGAAATTCATGCAGGGAAGCGGCATCGATGAATTGAAATTGCGCGCGTCATGGGGTAAGCTGGGCAACAACTCGATCGGAAATTACAGCTACCAGTCCACTTATTCATCTGGTTACTCCTATGCTTTCGGCGAAAAATTGGGAGGCGGCATGATTTCCACGCTTTCGAACACATTGCTTGAGTGGGAAAATACCATGACGACTGATATCGGTCTGGATTTCAGGACATTCGGCAACAGACTGACCGTCGAAGCGGACATCTATGACAAATACACCTCCGGTATCCTGTACAAGCCTACCATTTCGGCGACCATCGGAAAGAAGACGTCCCCTTACATGAACTTGTGCGAAGTGGACAACAAGGGATTCGAAATAACCGTCGGCTGGCGCGATTCGATAAAGGACTTTACTTACGGAATATCTGCCAATTACAATGTGAACCGCAACAGGGTTACCAAATATAAGGGCCAGTTCAAGGAGGGCTGGGAAACCGATGCTGACGGCAATAAGGTCTGGAAGAACAATCTGGGCGACGTGACCACCGGGTCCGTCAACCGTATCTGTGAAGGCCACATGATCAATGAATATTACCTGCAGGAAAACTATTCCGGTTCAGGAAAATATTTCGACCAGTCAGGCAAAGTCCTTCCTGACGGAGGTCCGGTGGACGGCATGATACGTACCGAAGCCGATATGGAATGGCTTAATGCGATGATTGCGGAGGGCTATACCTTCCTGCCTAAATCCACTGTTTCCAAGAGCGGTATCTGGTATGGCGACTACATCCTCCAGGATGTGAACGGCGACGGCATCTATGGTGATTCCAATGACTACAAGTGGCAGGGTGTAAGTATGACTCCTAAGTTCTACTACGGCTTCAACCTGGAATTGGGATGGAAGGGTATAAATCTGTCAGCCAGATTTACAGGTGCCGGAGGAGGTGCCATCCGTTGCAGGAAGGGCGGTATGAACTACAGTGTACTCCAGACCCAGCAGACCATCGGAAGCGGAATTGCCTATGACCATTATTTCTATGACCCGGAAAATCCTTGGGATCCGAGGACGAATACCACTTCACGCAATCCGCGTGTGACCATCAACTATGGACAGGCATTGACCGACAGTAATTTCTGGCTTTTCAAGACGGATTATCTGAAACTCCAGAATGTGACATTGAGTTATTCCTTCCCTAAGAAACTCCTCAAGCCGATAAGATTGACATCGCTTCAATTCTATCTTTCGGGAGAGAATCTCTATACTTTCACGGACCGTCTCTTCCCGGGCGTGGATCCTGAATTTACCGATACGAATATGTACTATTCGCCTATCAGACAGGTTGTTCTGGGCGTTAATCTGAAATTTTAAAGGGTATGAAAAAGATTTTCTATACGATACTTGCATGTTCAGCAATCACGGCATCCTGCAGCGGTTTCCTGGACAAGACTCCGACAGACAAACTGTCCTCCGACCTGGTCTATACCAACCAGACCCTTGCGGAAAATGCTGTCCGCGGAGTATATAACAATTTGATCTGGGATTTCAATTCTACTGACAATGTGAAGTACAATTGGGATGCCTATGCCGGAGTGCTCGATCCTGTCGATTATTTCCGAGGCTCAATCGCTTTCCTGTCGGGCAATGTTCTTTCCACGAACGGCGTGTTCTCCACATTCTGGAAACAATACTATGAAGGTATCAACCGCGCCAATGACGTGATAAACAATCTGGAAAATGTTCCCGGCATGAAAACGGAACTGAAACAGCGCAGGATTGCGGAGTGCCGTTTCATCCGTGCCCTGTATTACTATAAATTGAATTGCAGATGGCGCGGTGTCCCGGTTTATCTGGAAAATCTCGCTCCGGATGAATACAAGAAGGCACGCAGCAGTGAAGAACAAGTATGGGAAACCATCATTGACGACTGCACCTATTGCATTGACAATGCCAATCTGCCTGACAAATACAGTGCGTCGGATTCCGATTACGGCCGTGTGACCAAGGGCGCTGCCTATGTCTTGCGAGGTAAGGTATACCTCTGGTTGAAAAAGTATGACCTGGCGGAGGCTGATTTCCTTAAAGTGGGCGAACTGGGCTATGGCCTGTATGAAGGCAACTATGCGGACCTCTTCCAAGAGTCCAATGAAAAATGCAGGGAGATGATATTCTCCATCCAGTTCATTCCGCAGAAAGGCTTCGGAAATGCATTGAGCTATATTTACGGTAATATGGAAACCGTCTCCAAAGGCAATGACCAGTTCGTGCTGAATACCGATTTCGCTGATTCTTATGAATGCAAGAACGGCAAGCCTTTCGATTGGGATGATTTTCTTCCCGGATACAATGAATTGTCCGCGCAGAAACGAAGCGCTTATTTCTTCAGGGACGGCATGACGGCTGCGGAGATTTCTACCCAGAAAGAATATGGTGCGGACATGTCGCTGTATCTGACCTCCGGCAATGAAGCCAGGCTGAAAAGCATTTACAATCAGCGTGATCCGCGTCTTGCGGCTACCGTGATACTTCCATATTCCACCTATGTGGGAGGTGCTTCCGGAGCGGCGATCACATACACGTCACGTTTCCCATATAGACGTGACACTGCCCCTGAGATTGACCTCCAGACCCGCTATACTACAAAGATGTATTACTGGATGAGAAAATTCGTTGCCAGGGGAACCGAGTATTCATCGAGCGAATATACCGGTATCGACATGCCTGTCTTCCGTTATGCCGACGTGCTTCTCTGTCTGGCGGAAGCTGTCAATGAGCAGGGGAGAACCGACGAGGCCGTGGACTATATAAACATGGTCAGGGATCGCGCCGGAGTCGCAGAATTGAATTCCAATTCATGGACTGCAGTTGCCGGAAAGGAGGATCTCCGCCGCAGGATCATCAATGAAAAGCATTGGGAATTTGCCGGGGAATCAGGAACCATTTATGAGGATGAATTACGTTGGGAGGTATGGCATGAAAAGCGTTTCCTGGGTTCTGAACCTGGCGAATTGAGCGAATCCGGTCTCAAACAGGTATGGGGCGAAAACATGTCTCCATATATCTATGCCGGTGATTTCTGCTACAAATGGGCCATCCCTCAGGCAGAATGTGAAAGAAACAGGAATCTGGTACAAAACAACGGTTGGAACTGATGAAGAAGATATCCCGAATATTATTGGCAATGCTGTCGCTCACCGTGACTGTCAATGCTTATGCAGGCGTGGAAGATCATCGGCGTCTGGAAATGGACCCGTCTTCGGATGTGATTCTCGGCCAGGAAGACCTGAATTTCGTCACCAAACCTGCATATCCTCGGCTCCGTCATCTTGAAGATGGTACTTATCTGCTTGCCTGGCAAGAAGTTATAATCGGAAGGAAGGACGACAACGGAAGATATATAAGCTATGCGCTGTCCTCTGATTTGAAGAACTGGACTCCTATGGGCCGACTCTTCGAAGACAAGACAGTGACCAACTATTATGGCAAGTCATCGGAGAGATACTACAGCTGTCCGGAGTTCCTTCAGCTTGCGGACGGCAACCTGGTAGCCGTGTGCTGCTTCTGGAATCTCTCTACGTACAACAAGATTGAAGGACGTGCCGACAACGGCCTGGCTGTCAGGATATCCACTGACCAGGGCCGCAGCTGGGGTCCGGAAAAAGAAATTTTCAAAGGACAATCCTGGGAACCGTTCCTGATTCAGCAGCCCGACGGCAGGCTCCAATGCTATTTCTCTGAAGCCCGTCCATGGATAAGCAGCTGTCATTCAGGCACATCAATGCTGGAAAGCCTGGACGGCGGAGAAACTTGGTCGCCGGCGCTTGGTGACAGGCCGTACAGGGTGATGCGCAAGCGCTATTGGAATCCCGAAAAGGAAAGATATCAGTTTACCGACCAGATGCCTACCGGCGTGATTCTCAATGAGAAAGGAAAAATGGCCTTCGCTATGGAAGACGTCGACATGGGAATATACTCTCTCGGCATCGTCTATTCGCCGGACGACGGGCATTGGGACTATCTTGAAGGCGAGGACATTGGCCCTGGCGAAAGGATTGACTCCCTGTCGGTCAATGCTACCGGTCCGTATATCGTCAAGTTCCGCAGCGGCGAAGTGCTGGTGACATTTACCAGGAACAAGGGAATGGAGTGGAATCTGATGTACAGGATAGGGGATGCGGACGCGAAGAATTGGGGGCCGGAACACAAGGCTTTCGATCGCGGAGGTTGGTCCAGTGCATGCGTGGATTCTGACGATTCCGTGATTCTTGTGGCTCCATACAAGGGCGGAAAATTACGTTTGGCAAGATTTACCTTATTGAAAGACAATGAATAAGAGAGTTTTATATCTGATGTCGGTACTGACGCTGTTCTCCTGTGGAAAGACCTCCGAGGAACCCGAAACTCCGGATCAGCCGTCTGGTGCAGATGTCACGTTGGATGTGCAGATGCCATCCGCTGCCGGAGAATTGACTTTCGCATTCGGCGAATCTTCGCGTATGGTAGTGAACTCGGAACGCTCCAAGAACACTGTTGCGGATGGGGAGACGGCCCAGTTCTCATTTACCGAAAACGTCAAGGCCCCATACAGCGCAATATATCCGATGGGCGTGTATTCGTCGATGGACAATGTCACTGTACCGGCACGCCAGAAATATCAGGCGGGCAAAGCAGATGAGAAATCCGTCGTGATGCTCGGCTATTCCGCAACGGAAAAGAAAATCAAGCTCCGGCATGTCATGGCCTTCCTCAAACTGACTGTCAATCCTGGTTCTCTCGGTTCAGACAACATTTATCAGATTTCCGTTAGCGGTACCAATGGCGAGCAACTATCCGGCGACTTCAAGCCTGACTACAAGAATGCGGCATTGACCCCTACGGGGAAGGCCACGACCATCATTGTCCGCGATGCTGCCGAAGGAATGCCGATGGGAAAGCCGATATTTATAGCTGTCCCGGCGAGGCGCTCCGTCAAATTGGCATTTGAGGTGACTGATGTGAAAGGCGCGAAACGCTCATTCAAATATGACAAGTCATTGAACCTTACTGCCGGCTCCGTCAGCGATGTTTCGTTCAATTTCGAAAAGGAAGAAGGCAGCTCCACCCTGAATCTCACTCCTTTCACGATGCTCAATGCTTCGAAAGGTACTGTCGGTGACCACGCTTCCAAGGAATCCCGTTCTTATCTGGTGCAGATGAAATCCTCTGTGACAGAGTACAATAACGATGCGACATTGGCCAAATCGCCTACATACACCCGCATCAAGAGGCTGCCGGACGGAACTTACATGCTCATGTGGCAGCGCGGTTCTGCGTCTCGTTCCGACAATAACGGTATGGATACATTCTATGCCCTCGGAAGTGACATTTTCGGATGGACATACAAGGGCTGCCTTTTCGAGCACAATGACAATGCTCCCGGATGCAAGGGCGGTACGGTCGCACGTTACTACACTTGCCCTGAACTCCTCGTCCTTAAAAACGGGAATCTGCTGGCGGTCAACTCTTTCTGGGCGCCGTCCACTTATTCCGTCCAGGCCAACAAAGGCGACCACGGGCTTGCAATCAAGCGTTCCACCGACAACGGACGTTCGTGGTCGGAAGAAACCGTGATTTATTCGGGCCAATGCTGGGAGCCGTTCCTGATAGAAATGCCTGATGGGGAAATCCATTGCTATTTCACTGAGGCTCGTCCATGGATAAGCAGCTCAAATTCAGGTACATCCCTGGTCCTGAGCAAGGACGGAGGAAAGACCTGGCTGCCGACGCCTGGTGAAGAGCCATACAGGGTGATGAGAAAGCAATGGTATCACACAGCCTCCTCTATGTATAAATTTACTGATCAGATGCCGGTAGGCGTGGATATCCGCGGCACGGGAAAATTGGCCTTCGCAATGGAAGATGTGGATAGTGAAACATCTTCATCTTCAAGCCATTCCGTAGCGGTGGTCTATTCTCCCGGCACTCCGGGCTGGACTTATCTGAAAGATGATGAGGTCGGTCCTTCTACCCGCACCGACAAGCTTGGGCGTGATGCATGCGCCCCGTATCTGGTGCAATTCCCTTCCGGCGAGACCATCCTCTCATATTCACGTGAAAACGGGACGTGGCCATATTGCTACAAGATGGGCGATGCCGATGCCCGCAATTTCGGAAGTGAGAAGATTGCCATGAGCACTGCCGGCAACTGGAGCGGCACTACCGTTGACGGTACGCATTGCCTGCTGATTGCCTCCGCATATTCGAAGGCAATCCATCTCAGCCGATATGCCTTGAATCACGATATCAATGCTGCTTTCAGGACCGTCAATGTCGATGGCGACAATTCCGAATGGGCGAATGCCGATGATGCATTGTATTACTGTAAAGATGCTTCGGCTGACGCCACAATGCGGGTTTCATCTGATGAGGCCAATCTCTACATCCTTCTGGAAGTCAGCAATATAAAGATAGCTTCCTCGGATTATATGTCCGTGTTTGCAGGTCCGTCATCCGCTTCCGGTTCCGTGGACAATGGAGCATTGCGCGTGAAGGTAGGCCCTCGCGGACTGGTCGGAACTTCCGTGAAATCTTCCTCATGGACATCCTCATCTGCCGCTGTCAAGGTGGCGTCGGACTATGAAGGCACATTTACCGACAATTCCGATGTGGACAAGGGCTGGCTAGCTGAAATATCCATACCGCTTTCAGCATTGAAAGTGAGCGGCGGCAAGATTACAGTGAGTGCGTCCTTTGACGACAACCCTTCGCAGGGTGTATTGTGCAGCCTTTCAGGCAAATGATTATTAATTGACAATAAATGACTTATAGATATGAAACGAGTGTATTTAGGGGTTTTGGCCGCTGCTCTTGCAGTAATGTCCTGTGACAAGAATGACCCTAATTATTCAAAATCGGGCTTCAGTTATGGTGCGGGTGATTTCCCTTATGTCTTCGCATCTGTCGCTGATACCAAGGCTGCAACCGAAGACGGCAAGGTTACCTGGAAGTCTGGCGATATGATCAAGGTTTATGGCAATCCGTTGGACGAAAACTACAATGAGACAGCCGTTTACCTCATGAGGAACGATGCCGATGCCGCAGAAGGGAAGTTTACGTTCCAGAAGATGGTATGCGGAAAGAAGCTCACTGCTGTCAAATCCGCCGAGATGAATTCGGGTGGCGATTTGTCTTCACAGTCATTGGAAGATGGCGTGTTCCCGGCTTGTCTTGAAGGGGCGATGTCTTCCGGAGGCAAGATTGAATTTGTGCATACGACGCCTTACGCAGAAATCGTGGTGAATGCAGCCACGGCGAAGGCAAAGACGCTGTTCAAGGCTCAAATTATCGCCGAAGGCATTGGCGGTGAAGGTGTTGACACGATTTCATTGGGCTTTTCACCTAATCTGCTCCTGTCTCAGGAAAAGATGAATGCCTTTTATTTCAGGACCGTCTCTCTTGAAAATGCAGATGTGAAATGTGTGCTTTACGACACTGACGGCGGTTTTATGGAAAAAGAACTGGGTCTCCAGTCCTTTGAAGAAGGCGTGGTGACATCATTGCCTCTGGTAAGTTACGAGCCTGTGAAGGTGGTTACCTATTATCCTGGAACTGAACTGGAACCTGTCACGGTACAGGAGATCGTGGATGGCGTGGAAAAGGACGTGATCTGGGCTCCTGTATATTGCGGATATAGTGCGGACTATCCTAACGGACTGCTGTATCAGTTCGGCCGTGCTAAAGGTCAGACATATTATCCGGCTTCGAAAGGCAGCAGTATTTGTGTGGCAGGATCCATCTCCGACCCTGCTGACGACAAGTTCTATGCGAATTCCCCGGACTGGTACTCTGGAACAGCGCTTACTTCATGGCCGATGTCGGAGAATGAGTCAGGTTACGTGGAAGGCAAGATCGGCAATCCGTGTCCTTCCGGCTGGCGTGTACCTACTGTGGCTGAGTTTGAAGGACTTATGAAGATCGGCTTTACGCAGTCCACCAAATGGAGTTTCTCCGCAAGCGGAACTGATGAACAGAAGGAGGCAGTTGCTGTAGAAACCGGCTTTACGCTCAATGGCGATTCCGGATTGTTCTTCGCGGCAGTCGGCGGAAGGACATCGGGAGGCCAAAGTTATTACAGGGGAAGTGGTGCTGATGCTTATGCCAGGATTTGGGCCAATGACATCAATTCAGGGACGGAGACCGGAAAAGCAACTTGTCTGTCGCTCCAGCGCTCCAAGTCATCGAACGAAGCAGATGGTTTTACAATGAAGATATATCCGCTGCAGAAAGCTGCCGGTGTGTCTGTCCGTTGTGTAAAAAACAAGTAAAAGATATTGATATGAAAAAAGTTTATAATGCGCCTGATATCCAGGCAGTTGATTTGAAATTCGAGAATGTGGTATGCTCTTCTCTGGTAGAGTCTTCCGATCCGGGAATTGACAATCTCAATGAAGAAGACGGGGCTGATTATATTTGGTATTAATTCGATATTGACATGAAAACATTGAAATATATTATTCCGGTTTGCTGTGTAGCCCTCGCGTCTTGCAGCGAGGCGAATCCGGACAAGGCTGAATCTGAAATTCCGTCCGATGGCGGAACCGTGCTTACAGCAGTCATCGGCACCGATACCAAGACAATGCTCGGCGACAAGGTCGGGAAGGAATATCCGATTCTCTGGACTGAGGGGGACAAGGTCAATGTCAATGGCGAGTCGTCTTCCGATGCGGTCATCAAGGACGGTTTCAAGCAGGCGTCATTCGCTTTCGGAAAAGAAATGTCCGCTCCGTATTCTGCCGTCTATCCGGCAAGTGCATATAAGGCGGAGGGTGTCATAACCATACCTTCCACGCAATCCTACGTGGCCGGATCATTCGATCCTGCAAGTTCTGTAATGTGCTCATATTCAGGAGTGGAGACTACGCTGACTTTCCATCACCTGATGGCTTATCTGAAGTTGTCCTTCAATACGGAATCCGACAAGGACAATATCAAGTCGGTTTCCGTGAAGTCGGCCGGCAATGAAGCCATGAGTGGAGATTTTAATGTCGATTTTGAGAATTCGGCATTGACCCCGGTTGAGGAAAAGGCTGCTGCCGTGGTTATGGATTGCGGTGAAGAAGGCGTCGCTCCGGGTACTCCTGTAATCGTGGCGATTCCTGCGCAGAATTATGCTTCAGGGCTTCAGATTACCACGACCGATATCAATGGAGACAAGACGGTTCATAAATTGAAATCGGCTCTCAATGCCGTTGCAGGTACTGTATATAATATGTCAATCAGTTTCGAGCTTTATCCAGGGTCGAGATTGAAGCCTATAAAGGTTGGTGATCTTCTGTGGGCACCTGTATATTGCGGATATAGTGCGGCGCATCCGAATGGACTGCTTTATCAATATGGTCGTGCGAAAGGTCAGCCGTATTATCCTGCGGGTAAAGCAAGTGCTGTATGTGTGGCTGGTCCTACATTGAATCCTGCGGATGACAAGTTCTACAAGGATTCTCCTGATTGGTACTCCGGAACGGCACTGACTTCCTGGCCAATGTCAAAAGATGAGGCCGGTTACGTGGAAGGAAAGATCGGCAATCCGTGTCCTGACGGATGGCGTTTGCCTACGGTGGCGGAGTTTGAAGGACTTATGAAAATAGGATTTACGCAATCCACTAGTTGGACGTTTCGGGCTGATAATAAGTATACAGATGCTCAAAATGAAGCGATACTTGTGGAAACCGGCTTTACTCTCAATGGCGATTCAGGATTGTTCTTCGCGGCAGTCGGAGGCAGGACATTTAGAGGCCAAAGTTATTACAGGGGAAAGGGTACTGATGCTTATGCCAGGATTTGGGCCAATGACATCAAGTCAGGGACGGAGACCGGAAAAGCATCTTGTCTGTCGCTTCGAAGAATTAAGACATCTAACGATGCCAATGGTTTTACGATGGAGATAAATTCTCAGGAGAAAGCTGTCGGTATGTCCGTCCGTTGCGTAAAAACTGCCAATTAGAACTTGTTGAAAATGTTTCGAAAAGCAATCATGACATTGGTCGCAATCTTCGCGACTGTGGCCAATGTCAATTCCCAAGTCGTGGTCGATCCCTCTGTCGAGCTGGGACCGGTCAAGCGGATGAATGCTGTGAACAATGGCCCGAAAACCGCCCCTGCCAGCCAGAAAAAGGGCAATTTCGAGGCCTACAAGGCGGCATCTTTTCCCTATGCCAGGATGCATGACACGCCGTTGTATGCTCCTTGGGCCAAGTGCGTCGACATCAGTTGCGTCTTTCCTGATTTCAATGCCGATGAGACACGCGCCGAGTCGTATGATTTCACGTTGACGGACAAACTTTTTTCCGAAATCCGTTCAGCCGGCACTCGCATATTCTATCGTTTGGGGCAGTCCATAGAGAATGCCTCGAAAAAGTACGATGTCTACCCGCCAAAGGATTACAAGAAGTGGGCAAGGGTATGCGAGCACATTATCCGTCATTACAATGATGGCTGGGCAGACGGCTTCAGATATGGAATCGACTATTGGGAAATCTGGAACGAGCCTGATCTCGGTTACAAGTCAGGACGTTATCTTAAAAATGATTCTCCGACGTGGAATGGCTCCGACAGTGAATATTTCCGCTTCTACGAAGTGGTTTCCAAATATCTCAAGTCACGTTTCCCTGACCTGAAAATCGGAGGCCCTGCATTGTGTGAGGACAATGATTGGGCAGACCGCTTCCTCTGTTATTGCCACGAGCACAATCTGCCGCTGGATTTCTTCTCATATCATTTCTATTCCGGCAGCGTAGCCTCTTTCGTGCGTAAGAACGGGCAGATGAAAGCATTGCTTGACAAGTATTCCTACACTGGTGCTGAGATGATTCTGAACGAGTGGAACTATCTCTCGAACTGGACCGATGAGTACGTGTATACCACCGAGGTGATCAAGTCGCATGTCGGCGCCGCTTTCTGTTCCGCCGTGATGCAGGTCTCCCAAGATGGCCTCGTGGACATGCTGATGTACTACGACGCTCGTCCAAATACTTCCTTCAACGGCCTGTTCGATTTCACGACCTTCTCGACATTGCCGACATACTATTCCTTCTATGCCTGGAAGAAATTACGAGACCTTGGAACCCAAGTCTATTCCTCTACCGGCGGTCTTGAATGCGTATATGTCACGGCAGCCAAAGGCCAGGACGGTCGCATGGCGATACTGGTCACGAACTGCTCCGAGGACAAGAACAAAATAGCTCCCTGCACCTTCGATATCGAGCTTCGGAATACCCGCGTGAAAGCGATAAGAAGCTTTGTTACAGACAAATACAAGCTCTACACCGAAACCCCTCTCGAAGTCATCGACGGCAAACTGACCCTCTCAATGTCCCCCAACTCTTTCACCCTGATAGAGATTGAAGAGTAGTTGTATTCGTCGTGTCGTGAGTAAATCCGGCCATTTTACGCACGACATGACATTTTTTGATGTGACCCCCAAAGATTGGACGGT
>OWIQ01000786.1_pt1 | contig 15418 bp, 15 predicted proteins | sample 1732701 | NCBI WGS metagenome assembly OWIQ01 (sample SAMN05065744, study PRJEB22554) | human gut metagenome | biome: ENVO:2100002; feature: ENVO:00000062; material: ENVO:00002003 | host: Homo sapiens | place: USA
GGCATACGAGATTAGCTCCGTCTCGTGGGCTCGGAGATGTGTATAAGAGACAGATGTGGGGCAACCGCCTGACCCACACCGTGACCCACACGCGGAAATACGCGGAAAGGGTGAAAGAGGAGCGGACGGAAAAGCCGTTATTCTGAAAGGCCTTTTCTTTGTTTCGCCGCGTTCTTGTATTTTGCGGCAGGATATGCTACAGTACCTGCCGTTGATTCTTTCTGCCTCTTACGAGGCTGTGCGAGGTATTTATGAAGCTGTTACGATGGTGTAAGGCCAACGCCATGCCGGTGATTGCGGTGCTGGCCGCGGCGGTGACGGCGGTGTTCGTGCCGCCTGACGCGGCCTATCTTGGCTACTACGATGTGAAAACGCTATCCTGCCTGCTGTGCGTGCTGGCGGTGGTGGGTGCGCTGCGCCGCGTGGGACTGTTTCCTCTGCTGGCGCAGAGGCTGGTGCAGGTGTTCCACACCACACGCGGCGCGGTGACGGCGCTGGTAGGTATCACGCTGGTGGGCTCCATGCTGCTGACCAACGACACGGCACTGCTGACGTTCCTGCCCCTCAGCTGGTTTGTGCTGGAGCGCACCGGCCAGACGAAATGGACGGCGCTGACGTTCATTCTGCAGAACTGCGCCGCCAACCTGGGCGGTATGCTGACGCCCTTCGGCAATCCCCAGAACCTGTATCTGTTCAACCACTACAACATCCCTAACGGGGAATTCCTGTCCATTATGCTGCCGCCGTTCCTGCTGTCCACGGCGCTGATCCTGCTGTGCTGTCTGTTTCTGCCCCGTGAAGGGCTGACTGTCCCCCGGCAGGAGACACTGCCGGACAAGCGTCGTACTGCGGTATACGGCGTACTGTTCTGCGTGGCGGTGGCTATGGTGCTGCGGGGAATCCCCTACTGGCTGGGACTGCTCGTTATCGTGATGGCTCTGCTGGTGCTGGATCGCCGTGCGCTGCTGGGCGTGGACTGGGGACTGCTGGTGACGTTTGCGGCGTTTTTCACCTTTTCGGGCAACATGGCGCGGATTGAGCCGGTGCGTGAGCTGTTCCGGAAGCTGCTCACCCACGGGGCCATGCCGGTGGCGGCACTGACCAGTCAGGTCATCAGCAACGTACCGGCAGCCATCCTGCTGAGCCGGTTCACCGGCGACTATCGAGGACTGCTGGTGGGCGTGAATATCGGCGGCGCGGGGACGCTGGTGGCGTCACTGGCCAGCCTGATCACTTTCCGGGAATACACAAAGCATGTCAAGGGGCAGACGGGGCGGTTCATGGTGCTGTTCTCCGCCATCAGCTTCGGTTTTCTAGGCGTCCTGTTGGTAGCCATGACACTCTGGATGCGGTGAAATGAGTAAACTAGAGCTCCTGCCCCATGGGCAGGAGCTCTAGTTTGTTATTGTGGTGCAGCTTGATCAGCTCACATCACCTGTGCCATGGAGCTGCCCATGGTCTGTGCGGCTTCGTCCTGCTTTTGACGGGTGGCGTGGGTGTAGGTGCGGAGAGTGAACCCCGCATCGTAGTGCCCCAGCATGCTGCTGACAGTTTTCACGTCCACGCCGTTTTGTAAAGCCAGCGTGGCAAATGTGTGCCTGAGATAGTCCCTCACCTTATAGGACACTTAGAGCGGATTTGTAAACCAAAAAAGTCAGAGGACCCTGTCATAAGACAGAATCCTCTAACTTTTGGTACAGCTTTTTCAGTCGCCTTGATGCCGCCATTTTGGAGATGCCGTAGATCTGGCCGATCTCCTCCACGGTCAGCTCCTCGCCGTAACGGAGAGAGAGCAGGTTTTGACCCTGCACATCCAGCCCCGCAATGGCTCTCCGCAGATTTTCAAGCCGGAGGTTCCTAAGCGCCGCATCCTCCATGGGACTGCCTTCGTACAGGGGGTCAGAATGCCCTATGGGGCCCATGAATGCCTGAGACCACACCGGGGTGTGGACCTCACCGGAAGGCTGCGAGATTAAGCTTTCGCATAAGAACAATATATATGCACCGGGAGATGTCAAGTCGGGGCGAATGACGGAGGTTTCTCCATTGCAATATGTCATATCCTGTGCTATAATGCACTCGAACTGAATAACGGGGCAGCGTGAGCCGGGTTTATCCCGGCGGCGGAATGGGGTGAGAGGCCCCGCGAGACGGTCACTGTGATGCCGGTTTATTCGGCTAAGCCAGATACGCAAGGTGCTGCTCCCGGGCCACTGCCAGTACCGGGGCCAAAGCTGTTATGCGAACGCTTCACCCGGCTGCCTATGGCGGCCGGGTGATTTTTTTCTGCCAGGCACCATGGCTATCATGCTTTCCATGGAAAGCATGATAGCCATTTCAAGCCGCCGGGGCGGGGGAGGACGGCAGACCTTTCCCGTCCCGCTTTCCAGAAAAATTTTTGCGCTATTTGTCGTTCCTTTCTTTTTCCCGAGACCCGGGCCGTGCTGTAGAGGACGCGGCCTGGGGGACGGGAAACAGGGGGCGTGAGATATAGGGTATTACGGATTGCCACGGGCGCGGTGCGCCCTCGCAATGACAAAAAGTGTGTGATTGCTTCGGCATTTACATAAATAAAAAGAATGAAAGGAAAAAGAAATGAAAAAGAGAATCATTTCTCTGCTGCTGGCGCTTATCATGGCGCTGTCACTGCTTCCCGTGAGCGTGCTGGCGGCAGACGACCACACACAGGCCAGGTCCATGTGACGGTGGAAAACACCACCTGGGCCAAGGCCGACGGCGCACCCTGGGAGGGGACGCTGGTGGACGAGTGGGTCACCCTCCAGGCTGACTCCTCCATGATGAGCTGCATCGTGGACGCGCTGACGGCCAAGGGCTATACCCAGACCGGCGCGGACACCGGCTACATCAGCGAAATCAACGGCATCAAGGAGAAGGACGCGTCGAAGGATTCCGGTTGGATGGGCACGCTCAACGACTGGTTTACCAGCGAGGGCTTCGCCAACTACACCGTGGCCAACGGCAAGCTGAAATCCGGCGATGAGATCGCCGTGCAGCACACCTGCAATCTGGGCGCGGACATCGGCGGCTCCTTCGACACCAGCGACAAGAGCCTCAAGGCCGTCGCCCTCAGCGCAGGTGAGCTGACCCCCGCCTTTTCCTCCGGCGTGCATGACTACACCATGATTCTGCCCGAGAGCGTCACCGCCCTCACCGTCACCCCCACCGCCAGCAACAAGCAGAATCGCGTCCGCATCTATGTGGGCGGCACGGAGTATGGCCGCAAGGATGCCATTCCCGTTCAGGTGGGCACCGTCATCACCCTGAAGGTGGGCAATGACGGCGATGCCGCCCCGGAGACCTACACCATCGCCCTCCAGGCGGCGGGCACCCTCCTCTCCGGCGACAATGTATCCCTCACCTCCATTCATCAGGACGGCTCCGCCGGTACCAAAGTGGCCCTGACCTTTGACAAGGAAACCGCCGCCTTCACCGGCAAGCTGGCAAACTATACCCATCTCAAGCAGTATAACGACGGCGGCTTCACCGTGACGCTCTCCGACCTGCCCGCAGGGGCCACCGCCCAGCTCAAGAGCAGCAGCGGCAAGGTCCTGGCGGACTTTGAAAACGGCGCGGCTTCCACCCCGGCGAATCAGTTCACCGGCAGCGGCTCGGCCTATTTCTACATCGCCGTCACCGCCCAGGGCCGCACGGAGAATTACAAGCTGACCCTCACCAAGCCCGGCGACTACTACTGGTGGAAATTTATTTTCAGTGGTACCCCCGATTTCGACGAGGAAAATGTATTCTACGGCTATCCCGAGGGTACTCTGTTCCAGACAGATGAAAACGGCAATCCCACAGGCGAGACCGGCTATGCCAAGGGCTGCTGGAATTATACCGTGTATGTTTCCCCTGCGGTGGGCAGCTTCGGTGTTTCGTATTTTATGAACGTAATGGGCAATTCGGGCCTGAAAACATTAAAATCGAAGATTTTAGTGGACGGTGAGGTTCATATTGCCGAGCGGAAGGCACTTGTACCTGTCATGCAGGCGTTTGCCAAAAAACCTGTTCCCTTGAAAAAGGATAAAACGGTAATCGAATTCGTTGGCACCAGCAGTAAGGATGAGAAAATCGAGATCCACACCACTGTTACGGTGATTGTGGTCAAGACTACTCCGGCGGAGCTGACCGATTTTATCAGCGCTCTGCCGAGCACCGATAATCTGACGTATTCCGAGCACTACAAGATCGTCATGAGCTATCAGCGCGCTTATAACAGATTTACCGACGAGGAAAAGGCACAGCTGTCCGCCGAGACGGTGAAAAAGCTGCAGGATTCCGTGGCCCGGGTGGAGGAGCTGAAAAAGCGTCACGAGGACGGCATTCAGAACTGGATCGACCTGGTGAACACCTTTGCCGGGAAAGTGACCGCAGAAAACTATGCCCAGTATTACGACACCGTGCAGAAGGCCCAGGTGAAGTATCTGGAGCTGTCCGACGCACAGCGTGCGGAGTTTTCGTACATTAACTCTGCGGAAAACGCCGCAGTCATGACGGCCTACAAGGCTGCGTACCGCACCGTCAACGAGCAGTCCATTCTGGACGGCAGCTCCATCGGCAAGCCCACGGAGTATTACGACGACTTCATGATGTCGGCCAACCACTATAATCTGGACCTGGGGCATGAGGATACCTATTATCCCGCCGTGTTCCGGGAGATCTGGACGAACCGTCCGACTTCTCTCTATCCGGCTTACGCAGGTGAAAAAGGTCTGCCCTATACGCTGCCCGGCATCCTGAAGTTCGACATCAAGGACGACAGCATCTTCGAGATCAAGGAAGTGGAGGATGTCTATAAGGACGGTGGCCTGAGCAGCTTTGGCAATACTCCGGCTATGAAGTACTATCTGGTGCCCAAGAAGGCGGGCACCACCACCTTTACCGTTACCTTTACGGACAAGGCGGGCAATTTCTATGGTCAGATCCCGGAGATTCCCGTCCATGTCAATAGTCCCGAGGAGACGGCTATCCAGGATCTGAACAAGAATCTGACGAACTTCACTTCTCTGAGCAACACCAGCAAATACGACAACTGGACCTATGACTACGGCACCCAGGGCGCGCCCTTTACCTTTAAGGTGAGCGGCACCAACGCCAAGGTCAGCGTCTATAACTACCTCCAGTACAACAAAGACGGCACCCCTGTCAAGACCGACTACACCCCCGATGAAAGCGGCAACGTGACCATCCTCCTCAAGGACGGCTACAATGGCATCGAGGTCACCGCCGACTACCAGGGCCACACTGTCACCCAGGTATACTCCCTCAAGGGCAAGGTCACCCGCTATGTGCAGGAGAACATCTCCCGCCCCGGCGAGGCCCTGCGCACCGGCGATACGGCGGGTATCTGGATCATCGGGCGGCCTACCAATATCCACAAGATCCTCCGTATTTATAACCCTGCGACCACGACGGTGTTCTATACGGATATGCCTCTGCAGAGCGTAGTAAATACAGACAACCAGCACGATATTTACCGTACTGATGAAAATGGTGCGGAAAAACAGGTATCTTATCAGCCCCGCATTGCGGCCTATCTGACGGAATCCGGCACGATCACCCTCACCAAGGGCAGTTCCGATAGCCGGGGCTACGGTTCCAATCCCGGCAGCGAGGGCGATCAGGGCAACACCGGCGGCATCGCCGATTCCACCCGCTATGGCTTCGGCATGCTGGCAGATATTACGCTGCAAGTGGAGGAGAACCCCAACTTCAAGTTAGAGCCCAAGTATGAGACCGTGGCCGAGAACGGCGGGCAGGTCAAGGCTGGAGACAAGCTCACCATCTCCATCCCCACGCTGCCCATCGAGCAGCTGGCCCAGGACTATAAGCTGCAGTACTGCCTGCTGAACTACTCCACCAATATTCCCGGTGCGGAGTACATTTTCTCCAAGTGGTCCAAGGGCGGCGACTCCTGGGCGGGCGAGGGCACTACCCCCGTCGGCCCCGAGGTGGCGCTCAAGAGCATCACTTTCACCGTGCCCAAGACCACCCCGGCGGGCACCTACAGAATTTACGGCGGCTATCTGGATGTTACCCACAGAAGCGGCGGATACGAATGGCTGGATAAGTATGCGAAGTTCTATCGGATGGAGATCAGCGACCTGACCATCACCGTTTTGAAGGGCGACATCGAGACCGTGGAGGACCTTATTGACGCCATCGGCGCCGATGTCACCCTGAATAGCGAGGCCGCCATCAACGCCGCCAAGTCTGCCTACGACGCCCTTTCCGACGAGGACAAGGCCCTGGTGGATGCCGACAAGGTGGACGCCCTGAACGCCGCGATTATCAAGCTCAACCGGCTCAAGCACGCGGACCTCATGGCAAACCTGGACACCATCTACAAGACCACCGGCGAATTCATCCAGGGCCTGGGCACCCCCACGGTGAGCTCCACCGGCGGCGAGTGGATGGTCATCGGCCTGGCCCGCAGCGGCCGCACCGTGCCCGCCGGGTACTATGACAATGTGGTGGAGTATGTGAAGGCCAAGGCTGACGCCAATGAGCGTCTGCACCGGGCGAAGGTCACCGACAACGCCCGGGTGATCCTGGCCCTGACGGCCATCGGCAAGGATGTCACCAATGTGGGCGGCCACAATCTGCTGAAGGGCCTGGATAACATGGCCTATGTGCAGAAGCAGGGCATCAACGGCCCCATTTTCACCCTTATTGCCCTGGATAGCCACAATTACCCCACCATGGGTGATGTGACCCGGGAGAAGCTGATTCAGGTGATCCTGGACGCCCAGCTTCCCGACGGCGGCTGGAACCTGAGCGGCGAGAACGCCGACCCCGACATGACCGCTATGGCCATCCAGGCCCTGGCCCCCTACTATAAGACCAACGAGACCGTGAAGGCCGCTGTGGATAAGGCCCTGGAGGCCCTTTCCACCCTGCAGCGCAATGACGGCGGCTTTGGCAGCTGGGGCACCGTGAACAGCGAGTCCTGCGCCCAGGTCATCGTGGCCCTCACCGCTTTGGGTATCGATCCCACCGCGGACAGCCGCTTTGTGAAGAACGGCCTCACCGTGCTGGATGCTCTTGCCAGCTTCTATGTAACCGGCGGCGGCTTCCGGCACACCGCTGGCGGCGACCTGGACGGCATGGCCACCGAGCAGGGCTACTACGCTCTGGCGGCCTACTACCGCTTCGCAAACGCCCAGACCCGGCTCTATGACATGACCGATGTGACCATTCAGACCGGCGGCAGCAATACCCCCGCCACCGGCGATACTGGCGTGCTGGTTTGGGTTATCGCCCTGCCCGTGACGATTCTCGCCGCAGCCTTCGTCCTGAAGCGTAAGGAGCGGGAGGCGTAAGCCAAAAAGAAAAAACCTAAGCGGCAAAATAAAACAGCACCCCCGGGGCCTCTTGCATGACAAGAGACCCCGGGGGTTTTATTTTGGCCATCCAATCAAAACCTCCGGCTTAGCCGGAGGTTTTGATTGGCAGATACAGCAGCTCACTTTTGAGCGTCCCGCAAAAATTTTCCCCGGGCAAAGAAGGTGAAAGGCCCCGGGGATGCCCGAAGCCTTTCACCTTATCCCATATTCAGCTCAGCAGGGCGGCCAGGAGGGTCAGGACGGCTACGGCGGCCCAGAAAAGGAGCTTCTGCCGCAGCATACGCCGGACGTCCACGGACGTGTTACTCTGCCAGCTTCCGGCCCATGGCCTGGCAGGCGGCCAGCACATCGTCGTCGGGAGCCTCGCAGCAGGTGATGCTTTCGCACACCAGGCTGATGCCCGCATCGTCGCAGTCCTTCTCCCAGCTGCGCATCCACTCGCCGTCGCCCCAGCCGTAGGAGCCGAATAGGCCCACAGACTTGCCGCCCAGCTGGTTCCTGATGCTGTCGAACATGGGCTGGAACTCCATCTCCTCCAGCACCTCGCTGCCCATGGCGGGGCAGCCCATGGCCACGGAGGACACGCCGGACAGGGAGGCGGCGGTCACCTGGTCGGGAGTCAGCAGGGAGGCGTCGGCCCCGGCGGCCTTCATGCCCTCCAGAACGGCGTTGGCCATGGCCTCGGTGTTGCCGGTGCCGCTCCAATAGATCACAAGCGTCTTTTTCATAAATATACTTCCTTTCAAAAATATGTCTCAAAATATGCCAATGGTTTGTCAAACGGCCACTGCCAGCTGCTCCAGCCGGTAGCCGGTCTGCCACAGGGCGCAGTAACGCTGGGTGCAGCGGCGGAAGCGGTCGAACAGAAGCTGAGCCCGCTGCTCGTCGCCGTATACCTTCCACAGCCCGGCGCACTTGAAGTCCTCGGCCCGGTGGTCGATGAACCCCTGCACATCCTCCGGCGGGTAGCTGAGGAACAGCCCCACCTCGTGGGGAAATTCCTCCTCCGTGCGCAGCCGCTGCACCAGCCGCGCCACACACTGTCCGCAGCTGCCGCAGGGGTAGCCCGCCTGCCGCAGCAGGCGGCAGGACAGATCGTCGTCCAGATCCCGGCGCAGGGCCTGGGGCCGGTACAGATACAGCAGCGCCCTTCCCTGGCCCAGCCGCATGGGCAGCAGGCACAGCCCCCGGGGCACCAGCACCCGGTTCATCCGCCGGATGTCCGCCAGCAGCTGCTGACGGGAGTCATAGGGGCAGGGAAACAGACTGCCGGTCTTGATGCCGGCCAGAGTGGGCGCGCACTGGCGCACCACCGTCTCCTCCGCCGGTCTCATCCTGCGTGCTTCTCCAGAATTCCCCGCAGAGCGGACAGGGAGCTGGTGTGGCAGCGCTCGATGATGGTGTTCTGGCCCTTCAGCTGGCTGAGGGCCCCCTGCACCATCTTGTGGGACATGGTGCCGGTGAAAAAAATCATCAGGTCGGGGCTGCCCAGCTTGTTCCGCAGGCCCCCGGCAGGCTTGGTAAATACCTTGGCCTGGCACCGGTACGTCTGACAGAGCTCCTTATACCGCCGCTCCATACACTCGTTTCCTCCCAAAATTACAACGCTCATAGCGATCTCCCTTCTATGGTTAAAGTGCTTTAACTATTGACTTGTAAAAACAGCGTCTCCCGGACGCCTTGTATGAGGATAGTATACGCAAGAGCAGGAGCCGTATCCACTCCAAAACGGCGGATACGGCTCCAAAATGAATTTTTCGGCAGGGGAGGGACAGGAGAAAAGCAGACCTGCCAGAAGGCGGCCCCTTTATCAGGAGCCGCCCTCTGGCAGATGAAAGAAGATGAGAATCAGCGGAGAAAAGAGAGAAGATGAAAAGAGAACTACGAGAGAAAACCACGCAAACGCTTCTGCCTGCTATCTGAAAACGCCTGTCAGTCCAGGACGTTGGAGACCACCAGCCAGCGGCCCGCATCCTGATACAGGGTCACGCTGCCGCCTGCGTAGCGCAGGGTCACGGTACCATCGGGGCTGTGGTACCCATACTGGAAGCGGACGTAGCCTGCGTCACCGGCAGGGCCGTAGTACGCGTCGAAATCCGCCAGATAGGTGAGGCCGTCAAAGGCCGCGTCGGACATATCCGCCAGGCTCAGGCCCGTGTACCGCAGCAGCAGATCCTCCAGCTCCGATGCCGTCAGGCGGGCATAGCCCTCGGCACCCAGCTGGCGCAGCTCCCGGTCGGACAGGTCCCGGCTCCCGGCACCACCGGTGAACAGGGCAGTCAGGTCCATGTCCGCAGCCCGGTCAAAGGAGACAGACAGAAACAGGTTGGGCCCCTGGGCAGGCAGCACGTTGAAGCAGCTGCCGCCGAACCAGCGGAGCTCCTGCTCTGTCAGCAGGCTGGCCCCCTGGGGCAGGGTCACCCGGGGCTCCTCCGCCGGGGCTGCGTCCTGTCGGACCGCCGGGGCGGAGAAATGCACAGGCTCGACGGCATTCCTCGCTACGCTCTGCCCGCGCAGGCCGCAGGCACACAGCCCCAGCATCAAGCACACTGCCAGCAGCAATACCGTCTTTTTCATGGCGACTCCTTTCCCGAGGTGAATGTTGGTTTTTCCCTTACTGTACTTGCAGTATACAGGAGTTTCTCAGCAAAATCATCTCAAAATGGTGAATAACGGTTACAATCCGGTAACAAAGCGGTTAAAATTTGGTACACTTTTTCGGCAGTTGCAATGGTGGGGGAAATGAGGTATAATAATAAAATTGGTGTATCTTGCACAGGAGGGAACCCTGTCTTATGTGGTATTTTCTTTTGTTTGCCGCCCTGTTGGGGGCGGACCAGCTTATCAAATACTGGACGGTGGAGCACCTGGCTCTGGGAGAATCGGCGGCGTTTTGGCCGGGCGTCATGCGGCTGACCCGGGTGCATAACTATGGCGCGGCCTGGTCCAGCTTTTCCGGCCAGACCGCGGCCCTGGCGGTGGTGACGGTGCTGCTGATGGCGGCGGTGGCGTATCTGCTGGTGCGGCGCATCGTGCGGCATCCCTTGGGCGTGATCGCGGGGCTGATGATCCTGGCCGGAGGCGTGGGGAACCTCATCGACCGGTTGTTCCGGGGCTATGTGGTGGACATGTTCGACCTGACGCTATTTTCCTATCCGGTGTTCAACTTTGCCGACTGCTGCGTGGTGGTGGGGGCCATTCTGGGGGCCGTGTACTACCTGTTTTTATACGATAAATACGACAAGAAGGACAAAAAACATGGAAACGACCCGGCTGACGGTGACAACTGAGGAGGCGGGGCAGCGGGCGGACAGCCTGCTGGCCCGGCGGCTGGAGGGGCTGACCCGCTCCGCCGCCGCCCGGCTTCTGGAGGAGGGACGCGTTACGGACCGGGGCCGCCCGGTGGCGAAGAACCTGCGGGTCCAGCCGGGACAGGTGCTGGAGGTGACGCTGCCGGAGCCGGAGGAGCCGGAAGCCCGGCCCCAGGATATTCCCCTGGACGTGGTATACGAGGACGAGGACGTCATCGTGGTGAACAAGCCCACGGGGATGGTGGTGCATCCGGCACCGGGGCACCCGGACGGGACCCTGGTCAACGCCCTGCTGTATCACTGCGGGGAGAGCCTGTCCGGCGTGGGGGGCCAGAAGCGTCCCGGCATTGTCCACCGCATCGACCGGGACACCAGCGGCCTCATTATCGCCGCCAAAAACGACGCGGCCCACCTGGCCCTGGCGGCCCAGCTGGCGGACCACACCCTGGCCCGGACGTATGAGTGCCTGGCGGTGGGCAATTTCCGGGAGGACAGCGGCACTGTCAACGCGCCCATCGGCCGCCATCCGGTGGACCGCAAGCGCATGGCGGTGGTGCGCCAGGGGGGGCGGGAGGCCGTGACCCATTGGGAGGTCATCGCCCGCTATCCCGGCGTCACCCATCTGCGCTGCCGCCTAGAGACGGGCCGCACCCACCAGATCCGGGTCCACCTGGCCCACATCGGCCACCCGATTCTGGGGGATACGGTGTATGGGGCCAAAAAGCCCGTGCCGGGGCTGACGGGCCAGTGTCTCCACGCCGTGGGGCTGCGGTTCCTCCATCCCCGCACCGGGGAGCCGGTGGAGCTGACCTGCCCTTTGCCGGAGGAGTTTGTCCGGATGCTGGACAAGCTCCGGCGGGGAAGCTGACGCCGCCGGCGATTCGATGGAAAATCATATGACGAACGACCGAACGAGGTGCGATATGCAGACATTTATGGTGCCCTGCCTGCTGGGGCTGGAAAAATTGGTGGGCGACGAGATCCGGCGGCTGGGGCTGCGGGATGTGCAGGTGGAAAACGGCCGGGTCCTGTGCCGGGGCCAGCTGTCCGACATAGCGCGGCTGAACATCAACCTGCGCTGCGGCGCCCGGGTCCTGCTGGTGCTGGGCCGGTTTCCGGCCCGCAGCTTTGAGGAGCTGTTTCAGGGCACCCGGGCCATCGCCTGGGAGGACTATCTGCCCCGGGACGCGGCCTTCCCCGTGAAGGGCTACTCCATCTCCTCCCAGCTTCACGCCGTGCCGGCCTGCCAGTCCATCATCAAAAAGGCCATGGTGGAGCGGATGAAGGCTCACTACGGCCTGGAGCAGTTCCCGGAGGACGGGGTGAAGCATCAGGTGCGGTTCTCCCTGTTCAAGGACGAGGCCATGATCTGTCTGGATACCTCCGGCGAGGGCCTGTATAAGCGGGGATACCGGGCCGTGGGCGTGGAGGCCCCCCTGCGGGAGACGCTGGCGGCGGCTATGGTGACCCTGTCCCGATTCCGGGGGAGGGACCCCTTCTGCGACCCCTTCTGCGGCAGCGGCACCATCTGCATCGAGGCGGCGCTGATGGCCCTGAACCGGGCCCCGGGCCTGGACCGCAGCTTTGACGCCCAGCGCTGGGGCTTTGTGCCCTCCGGGGACTGGCTGGCCGCCGCCGGGGAAGCTATGGACAAGGAGTTCCACAGGAAGTACGACATCTGGGGCGGCGATGTGGACCCCCGGGCCGTGGCCATCGCCCGGGACAACGCCCGGAAGGCCGGGGTGGAGGATGTGGTGCGCTTTGAGGTGGCGGATATGCGGAATTTCCGCCGGGAGGACACCTATGGCCAGCTGGTGACCAATCCGCCCTACGGTGAGCGCCTGCTGGAGCGGCAGGAGGCCGAGGCCCTGTATCGGGATTTCGGGCATATGTGGGAGCGGTTGCCGGACACCTGGCGGACCCTGGTGCTCAGCAGCCACACGGAGTTTGAGCGCACCTTCGGCCACCAGGCCAAAAAGAAGCGCAAGCTCTATAACGGCATGATCAAGTGCGATCTGTTTATGTACGGAAATGTGTAAGAGCGGGGTTGACAGCGTTATGCCGGGACTTTTCCCGAAATCTTCACAGAAATTTTCAATTTGTTCATATACTTTTCCGCCGCCGTGCTACAATAAGTTACGATCTGTTACCGAATCTTAAAACTCACCGGGAGGGCGCCGCTATGAAGCACATCTTTATCATCAACCCCACTGCGGGGAAATATGACAGCCGCCAGCGGATCTATGAAATGGCTGAGCATCTGCGGACGGCTCACGGTCTGGACGTGCAATGCATCCTCACCAAAAAACAGGGCCACGCCACCGAGATCGCCCAAAAACTCTGTCAGACCGGGGAGCCCCTGCGGTTTTACGCCTGCGGCGGCGACGGCACCGTCAACGAGGTGGCAAACGGCATCATCGGCTATGACAACGCCGCCATGAGCGTGATCCCTGTGGGCACCGGCAACGACTTCCTGAAAAACTTCGGCGACGACCTGGACAAGTTCCGGGACGCCGAGAACCTGTGGGACGGCCCCCAGTTCCCCATGGACGCCATCGACGTCAATGGCCGGGTGGCCCTGACCATCGCCTGCTCCGGTATCGACGCCCGGGTGGCCCGGGACGTACATAATTTCAGCGAGAGCCCCATTCTGGACGGCAAGAGCAGCTATATTGTCTCTCTGCTGGTGAACTTCCTGTTCAAGGGCATCGGCTCCCATTGGACGGTGGAGCTGGACGGCGAAACCATGGAGGATGACTTCTCCCTGGTGTCCGTGTGCAACGGGCGGTATTACGGCGGCGGGTTCATGCCTGTGGCCGAGGCCCGGATGGACGACGGCGTGCTGAACACCCTGGTGGTGAAAAAGGTCAGCCGCACTACCTTCCTGCGGTTTGTGACTCCGTATGCCAAGGGGCAGTACTATAAATTCCCCCATGTGGCCCGCTGCTCTACCCCCAAGGTGGTGCATATCCATTCCGATAAGCCGGATATCGTCACATGTCTCGACGGCGAGTGCATCACCTCCGACGATGTGACCATCCGTCTGGCGGACAAGCGGCTGAATTTCTTCGGCCCCGCCGGCTGCGACTGCAACCGCACCGCCCGGGATATTTGACCAATTTGTGAACTTTTGAGATTTTGCCAAAAATCCCCTTGCAAAATCTGAATAGTGTGGTATGATAATCAGCGTTAGCACTCAGGGCTATTGAGTGCTAACGCTGAACTCGTTTATTATGTAAAGATATAAGGAGGAACCAACCATGAAACTGACACCGCTTGCTGATCGCGTTGTTCTGAAGATGACGGAGGCGGAGGAGACCACCAAGGGCGGCATCATCCTCACCGGCTCCGCTAAGGAGAAGCCCTCTGTGGCAGAGGTGATCTCCGTGGGCCCCGGCGGCACCGTGGACGGCAAGACCGTTACCATGACCGTGAAGCCCGGCGACAAGGTCATTACCGACAAGTATGCCGGCACCAAGGTCACCCTGGAGGACGTGGAGTATATCATCGTCAAGCAGGCCGACATTCTGGCCATCGTCGAGTAACGCTCCCATCCCTGTCATTTCCAAAATCAATCTTTCTGCTTTTAATTAGGAGGCAATATTATGGCTAAGATCATTAAGCGCGGGGAGGAAGCCCGCAAGGCTCTGGAGTCCGGCGTCAATCAGCTGGCCGATACCGTCAAGATCACCCTGGGCCCCAAGGGCCGCAACGTGGTGCTGGATAAGAAGTTCGGCACTCCGCTGATCACCAACGACGGCGTATCCATCGCCAAGGAGATCGAGCTGGAGGATCCGTTTGAGAACATGGGCGCGCAGCTGGTGCGCGAGGTGTCCACCAAGACCAACGACGTGGCCGGCGACGGCACCACCACCGCCACCCTGCTGGCCCAGGCCATGATCCGCGAGGGTCTGAAGAACCTGGCCGCCGGCGCCAATCCCATCGTTATGAAGAAGGGCATGGCCAAGGCCGTGGACGCTGCTGTGGCCGCCATTCATGAGCAGAGCCAGAAGGTCAACGGCACCGACGACATCGCCCGCGTGGGCACCGTCTCCTCCGGCGACGCCTTCATCGGCAAGCTCATCGCCGAGGCTATGGAGAAGGTCTCCGCCGACGGCGTCATCACCATTGAGGAGTCCAAGACCGCCGAGACCTACTCCGAGGTGGTGGAGGGCATGATGTTCGACCGGGGCTATATCACCCCCTACATGGTCACCGACACCGACAAGATGGAGGCCCTCATCGACGACGCGTATATCCTCATCACCGACAAGAAGATTTCCGTGATCTCCGACATCCTGCCTCTGCTGGAGCAGCTGGTCCAGGCCGGCAAGAAGCTGTTCATCATCGCCGAGGACGTGGAGGGCGAGGCTCTGAGCACCCTGATCGTCAACCGTCTGCGGGGCACCCTGAATGTGGTGTGCGTCAAGGCTCCCGGCTTTGGCGACCGCCGCAAGGAGATGCTCCAGGATATTGCCATCCTCACCGGCGGCCAGGTCATCAGCGAGGAGCTGGGCCTGACCCTGAAGGATGCCACCGTGGATATGCTGGGCCGTGCCCGCCAGGTGAAGGTCACCAAGGAGAACACCATCATCGTGGACGGCATGGGCGACAAGCAGGCCATTGCCGACCGCGTGGCCCAGATCCGCGCCCAGATCAACAACACCACCAGCGAGTATGACCGCGAGAAGCTGCAGGAGCGTCTGGCCAAGATGGCCGGCGGCGTGGCCGTCATCAAGG
>OWIQ01000798.1_pt1 | contig 15263 bp, 10 predicted proteins | sample 1732701 | NCBI WGS metagenome assembly OWIQ01 (sample SAMN05065744, study PRJEB22554) | human gut metagenome | biome: ENVO:2100002; feature: ENVO:00000062; material: ENVO:00002003 | host: Homo sapiens | place: USA
AGAAGAAGTACCACCAAATTTGACGAAGAACCGGAACAAATCCCGTCATCACAGGAGACCAGTTGAAAGTACGTTGAACATAATCGGACGAAATGCCGACTATATCACAGAAGCCCATTACAAAGAACCCGAAGAGAACGGGAAGGGCGGCATAAATAGAGTTTTGTGTTTTCATGTTTAACCCACTATATTATAAAATGTAAAATCCCCGGTGTCCTGTCAAGCAACATCGACACCGAGGAAAATAAGCTGTTTATTCAGAACAATGAGGCGGATTTTCCACTCCCCATTTTTCATTCGGTTGATTACCCATTGTGAGTTTCAATGTTCCACCTTTATAGAGTTCATCCCGGTACATCCAACATTGTTCCAGCGGTTTACCGTTCAACGTAGCAGATTGTACATAATAGGCATCCGGTGTATTACCAGTCGTTTCAATCACAAACGTTTTTCCCGTCGCATTCATCGGACTAAGTTTGATTTCAATCTTATCAAACAACGGACTGCCAATCTGGAAAGTCGGTCGTTCACAAGAACCGCCCTGTACATCGAACAATCCCATTGCCGCCATCACATACCAGGCTCCCAACTGTCCCTGATCTTCATCCTGACCGTAGCCATAACCATGCTCTCCGTTTGTTCCGTAAAACTCATCACAAATCAAGCGCGTCCATTTCTGTGTCAGGTAAGGTTTACCGGAGAAATTGAACAACCAAGGAATATGAAGACTTGGCTGATTACCATGATTGTAAGGACTCTCCACACCTGCAAAAGCATAAGTTATCTTACCGCCACCAAAAATAGATTTACGCGCTTCGGTAAATATAGAATCCAACCGATTATTAACCTCCTCTTTACCCACTTTTTCAATCAAACGATATGGATGTTGAGGAACAAAAAATGTATATTGTACAGCATTTCCTTCCTGAAATCCTCTCCATGACTCCAGCGGATTAAAGTTATCAATAAACTCACCGTTAGGAACTCTGGGACGAACCAGTTTCAATGAATCATCAAATAGTTTTTCCCATCCTCTTGATAATTCCATCAAACGGTTGTAATCATCCGTATGCCCCAATGCTTTCGCCCACTGCGCCACAGCATAAGCACTAAAGCAATATTCCAATGTATGAGAAACAGAAAAGGTAGAGCCATCCGGATGTGTGCCATAATGAACACTGTTCTCATAAGGTACATATCCTCTTTCTACAAACTGCTTCACATCCATCTTACCTGCCCCCTCAATGCGGCCTTCCCAGCCTAATTCATTCTTTAAAGCTGCCTGATAAGCCGTTTCAACATCAAAATCACGAATACCACTATTGTATGCACCTGCCAGGGTAATACTCACCATATTTGTCCCTACGCCCGAAACATATCTACTGGCAGCAATACCATCACCTAACCAGCCAGCATCTTTGTATACCAGCAACTGACTGTTAACTAATCCATTGTAGTATTCCGGATAAGCTAGTGCCCAAAGAGAAGTCAAGTTCCAGTAAGCCCCCCAAACTGCATCCGTATTATAATGATTATATATCGGCTTACCTTCTTTTCCCAAAGGTATCTGCCCTACTGTTCCATCATTTTTGGGATAAGCTCCATTAACATCGCTAGCAAGTCCTCTGCCCAACAAAGCGTGATACAATCCTGTATAAAATTTGATTTTGCTTTCATCCGTACCTCCTGAAACCAGAATACGTCCCAAGGATTCATTCCATTTATCCGTAGTTGACTGTAAAGCTTCATTAAAAGTCAAGTCTTTCGCTTCCGTTTCCAGATTCAGTTTAGCATTTTCAATGGAAGTATATGACAAACCGATCTTTACATTTACTACATCATCTTTTTTCGTTTTATAATTCAGGCACATAATAGCTCCTGCACCTTTGATTTCATTTCCCGCTTTCAGAGTACTATCTTGATAAAAAACCTCTACCGATTCAGGAATACGATCTAGTTTTGCATAAAAACACATAGCTACTGATGAACCCGCTTGATATTTCTTCACATATTCCGGTTCCGTAATCACGTAACCTTCAATAGTATTTCCATCTATCTGTTTGATATATGCATCACGCACAGCTCCACTTTCTCCCTGACGATTTCCAATATTCAAAAGAATATGAGCAGCTTCCGTCTCCGGGAAAGTATATCGCTGGAATCCGACACGAGCAGTGGCAGTAAGTTCTGCCTTTACCTGGTAATCCTTTAATAATACAGAGTAATATCCCGGACGCGCCGTTTCATCTTTCTTATCAAAGCGGGAACGGAAACCTTTATCGGGGTCTTCCAGTTTTCCGGGATTTGTTTTTACTTCTCCCGTTACAGGCATCAGTGAAATTCCTCCTATCTGAAACTCATGTAAGCAAGGAAAGCCATCAATCGAAGTATGATTATCTTCATAACCAATAGCTTCCCATCCTTGATTATTACCGTAAGTTCCATTGGTAGAAGCTCCCAGTTTAGCCATTCCAAAAGGCTCCGCAGCCGGAGTATAGAAAAACCAACGACTATGTACAGTTCCAATATTAGGATTCACATACTCTACCAGATTGGGACGATCAGGTGTTTTGCACCCTACAACACCTGCCAGAATCAACAGGCTACCTATCCATTTTAATTTCATCATTTATTTATTTTTCTGTTTGTAACTTCTCCTTTAATCATCGCCACACGTGCATAATACTCCGGCACACACGAAGCATCCAATAACCATTTCGGCTTACGTTTTTCATCAGTCCGCCCTGTCCAGTCATGATACATCAGTCCCGCCTGGTCACGTGCATGCTCCCAAGCATAATCCAGTCCTTTTATCATCGTATCCACATATTTTGAATCCCCCGTAACATTGTACAGATCGTGATAACCTCTAAACAAAACCAAATTAAACCAAGGCAAATCTGCAATATAAGGAATACCGTCTTCCGTATACTTAAAAAACACTTTGTAGCTTCCTTCTGCCAGAAATTTAGCATTATCCAGATACGCCTGCTCACCCGTATAATTATATAAAGCTACAGCTGCTTGTAATAAAGTACCTGTATTGTAAGTATACAAATCCGGGCATACTGCCGAAGTCGTTGTTAACCATGAATTCCAAACGACTCCTCTTTCCGGATCTTTCAGATATTTATCAATCCAATGATAGAACTTCTTTCCCACCTCCAGATAATACTCATCTTTAGTTGCTTCATAAAGTTTTAAAGCCAACACCATCGCTTTTCCGTTAGAACAGGCAGGTTTCTGATCTTTCACTCCTTCCAACCAAGAAACAGCTCCTTCAAAGTTCTCATCCCAGCCACTTAAAATAAAGGTCAATACCTGTTTCGCTTTCTCCAGATAATGAGGATTTTTAGTTACCAGGTAAGAATCAATATAATCAATACCCACTAAACCATTGTCATCATAATAGCGGTCTACCTTTCCAAACTGAACAGGGTAAGCCTGATAACCAAAAGGAACACGCGTTGTATCATAGTAACGCTCCATCGCCATCACCATCGAATCGACATAAACCGTATATTTCTCCGGTTCGATAGTAGCCATCAACACTGCCGAAGAAAAGACACCACTCATAGGCCACAGATAAGAAACTTCCTGCGCTTGCCGGGTGGAATCATTAAAATAAGTCAGATCAGGACGATGACTGCTTGGGTAATATTCAGAGAAGAGGCCGTATTTGGGAACCCGGTAGAGTTCCCAAACACGCTGAAACATTTCTTCTGCCTTATCTTTATTCGGAGTCGTTTTTGATTCTCCGGCACAAGAAAGAAGCACGAATACCGTCGATACAAATAAAGCTATATTTCTAATTTTACTATTCATATCCTATTCCTCTGTCACTGTTTCTCCTTTGTACAAAGCAATCATTCCCAAAGATTCAAGCGCAGCATCCTGCATCAACAACTGTTCAGCACGTTTTGGAGTTGCTCCTGTCCAGTCTTCATAGAACAGTCCGTTTGATAAACGGGCATTTTCGTATGCATAATCCAGGAAGTTGATGAATGTTTTGATATAATTGCCTGCATTTTTGTAATAAGGTTCAATATCAATAAATGCACGAACTAATTTGGTTGTAAACCAAGGGTCATGATCAGGATAAGCCAACGCCAACCCATTAAGCGGACGTACAAAATAATTATACGCACCTTCGGAAGAAGCAATGGCACTGTCCAGATAAGTCTGTTCACCTGTTATTTTATATAGACGAACTCCGTTAGAAATCATCACACCTGTATTGTAAGTCCATTTTGTTTTATTAATGGATCCGTCTGCTTGTTTATCATTCCAGTAACAGCCATCCTCCGGATCACGCAAGTTAGTCAACGTCCAAGCATATAAACGTTTTGCCAGAGCCAACACATCCGCTTTTTCCTCTTGAGGACATACAGAATAATATTCAAGCAAGAATAGCGTTGCATATCCATTAGCGCATGTCGGTTTATTCGAATCACCAACTCCCTGCTGTCCTTTCTGGTCTTCATTCCACCAAAGGCCTCCTCCAAACGTATCATCTTCACCAGCTTGCAGGAACTCAACGATTCTTTTAGCTTTCGTCACATAATCTTGATTATTTAGCAAATTAAAAGCCTCTACCAGTTCAATCCCCACAATAGAATTATCATCATAAAAACGTGTTCCACTACCGGTAGTACCATTGGTTTGAGAACCATAACCACCCACAGTTCCATTAGGAGTACGATAATAAACTTCAAACCGGTCTACCATATCTGCATAATTCACATCATAACCTAAGGCATGCAAAGCTGCTGCTCCGGAAACCAGTCCGTCATACGGCCACAAGAAAGAAGCGGAATTATCCCCGTCTTTCTTAGGATAATTTTCATTATACAGTCCTTCTGTTGTCCCACTATTGATCCGGTAGCACTGATTAATCAAGTCAAACTGCTCTTTGGCACGTTTATGATAAACGACCTCCTCTCCGGGTTCTGACGGAGCAATCGGTGTAGGCGGGATATATTTCTCTACGTCATCTCCGGCACAGGAGAATAATAGTGCCGGAAGAATTGCTAAAATAGTCTTTATCTTTTTCATAACTTAGTTTTATTAATTAATCGGAGTCACATTAGTAAATGTATGTATCATCAATCCATCCGAATTCGTATCGATAGTGATAGTCGCATGCGTATAATCCAGACTACCTTTCATTTTCCAAAGATGATCCCACTGAGTCCATTGAAATTCATACAAAGCATAGAAAGAAGCAGGTTCTCCACCTACCGGACGTTCGGCACTCACGTCATCACCTCTACCCCAACACATATCACCATTATTTACCGATGCAATAAAGTAATAACGTTCTTCTGTCCAACCTAACCAAGAAGGAGGGTTCGTGCTCGGACGACTTGGGTCTACAAATATAATATCACCCTCTCCCACAAATTTACCATCACCCGCATACTCTAATACAGCTATATCTCCAAATGTTGCTCCCCAAATACAACGAACAGAAGAACCGATTTTTTCCGTGGTCATTGCCATTGTATTAAAGTTCACTGTCAGACGGGTTACTTCTTCGGAAGCAGCGACTGCCGTTTCGCCCTCCCCTTCTCTTAACTTCGAGCTATCATCAATATAATAGCTGAATGTTTCACCTGTAGTAGCAGACTTAAATGATATATTTCCTGCAGATAATTTCGTATAAATCTGGAAAACGCCCTCTTCTACACAACGGAACGGAATTCCCCCCTGTCCACTGTTCTCCGTAGCCGAACCACATAAATACAATTCAGCCGGAATATTATCAATTCCCTCTCCACGAGTTACTGTGATGGTAGCCACCTTGTCGGTTCTCTTCACCACTCCACCTTTCGAAGCATTTACCGTCCATTTTATATCTCCGGTTTCCAAAGGATAAATGCCTGCATTTCTGGCAATCGTATTAATAGTTGCATGAGTGATTGACAAACTGGTTGCAGCTCCCAAATCACTTTTCACCGTAGCCAGCGGCTTTGAAAAATCACCGTCTGCCTTATCAAACAGCACCTCGTACAATACAATTCCGCCATCTGCCGCACCACCTCCTGACCACGACAACACAACAGGCGTTGGAGATGACACATTCAACTGGATAGAAGCAGGGGAACTTAATTCTGTAGGGACTGCAAAATCCGTGTTCAATTCATAATCTTCCTGACATGAAACCATTGCCAGAAGTACTGAACATATCCATAATATCTTTTTCATAATCATTCCTTTTTGAGTCGTTTAACCAATTACCAATTCGGATTCTGCTCCAAATTACCATTCAAGTCACGTTCAGCCTGTGGTATAGGCCACAAATAATGTTTATTTGCATTAAAGGTTCTGTTTTCAACCCGAACGTATCCATCATCCGTACCTACCACATCATTTGTCTTTAGTCCGTGACACCATCCATTCAATACATTGTCCGCAATTCTCCAACGGATAATATCTTTATGGCGATGTCCTTCCAATGCCAATTCCGAACGACGTTCGTTTCGTACAATCTCAATCAGTTTATCTTTAGAAGCTCCTTCCGGGAATTCCAGTGCTGAAGCAAGTGTAAATCCGGCCCTATCACGAATTGGTTTAATAGTTGCATCCCAAGCCGTCTTATCCAGTTCTCCTAATTCTGCCAATGCTTCCGCATTCATCAATAAAATATCAGCATAACGAATCAGAATCGGATTCAAACCAGAATAAAGAGTAGCACGATAAGTGTTATCCCAATATTTCTTAATATAGTAACCGGTAGCCGAACAGTCTGAACCTACCCCATAACCATCTTTACCTTCACCTTTCTCACAGTTGATAACAACTTCTGTTCCGTCGGCCAAAGTATAAGAATTTCCGGTGTACATCACCGTTGCCTTCAAACGTGGGTCACGATTGGCATACGGATGACTTTCATCAAACGATGTTCCTGTTTCCTTAATTGTTTTTCCATCCAGCATAATATAACTGTCTACCAACTCCTGCAAAGGAGAAAGCTGGGAATATCCACCTAAAGTGGGCGGCAGGAAAACATACATCATCTGATGTTCACGACTGGTCGGACGATACTGTGCATCCAAAATTACTTCAGAGTTGTATTCATTAGCGATCTCAAACAATCCTGCATAACTAGCCCCTTTATCATCACTGTAAAAGAGTTTAAAGCCTCCCTCTGTCATAATGGTAGAAGTGATATTTTTCACTTGCGTCCAATTACCTTCAAACAAATAGATTTTAGCTTTAATAGCCATTGCCGCCCAACGGGTAATCCGACCTTTATTATCCGCATCATAAGAAGTCGGCAAATAGTTACCATTAATCACTTCATCCAGATCGGCCAAAACATTTGCTATTACAGTGGCTTTGGCTGTACGTGCAATAGACATACTTTCTTTAATAGAAAGCACTTTGGTAGTATAAGGAACATCTCCGAATTTCGTATACAACTCATAATAATTATAAGCACGAAGCACTTTTGCCTCGCCAATATAACGTTTCTTCAATTCAGGATCCAAATCCGGTACGCGATCAATATTCTCCAATAGTTCATTACACATACGAATCCCCGTATAACGTCCGTCCCAAACCTTTTTCACGTAAGGGTCTGCTGTAGAATATGAACCATTACCGATATTCTGTGTAGCATCGTTCGGTTGCTTGGTATAAGCATTGTCCGTCATTGCTTCACAATAAAGCTGTTCGTCCATATTTCCCAAATAGGTATAGCAAGTATTCAACGCCTTGACAGCTGCTTCAGGATCCTCTTCCCAATAAGTCAAGTCCGTTTCTCTGTCATACGGTGCCGTATCCAAGTCAACACAAGAGGCACCGCCCACTACCAAGACAGCAGATAAAATCAAATTCTTTATAGTTGTTTTCATCACGGTACAGTTTAAAATTTAACATTAAGTCCAAATGAATATACTCTTGCCACAGGATAAGAACGACCACTACCGTCTCCGGTATATTCCGGGTCCCATCCGCCTTTCATCTTCGTGAAAGTCAACGGATTCTGCACACTGGCAAAGATTCTTAAATTCTTGACATAGAGTTTTTTCATCCATTGTTGCGGGAAAGTATATCCGATCTGCGCATTTTTCAAACGCAAGTATTTAGCATCCTGGATCCAGAAATCTGATTTCGCTGCATTATTAGCAGATTCCGCACCCATTGTCAGACGAGGATAAGTAGCATCCGGATTATTCGGAGTCCAGCGATCTTGATGGAAATCCATTACAGGACCTTCATTGTTATTATGGAAAGCCTCTACAGATTCACCACGCATCCACTTGTTACGTTTTCCTACTCCTTGCCACATCATCGAGAAATCAAAACCTTTATATTCCAAACCATAGGTGAAGCCGAAAGTATATCTTGGGAAGTCATTACCAACAATAAAACGGTCATCGTCCGGTTTAATCACACCATCGCCGTTCTTATCCAAATAACGAATATCTCCCGGTTTCGGTGTAATACCTTCCAAGTGCGGTCCTTTCTGACATTCTTCCTCATTCTGGAAAAATCCATCCGAACGATATGCATAGTAAGAGTACAATGGATAACCTTCCTTGATAATTGTCTGTACATCCGAGCCACCGATAATTTCCGTACCACGTGTATCTATTACTTCATTAAAGCTATCCGAAATATTTCCGGCGAAGTTATGCACTACCGGACCAGTCTTCAAACGATAACTTACTGATAATTCCCATCCTCTCGTCTCTACCTTACCTGCGTTCTGAATCGGGGCACCATTACCAAACAATCCGGGAACCGGTAAATTCACCAAAATATCTTTTGTACGATTATTGAAGCAATCAAAAGTAATATTCAAATCATTATTCAACAATCCCAATTCGAAGCCGATATTAGCCATACGGGTAGTTTCCCATTTGAGATCAGGGTTTGTAGAAGCGAATTCAGCCGTCTGCGCCAGCTTGTCGCCGAAACTGATGCCGTTCTTTACAGACACCGTCTGCATGTATTGATAAGCACCAATGCGGTTATTACCAACCAATCCCCATGAACCTCTGATTTTTAGAGAAGGAACATACGGTTTCAGTACAGACCAGAATTTTTCTTCCGAGATACGCCATCCTGCCGAGAAAGACGGAAAGACTCCCGAACGGTTTCCTTTCGCAAAATAAGAAGAATAGTCATTACGGATATTAAATTCCAGCAGATATTTTTCATCATAGTTGTAAGTGGCTCTAGCAAAACCAGAATAGATAGCCCAGTCACTTGCCGAACCACCATTGCTAACTTTATCCCCACTCAAATCACCTACAAAAATATCATATTTAGAATCCTCCGTCAAACGACTGGTAGAGAACTGCTTTTCAGAGAAACCCTCATAAGCATATCCTAATAATCCACCGATAGAGTGTTTCCCTATTTTCGTATTATAAGTCACCATAAGATTGGTAGTGATATTCTTAGAACGATAGAATTGCTCGGTCAACTTATTTTCACTATCTCCCGTACCTTCGAAAGCCTTCCGGTTCTCATGCAAATTATTATTCCAAACACGTCCACCGGCACTTCCGATCAGTTTCAGTCCTTTATATACTTCCCATTCGGCTTGTATGGTTCCCAATAATTCATCATTCACATTCTGGCGATAACCGCCTTCTTCCAAACGCTGCAAACCGTTTGAGTTACTTCCGGCAGGATAATTATAACTGCCATCCTCATTCTTGATCGGGTAAATCGGCGGCATACGGTTTGCCTGCTCGATAATCCATTCCGTCCAGTAAGCATGTTCTTTAATATCATTACGGGCAAATTGAGAAGTCAAATTCAATGTAAAGTTATTCGTCACCTTATGGCTTACATTCAGACGTGCATTGTAGCGTTTATAACCATAATCAGGTCCCTTGAACATACTGTTCTGATCCATATAACCCAAAGAAGCCATGTAAGACAACTGGTCGTTACCTCCTGTCATCGAAACATTGTGTGAACTTTGAGGAGAATTACGGTGATACAGTTCTTTCACCCAATTTACATTCGGACCGCCATTTCTAAATTGCGCAATCTGCTCGGGAGTGAATTTTGCAGCTCTTCCCGAATTAACAGCCGCTTCATTATACAGTTCAGCGTATACCCACGAGTCTGCTATCTTAGGCAATGAAGTAGGCTGCTGAACACCATACATAAAATCATAAGAGATTTCCACCTTACCAGCTTTTCCTTTCTTGGTAGTGACAAGTACCACACCATTGGAAGCACGTGAACCATAAATAGCAGTAGAAGACGCATCTTTCAAAATAGAAATCTGCTCAATATCAGCCGGATTCAAATTGCCCAGCGATCCTTCAATTCCGTCAATAATCACCAACGGATCATTGTTGTTCATCGTATTCAAACCACGGATATTAATAGAAGGTACACTACCCGGAGTAGAACTTCCCTGCTGAATTACCAAACCGGGAGTCGTTCCCTGCATCGCTTCCAATACATTGGAAATCGGCTTTCCTTCCAATTCATCCGTAGAAACAGAAGACACAGCTCCTGTCAGGTTGACTTTCTTCTGCACACCGTAGCCTACCACTACCACATCTTTCAAAGCAACCACATCCGACTTCAACACCACATTGACAAACTGGCGGCCGTTCACCGGAACTTCCTGTGTTTCATATCCTATTGAGGAAACTACCAATACCGCTTTTGAAGCAACATTCAGTGAAAAATTTCCATCCATATCCGTAGCCGTACCCGTAGATACACCTTTCACCAGCACGGTAGCCCCAATCACGGGTTCCCCGTCTGCCATTACTTTACCTTTCACTGCGATTGTATTAGATTGCGCATACAGTTTGGAACCAACAGCCACATTCATACAAACAATCAACATAACAGCCAATAATTGCCAACTCGAAAATGCCGTTCTGAAAAGCCGGCGGGCAAATTGCGCGTTCAATAGATTAGATTGTTTCATAACATTTTATATTTGAATTAATAGAAGAGTTATCATATATTATAAGATATTAAGTTGGGACAAAGCAAAGGAATAAGCCCCTAAAGCAACAGCCCTGCTTGCTCCTAATGTAGAAACAGCAATGCCTATTTTCTTGTGACAGGCATAATGCACCTCTCTCTCCGAAAATGGTATTTTCACCATCTTGTCTTTTTCTTCCAGAAATTTATCAAATGCCTCTTTTTCGGACAGATTGAACACCTCCATCTGCAAACAAGGGAAAGAAGCTCCTGCAAATGTGCCGATCTGCCGATTCATCTCATTCATGATTCCCGGAAGTATGTATTTAACCGCTCCGGCCACTCCTCCGCCAATCACCACCAAGCCATCAACAATATTCAATGCACGGATGATAGCATCACCGGCCATCTCTCCCAGTTCGTTAAAACTCCGGACAGCAGCCTGCTGATCTCCCTCTGCGGTCCCTTCGGCAATATCATATATATCTTTGGGAGTCAAAGAAGAAGCATCCTTTCCGGTCAATTCCTGATATACTCGCCTGACAGCCCTGATACTGACACTTTCTTCCGCGATCATTTCGGGATATTTCTTATTCCGCATAATCCAGACGTCGCCGCCGCAACCGTTGTCTCCGGTCAGTAACCGGCTGTCAATCACCACTCCGGCACCAAACCCTGTACCCAGTGTAATTCCGAGCAGGTTCTTATATACCTTACTGCTGCCTGCTTCTTTCAGGCGTTTATTCACTTCGGGCAAAGTGCCTGCCAAGGCTTCGCCATAAGCAAACAAATTACCGTCATTATTAATAAAAACCGGAATACCAAACTGTTCCCTCAAATAAGGTCCAAGTGCCACTCCTCCCCTGAAGGCCGGGAAGTTGGGCAAGTCACCAATAATTCCATGCTCATAGTCAGCAGGCCCGGGGAAAGCAAAACTGATAGCTACCGGAAGTTTCGGCAATCGTTTTTCAACTTCCAGGAAACCTTCTACAAGAACAGACAAGCAACGCTCCAAGTCGTCGGACGCTGCCGGAAGGCAAATAGGTTCCACTATTTCGCGACAGCCTTGTATGGCTGAAAACACGAAATTAGTGCCTCCCGCATCGAGCGTCATTACGATTCGTTCATCATGTTCATACATAGTTTTCAAGATATTAGATGATTTATTTCATTATTAAAAGCGTACGTAAGCTTTGATCGTTACACATTCTTTTCCTGCAGATTTACCATACGGGGCAATGGTATATTCTTTCACCCCGGCAGGAATAATAAATGTTTCGGCATAATGCACCACGAAAGGTTCAAAAGCATGAGTAGGACTCTCAACTACGGCCTCTTCTCCCTCCAACAGATTCAGTACATTTACACTATCGTTTGTGTGATGCAACACCGGTGATGAGAAACGGTGGCGACGAGTTTCGATAAATTCGTTCGGATGCAGTCCGGTACGTTCTTCTATCCAACCTTCTCCGGAAGCGACTTCCGTAAACTGATTGCGAAGGTGTTCATTTACATATTCCGTATCGCGATTCCAGTTGATAACGCATTTACCACGTTCCACATTGATTGGACGCGGTTTTCCATCCAGTCCCAAGCGTTGCCAGTCCCATAGTTTGAAAGTAAAGAGGTTCGGAGTCGAGCTGATTTCAAGCACCATACTGTTGGCACCAGAACAATGAACAGTTCCTCCCGGAATCAGGAAGTGATCGTGTTTCTTTGTCGGAATCTTATTTACGTACTTTTCTGCGTCAAACACCAATTCACCTTTTTGTGCTTTACGCAAATCGCCGATCATCGCTTCTTTGTCCACTCCTGTCTTTACTCCCAGATAAACGACGGCATCTTCTTCCGCGTCTACCATGTAGTAACTTTCATCCTGCGTGTAGTACATACCGAAACTGTCACGGATAAATTGAGTAGTAGGATGCACCTGCAAACTCAAATTACCTCCGCCCATCGTATCCAAAAAGTCGAAACGAATAGGGAAGTCTTTTCCAAAGCGTGCCTCCACCGGTTCACCAAGCAACTCTTTACTTTTCAGCAAAACCAAATCAACCGAAGGCAGTTCAAAGCGCACTCCGTTCACTTCAAAATAAAGGCTGTTCTCTTCAGGTACACAGTCAAAGCACCAGCCGAAATTTTCGCGTTCACGATCCAGGTCGCAAACCTCTTTCATCCATTGACCACCCCAGGGAGCCGGATCGAAGAAAGGAACTACCCGGAACGGTGTGTTCACCGTTGCCTCTACCCCTTTAAAGAAAGTATCCTTATCAATCATCTTCGGTGTCCCGGCCACATGGGTGTCAATCCAGAATTCTACCCTATCAAACAATCTTTCCTTATACCTATCACATACTCTCCAATCGTTGAAATACCCTCTCTTGTATTGCAAAGAAACGGCATCGTTCCGATTGTCTATACCTAAAGCTTTTACCTCATGCCGACGGAAACGTTGTTGGATTTCCCAACGTGCCATATCCGCATAAACCACCATCGCATCCTGCGGAGCAACAACAGAAGCACCCGTACCTATGATTACAATGGCGTCTTTTGCTTCACTGATTTGCTTCCGTGCAGCAGCCACCTTATCCACATCCAAATAATCTTCCAGCTTCAAATTGGTGACATAGCCGAATAATACATCTTCAGTCATGAAGCGTTCTGTCAACGCTTGAATTTCTTTTTCCGGTTTCATCAAATCACGTACATTCATCACTCTTCCGGAGAATTCTTTTGAAAAAGCATCCAGCACTTCTTCTTCATATACTCCTGTATATAAATCCACAGCCAGCACTTTTCTTGCATCCATTTTCTCTTTTAACATAGAAATGATAGAATCCCACCCCTGAACAAGCATCCCCGTCAGCTTCGTAGAAGGAAATTTATCATAATTAGCTTTTCTCATGTTTATAGCGTTTTTAAATTTTATATGTTCATACATACTTTCAATTGTGCAAATATATAGATTTTATTTTTATTCCAAACAAAACTTGGATTATTTTTTGATAAATCTTATATTTGCTGAAAATAAACCAATCAGGATAGATATGAAATTAGATCATAATAGTGATAAACCGCTTCATATTCAGGCAGAAGAGATACTAAGAAGACTCATAGAATCTGAAGAGTACAAAAACGGGAAGCTATTTCCCAACGAGGTCGAATTGTCTGAACAATTGCATATTTCAAGGAACACATTGAGACAAGCTATCAACAAGCTCGTGTTTGAGGGGCTTTTGGTACGCAAGAAAGGCTACGGAACGAAGGTAGTAAAGAAAGGTATCGTAGGCGGAGTAAAAAACTGGCTTAGTTTCTCACAGGAAATGAAGATGTTAGGTATAGAGATTCGCAATTTCGAGCTGCATATCAGTTTAAAGCGTCCAACCGAAGAAATCGGTACGTTCTTTGATTTAGGTTCCAGTCCCGACACTCGCTGTGTAGTGATGGAGCGCGTCAGAGGAAAAAAAGAATATCCGTTTGTTTACTTCATCTCTTATTTCAACCCCAATATTCCACTGACCGGAGAGGAAGATTATACACGCCCCTTATACGAAATGCTGGAAACCCAATATAATATAGTAGTAAAAACCAGCAAGGAGGAGATTTCAGCCAGACTTGCAGGAGAATTTATTGCAGAGAAACTGGAGATAAAATCCAATGACCCTATATTAATAAGGAGAAGATTTGTTTATGATGTGAACGGAGTACCTATTGAATACAACGTCGGATATTATCGGGCAGACAGCTTTACTTATACAATAGAGGCAGAAAGATAGATAGTATGTTCATACATACATTCAACAACCAAAAGAACTATATGTATCGAAGCGTTGGGAAAATAAATCAATCTCACGCTTCGATATATTAAGCCTGATAGCAATTCGCCTCCAATCTTTCATTGCATCAACTACTTCCGAAATGATTTTTTCAGCCGTATCCCTGCTTAGCATGTAATTTTCACAAGCATCTATCAGAATCACCAAATCCGATTCACAAGAGGATTCAGAAATCAACAGACTTTGTTGATTATTTAAAGTAGGATTCATGTCATACGCCGGAGACAACGTCCATCCCCTGGGAGTTAACAAGAAACCATGATTGCGGAAATGATCATCCGTATTGCCCACACAGATATTAAATGCTACTCTACGATAAAGTTCCTGAAGATTGGCTTCTACATTCGTGCAACCTTGTATTATAAAATCGACAATATCCAAATAACCATTACCAGTGGCAGCATTAGCCCCATCGGTCAATCCCGTCAAAGTCATAGCAGAAGCAAAATGAATACGTTTACCGCTGTCTCTTATACACATCTCCGAGCCCACGAGACGGAGCTACATCTC
>OWIQ01000812.1_pt1 | contig 14890 bp, 18 predicted proteins | sample 1732701 | NCBI WGS metagenome assembly OWIQ01 (sample SAMN05065744, study PRJEB22554) | human gut metagenome | biome: ENVO:2100002; feature: ENVO:00000062; material: ENVO:00002003 | host: Homo sapiens | place: USA
ACAAGGCTATTCGTCGGCAGCGTCAGATGTGTATAAGAGACAGTTCCAGCGCCGTGGCCTCCCAACGGGGGACAGAAATCGTCACGCTGTACGTTTTCAGGTTGGCATTCAGCCCGGCAGGCGCGCGCTGGGAGTAACCATCACCAAAGCGCACCTCCCTGACGGAAGGAGTCGAAGCCACATCCATACCCGGTTTCACTTTCCAGCGGAAGGTTTTCATCGTCCACCTCCGGAGAACAGACCACCATCACGCATCTGCCCGGTCACAACATCCATTGCCGCCTTACGGGCTACGTCATAAACCGCCTTCAGCGCCTGTGGCCCTATCTGACCGTTCGTGCCGTCGTTGTTAATCACCACATGGTTATTCTGCTCAAACTTCCCGGACGCCTGCGACCGGCTGTCCGCCATGCTGCCCGGTGTACCGACATAACCACCGGTGGCATAGCCGCGCATCAGCCGGTAGAGATTCCCCACGCCAATCCGGCTGGTTGCCTCCTTCGTGAAGACAAATTCACCGCGGTGAACAATCCCCGCTGGCTCATATTTGCCGCCGGTTCCCGTAAATCCTCCGGTCGCAAAATGGAAGTTCGCCGCCGCAGCCTGAATGGCTGTACCGCCTGACGCGGATGCGCCACCACCAACAGCCCCGCCAATGGCGCTGCCGATACTTCCGACAATCCCCACCATTGCCTGCTTCAGAAAAATCTCTGTCAGCATGGAGAGCACGGAACGGGTGAAACCACGCCAGTTCTGCTCACTGCCGGTCAGCATCGCCGCCATATTCTGTGCAATACCGTCAAAGGTCTGCGTGGCCGCGTTTTTAACCTGCGAAAAACTGTCCGTCGCACTTTCCGCCCACTCGCCCCAGCCGGACTTCATCCCGGCCATCCAGCTTCCACGAAGCTGCTCCTCCGCAGACCAGGTGTTCTTCAGTGCCGATGTGGCCTTCGCCAGCGCAGCCGGATTATCACCGTACACCTCACGAAGGCGCTGCTCTTCCGACTCCCGCTGCGCCTGACGGTCAGTGAGGCCGCGGGCTTTTGCGCTGATTGCCGCCTGCTTCGCGCTCTGCTGCTGTTCAAACCGCGCCGCCTGCTGTGCCAGCTCATTCAGCCGCTTCTGGTGTTCTATCTTGTCGCCCAGCTCAGCCAGCTGGCGTTTGTACTCCAGCGTTTCTTTCTCATGGGCCAGCAGGGATTTTTCCTGCTCAGATAACTGCCGTTTCGTGGCGGCCTCTTTCAGGACCACATACTGATTTTCCGCTTCCCATAAATCCCGGCGCTGCTGGCTGATTTTCTCATTCACACCGCTGTGTTTTTCCAGCGTCCTGAGCTCGGTTTCAAGCGCCAGCATGGCTGCATGCGCCCGGTCTTCCTGGCGCTCACCGGCAGACACCTTCACACCTGACGGCTTTTTCAGCGTCGATTCATAATCCTTTTTTGCCGACGCCATCAGCGTGTTGTAATCCGCCTGCAGGATTTTTCCGTCTTTCAGGGCCTTATTCAGCTCTTTCTGACGGGCGGTATATTTATCCAGCGGCGTCTGCAGGCGCTCATACGCCTTCTGCGCCTCTCCGGTATACTTCAGCTGTGACGCCTCACGCTCAGCCCGGTCCCTTGCCGCCAGTTCACCGGCTTTTTCCATATCCGACTGCAGCGTGGCCGCTGCCAGACCCAGACGGGCATTTTCCCGGTCATCCCATGCCCCCTGAAGGTTCGCACGAAAAGAGGAGGTCTTTCCCCGGCGCTGGCTCCGGCTCTGGTACCACTGCCATTTTTTATCCGCCTCATCAAATGCCTTCTGCGCACTGGCGAGCATATCCGCTGAGGATTCCGGACGACCGATATCCAGAATGGCATCCCACATCGATTTGAATGCCTTCCCTGTTTTATCCGCCCAGGTCTCCAGTGTTCCCATGTTTTCTTTCAGGCGACGGGTCTGCTCATCAAAGCCTTTCGTGGCGATATCGTTCGCCGCCTGCAATGCCCCGGCCTCGTCTCCGGAACGCTGCAGCTGTGCAACATACGCAATCTGCTCTGCCGTCACGTTACGGAACTGGCGCGCCATCGCCATCAGTCCCGACGTCGGGTCAGTGGTCAGCTTCCCGAAGGCTTCAGCGACTTTATCCACCTCCACACCGGATGCAGACGCAAAACGCGCGACACTCTGGTTGATGGCATCAAACTGTTCACCACCACGCACACCGGCATTCACCATGGCTGCCAGTGACTCACTCGCCTGGTTAAACGTCAGCCCTGCGGCCTGTCCGGCTCTGGAGAGCGTCAGCATGCGATCGGCAGTCAGTCCGGACTGATTACCGGAAAGAACCAGGGTTTTATTAAACGCTGAAAGCGTGGAATCTCCCTGGTACCAGGCGTACACCAGCGCACCTGTCGCCACCGCCAGCGAGGTGACCCCGACCATCGGCAGGGTGATCGCACCGGCAAGCCCCCTGAACATGGGGATCATCCCGCCGAAGGAGTCCTTCACCTGACCGCCCTGTTGCAGCAGGATGAGCCAGGGATTCTGACCACCGGCAAGCTGCGTGGCGATATCCGTAAACTGTGCGGGCAGGGTTCGCATGGCCGCTTTATACTGCCCGACGGAAATCCCGGCTTTTTGTGCAGCCAGCGCCTGGCGGCTCAGGCCCTGTTCAACAGCACTGGCGGTTTTTCTGGCGTCGGTATCCAGACCTGAAAAATGACGCCTTACCCGGCTCATCTGCTCATCGAAACGGACCGCATCCAGACTCAGGTCAATAACAAGATCACCAACCGGCTGGGACATATCTCACACCTCCCGGAATCCCCGCTGAAGCCATCATTAATGCGGCATCATCCACCATGACATCCGCCACATCCGCAGACGATAAAATATCGCCCCCTCCGTCCCCACCGAACCGGACGCCTCCGGCAAGTCCTGCCGCTTTCTGCATCAGCATTTTGTCCTCATCCGGCCTCTCCACCTGCTCTTCCTCATGCCGGGGGACAAGCAGACTGAAATCAGAGGGATGCATATCCGGATCGCAAAAAAACAGGCTGAGTACAGCGTACGTCAGCCCGGAAAAATGCATATCCAGCTGGGTATCCTGAAAATAATGCGTGCGGTAAAAACGGTGCCAGTCGGCATATTCGGTGGATGTCATCCCGGCAAGCATGGCGCGCCAGTCGGGTCTCCCCATCTCACGCGCCAGTCTGAGGGCAAAGTTCAGCTCACCGTCGAAGACTTTCCCGCAGAAAAATCATCATCAGTCAGCGTGTTATTTTTCGCCACTTCAGTAATATCAGTATCCGGACGAACAGCTTCGATCATCCCGGACAGGCACAACACCACGTCTTCCGCCCGGGCAATGGCATCTGCAGGCCAGGTGGTGAGCACTTCCTGCTCTATCTTCATCACGGCCTCATTCATTGACGGTGACTGCGTTTTCTGTGGATGGTTATGCCACAGGGACATCGCCACCAGAAACGCGCCGGTTCTGACAAGATCTTCCACACTCACCTGCAGGTTGCCGCTGGCTTCAGCCTCTTCTGCCCGCCGTTTCAGGAGGGCAAGATGCTCAATACGCTGCAGCGCAGACAGCTCAGAAAGCGTGACGGATACACCGTTATATTCAAATTGTTCTGTTTTCAGGAACATCGCTTATCTCTCAGCTCTTTAGCTACCCGGCACATTATTAACGGTAATTTCAGCCACCGCAGCAAACTGACCATTACCGGAAATCACAGGGATGCTGACTTTTCCATCCTTAACCCCCGTCACAGTAATCGTCATATCTTTCACGCTAATGGTGGCTTTTGATGGATCGGCGGAAATCGCCCTGAATGTCTTATCCGTTGCATTTTCCGGTTCCACAGTAACGGTCAGGGTGGTTGTTTTCCCTTTTGCCACCGTACCGGATGTCGGCGTCACCTTAATCGCACTGACCGGCGTAATTTTGCTGCGTTCTTCCGCTACAGAAGGTTTACCCACGTTAGTGACTTTCACCGTGCGGGTGATCACTTCTTTCGCCGTCACGGCCTTACCGATACTGCTGACCCAGCCACGAAACACATCCACCGTGCCATTCGGAAAACGGATTTTATAGGCCCGGACATCGCCGCTTTCAAACCAGCCTATAAGCCCTTTCTGACCTTCCTCTCCCGGTTTCCAGGCCAGCGTAAAACTGGTATCACCTGCAGATTTCTGCCCCTGCCCGGTCGCGGTCCAGTCTGCGTCTTCATCATCCAGGTAGTTATCATCGTAGGATTCTGCCGTCATCTCGCCCGGCGTCAGATCCTTCACCTTAGCCAGTCGCTGCCAGTCAGCGTCTGACAACGGGTTTGCATAAGCATCACCCTTGCCGTTGTAAACCCACAGAGTGGTACCGGCACCTTTTACCGGCTCCAGGGGATTTGGTGTTGCCATATCGTCCTCACATCTCGTATGTAATGGAATAAGTCAGATCCGCAGAGCTCCATAACGCCATATCGTCATCACGACGATACTCATAGCCCTGCGTAACCATCGTGGTAATCAGTCCTGCCAGTGCCGGGATCGCAGTCATCGCCGGATAAATCCGGCTTTCCATCCACTGATCAAGCTCTGAATCCGGTACCTGTGCCGGTAAAAACACCTCAATATGCAGTGTGGCCCGCCAGGTATCTGCATCCAGCTCTTCACCGGTATACTCTGCATCCGTCAGATAAACCGCGATCGCAGGAAAATCCTCTTCGTCAAAAACAACGGGGCGACCATCAAACAGCGTCGCCCCGTGTTCATGCTGCTCGAGTGCATCCAGCACTGCGGCACGAATGTCAGTGTGTTTCATCGTTTTATCGCAATCCTCAGTTGTTGTTTCAGCGCGTATGCCAGTTCTTTAGGCAGGCGTTCACGCCGGATACGGTCAACATTCTCATCAAATGCCTGTTTCAGTGGGGCCGCCATCGGGATTTTCACCACCTGAATGGGAAGGCGATTACGCTTTTTCCTTCCCTTGTCGTCATTGCCCTCCTCATATCTGGCCTGAGGAAGACGTTGCATAACATGCCAGCGCCCATTATTTAATCGCTGGATAAATGCCCGCTGATAACGATGCTGACCGGCTTTGAGTATGCTGTCCGGACGACGCCCCAGCATTCTGATCCCCAGCTTAATCACAGGGAGATCACCGCGGTTAACGATAATTTTTGCATTCGGATTTCTGACCGTGGCCCGTTTCAGTCTGGACCGTTCCTTAACCAGTTTCCGGCGTACCTTTGTCTCCCGGGCAACCTGTGATGAAGACTGATTAATCGCCGTTGTGGCCACGCGGTTAATCGTCATTGCTGAAGCCGCCGGAATGGCGTTTTTACGAACCCGGCTCAGATTATCAATCGCCTGATCAAGCCCTTTTATCGCCATAATTTCACCCTGCGTTTATCGTCGCCGGTTAACAGCGGGTGGTTGCCCACGGTTGAGCCAGAGATAACAGCTTCCCCCGTCATCCGGAGAAACACGATCCACCCAGAACATCTCGCCGTTAATGGTCAGCGTGTCACCACGCCGCACGGCACGCACCGTATCCGTCCGCACAAATAATGACGGGCTGCTTCCTTCAATACGGACCCCGCCACCGGCAAAACCCAGCGACTCCGGATCGTCAAAAACCCCCTGAACTTCGCCGCCACGTTGTGCTCCGGAGGTGAACTGCGCACGGATCCCCATCACTTCAACGATCGTACTGTCCACCCCGGCGAGGGCAGCATCAAAGGCATTCTGAAAATCACGCATGCTCAGCCGTTCCGTGCTGTATCATGGCCGTTGCCAGTGATGATGGCACCAGAACACGCATACCCCGTAACGCCAGCTCAACGGGACGACCTGTCTCCGGGCAATACCCCATTACTTGCAGGCACTTCCGTACCCGGACGGCTTTAACATCATCCGGAGCATCCGTGTTGTTCAACTGCTCACCATCGTCTGTGTGATTTTGATCAGCCCCGCTCTCATCAGAGTGCATAATGCCCTCCGGGGAAACAGCAAGCTCCTCTTCCCACTCAGACACACGTTGAGCAATATCCGCAGCACTCCCCGACATATCCGCCTCGCGCCCCAGCAGGCCAGCCAGTTGACGAAGACGATTCAGATTTTCTTCTTTTGTTGCCATCTCAGCCTCCTGTGAAAAAAGACACGGGGGCATTTCGCCCCCGCTCACGGATTATTTCACCTGTACCACCACAAACTCATCCGGGTCCGGCAACACCATCAGCGGCGCGGACTGCGTCATGGTAAATTCACGGGCGGGATCCCCTACCGTCAGCCAGTGTTTCGGATAACGGGAAGAGGCCACCACACCTTCGGACAACGCCTGAGCATCCTGAATGGCACCGTAACAACGGATCCCATCTGCAGCAGTATTCCCCAGAACCAGCATGCCATCTGGAAGATAACGTTTTTCGATACCGTCTTCTGCTATATAAGACGTTTTCGCCACCACAATGGCCAGATCGCCGTAATACCCCTTGAAGGACACCACTGCGCCCAGATCTTTCACTGCCGTTTCGAGTTGAGAATTTGAACCGCGACGGGTATCCAGTTTTTCGCGGAACAGCTTAAAACCATTCAGAAGACGCCAGCCGGTACCGTCCATAATGGCAATATTCACAAGACCGCTGGCCTGGTCGCAGTAGAGGTCAATATCATGTGTAGGATCGAACGTGTCACGATCCTGTTTTGACCACTCCTTACCACTACCCTGAGTGATGTTATTCTTCGTCGACCTGCCAAAATCGACCTCAATTTTCTCGAACTGGTCTCCTTCCATGGTGTATTTGCCATACAACACAGCATTTACCGCCTGCATTTCTTCCACCTGGACAATGGCGTGCTCTTCCTGTTTGAGGTTATCGGTAATGATACGCAGACGGCGGTAAGCCGGATCATTCAGTTGAGATGGATCTTCACCAGGAAGGCGCTCAACCGCCTGCTGGTAATTAAATTCGTGTTTCGGCTTGACGTAGCCCGGACGCAACACGCGGGTTTCACCACCACGATGGCGCAGCACTTTTCCTTCAACGATCGGGGAGACATAGGCCGCCACCGGCGTTTTTCCGGTAATTTTGTCCAGCATCACCTCTTCGGTGTGGAAATTCACCGTACGGCGGAAAAACAGCTCCAGAAACAGCGCACGGAATTTAACTTTTTGTTCGGTATAACCGAGTAACTGGCGGGTCGTAAACAATCCCATAAATCAGTTCCTTTCATTCAGAAATCAGTCAGGCCACCATGGTGGCCTGATAACGTGTTACGGCAGAGCCGCGTGACTCAGGGCTGTGCCGGCAAAGGCATTTGCCTTTTTGTGTTCATCCACACTTTCAGGCCAGTGGATTGCCTCCGTCGCAAAGGTTCCCGACTTGTAATACGTCAGCGCTGTCTCTGTGCCTTCAAGCGGCAGTACCAGTATGCCAACCGCACTACCGGCTTTCTGTCCGTCCCAGACCACCAGTTTCCCGGTGGCCCCATCCAGCATCAGGGGTGTCAGTGCCGGTGTTGCCGAGGAAATCCCGCTGCTGCCTGTGGCGGTGTGAGCCGGATCATTACCGGCAAAAATACGTACTTCCGCACGCTGTTCAGTGATGGTTTTCGTCACCATTTTGTTAAAACCTCATATTGATGGTCAGCACTGACTTCATGGCATGGCCATGAGCATTTTCACGTCCGCATCACCGTCTTCTGACGCCTGTGACACGCCCCCCTGGACCGCAGCCGGTGAATGGTTCGCCATGAAATGTTCAAACAGGGCGGTTGTGGATGCAGAGACCGGTTCTGCCTTACCTGATCCCGCAGCCAGCACAGCCCGGGCGCTCTCCACGGTCATTCCCGGGCAGGCAGCCAGCTGTTCAGCCTGCGCCTCAGCCCCTTTTGCCTCATCCAGGGCCATGATCTGATCACGGAGTGATGGTCCGGCATTCGCCTGCGGTGAAGCAGCCAGGATCGGGCGGGCTTTTTCCACCGTCATCTCCGGCATCGCCGCCAGCGTTACTGCCAGTTGTTCACGACCGTTCGCTTCTTCACACGCCATAATGCGATCGGCTTCACTCTGCGCGGATGCCACCGGCTGCTGCGGTGCCGCCGCGGCCAGAATCGCCCGGGCCTGTTCAACGCTCATGCCCTGTTGCCCTGCCAGCATCGTGGCAAGCTGTTCACGTCCTTTCGCTTCCTGGCATGTCAGGATCCCCATCACTCGCTGGTTCTCCTGCACGGCGGCTTCCGTTGCAGTTAATTGCGGCATAGTGCCTCCTCTGACATTACTGTTCAGCGCCGTGGCCATCACACTGATGGCATCCGACGCATTGATTAATTCATCCGCCAGCCCGGCCTCAATGCCGGACTGACCTTCAAAAACGGCGGCCTCTGTTCCCGTGACCGCATCCACAGACAACCCGGTATACATCGCCACTTTTTCGGCAAACATCCGGTGCGCCGCATCAATCCGCTGCTGCATGTCCTGGCGAACCTCTGCCGGCAACGCTTCAAACTGATTGCCATCCACCTTGTGCGCCCCGGCATAAATCAGCGTGATATCCACACCGGCCTGCGCCAGATGACCGGCATAGCTGACATGGCTCATCATCACGCCAATGGAGCCGATACGGGATGTCTGGGTAACCAGCCGTCGGGAGCAGGCCGACGCCAGCAGCATGGCTGCAGAACAGGCCGTGTCATTGCACAGTGCCCAGACCGGCTTCTGCTGACGGAGGCGGTAAATCATGTCAGCGCAGTCAAACGCGCCGGCGGCCTGCCCGCCCGGACTGTCAATGTCCAGCAGTATGCCCCGCACCTGGCTATCTGCCATTGCCTGCTGAAGACAGGCGACAATGCCGTCATAGCCAGTCATTCCGGAAAATGGCCGCATCCCCCCCAGCCGGTGCACCAGCGTGCCGCTCACCGGCAGTACCGCAATACCGTTCACCACCCGGTAAACACGGGCCGGTCGTTTACCTCCGGCCATGTACTCGTCCGTTTCAGCCAGCATTCCGGGAGCATCAAGCTGTACCTGTTGTTGTGGTACCGAAAGACTTGCTGCCCCTATCTCGCGCCCGAGCGCGCAAAAGAAAACCCGCGCATAGGCGGGCTCCAGAAGCAGCGGTTCATTGAATGCTGCGGCAATAATGTGTGAAAGATTACGTCTCACGTGGTGTTGTCTCCTCTTCCGGCCTGCGACTCTCCGCTATCTGCTGCTGATACGCCTGCGCTATCCACACCGGACGTGAGAGTCCGGCTTTTTCCCGCTCTGCAGATTCCCTGACCTGCTGGCGGAAAATGTCCTGATAATCCTCGCCCATCAGCGCCAGCTCTTTCTCATACGTGCTCAGTCCGGCCTCAATGCGCATCACTGATTCCTGAACCTCCTTGAGCCCGTCAATGGCCATTCTTCCGGCTCCAATCCACTCAGCCCGTGACCAGGCTGATCGCGCCTGATAAAAATCAAAACGTGCCCGTGGCGGACGAATAATCCCCCGAAGAAGTGCCTCTTCCAGCCAGCAGGAAAACATCTGCGTGGCCAGCCGGGACGCAATAAATTTTCGCCGCCCCATAAAATAGCGCCACGACTCATTGGCGGATGCGCGGGCACTTGAATAACTGACCTTCGAGTAATCACGGGACAACTGTTCGTAGGAAACGCCAAGACCGGCGGCGATATACCGCAGCAGCGCCTGTTCAAGCGCCGAAAATCCATTGTCTGAATCCTGCGCGGTCTGAAGTTTCAGATCATCACCGGGGAAAAGGTGCGGAATTTTGACACCGCCCAGCGTCACGTGATTCGTGTCATACCAGGTGGAGAACTTATCCAGAATATTAATAAGCGGATTATCCTTCTGCCCCTGCGGCGCACCGGCGATATATTCAAAGGCCTTTTCGGTATCAAGTTCACTTTCAATCGTCGCTGCATACATCGCCTTCACTATGGCCGACTGAAGCTGTGTTGCCTGCAGGGAATCGAGCATCTTCAGCCGTTCCATAACGCTGTAAAACTGATTAGCCCCACGGGTCTGCCCGTCCTCCACCGGCTCGAAAATATGCAGCATGGCCGGACGCCCGGTGGGAAGTTCACGCGGGATCCGTTCCCATCGTCCACTACCAGAGAACGGAAAATCGTCCTCACAGATATGGTACGCGACGGCACGGCCATATCGATCGACCTCCACACCGGCCCGCAGAAAACGGTTCCCCATACCGTGTCCAGGCGTGTCCACCCGTTTCGGACTCACGGCTTTAAAACGCGTACGGAATAACTGCGTGGTTTCCGTATCCCAGACCGGCTGCACAAAGATTTCGCCGTTAAACGCATGAACGCCCACACCTTCACGAATAAATTCTGTAAACGTGCGTTTCCCTTCCACGTCGATCTCGCCAAACACCCCTTCTGCGTATTCTGACCAGGCCGCCTCCACCTCATCGACAAAACTTTTTGTCGCGGTCTCCCGCATCCCCAACCAGCGCCAGTTCGGGCGGTAGCTGATAAGAAACATATGCCCGACAATGTGATCCTTATGCAGGGCCACCGCATTGGCCGCTATCCCGTTATTGCGCACCAGATCATCTGCCCGGGCATTCCCCAGACGCAACGCGGGCAGCAGGGCCGCATCGGCACTCTGCGCCGGTGGCAACCACTCCGCCATTTGCCCGCCAAATCCTGCGCCGCCCCCGTTGTAGCTGAGGCTCTCCCGAAGCGGAACGCCGTTCACATCAATCAGGACAGGCGTTCGTTTCATAACCTCACTCCCAGCGGACGACGGCGACGTCGGGTTGTCCCCAGTACCGACTCCGCATCATTGATCGCCCGGTTAAGCTCATCCAGAGAAGCCGCCGTATATTCAATTCTGCGACCATCTTTCTGGACAGACACCACCCGTTTACCGGTTAATAAATCAAGGCGCGCCTGACGCAGCGCCTGTAGTTCAGCGACTGTAACCATTCACTCCTCCGGACAGCTTCGCTGCCAGTTCTTTAAGGGTTGGCCGGGTCGTCTCTTCTTCCCGGGATTTTGCCAGTACAGCCAGATCAAGCTGCCAGCGTTGCACGGACACACGTAATGCCGCATAGGCATACACCAGGCAGTCCAGCGCTTCGTTACGCCGCTTTTTGTTATCCCACAGCAGACGCATCTTTCCTTTTTCCCACTTCTCCACAAGCTCTTCCGCGACCAGTTGCTGCGCCTCTGTCTGCGAAAAAATCTCCGGATCATCAGGAAAACGGATGGCATACGACGTGGCTTCATCCGCAGGCGTGGGATCGGCTTTCATACGGGCATAGAGAATTTCTTTTGCGGTGTCCGTCCCCACTTCACACAGATAAACGCCCCGCTGATTGCGGGTTTTCGGCATGGTGATCACCGGCTTGCCATAGACAGATGCGCCTTTTACCGGCAGCACCCGGAAAACACCGTGTTTTTTTGACCTCTGATAGACAATTTCACCATCGATCCCCCCGGTGTCCCAGCAGACACGGGAAATGGTCATTTCGGTGCCATCCGCATGGCGGTATTTTTTGTTGATCGCCGCATCCACACGTAACAGCGTCTCTTCCTCATCGGGACGGCCCATAATGATGATTTTATCCACCAGAAAAGCTTCCTCTCCCGGTGCCCATCCCCAGACATACATCTCAAAACGGTTTCGCTGCGAGTCAATGCCCGCCGTCAGATAAACCACCCGGGCTGGCACCGCCGCCGTGTAATGCACGACCTTATCCATCAGTACCTGGTGATCGAGTTTTTCGCCCACGGCCTCTTCCCAGGTCTCGCCCAGCGTGGTGTTCACAAAGGTTTTCAGGCCGTTGGGATCTTTCAGTGCATCCAGCCAGTCATAGACTATCTGTACCCAGGTGGTGAACGGACTGTACGCTGTCCAGATATGGAACGTGATGGAGCGCGGCGGCGGAATTTCATTATCCGCGGCGCTGAAAAACGTCAGACCGTCACGGGTCCACATCCCCGTGTTTTCACAGATCCACCGCCCGTTGCTCTGGTCAAGCTCAGACTGATGGATCACGCAGCCATGATGTTCACAGAGGTAGAAAACGCTTTCGGGGCTGTCCTTCTCCCATTTAAGGCCAAAAGGCGTGGATTCATCGCCAAATTTCAGATACTGCTCCTCCCCACAGTGTGGGCAGGGCACATAAAAACGCATGAAATGCGCCGACTCGTTGGCCGCTTTTTCGATCTGGCAGGTGCCTTTGATTTTAGGCGTCGAGCCGCGAATGGATTTGGGCCATACAGAGCCCTCAATACGTTTATCCCCAAGCAGGGTTGGCGAACCCTCTTTTTCGACATCCGGTTCGAACGAGGAAAGTTCGTCATAGCAGACCACGTCCACGGATTTTTCACGGTAGTTTTTGGCGGCAGCGCCGCCCAGGCACCAGAAACCCACACCCGATGAAAAGCGTTTCAGCGTGAGGGTATTGTCACGATGTTTACGCCCCAGCCATGGAAAAAGGTCTTTCAGACATGGCACATCCCGAATCGTCGCCTCCACGTGAGACTTCATAAAATCTTCAGCGGCAGAATCCGTGGGCTGAAAAAGCAGACTGTTTCGGGATTTATGCTCAATAAAATACCCGACCACCCCCAGCAACATCTTTGTATAGCCAACACGGGCAGATTTAATCAGATTAACAGTCCGGATCTGATCATTCCCCATGCTGTTCATGATGGCGATCTGGAACGGCAGCGTTTTCCATTCTCCCTCACCATATGAAGATTCTTTAGGCAGATAATAATTTTGATCAGCCCATTCAACTGGCGTCACCGGCAATGCCCTTATCAGGGGCTGTAATGCTGTTGTGACAGCACTCATCATATTATTCAGTTGTTGCTCTGATATATTCATCGAGTAAATCCGGTAATTTATCCCCCGCCCGCGCACACTGATTTGCCCCCTTCGCAATAAGGGTTTTCAGATGGTCAAGATGGCGCGGTGTTAAATCAGGAAACTGTCGCTGCATGGATAAAGGGATGGAATCAAGCGTACTGGATAACGCCATTGCCAGCTTGCTGAGGGCAAAAATACAGAACCCGGTATCAATAAGTTTTCCTTTTGACACCTCATTTTTTAACTGCTGTGTAACAGCCTGTTCTGCTGTCAGTTCCCATCTGGCAATAAGCAATTTCTCCTCATAGTCGTCTTCGCTATCGCCATCAGGCACATCGTTTTTACTTCTTCTCAGATACGATATGTAAAAATCGCGCCAGGCATCCAGATCCAGTTGCCCTCGCTTATTCGATATCGGGGCACCCGGCAATTTCTGCAATCTGCGAAGCTGGCGATCGGTCAGACTTAAATGCCTGGCAACTTCAGTCTGCGTAGCCACTCCTCACCTCGCAAAAACTCTCACTTCACAATCACAACAAAACCGGTCATGTCCGGCTTACATGTCTATTTTTTGTGCATGTCCGGTTCACAGAAGACCTCTTTTTTTATTTTTCATATAGTTAACTTGAAGAGAAACCGGACATGGTTCCCGGAAAATTTTCATAAATAGCGAAAACCCGCGAGGTCGCCGCCCCGTAACCTGTTGGATCGACGGAAAGGACCCGAAAACGAGAATAATTATCACTTACAGCAAGAATCGAATCTGATCTATTATGGTGCTTGCTATTATGTGCCGGCACAAGTGCGTCGTTTACCGTCATTTCACACAGAGGCATCATCAAATGAAAATCAGAAATATTCTCGCTATCTCCCTTGCAACATCATCCTTCAGTTGCCTGGCATTTAAATCCTCGCCCAATGTGCTACCAGGACCAACGAATCAACTAACTGCGGTAGAAAGTAAAATTATCGGACATTTTTATGCCCCACACAGTGCATTACCCGGAACAACCATCACAGGGACATGTGACGCCTCCCCCGTCCCGGGATGCACCTGTCCGTTTTGTACTATGCTGCGTAGCCAAAACCGATAACATCCGCATTTACCTGGTATTACATGATGAGTTCACGCAGCGACTGATAGAGGAAGGAAAGATGGTTAGTAAAAGCAAGGCGCATTGCCGCCGCATGCTGCAGGCATTGCAACAGACGAGAGCAGGTATTTTTGACCAGTTGGAAAACTGCCAGCATACTTTGCCCGAGTATATCGCCATCTCATCGGAAACCAGTGCAACTCTTATTCATCGGGTTCCACCAGAGAAAAAGAAGAAATGAACAGTGAGGCGTTGTGTGGCATACAACGCCTTCTTCCATCATTCCTCGTCAGCCATGACAAAAATATAACCGCTGGCTCTTTCATTTTTCTCCTGCGTCCAGCCCCTCTCTACCTGGAAGCATCAAGGACGTGACGGCGTAAAGATAAATTGTCTCTTCACTCCCTGACAGGGGCGATTCTTTTCAAATCGCCATTTCGCCATGGCCTTCACCACTTCATCACGAAACAAATTATGAGGCTCTGAGCGGAGAAAAACGATCCGTGTCACAGTCCCATCAGCACCAATATCGAACTTAACCTCAACCAGCCCCTTGATATAATTTGCTGCAGCATATTCCGGATATCGTGGATACACCGTCACTAATTGCCGGGGCTCATCAGCTTTTTGCTGCGAGCATCCCACTGCCAGGACAGATAACAGAAAAAGTAGTAAAAGGCGTCTTTTCATTTTTATTCCTACGGGTCTTATTCTGACAATATATCCTGTGTTCCAGACTGCCACATCACCACATCCTGTGCCATTATCTGACTCACATTACATACATCGCATCGGGATACAGTAGTAGCACTTTCTGTAATACAGCTTCCTGTTTCTTCCACCATCGCACCGGGATAAACCCGCGAATCATTAACGCGGTAAAAACCCGGTGTGCATCGTTTTTAATTATCCCCGCACACTCGCGCAGAGGAGTCTCCCTGTCGGGCTGCGGTCTCTGTT
>OWIQ01000871.1_pt1 | contig 14133 bp, 7 predicted proteins | sample 1732701 | NCBI WGS metagenome assembly OWIQ01 (sample SAMN05065744, study PRJEB22554) | human gut metagenome | biome: ENVO:2100002; feature: ENVO:00000062; material: ENVO:00002003 | host: Homo sapiens | place: USA
GAGATGTAGCTCCGTCTCGTGGGCTCGGAGATGTGTATAAGAGACAGCGTAACGGACGGCTTCAAATAGAAAAAGGAGATATCGAGTTGGCTGTCTCGTGGGCAAGCAATCAGATTGTATTTAAAAACAGGCCGTTGAATGAGATTTGCCCTCTTCTGTCCAAATGGTATAATGTGAAGATAAATTTGTCTCCGGAATTGCAGGAACAGTACAGATACACATTCACCTTGCGGCACGAACCGTTGGAAGAAATCATGCGAATCATGTCGCGCATTCATCCTATCAACTATGAATTTAATGATGAGAATATGTTGACAATTTTACCGAAGCAGAAACAATAAGTGGTAACACACAATGCAAATATCCGAGTTCAATATCGGTAAAATGAATTTTTTGACAAATAAGTAAGAGAGAAAGGCAAGCCTATGATATAATGAAGATATAGAATAAATAAGGGGGAAGTTCCGCTTCCGGCTTTCCCCCCTACCAAATCAAGTTTTTTATTAACCGAAGAAAGTGAGTGAACATTAAAATCTGACCCATTTTAATGCAGTCTCCTTACAGTTAACTTTTAATATCGCAAAAATATGAATTTAAAAAAGCATTTTGCACTTTTAACGCTATTATTTTTTAGCGTTGTACTTTCTGCACAAGTAAAAGAGAAGATGATAACGATAAGCTTCTCGAAAATTCCATTGTCCGAAGCTATGGCACGCATTGAGAAAACCAGCGGCTATACCTTCTTTTATGATGCAACACAAGTAAATGTGAAACAGGAAGTCAGCCTGAACGTGAAACAGGTTCCTGTATCCAAAGCGGTAGGAGAAATGCTGAAAGGCATTGACCTGTCATTTGAAGTGACCAGCACACAGATTGCCTTGTTCCCCAAAAAGAGTACTCCGGCACAGACGGGCAAGGCGACTACAATCATCGGTAAAGTTGTAGACGAGAACGGAGAGCCCATTATCGGAGCTAACGTTTTGGTAGCCGGCACAACGACCGGTGTGATTACCGATATTGACGGTAACTACAAACTGGAAGCGCCTTTCGGATCTTCGCTTCAGATCTCGTATATCGGTTATACGACTCAGACGGTGAAAGCCGGGCAGAAGTCTATCATCAAAATGAAGGAAGACTCCAAGACACTGGAGGAGGTCGTAGTGGTAGGTTACGGTGTAATGAAGAAGAAAGACCTGACCGGAGCCGTGGCATCCTTGAAAGCCAGCGACCTTGAAAAAGAACAACCGAAAACTGTTCAGGATATGCTCCGCACGGGTGTGGCCGGACTTTCGGTAGGTATCGAAACCGACACGAAGGGTAACACCAGCATGATGGTGCGTGGTAAAAACAACCTGCGTGCAACGAGTACGGATAAATCTTCCCTTGAACCTCTGATTGTATTGGACGGAGTAATCTATTCGGGACAGATGACCGACATCAATCCTAACGACATTGAGCAGATAGACGTATTGAAAGACGCCAGTTCCACAGCCGTTTATGGTGCGAAGGCAGCCAATGGCGTTGTGCTGATTACTACCAAGAAAGGAACAAGTTCAACGAAACCGATTATCAATTTCAGTGGTACATGGGGACTTTCAATGGTGAACTCTTTGCCGGAAGTATACGAAGGAGAGGATTTCATCAATTTCCGCCGGGATGTGGAAGTTAGCAAGAATCCTTCAAAAGCAGCTACCGGATATTTCGACAATCCGGCACACATGTCCAATGCGGACTTGGCAAACTGGATGGGAAACGATAAAGGCGACCCGACAAGTATCTGGCTGACACGTCTCGAATTTACCAATACGGAGGTCAACAACTATTTGGCCGGACGTCTTGTAGACTGGCGCGATGTCATTTATCAGGATGTAGCGTTACGTCAGGATTACACGGTCAGCGTGGCAGGAAAGAAAGACGAAATGTCTTATTATTCATCTATCAACTACCTGAAAAACGAGAGTAACGTGCGTGGCGGAGGATACAGTGCTATCCGTGCACGTATCAACCTGGAGAATAAGATACAGAGCTTCCTTACTTACGGTGTGAACGCACAGTTTACTTCACGTGATGAGGGATATATCAGTAGTTCATCCGGCAATTACACTACTCTTTCACCTTTCGGAAGCCTTTACGAAGACGATGGAGTGACTTTGAAACAATACCCTACCGGTAACAATAACCAGAGCAACCCGTTGCTTGCTCCGACTTTCCAGAATAAACGCAATGACATCGAGAACTTGAATGCAGCTCTTTATCTGAAAATCACCCTCCCTTTGGGCTTTTCTATCCAGACTACTTATTCTCCGCGTTTTGAATGGACAAACTATCTTTTCCATAAGGCAGCCGCTTCTCCCGACTCCGGTTCGCAGAACGGCCGTGTGGAACGTACGCATACGAAGGATTTCTATTGGCAATGGGATAATATGCTGAAGTGGAACAAGACATTCGGCAAGCACGCTTTTGACTTTACTTTCCTTGCCAACTGGGAGAAGTTCCAGCGTTGGCATGATGAAATGACGAATGAAAATTTCCTGCCTACCGACGAACTGGGTTATGGAGGTATCGGTTTCGGTACCAGCCCTAACGTATCCAGTGATGATGTCTACCGTACAGGAGACGCCTTTATGGGACGTCTGCACTATGTATACGACCAGCGATACCTGATTACCGCCACTGTACGTCGTGACGGATATTCGGCTTTCGGTCTTGCCAACCCGCGTGCCACTTTTCCGGCTATCGCATTGGGTTGGGTGTTCTCTGAAGAGAAATTCCTGCACCGTCCGGATTGGTTCGAATATGGTAAACTGCGTCTCTCATGGGGTAAGAACGGTAACCGTGCCGTAGGTACTTATGCTGCATTCATGCAGTTGGCCCCGCGCAAATACATTTATGTGGATCCGGCAACCGGCAGTCTGGTGACCGCCAACACTTTCTACGCTTCTACTATGGCTAATCCCAACCTGAAATGGGAATCAACGACTTCATGGAATATCGGTACGGACCTGACTTTCCTGAAAGGCAGACTGAGCGCGAACCTGGATGTATATAAGAAGATTACGACCGACCTGCTTGTCAGCCGTGAGTTGCCCAGCCTGATCGGTTACAGCTCCGTGATGTCTAATATCGGTGAGGTCCAGAATACCGGTGTCGAGCTTTCACTGAACTCTACCAACATCAGAATGGATAAGCTTACATGGCGTACTTCTTTCAGCCTGGCTTATAACAAGAACAAGATAACTCACCTGTACGGAATCATGAAAGATGTGAAAGATGCGGACGGTAACGTTATCGGCCAGCGTGAAGCGGACGATATCAAGAACAAGCGTTTCATCGGACACGATATTGATGAAATCTGGGATTACAAGGTAGTGGGAATCTGGCAGGAAGAAGAACGTGAAGAAGCTGCCAAATACGGTCAGCAGCCGGGTGACGTTCATCTGCTGGATAAAGACATGAACTACAAATATGACAATACGGATAAGGAATTCCAGGGAACTACGATGCCGCGTCTGCGTTGGAGTATGCGTAATGATTTCACGTTGTTCAAGAACTTCAATATCTCGTTCAATATGTACTCCTATATCGGACATAAAAAGACATTGGGACGTTTTACCAATGACAATGCTTTGCTGAACGTGACGAACCAGATTAAACGTGACTACTGGACACCGGAAAACCGTAACAATGAATATCCGCGTCTGGCCAACAAGAAGCCTGCCGGCGTTTCGTATGCCATTTACAAGAACGCTTCTTTCCTGCGTTTTGATAATATCTCAATCGGATATACTTTCCCGAAGAAGCTGATAGAGCCGCTGCGGATTCAGAACCTGAACGTCAATGCTACGATGAAGAATGCAGGTTATATCTCCGGTTGGCCCGGTTACGACCCGGAAAACAGTGATGCAAATACCCCGAGAGTAATTTATTTTGGTATTAACTTGACTTTATAATATCTACAGACTGATGAAACTAAATAATAAGAAAACAGGCATTGCCTGCATGATTGGAGTAGCTGTATTAGCAAGTAGTTGTTCGGATTGGCTGGACCCGAAGCCACTTTCATTCTATACGCCGGAGATTTCTTTTACGGATTACAACGGCCTGAAGACCGGAACGGATATGTTGAACCGTGACGTCCGTTACTTTGATTTTTATCCCACAGGAGGTTCTATGGACCCTTGTATCCTTTCCGAATATTTCTTTTCGGATATAAGTGTCAACGGACGTACTGACGCGGCAAACTCTCCACAGGATCTTGTTCGACAGATTACTCCCAGTGCTTCTCTGACAGGAAATGCAAGTCAGATTAATAACTATTGGACCTATCTGTATAAAGGTATTAAAGACGCCAATACATTGCTGACCCGTTCGGAAACGGCAGAGTTTGACAATGAAGACCAACGTAAGGAAATTGAAGGATTGGCATGTTTCCATCGTGCTTATCGTTATTACCGTCTGGTGAATCAGTATGGGGATATACCGTTCATCACAGAAGAAATCACCGGGCCACGTTATGATTTTTATTCAACGAAGCGTGAAGCAATCTTGCGGTATCTGAAAAACGATTTGGACCGTACGGCTCCTTATCTGAAAAACAACGTTTATATCGGTATGGTGACTCAGGCTGCGGCTTATCACTTACTGACAAAGATCAATCTTGCATTGGGCGAATTTGACGATGCAATCGAATCAGCCAATAACGTCATTAATGACGGAGTGCACTATCTAATGACAGAGCGTTTCGGTGTTGACAAGAATGACGCTACCAAGAATGTGATTTGGGACTTGCATCAGTCTGAGAATAAATCCTTGCCTGAAAACAAAGAAGTACTTTACATGGTGCTCGACCGTTATGATGCCGGTGAGGATATTCGTTCGGCAGCCGGACTGGAAATCAAACGGCAGGTGCTTCCCTGGTTTGCAAAAGACGGCGAGATTAAAACTCCCGACGGCAAAAACGGATTTACCGATAACGATGCAAAGAAAAATCCCTATCTTGAGCAATATGGTCGTGGAGTATGTACAGCACGTTCTACCTGGTATCATACGCACATGATCTGGACACTGGATGACACAGATCTTCGTCATGCTCCGGGCAACTGGATAGAAATGACCGACCTGACCTACAATAATCCTGAACTCAAAGGTACGGAATGGTACGGACAACCGGTTCGCTTTAAAGACGATAAAGGAAACATCCTGGTAAACGATACCATTCGTGACTGGGTGGGGTGGCCGCATTATAAGACCAACGTTGCCGACCAGAAAGATAAATGGTGGCGCGGTGGTTGGGCCGACTGGTATATTTTCCGTATTGCCGAAACGTATCTGTTACGTGCTGAGGCATACATTTGGAAGGGGGATGCAACCAGCCTCCAGAAAGCTGCCGATGACGTGAACAAGGTACGCCGCAGAGCGGGAGCCGATGAACTTGATGCTGACCAGATGACTATCCGTACGATTCTGGACGAACGTGCCCGCGAACTGTATTACGAAGAACCGCGTAAGACGGAGTTGACCCGTATCGCATTTATCTATGCTAAAACCGGCAAGGCGGACGATAAGGGACGTACCTACCGTATGGATAATTTCTCCGAGAAAAACTTCTTCTACGACCACATTATGGATGTAACGGATTTCTATAACAAAGGGGTGAAAACGCCGATTGGAAATGAATATACCATTGCTCCCCACAATGTATTGTGGCCGATTGCATTGAATGCTATTTCGACAAATGTGCAGGGACATATCAATCAGACACCGGGATATGCCGGTTCGGAAAACAATATCGAGCCGTTGGACATTGACTTCAGCAAGTAACGTTTTCTTAATGGTATAACGTACCATTAACTTCCTGTTTATTGGGCATATATATCCACCACGCTGGGCATATATGCCCAATATGTTGAATCTATATATCCACCATGGTGGATATATATTTCCAATAAATCCCTCAATTATATCCGATATTTGGCGTATATTTGTACTTTGTCGGGTATTGGAACCAAAAAACTACCGAACTTTCATAATTTTTTAAACGATAAACGAATGAATCTAAGAACAAAAATCGGGGTCGTAGCAGTGCTGCTGTCTACCCTCACCGTGCAAGCACAAAACATTCCTTTCCGTAAAGCGGAAATAAAAGAAACGATGAAGAAAGTTGCCGACTGGCAAATAGCCAACCCCAACAAGGGCGCCGAACATGGTGACCTGAGCTGGACAAACGCCGTACTATATGTCGGTATGCTCGACTGGGCGGAATTGGCGGAACGTGAAGACGGTAACAAGGATTATTTTAAATGGCTCACCCGTATCGGAAGCCGTAACGGCTGGCAGCCGGACAAGCGGATGTATCATGCCGACGACATCGCTGTTTCACAACTCTTTATCGACCTTTACCGGAAATATAAGAACAAATATATGCTCAATCCTACCATTGCCCGCACGGATTGGGTGATGAAGAACCCGCCGACGGACGATTTCAAACTGGATTATCGCAAACCTGAGACACTGGAACGCTGGACTTGGTGTGACGCCCTCTTTATGGCTCCTCCGGTCTACACTAAATTATACGTCCTGACGGGTGATAAAAAGTATATCAAATTCATGAACCGCGAATACAAAGCTACGTATGACCACCTTTTCGACAAGGAAGAGAATCTTTTCTATCGCGACTGGCGGTATTTTGACCAACGCGAGGCCAACGGCCGGAAGGTTTTCTGGGGACGCGGCAACGGCTGGGTACTCGGCGGGCTGGCGGAGATATTGAAAGAACTGCCTGCAAAGGACAAGAACCGGAAGTTTTACGAAGAACTGTTCGTGAAGCTCTGTACCCGTGTCGCTAAATTGCAGAATGCGGACGGATTCTGGCATGCAAGTCTGCTCGATCCGGCTTCTTACCCGTCACCCGAAACAAGCTGTACCACGTTTATTGTCTATGCTTTGGCTTACGGAATCAACGAGGGACTGCTGGACAAGGATACTTTCCTTCCTATACTGGTAAAAGGCTGGAATGCACAGGTTTCTGCTGTCGATGCAGACGGTAAATTAGGTTATGTACAGCCTATCGGGGCCGATCCGAAGAAGGTGACGCGGAATATGACTGAAGTATATGGCGTGGGTGCTTTTTTAATGGGCGGATGTGAGATTTATAAAATGGCCAGATAAACAAGAACTCATAATCTAATGGTAAAAAATATGATTGTATTTCTGCTCCTGTTACTGGGAGCAGTTATGAATGATACGTCCGCACGTGATGTCATTTCTTTCAATACCGGCTGGCAATTTAAGAAAGGGCCGTTTTCTACGGACCCTATGCGTGCTTCCGCACAATGGGACGGCAAGTGGGAGGAAGTGACAATTCCCCATACCTGGAATGCGAAAGATATGCAAGTGAAAGCTGATGCATTCTACGAAGGTGTAGGTTATTACAGAAAGAAACAGTTTTTCGGAAATGAGTTGGCGGGTAAACGTGTATTCTTGCGTTTTGAAGGAGTAGGGGCTTGCACAGAAGTCTATGTCAACGGAAAGTTGGTGGGAACGCATAAAGGCGGGTATAGTGCCTTCGCTTTCGAGATAGGCACTGCCTTGAAACTGGGGGCTGAGAACGAGATTATCGTGAAGGCTGACAATACGGCCCGTCCCGATGTGATTCCTGTCAATCACAGTTTGTTTGGGGTGTATGGCGGTATTTACCGTCCCGTATGGTTGATTACTACGGAGCAGAATAATATCACAGTGACCGATTGCGCCTCTCCCGGTGTGTACATCACTCAGAAGAATGTATCAAGACGTTCGGCGGATATAACTGTTAAAGTAAAGCTGGATAATGGTAGTCTGGCTCCTGCGCAGCTTGTTCTGGAGAACAGTATTTATACGCAGGAAGGGAAAAAGGTGGTTTCTCAACGTCTGCCGCTTGAGTTGACTCCGCAAGGAACACAAAGCTATGTATCAACATTCAAACTAAAGAATCCTCATCTCTGGCAAGGTAGGGAGGACCCTTATCTTTACAAAGTAGTCTCCCGTCTGTTGGCAAATGGTGAGGTGATTGACGAGGTCACGCAGCCTTTGGGTGTTCGTCATTACGAAATTGTTGCCGGAAAAGGTTTCTATCTTAATGGAGAGAAATATCCGATGTATGGTGTTACCCGTCATCAGGACTGGTGGGGCCTGGGGAGTGCGCTGACCAACCGTGAACATGATTTTGACCTGGCTCAAATTATGGATGTCGGTGCCACGACCGTGCGTTTTGCTCATTATCAGCAGTCGGAATATCTTTATTCGCGTTGTGATACATTGGGCTTGATTATCTGGGCGGAAATCCCCTTTGTCAACCGGGTGACAGGCTACGAATCGGAGAATGCGCAGACACAACTCCGCGAACTGATTCGTCAGAGTTTCAATCATCCCTCCATTTATGTGTGGGGGTTGCACAATGAGGTTTATCAGCCTCACGAATACACAGCGTCATTGACTCAATCTCTTCACGATCTGGCGAAGACGGAAGATCCTGACCGCTACACGGTTGCCGTGAACGGTTACGGTCACGCCAATCATCCGGTGAATCAGAATACAGATATACAAGGCATGAACCGTTATTTCGGCTGGTACGAAAAGAAAGTGCAGGACATCAAACCGTGGGTGGAAGGACTCGAAAAAGACTATCCCTGGCAGAAATTGATGTTGACCGAATATGGAGCCGATGCCAACCTTGACCATCAGACGGAGTATTTGGGCGATGCGTTGAACTGGGGAAAGCCTTATTATCCGGAAACTTTCCAGACCAAGACGCATGAATATCAGTGGAGTGTGATAGCTGAGCATCCCTATATTATTGCTTCTTATCTATGGAACATGTTCGACTTTGCCGTGCCTATGTGGAGCCGTGGCGGTGTGCCTGCCCGGAACCTGAAAGGGCTGATGACCTTTGACCGGAAAATAAAGAAGGACTCTTACTACTGGTATAAAGCGAACTGGAGCAAGTCTCCCGTACTCTATCTGACGCAACGACGTAACACGGATCGCGAACGGAAGCAGACTTCCGTCACTGTTTATTCAAATATCGGAACTCCCAAAGTTTACTTGAACGGCAAAGAACTGACAGGCATTCGTAAGGGATATACGGATGTACATTATATCTTCGACCAGGTGACACTTGAAAAAGGAAAAAACAAAATCAAGGCTGTTGCGGTATATAATGGAAAAGAATACGTTGACGAGATCGAATGGGATTATCAGAGTGAAAAGAAACGTGATGCGGATGCGCACGAAAACAAAAATGAACATGCCGGGTGGTAAAACCCGGCTTATGGACATAAAAAAAGGAGCAACGCCTTGCTCCAACCTTTGTTAACCTTAAATCTAATACTATGAAAAACACATTGCAAAGATACGGACTTCTGTTAAATCTGCAAATAATCCAAATAAAAAGAGATGTTTTATAACATTTATTGAGTGTTTGTCTTACGCTTTATACTTTTGTTAATAGTTTCCGGTTGAATATTGGGAACTGTTTTGCATTTCTTTGGAGGGTAATGATGAGAATAATTGGGTGATAGATAGCATACTCACAGTTTTATTTCTTATTTTTGTTCTCAATCGTCCATTTGGGTCATAGAAAGAAATACGAAAAAAATGAGAATGATGGGATATACAAAGTGGATAGCAGTCTTGCTCTGTCTTCTTGGCATGACGGCTTGTCGGCAGGACACACACCGCTTCCGTATCGGGGTGGCGCAATGTAGTGATGACTCCTGGCGGCATAAGATGAATGATGAAATTCTTCGCGAAGCAATGTTCTACGATGGGGTATCGGTTGAAATCCGGTCGGCTGCGGATGATAATCGCAAACAGGCGGAGGACGTTCATTATTTTATAGATGAAGGGGTTGACTTATTGATTATTTCTGCCAACGAAGCGGCCCCCATGACTCCGATTGTAGAGGAAGCCTATCAAAAGGGAATACCTGTCATCCTGGTAGACCGGAAGATTCTTTCTGATAAATATACTGCCTATATCGGTGCCGACAATTATGAAATAGGACGTGCGGTAGGCAATTATATTGCGTCAAGCCTGAAAGGAAAAGGGAATGTGGTGGAACTTACTGGACTGGGTGGCTCAACTCCTGCCATGGAACGCCATCAAGGATTTATGGCTGCTATCAGTAACTTTCCGGATATCAAACTGATTGATAAAGCGGATGCTGCGTGGGAGCGTGAACCGGCGGAAGTGGAAATGGATAGTATGCTCCGTCGGCATCCGAAGATAGACGCCGTGTATGCGCATAATGACCGTATCGCTCCGGGAGCTTATCAGGCTGCAAAGAAAGTGGGACGGGAGAAGGAAATGATTTTTGTCGGTATCGATGCTCTCCCCGGCAAAGGCAACGGATTGGAAATGGTGCTCGACAGTGTGTTGAATGCTACTTTTATTTATCCGACCAATGGCGACAAAGTGATGCAACTGGCAATGAATATCCTTGAGAAAAAGCCTTATCCCCGGGAAACGGTCATGAACACTGCGGTGGTCGACCGTACGAATGCGCATGTCATGCAACTTCAGACAACTCACATCTCGGAACTGGATCAGAAGATTGAAACATTGAACGGACGTATCGGCGGATATCTGTCTCGGGTTGCTACACAGCAGGTGGTGATGTATGGCGGTTTGGTTATTCTTCTATTGGTGGCAGGCTTATTATTGGTAGTCTATAAATCTCTCCGTGCTAAAAATCGTCTGAATAAGGAACTTTCCGAGCAGAAGAAACAGCTGGAAGAGCAACGGGACAAGTTAGAGGAACAACGTGACCAATTAGAAGAACAGCGGGACAAACTGGAAGAGCAACGGGATCAGCTCATCCAGCTTTCTCATCAACTGGAAGAGGCAACGCATGCCAAACTGGTGTTCTTCACAAATATATCTCACGATTTCCGTACTCCGCTTACATTGGTTGCCGATCCGGTAGAACATTTATTGGCCGATCATACACTAAGTGGAGATCAGCATCGAATGTTGATGCTGATTCAACGAAACGTGAATATCCTCTTACGTCTTGTCAATCAGATTCTGGATTTCCGTAAATACGAGAACGGTAAGATGGAATATACACCTGTTCAGATAGATGTTCTTTCCTCTTTTGAGGGCTGGAACGAATCATTCCTTGCAGCGGCCCGGAAGAAACACATTCATTTCTCTTTTGATAATATGCCGGATACGGATTACCATACATTGGCGGATATGGAAAAGTTGGAACGTATTTATTTTAATCTGCTTTCCAACGCGTTCAAGTTCACACCGGAAAATGGAAAGATAACGGTTCGTTTATCTTCCTTAACGAAAGAGGATACTCGCTGGATTCGTTTTACTGTTGCCAATACCGGTTCAATGATTTCCGCCGAACATATTCGGAGCATTTTCGATCGTTTTTATAAAATAGACATGCACCATGCCGGTTCGGGAATCGGGCTTGCATTGGTCAAAGCTTTCGTTGAATTGCATAAAGGTACAATTTCTGTGGAAAGTGATGAAAAGCAGGGCACTGTTTTTACCGTTGATTTACCGGTACAGACTTGTGAAACTATTCTGGCCGAAGATTCTCTAAAGTCATCAATCTCTGCAGTTCCTTTAAATCCTGCTTCTCCCGGATCTCCCGCCTCTTCCGACCTGAATGGAACTTTAGCTGCCGAAGAAGAGGAACTGGAAAAAGGCTATGATTCTTCCAAACCTTCCGTTTTGGTAATTGATGATAATGCAGATATCCGTTCGTATGTACGCGGATTACTCCATACCGATTATACTGTAATTGAAGCAGCAGACGGTTCGGAGGGCATCCGCAAAGCAATGAAATATGTTCCGGACTTGATAATCTCTGATGTGATGATGCCTGGTATTGATGGAATAGAGTGCTGTCGTCGGCTGAAAAGCGAACTGCAAACCTGCCATATCCCTGTCATCTTATTGACAGCCTGTTCTTTGGATGAACAACGGATTCAGGGATATGACGGAGGTGCGGATTCTTATATCTCCAAGCCCTTCAGTTCGCAATTGCTGTTGGCACGCGTTCGTAATCTGATAGATTCACATCGCCGCCTGAAACAGTTCTTTGGTGACGGACAAACGTTGGCGAAAGAGGATGTCTGTGATATGGATAAAGATTTTGTGGAAAAATTCAAGGCTTTGATTGAAGCAAAGATGGGAGACTCAAATTTGAATGTAGAAGATTTGGGTAAGGATATGGGATTAAGTCGTGTGCAGCTCTATCGCAAAATAAAATCCTTGACTAATTATTCTCCGAATGAATTGCTTCGTATCGCTCGTTTAAAGAAAGCTGCTTCCCTGCTTGCTTCGTCGGATATGACAGTGGCAGAGATTGGTTATGAAGTCGGTTTCAGCTCTCCTTCTTATTTTACCAAATGTTATAGAGAGCAGTTTGGAGAAAGTCCGACAGATTTGCTGAAGAGGAAAGGATAGAATCAAAACTATTCACGTTAGAATACAATAAATCCCGGTAACTTGAATTTTCAATGTTTGCCGGGATTTATTGATATGTGTTAGTTATGAATCAATAAACTTTTATCTGCGTTTCCTTGATTATACCAGTTTTGTTCGTTTTTGCCACTACTTTGCGCCCATTTTGCAAATCCTTTATAGGCTTCCAAGAAATTAGCTTTTTCAATAGCATGCGCTGCGTTGCCTGGTACTCTTAATCCCCAAATCAGGCGTCCTGCACTAAAATAATAATTATCATCTTCTTCGTCCCCGTTTGTATATATCGGTAGCAGATTTTTATCATTGAATGGATATTGGTAAGTGATCGGTTCAATACCATTCATATGGATTTCTGTTCCGCTATCATTACGTTTTAAATACAAGTCGAATTCATCGCCTTCTAATATTTCCTTTACTTCTTTTCTCTTCTTTAGGGTGATCAGAATATTGATCTCCGGTAAATCACTTGTTGCTACCAAAGCATTCTTTTCTGTATTATAATATTGGCTGCCTGCAGGTTTAGCCAGATTCTTAATTAAAGGGCTGTAATCAATGATAAGATGTTTATTGGGGACAAGTTCTACTCCGTCGATCGCAGGAATCACGTTTTTAGTTTCATAAACTTCTATACTTTCCACTTCGTCAGAATCTATTTCTTTCAGTCTTAAATAAGGGGAATAAGGGAATATTCCTCCGATAGCTTTTAGACGTAACCCTATTTGTATATACTGCGCAGTGTATTTTTTGTCAACCTTTCTAATACCTTGGAACTGCACCTTATAATTGACTACAAAATCATTAAAGTCATAATCTCCTAATGATGGAAATTGGTCTTCAAACATGATTGTTCCCCAACCATCTTTGGGATGAAAAATGACTCCTTTTGACAATTGGATGTCATCTTCTATATCATGCCCACGAGTGATTGACCGGGTGGTGTTAGATTTGGATTTGGCATCATTAGCAATGTTCAGTGAGAAACTTCTATCTGCATTTACAGGTATGGCTACTTTTTTGGTTTCATTGGTGCTGGTTTTGTACTGGGCATACAATGTATTTACGTAGGTTGGGATGCTCAAAGGGAGACTTGAAATTTCTGTATCTACAGGAATGTCGGCTATTTTCTCTTCTTTACTACATGCTTCATCCAAAAAGAAGGAAACCATAGTGGGGGTAGTAGCAGCTACTGTTCCTGCGGCTACTTGAGTTAATTTCCATTGAAAGCCTGCGGGTATATCCAGGTCTTTTACTTGAATTTCTTTTTCAGGTTGCTTGCTTTCATCATAAAGGTTCTTCTCACAGGAGCTGAAAGCGAATACTCCCAATAAACAAGAAGCGAATAGAATTGTCTTCTTTTTCATAACAGCAGTGCTTGTTTTGTTAATAATAGGGTTGCTTTTAATGGGTACAAAGGTCGGGATTATTTGTAAATAAAGCAAATAAAGTTGCATATTTTATTTGAAATGCTTTTGTTATTTGCAAATTCTCTTCTTTTTATCTAGCTTTGGGAATGAAATAAATAAAGTCCAGGCGATGAAAGATTATAAAGTAGATAAGGCAAGCCTTTCCACATCCTTTTGTCAGGAGGTGTATCAGGTCTGTCTCTTATACACATCTGACGCTGCCGACGAATAGCCTTGTGTAGAT
>OWIQ01000876.1_pt1 | contig 14065 bp, 14 predicted proteins | sample 1732701 | NCBI WGS metagenome assembly OWIQ01 (sample SAMN05065744, study PRJEB22554) | human gut metagenome | biome: ENVO:2100002; feature: ENVO:00000062; material: ENVO:00002003 | host: Homo sapiens | place: USA
AGAGTCAACGAAAAAATGTAAGCAGTGATTATTCAGTTTTGAAGGCACGTCCTTCAGGAAATACTAGACAAAGTAAGTCAGAAATGATATACTTAGCTAGTCATATGGTCGGTGACGATGACGGTGAGGTTCCACCTGTTCCCATTCCGAACACAGCAGTTAAGCTCACTCGTGCCCAAGATAGTTAGCTGGAAACGGCTTGTGAAAATAGGTAGTCGCCGACTTGAATATGCCGCTCTGAGAGTTCTCAGGGTGGTTTTTGTTGTGTCTGCGGATTGTAATTTCTGTCTGAAATTGTTATAATGGATAAAATCAGAAAGGGAAAGCGCATGATGGGAAATGAGGAAAATAAAACACTTTATGATATTTATCGGGGGATACTCTGCAATAACCAGAGCTTTCAACTCGGAAAGCAGGCACAGGTAGAATATCGTTTTGACTGCCCGGAGTATGCAGAGCTGAAAGAAAAATATCATCTCAATGAAATTGCCGGAAACGGGACAGAGCTGGAGCACAGTGTGCGGCTGTTGAAGTATCTTGCCCCGAAACTGACACACAGTGCGTGGTACGATAACAGCGTTCCGTGCAATGGGCTGGCGCTGCTGGAATACAGTCTGGAGCAGCCGGAGCATGGGATCAATTGTCTGAACAAATCCAAGATACTGGAGGAATGCTGTCTGGCACTGGGGATCTACGCCCGGAGAGTGAGAATGCTGCCCTATTCGCCCTTTGACAGCGACTGTCATGTCGTGACAGAGATTTTTGACAGGACTCTGGGAAAATGGTGTATGCTCGACCCCACGACCAACGGCTATCTGGTCGATGAAACGGACAGCGTTCTCTCTTTGCTGGAAGCCAGAGAGAGGATGGCGCAGGCAGGGTTTGTGACGTTCTGCCGGGCGGATGAGACGGTGCAGGACCTGCATGAAGTGGCTCAGAAAGAAATGGAATGGAGCGCGTATTTTGCCAAAAATCTGTTCCGGCTCCAGATCGACGCGGTTTCTCAGTTTGGAGAGACAGGGAAATGGCTGGATGTGATTCCGGAACACTTTTCGGTCCGACAGTGGAGCAAGGCAAAGGCGGAGTACCGCATCACGATGGCACCGGAGTATGCAAAAACAGAGAATGGCTTTGAGATGGCGAAGATGCTTCCGCTCTTTCAGAAAGCAGTAAAAGAAGCAGAGACGATGCAGGAGCCGGAGAGCATTTCGGTGCGATGCATAGCAGATGCCCCTCAATAAAAAGATAAAACAAGAGCGACCCCGCTGTGCTGAGTTCAACACAGCGGGGTCGCTCTTTCTATCAGGTGGAGTATTGTTCAGAAGGACAGCCTCAACTTAGCCTTTGCCTGCGCAGCCGAACAGCTCGATCTTCTCCTTGCACTTGGCCTCGATGGCCTTTGCGCCGGGAGCCAGCAGCTTGCGGGGGTCGAAGCCCTTGCCCTGCTGATCCTTGCCCTCTTCGATGTACTTGCGGGTGGCCTCAGCGAAGACCAGCTGGCACTCGGTGTTGATGTTGATCTTGGAGACGCCGAGGCTGATGGCCTTGGCGATCATGTCGTCGGGGATGCCGGTGCCGCCATGCAGGACCAGAGGAATGTTGTTGGTAGCCTTGTGGATGCGGTCCAGAGCCTCGAAGTCCAGACCCTTCCAGTTGGCCGGGTAGACGCCGTGGATGTTGCCGATGCCGGCAGCGAGGAAATCGATGCCCAGATCGGTGATCTTTGCGCACTCTGCGGGGTCAGCGATCTCACCATTGCCCACAACGCCGTCCTCGACGCCGCCGATGGAACCGACCTCGGCCTCGATGCTCATGCCCTTGGAGTGTGCCAGAGCGACCAGCTCCGTGGTCTTGGCGACATTCTCCTCGATGGAGTAGTGGCTGCCGTCGAACATGATGGAGGAGAAGCCAGCCTCAACGCAGGCCTTGCAGCCCTCGTAGGTGCCGTGATCCAGATGCAGAGCGACCGGAACGGTGATGCCCATCGAATCGACCATTGCGTCCACCATTGCGGCGACGGTCTTGAAGCCGGTCATGTACTTGCCGGCACCCTCGGAGACGCCCAGAATGACGGGACTCTTCATCTCCTCGCAGGCGGTCAGGACAGCCTTGGTCCACTCCAGATTGTTGATGTTGAACTGAGGCACACCGTAGTGGCCGTCGCGGGCTTTGATGAGCATTTCGGTTGCATTTACCAACATATTATTTACCTCCAAAATTTATCGGGGTCTCTTCGTACCCACACAGCACTTCGTGTATGGTTTAACGAAGTTGCAACCTTAGTATACCCCAAACAGAGGGCAAAATCAATCCACTAGAGAGTTTTTGTAATCAAACCGAAGCTTTCTTGGCCGGAAACGCAGTCGAAAAATGGAAAAACGAGTGAAATGCAACATTTTTATAAGTGGCGACAACATCTGAGCGGAGGAACGAGAGAGGGACAAAAGGGGACGATTTTCAACAGAAGACTGCATTCGTCAAAATGATATTGGATAAAAAGGCAAAAGAATGGCTGCTTCGATTCAAAAATTTGTCATAATTCTGACTTGAAAATTACAAAATGTATGCAAGGTTCTGAGCTTGTCGAGATAAGAATGTGGAAAACCTCGTGGAAAGTGTGGAATTCAACCTGAAAAACAGGCATGAGCGCTTGAGTTTTGAACTCTTTCCACAGGGTTTTCAACTTGTGGAAAAAACAGGGCCGATATACGATGGGTAAAGCGGTTTGGATGTGGAAAACTTTTGCCTCCGGCAAAAAGACGGATGCTCGGTGTGCAGAGGGACAACACTTACCCCATGCGGTGCTGTCCGGACCGCAGCACAGAAATTTCACGGGAGAAAAATCACAATTCTATGGCGAACACCGGCTTCTTATGTTATACTTCAAGATGAGTCATCATCGCCTGCCGCACTGCGGCATGGAAAGATTTGCTGAATAAAACACAACGGCGCCGGGCCGGAAGAGCCACGGCGTCCTGCGATAGAAATGGAAGGAGCACTTCATGGAAGAACGCAATACGTCCCGCCGCCCCCGCCGCGAAAAGGCCGAGGAGCAGCCCCGGAACGAGAGCCTTGTTTACGGAAAGAACCCGGTCACGGAGCTGCTGAAGAGCGGCTCCGGCGTGGATACCGTGCTGCTGGCAGAGGGCATGGCCCCCGCTGTGGCGGTCTACTACACCGCAATGGCCAAGGAGGCCGGTGCCACCGTCAAGCGGGTGCACCCCAATAAGCTGCGCCTCATGACCGGCACCGAGAGCCATCAGGGCGTAGCTGCCTTTGCCAGCGAGATCGAATACGCAACGGTGGAGGACCTGCTGGCCGCAGCCAAGGAGAAGGGCGAACCGCCCTTCCTCGTGCTGAGTGACGGCATCGAGGACCCCCACAATCTGGGCGCAGTCATGCGCTCGGCCCTGCTGTGCGGCGCACACGGCATCGTCATCCCCAAGCGGGGCGGCGCATCCGTGACCCCCACCGTCATCAAGTCCAGCGCCGGTGCTGCGGAGCGACTGCCCGTGGCCCGGGTGGCCAACATCGGCGAGACCATCCGCCGCCTCAAGGAGCAGGGCGTTTTCGTCTACTGCGCCGATATGGATGGCGTGTCCCTGCGCCGGAACAACCTCACCGGCCCCATCGCACTGGTGCTGGGCAGTGAGGGCAGCGGCGTGTCGCAGCTGGTGAAGAAGCTCTGCGACGGCGTGGTGAGCCTCGATATGGCTGCACGAGGCACCGGTGTGGACAGCTTCAACGTCTCGGTAGCGGCTGGCATCATCCTGTATGAGATCCAGTGCCAGCGTGCCGCACAGGGCTGAGACGCCCTCAATAAGAGATCAGGGAGGGAAGACAGCAGATGCCAAAGGATGAAGAGCGGAAAGAACTGACGCAGGAAGAGATCGACGCCCGCGACGAGAAATTCCGTACCTTTTTTACGACCAGTGTGGCGCAGGTCCCGGAGGAGATGACCCGACGGGACGATGGTCCGGCCGATGAGCCCAAAGGGCTGTTCGGTCGGCTGTTCCGCCGCGAGAAAACGGAGCCGCAGGCCGACGGCGCAGTGGAAGAGAGCAGCACCGGCGAGATCCGGCTGGGCGGTGAGGAGCAGGAGAACCCCTCCGAGCTGGAGCTGGTCCTGAAGCTGGAAGAGGAGACAGAGCCTTCGAAGCCTGAGACGCCGGAGCCGGCGGGAGCTGCGAGTGCGCCCCAGCCGGAACCGGAGAAGCCCCAAGTGTCCCAGCCCAAAGCGCCGGGGACGCCTGCCCCCCAGCCGGACAAAAAGCCAACGGAAAAACAGTCTGCCTCCCGGAAAAAGGCCGTCCAGTACGGCCCGCGCACCCCGCAGGAGCAGTACGAGGACCGGGAAATGCAGGCACTGAAGGCCATGCTCTTCGGCCCGAAGCCTCAGCCGGAGGCCGAAAAGCCGGAGAAGAGCGTCCCGGAAGCCCCGGCTGTCCAGAAGCCGGGACCGGAAAAAGAGCCGGATGCCAAGCCGGAGAGGCCTGCTGCGCCGCTGCCCGAGCTGGTATTTGCGGAGGACAAGACGGCGAAGCCCCATGCAGCCCCGGCCATGCACTTCTTCGGCAAGGGGGAGGACGAGGAAACGCCCTCTGCCCCCACCCGCACGACGCCGCCCAGCAGCGACGACAGCATGAGCCTGCCGCTCATTGACCTGAACGACGACGGGCCTGCTCCCGCAGAGACGCCGGACGCCGAAGCGCCTGCGCAGCCTGCCGCAGAGGCAGCCGCCCCCGCAGAAGAGGCGACCACCGAGGCGGAAAAGACCCCCGAAGCGCCTGAGCAGATGGGCGACCGGCTGCGCCGGATGAGCGCGGCCCTTACCCTGCGCTGTGCGCTGGGCGGCATCCTCGCGCTGGTGCTGCTCCACTTCGGCCTTGCCGCAGAGGGCCTTGTCGGCCCGCTGGCCGGGCTGGACCCCGTGACTGCCCCGGCGGCGTTCTACGCTGCCAACCTGCTCTTCTACGCCTTGGCACTGGCCGTGGGCTGGCCCGTCCTGCGGGACGGCCTGCAGGGCCTGCGGGGCCGTCCCAGCATGGAGACGATGCCCGCGCTGGCCGCTTGTGCCGCCCTGCTGCAGGCCGCTGTGGCCCTGCTGAACGCCAAGAGCTATCAGCCGTCCAGCTTCACCCTCCTGTCCGGCATCGCGGCGCTGGGACTCTTCCTTGCGCTGCTGGGCGACCGGGTGCTGCTGGCCTCGGTGCAGGGCGGATTTGCGCTGGCGCAGGCCGCACCGGAGCGGCGCGGCGCGTTCCGCGCCAAGGACAAGGAGCTTGTCCGGGTGCTGGCTAAGAATATGGAAGAAAAAGACCCGTGGGTGCTGCTCAGCCGCCCCACCGAGTGGGACGACGCGATGGTGGAACAGGGCTTTGGCCCCCGCGCCTGTGAGCGCCGCGCCCGCAAAACGAACTATATCCTGCTGGGCGTGGCTCTTCTGGCCGGATTCGTATTCCTCGTCATGGGCGGCGGCGTCAACGGCAGCGCGGCGGCCCTGACCGCCGTGCTCTGCATGGGGTCGCCCCTGTCCTCCACCCTCATCGCCGGCCTTGCGTCTCTGCGGCTGCAGCAGACCGCAGCTGCCTCGGGCGCTGTGGTGCCCGGCTGGTCGGCCATTGAGGAGCTGGGCGGTGTGGACACGGTGCAGGCCGACGCCGACGAGCTGTTCACGCCGGACAGCGCCCTGCTGGAGGACATCCGCATCTTCAAGGGCGGCCGCATCGACCGGGCCATCCTCTATTCGGCCAGCGTCCTCAGCCAGTGCTGCAATACCCTGAGCGGCCTGTTCCGGCAGATCATCGAGGACCGCACCGACATCCTCTACCCCGTCAAGGATCTGGAAGTCCATCGGGGCCTCGGCTTCTCCGCGTGGTGCGACAACAACCGTGTCCTCATCGGCTCCCGCGCATACATGGAAAAGGAAGATGTGCCCCTGCCCGACGAGGAGTATGAGGCCAAGCACTCGAAAAACGGCGAGCTGCAGATTCTGTATCTGGCCGTCTCCGGCAGTCTGCACGCCATGTTCGTGCTCCGGTATGTGGGCGGGCGGAATGCGGCCCGTGGGCTGGAACAGCTCCAGAAGGAGAACATCCAGCTTCTGGTGTCCTGTCAGGACCCCAGCCTGACGGCACGGCAGATCACCGACGCCTACCACCTGCCCGAGGGGATGGTCGTCCTGCTGGATCAGGAGCAGTGTGCCGCGCTGGATGCCGCCACCGCCCAGAACACCGGCTCCGAGGACTGCTGCATCCTCTGCACCAAGGGCTTTGCCAGCCTGACCGGCGGCCTGCGGGCCGCAGAGCAGGCCCAGAACGCCGAGACGACTGCCACCACGGTACAGCTGGTGTCGGTATGGTTCTCGGTGGCCATTGCCGTCCTGCTGACCTATGCGGGCAGCGTGGGGATGCTGAGCGTGGCCGCAGTGCTGATGTATCAGGCCGCGTGGAGCGCCCTCAGCATCGCCGTCTGTGCCCTCAAGCAGCACAGTTGAAAAAATAAATAGGAATTATTCTTGATTTCTGTCCCAAATTCTGTTATACTATCCTCAGAGAGAAACAAGACCTAGCGCACACCCGGTACCGAACAAAGCGGGCTGCGCGTAGAATAAACCAAACCCGACATGGCCTATACTGGCAGTGTCAACACATCAGAGAGGAGAACAGAATATGGAACTCAAGGGCACCAAGACCGAGAAAAACCTGATGGAAGCCTTCGCCGGTGAGAGCATGGCCCGCAACAAGTACACCTTCTTTGCAAGCGTCGCAAGGAAAGAGGGCTACGAGCAGCTGGCCGCCATCTTTGAGGAGACTGCAGGCAACGAGAAAGAGCACGCCAAGCTGTGGTTCAAGGCCCTGTGCGGCGGCGCGCTCCCCGACACCATGACCTGCCTTGAGATGGCTGCAAGCGGTGAGAACGACGAGTGGACCGAGATGTACCCCCGGATGGCCGCGGAGGCCAAGGAGGAGGGCTTTGCCCAGCTGGCCGCCCTCTTCACAATGGTGGGACAGATCGAGAAGGAGCACGAGGAGCGCTACCGCGCCCTCGCTGCCAACCTCAAGGAGGGCAAGGTCTTTGCCCGGGAAGAGCAGCAGGTGTGGGTCTGCCGGAACTGCGGCTACACCCATATCGGCAAGTCTGCACCCCTCAAGTGCCCGGTCTGCGCCCATCCCCAGAGCTATTTTGAGCTGAAGGCCAAGAACTACTGATTTTTACGGCATCTGAGAGCCGCCGCACCTTTCTGAGGGTGCGGCGGCTCTTTCGTCCGGCGGCAAAATGCAGTCTGCACGTTTTGTATAAATTTGAGGGTGGTGTTTTAGTGCCTTTCACGAAAAGATGCGCGAAATTGTGACACTTCTGGCGAAGAACTTGACCCTTCTTTGGGGGACGTGTACAATAAACGAGTAGTGAGTGGAATTATGTGCAGTGCACATTGCGATAGACGGAATGATACGAAGGAGGGAAGTGCTACCCTATGAACAAGATCACACGGCTTGCGGCTGCCCTCGTGCTGAGCGGGCTGCTTCTGGCGGCTCCCGCCGCACAGGCTGCGCCGTCGCTTCTGGGACAGTCTTCGAACTTTGAGCTGGAAGTAAGCGAGATGGAGCTGGAGATCACGGCCGACGACCCCCGGCCCAAAGCCTATCTCTACACCGGCGGACAGAGCGACTACTACTTCATCGTCTGGATGAGCAGCAACCCCACCGTGGCCACTGTGGACGGCGACGGCCGCGTCACGGGACGCAGCGCCGGTGAGGCGACCATCAGCGCCATCACCGACCGGGGCGAGTATGCCGCCTGCAGGGTGACGGTCCGCAAGGAGAGCGGGGACGCGGCCAGCAAAAAGCCGGCCCTCGACCATGTCACCCTCAACCTCATCATCCAGTACGACAACGCCCACCCCAGCCAGAAGCTGCAGCTCATCAACACGAGCGGCTCCTTTATCTACGCCTACCAGTGGATGAGCAGCGACCCTGAGGTGGCGACGGTGGACACGGAGGGCCTTGTCACGGCCCAGAAACCTGGCACCACCACCATCACCGCGCTGGCGTCCAACGGTCAGGCCCTCCGCTGTGCCGTCACCGTCACCAGCGACGTGGGCAAAGTGACCCTGAATAAGCACGACCTGCTGCTCCGCACCGTGGGCGCAAAGGAAGCCCTGACGGCCTCTGTGGCCGTGGAGGGGGGCGTCAGCGTCCCCATCACATGGGTCAGCAGCAACCCCGGCGTCGCTACAGTGGACGCCTCTGGCGTCGTGACCGCTGTTGCGGACGGTGAGGCGAAGATCACCGCCCTCTCGCCGGATGGCCGCTTCGACAGCTGCAGCATCTTTGTGGGCCTTGCCGCCGACAAATACAGCAGCGAAGAAGATCTGGCCGAGGAACTCAAGCTTCCCGACCCCTATGTGGCCGTCCGGATGAACCGGCTGAGCTGAGAAAAGATCTGCAAATGAAACGCCCCGCACCTGTCTTTCGACAAGGTGCGGGGCGTTTGTTTATTGCTCCACCAGCGCAATGAAGGCCTTCATCTGGGGCGTGAGCCATTTATCCTTGTGGTAGAACAGCTGGCGGTGCATGGTGACGGTGCAGTCGGGAACGCGAAGGCGGGCCAGACGCCCGGCGGAGAGGGCCGGGCAGACGATGTACTCGGGCAGGAAGGAGAGACCCATCCCGCGCTCTACCATCTGGCAGAGCAGGGAGGCGCTGCCCAGCTCAATGTAGGGATGGATGGCCAGCCCCCGGGCCGCAAGGCGCTGGTCGAGGGCGTCGCGGTAGCTCATGCCCCGCTCTGTGAGAAGAAATTCCTGCTGGGCCAGCACATCCAGCGGCACGGCCTCAGCCTCGGCCAGCGGGTGTCCGGAGGGAGCTACGAAGCAGACTGGCTCCGGCACGTTGACGGCCAGCGTCAGGCTGGGCAGGAGCAAAGGCTGGTCGAGGGTGTAGGCGAGGTCGATCTGGTTGGCTCCCAGCAGCCGCAGCATCTCGTCTGCGGTGGCAGTCCGAAGCACCAGCTCCACCTGCGGACAGAGGGCGTGGAACTGCTGCAGCAGGTCGGGCAGGAAGGTGCTGCACACCGAGTCTGCCAGCGCCACCCGCAGAGTGCCGCTGACGGCCCGGGCGGGCATCAGCGCGGCCTTGGCCTGCTGGGCCGTGATGAGAAGGGTGCGGGCGTAGCTCTGGAAGGTCTGGCCCGCGTCGGTGAGGCGGACGGTCTTTCCTACCCGGTCGAAGAGGGGCGTGCCAAGCTCTGCTTCCAGCTGTGCGATCTGGGCCGACACCGCCGACTGAGAGTAACCCAGCTCCCGCGCAGCGCTGGAAAAGCTGTGCAGCTCGGCGATGTGGAGGAAAGTGTTGATATTTCGCAGCTCCATTGCAGTCCCTCCGGCGTCAGCAGCGGTCGATGCCGGTGACGGTCAGCGTCTCGCCGTCCACCTTGAAGTGGACTTCCAGACCGCCGAACTCCATGCCGTAGACCCGCTCGGGGTCGTGCTGGTAGGAGGGGCGGGGGTCGTTTTCCAGCACACCCTGCAGCGCCGCCTGCTGGTCGGCGGGCACTTTGGCCCAGAGGGCGTCGCCGCAGACCATGTTCAGGTGGTGGGACCGGGTCTGCGCTGTGAAACCTGCGGAGGCATCAGGGTGGCAGTCGGCGTAGGGGATATAGGGTTTGATGTCGTAGATGGGGGTGCCGTCCATCAGATCGGCACCCCGCACGATGAGGACGGGGCCGACGTCGGGCCGGTGCTCGATGGCCTCCAGCCGGACGCTGGACAGGCCCAGAGGGTTGGGCCGGAAGGGGGAGCGGGTGGCAAAGACGCCCATCCGGGTGTTGCCGCCGAGACGGGGCGGGCGGACGGTGGGCGACCAGCCCTCCCGCACCGCGCCGGAGAACTGCCACACCAGCCAGATGTGGCTGAAATCTTCCAGCCCGCGCACGGCGTCGGCGCAGCGGTATTCGGGGGTGAAGATGACCTCGCCCCGCAGACTGTCCACCAGCCCGCTCTGACGGGGGATGCCGAATTTGGTGGGGAAGGCGGTGCGGATATGGGCGATGACCTTGAGGGACATTTCTTCGGGTGCAGACATAAGCAGTTCTCCTTATTATAAACCGCGGCAGAAGCCCACGGCGCGGCCCTCGATCTGGATCTCCTCGAGCTGGGGGCCGGCAAAGATCATGGGCGGGCAGACGGCGGCATTGTCGGCCAGCAGCATCACGGTCTCGCTCTGCCGGTGAAAGTGCTTGAGGGTGGCTTCCTCACCGATACGGACTGCGGCGATCTCCCCCTGCTCCACCTCGGGCTGACGGCGGATGCAGACGATGTCGCCGTCGCAGATGGTGGGGGCCATGCTGCTGCCATGGCAGGTGAGGGCAAAGTCAGCGTGCCACGCGGCAGGGACGCCGATGTAGCACTCGATGTTCTGTTCGGCGGTGATGGGGGTCCCACAGGCGATGGAGCCTACAAGGGGCACCCGCACCATCTCGGGCAGCGGCTCGAAGCCCGGCGGCGGGCTGAGCAGATCCACAAGGCCCATCAACCACGCAGGGGTAGTGTTCAGCGCCGCCGCCAGCTCCTCGAGCTTGGCCCGGGGCAGGTCGTTGATGCCTTTTTCCAGCTTGGTGATGGAGGATTTGGAACGGTATCCCATCCGGGCGGCCAGCTCTTCCTGCGACAGGCCCAGCTGCTCCCGGCGCTGCCGGATGCGGCCGGATAGATCGGTGTCAGACATAAAGGGCCTCGCTTTCTATCTCGATGCACGATTTTCGGTGTTCTGAGGCTAGTATAACAAAAAATTTACTATAAATCAACTTTTAATCGGCTATTTCGCAAATAATGTTGACAAATAATCAACCAAGGAATATAATACAACTAATGATTGTACTGAACACTTGAGACGTAAAACGGAAAGGAGAAACGCCTATGACCGACACCATGATGCTCCGCGACTGCATCCGCAGCCGCGGCGTAAAGCTGGGCCATGTGGCCCATGTTCTGGGCATCAGCAGCGGCACGCTCCGCTGCAAGCTGGAAAACGAGAGCGAATTCAAGCTGAGTGAGGCCGAAAAGCTTTCGAAGATGCTGGGGATGACCACCGAGCAGCGCGACCGCTGCTTCTTCGGCCCGGCGGGCTGAGAGCGGGAAGGGAGAAGGAGCGATGACACAGGAGCAGCGTCGGAAGACAAAGGAGGCCCTCGGCTTTTATGGGCAGCGGAACTGGGTCTATGGCCCCCGCAACTGGGGGTGGAAGAAAGCCATTGAGCAAACGGAGGCGTATTACCGGGAGGCAGACCCCGGCCTGCGGGGCGGCATCCTGCAGCTGCGCTACATGGAGAGACGGACGCGGGAAGAGGTGATGGACAAGCTGAACATCAGCTACAGCACCTATCAGAAAGCCCACAGCGACCTTCTGAGCACTATCGCGGTCTTTGCTGCCCATTACGGCGAGCTGTGACGCAAAAATGCCCTCCGGCCACTCTGGCCGGAGGGCATTCGTGTGCTCAGTGTTTCTTTTCAGGGGTGTCGCAGTGCTGGTGGCAGGAGGCACAGTTGCCGCCGCAGCCCTCGCCCTTCCAGCCGCCTTGCTTGGATACCCAAACTACGGCCAGTGCGAACAGGACCGCCAGCACCAGCAAGGTGATGATACCGCGTACAGTGATCATAAAAAGACCTCTCTTTCGAAAGAATTCCAGCCTCAGTATACACCATTTGACGCCGAAGAGCAATCAAAAAGCACAGCTGCTCCAAACTTTTTGCAAAAATCGAAAATTAGGGCTTGCATTTGGGCCTGTGCAGTGATATAATAAGCGTGTTCCGATTCGGAGGATTAGCTCAGCTGGTTAGAGCACCTGCATCACACGCAGGGGGTCTGGGGTTCGAGTCCCTAATTCTCCACCATACAGTTCGTACTCGAACCCAATTCTCTATGAGAAAGGGTTCGGGTACGTTTTTTGTTTGCAGGAGGTTCTGAGAAAGGACTACTCGGAACAGTAAACGAGCAAAGGCAGGGTATCACTATGACGGTGGTATCCTGCCTTTTGTTTTGCGGGATCAAGTTCGCCTTGTGCGAACTTGGTCGCCCCCTATATGGCTCACTGGGGGCAATCGCTGCATACGTGCGTACCGGGGAGAGCCTGTACACCTCTGGCAAGGTGTAACACACTAGACTTTGTGCCAAAGTCTGTGTGCTAAGGGGTCAAGCCCCTTAGAATCCCTGCGGAGCGTGTACGCACGTACGCAGGAAAATGGCAAAATTTCACTATATCGGGGGTGTTCTTTCATTGGAGAGTATGGTATACTCGGCTTAGTTCAACAAATAAGAAGTTGTCAAAGGAACTTGATGACAATTAAGTGATAGTATTGCAGAAATGACAATCTGAAATTGAGGAGATAAATAAATATGAATACAAAACAGAAACAAATTTTAGCATGGGTTCTCCTTAGTTGTGGAGTTATTATCGCCGGTGTAATACTTGGCGGTATTACCGGAAAACTTGTTTTAGACCACATCATACAAGGAGAAATGTCATGTTCAATATAAATAAAAATCGTAAAATAGGCATGTTGATTTTTCTGTTTGTTGTATCCTTTATTGTGGGTATGTTCATCAACATTCAACGTCTTGGGTCTTTACCGATGAAGCTTATCCAAGTTGAATGGAATGATACAGTAGGATGTGTGTATGAAAATCTTGATTATGAAAATCCGAGCGACCACAAATATGATTTGTATGTGCCGAAAAATCTTGATACGCCAGAGTCAAAATGCCTGATTCTTTATATACACGGAGGAAGTTTTAATTCCGGGAGCAAAGAAGATGGCGATGCGTGGTGCAAATATTATACGTCAAAAGGATACGTAACAGCAACGGTTGATTATACATTGCAATCAAAGAAGGAAAAAAGTGAAGAAGAATTACTCAACGCCAGTCTTGAGTTAATGAATGAAGAAATTCTAAGCTGTGTTGCCGCAATCAAGGAGCAGGCATCGCAGCTTGGAATTGATTTAACACAAATGGCTACCTGTGGGGTGTCAGCAGGTGGAACACTTGCGATGAACTATGCATATAAAAATGCTGACATTTCTGCAATCCCAGTAAAGTTTGTCTTTCAACTCGCAGGTCCTGCTTCATTTGAGCCATCCGATTGGAGTTTGCTGAAATCGATAGACCATATAACCACAGATGCGGATTTTGCAACCATGATGACAGGGGTTAGAATTACAGATGAAATGATGGCATCAAAAGAGTATCTTCCGTATATTTACTCTGTTTCGCCTACATATTTAGTGGATGCAAACTCGGTGCCGACCTTGATGGGGTATGGACTAATCGACCATTGTGTGCCGACTCAACTTAAATACCCTTTAATAGATGCATTGAAAGAGAATGGTGTGCCATACGATTATGTTGAATTTCCAAAATCGAACCATGGAATGTATAATGATATTGATAAATTGCAGGAGTTTATCAATCTATCACTTGAATACTGTGATAAGTATTTTGATAAATAAGACAAAGACAAATCCCAGTTTGCTGTACTCGTTCCCAGCAGGGTTTGGGGCAGGCACGCCCCAACAAGAAGCTGTCCCAAAGGGGCAAGAATTTTCAAGAATTGAAAATTTGTGGCCACGGGACGATTCTTGCTCTCACCTTTTTCGCTGCGTTTCGCAATTTTCGCATTTCACTCTGCTCGCAGATTGTTGACAAGCTGCGCTTGACCCGATACTATAAAGGCAAGTCGAATACGCGCCAAGGAGGTGCAACCATGACCGCCGTGATCTACGCCCGCTATTCATCCGACAGCCAGCGTGAAGCGTCCATTGAGGGGCAGCTGCGCGACTGCAAGGACTACGCCGAGAAGAACGGTATCACCGTGGTCGGCACCTATATCGACCGTGCCTACTCTGCCAAAACGGATGACCGCCCAGACTTTCAGCGGATGATCAAGGACAGCGGAAAGAAAATCTTCGACGTAGTTCTGGTCTGGAAGCTGGACCGCTTTGCCCGGAACCGATTCGATGCCGTGAACTACAAGTACCAGCTGGAAAAGAACGGTGTCCATCTGGTGT
>OWIQ01000884.1_pt1 | contig 13972 bp, 10 predicted proteins | sample 1732701 | NCBI WGS metagenome assembly OWIQ01 (sample SAMN05065744, study PRJEB22554) | human gut metagenome | biome: ENVO:2100002; feature: ENVO:00000062; material: ENVO:00002003 | host: Homo sapiens | place: USA
TGGCGCTGTGGGTGTGCGATTTAATGCCGTCCTGTTCCTGAGACAATACGGCCCGGCCACTGGCGGGTTTGCCCTTGATTGTCCAGCCGCGCATATCTGGAATAACACCTGAAGGATAGGCAATAGCCAGTTTCGGATATGCTGCCTTATCAAACGTCTGCCCCTGCATGATCGCATAACCTGCAGGTGGTGTATCTGATGGCCACGGCAGCGGAACACCTGGCGGAAACGCTTCAATATTTGCCGAGCCGTCAAATTTTACGCCGTTAATTGTCCTTGCAGTTTGCAATTTGGTTGCTGTGCTTGCATTACCCGATAAAGATCCAGTGATACCACCACTCGCGTTTAATTTAGTTGCAATTGTAACATTGCCAGTATGGTTACTAATTATAAACGGCCTTAAGCTATTGTGCGTACCAAGACTGTTACCCGAATCTGTCAACATAAAATATGTGTTTGATCCATCATTTCGGATAAAGAATCCATAGTTGCCATAGGCAATACGCAGACCATTTGCTGACCTTGAAATAACCTCACCAGCAGCAGTTAAACCACCTGAAAGAGTCCCTCCAGTTAATGCCAATGCCCCAATATTTGAAGGGGTCAATGTGATATTTGCACTACCATCAAATGACACACCGTTAATCGTTCTGGCTGCCTGAAGTTTCGTGGCGGTCGCAGCATTACCTGTAGTGTTTTGATTACCGGTAGCGTTGACTCCAGGCAAGTTGATATCTGCCGATCCATCAAATGCCACGCCCCCAATCTTACGTGCTGTCTTGATCTTGGTCGCAGTATCTGCGTTTCCGGTCAAATTACCAGTAACACTACCACCAACTTTTAGTCCATTACCGATGGACACCAACCCTGATCTTAAGTTTATAGAGAATGGTCTTAATGAACCGATGTCTCCATTTTCCCCCTCCCCTTCATTAGTCGGAATAAGATGAAGATGATCTTCGGAACGCCTAAAAATAAGGCCAAAGGCTTGGTTGAATATTCGAAGAGCATTTATCGTGCTGATTTTTAACTGCCCTCCCATTGTGTCGCCAGTTTTTTGAACTGAACTATCTTTAACAGTTTTAACTGCCTTTGGCGTTGCCGCCAGCTTTTCACTGGTGCTGTTTGTTGCACTGCTGAGCTGTACTATCCCCTTTTTCGTCGTGCTCGCATCCTCCAGCGCCACGGCGGATGCAATATCCTCTGCCCGTTTTGCTGCTGTCTCGGCGCGCGTTGCCGCGGATTCAGCAGCAACTTTGCTCTGAGATGCAGCCGTCGCACTGCCTGCCGCCTCTGATGCTTTCGTTGTTGCTGTCGTGGCACTACCTTTCGCTGCTGACGCTTGTCTGGTCGCCTCATCTTTTGAAGCAGACGCAGATGATGCCGATGACGCCGCTGAACTGGCTGACGATGCGGCTGCCGCCTTAGAGGAAGCAGCATTGTCTGCTGAAGTCTTTGCATTTGTTTCAGAGGTTTTTGCTGCAGAAGCAGACCTCGCTGCTGCAGTGGCTTGCTCAGTGGCTTTGCCAGCCTTCGTTGTGGCTGTTGAAGCGGATGATGCGGCGCTTTCTGCCGATTTTCCGGCGGCGGTGGCACTGGCTGAGGCCTGCCCGGCACTTGTTGACGCGGCACTGGCAGATAATGCAGCCGCTGTTTTTGAACCTGCCGCAGCTGAGGCGCTCTGTCCCGCTGCTGTTTCAGAAGACTTAGCGTTCGTCTCGGACGTTTTTGCCGCCTTCGCGGAATTTCCTGCCGCCGTTGCCGAGGAAGCTGCACTACTGGCACTTGATGATGCATTCGTTTCTGAAGATTTCGCTGCCTCTTTTGAGGTCGCCGCACCCCGTGCCGAGGTGGCAGCTTCTGACGCCTTCGTGGTCGCTGTGGATGCAGAAGTGGCTGCCGATTTTTGTGATGCTGCGGCATTCGTTTCTGACGTTTTCGCGGCACTGGCGCTGGTAGCTGCCGCGCTTTTTGATGACTCTGCAGCAGCAGCACTTTTTGCTGCTTCACGGGTCTTTGTCGATGCCGTTCCTGCGCTGGAAGACGCTGACTGAGCCGACGACGCGGCCTGTCCGGCTGACGTGCTGGCGGCACGTGCTGAGGCTGCAGCATCGGTTGCATGAGTTGCCGCCTCGCTGGCTGATGCACTGGCATCGCTGGCTGATTTTTTCGCGGCTGCCGTATTCTGTGCAACCGCGGAGGCGTTACGTGACACCTCTTCCACCATCTGCTCAAAGCGGCGCAGTGCCTCCGGTCGGACATCATCCTCCGTCATGGCACCGAGAAAATCATTCAGCGTACCTGATCTGGAACCTTCATAGACGGTAATGGTCCCGGCATGTGAAGGCGGAAAACCTTCAACCAGCAGGGTGACGCTGTACTGACCATGCTCAACATCCATGCTGTAACGTCCGGCTTCATCCGGATTTTCAGAGGCCACCGTGTTCACCACCACCGTGCTGCTGGTTCGTCTGGCCTTCAGCACAATGGTGCAGTTCTGTACTGGTTTTCCTGTGCCATCTTTAAGCACGCCAGAAATTTTTACTGTCATACTTTTCCACCAATAAAAAAAGCCCGCAGCAGTGACGCCACGGGCTTCAGGACAGTGTAACTTTACGTTTCCTCAAACGCAGTTCACCCCATAAGGTGGATGAACCTGCGTATCATAACAATATTTACAGAAGATAAATCGGCGTCTGTTGTCAGAAACGGTATCCGATACCAACAATAAATGCATCCGTTCGCCAGTCGCCACTACCGGAACCTTCATAAGCAAGGTCAATGGTCACGGATTCGGTCGGATTAAACTGCACGCCAGCCCCCCACGCCAGAGACGTGTTGCTGTGGCGACCGTCATCACTTCCGGTCAGCACATCGTGCGTTTTCCCCTTGTTGTCAGTTACGCGGAGATAATCCCCGGAGAAAGTCGACACACGGCTGTAAGCCACACCCACCATCGCATACGCGCTGAACCATTCATTCACGCGTACAGACGGCCCCGCCATCACGCTGAACCAGCGGTTACGCACGGAATCTTCATGCCAGCGGGTATCGCTGTAGCGCGTTTTTTGCTCATCCTCAGCATTGGCATAACTGAAGGACGTAATCAGCCCCAGCGCGTCCGTAAACTCATAACGGTATTTCACGTTAATCCCGTTCAGATCATCACTACCGGGAACGTTCGTCGAGGCATGGAGATACCCCGCGCTCAGCGTGGACTGATGTTCTGCTGCACTCGCTGGCGTAGCAGCGGCGACCTGCCAGACTACTGCGGACAAAATAACAGCACATAATTTACGCATAATTACCTCTCGCTTTTCTGCAATAAAAAAGGCGCCATTTCTGGCGCCCGTATCTGGGTTATAAAATTCAGCTAATCGTGATGCCTGCAGTGGCTTTCTTCATCACCACAACCAGCAAATCGCTGATACTTGCTGTGGGATACCAGTTATTTACCAGCCATGCTGACACCGAAAACTCCAGTGTCATGTGACCGTGACCGGCAGGCATATCAATAACACCACTGTAAATCAGCGTATTATCCAGCGCGGTACGGTTATAAATTTCAGCACCGTTTTTCCGCACTATCAGACGGCATGAGGAGTAAATATCAGTATGCTCTTTCTCATGTTTAGCGCCGCTGAATGCCACCGCCGGAATAACAATCTGCCGGTCAAACGGCTGATCGTCATAAACCCTGACGGTAATGGTTCCTGATGGCCAACGCTCCGGTGCACGGGAGTCACGGGGGAAAGCCTTACCCACTGTTTTAACGAGATCGCCTTCAATCTGGTTTGCAGACAGTTTCCCTCTGATGACACAGTTCTCGTTAATGGTGACATTATTGAGCGTGCCGGTATTCGCCGTGATGGCTCCACTGATATCCGCATTGCGGGCTGTCAGCCTGCCATCCGGCGTCAGGGAAAACGTAGGAGGATTGCCGGATGACGTGATGCTCACCGCAAACAGTCGCTTCAGGAACACGTCGTTCATGAACAGCTGATTCCCCTGCGCCACAAACAGCGGCGTGGTGTTGCCATTCTCCGGGGTAATCATCGCGATACGGTCCGCCTGCAGCAGAATACTGCTCAGCGTCTGACCATCAACATCCTCAATCCCCGCACCAATCCCGGCCACATAGGGAATACCGTTTTTTGTTTTCTGCACCTTCAGCATATACATGGCATTCAGCTCATTGCGCGTGTCTGACTGAACCCGCTGGATTTGCTGTATGGTCACGGCCTGGTCACCCAGCTTTTTATCCGTGGTCGAGGTAATTTCACTCCCTTTTTTATCCACGTACTGGCGGACCTGTGCTATCTGTCGGGCGTTTTCTGACTGCCCCTGGCTGACAGTCTGTGAGATTTCACTGCTCACCCGGTCCACTTTCTGGCTCACCTGCGCGATGGCCAGTGTCTGGTCCTCATTCTTTTTCGCAACCAGCTGCGTGAGGCTGTTTTCCGCCTTCCCGATTTTCCGGGTCACTTCTGCGATATCCGTGTCCATCCGCTGACGGATGTCTTCTTCCAGTTGCGTGACCTCCGTACGCAGCGCTGAAGCATCAATGCGCTCTTTCAGTGCCTGGCCCAGAAGCGTCTCATCTATCAGCCCCCGGAAAATTTCCAGATACCCTTCACCATCATTGCTGGGCTGCCCGCTGGCTTCCACAAAAGCAGATTTTCCCACCAGGTTGACGCTTCGCACGTAAAACCAGAAATCCGTCCCCGGCTTAATCCGGCTCCCCTGGACAGTCCACTGACTGCCGGTCCCCAGATAACGGGCAGATTTTTCCACCTGTGCCGTGTTCGTGATGCGTTTTTCTGAGAACCAGAATTCAAACTGTACCGTCGGGTCATACACCGCAAGACGCGGGACCGCCGTTATCTGAAAATACCCCGGCGTCAGCTCAATCCGCGACGGTGCTGCCGGTGCGGCAATCCGGAAGGTGGTGGTCGCAGGTTCGCCCTGCTGGCCGTAGCTGTTAATGGCCCGCACCGTCAGGGTGTATTCCCCCAGTGGCAGGCCGCTGAAACGGTGCTCCGTGTCTGCGGTGATGGCGGTGGTCACCAGTCTGGCATCCGTTCCCTTACCACTGGTCAGGCGCAGACTGAAGCGCACGCCCTTCACCACCCGCGGCGTGTCCCATTTAGCCTGCGCCAGATACTGGCCGTCAGCTGCGCTCACCTCCACCGTCAGGTGCTGCACTGCCGGTGGGATAACGCTGTTCAGGGTGTCTGACTGCGGCTCAAAGCGGGCCCCGTTATCCACGATGGCTTCTTTTTCAGGTACGTGCTGCACCGCCGTGATGGCAAAGGTGCCGTCCGTGTTTTCCCGGATGGAGACACAGCGGAACAGGCGACGACGCAGTGACGGCAGGGAGAGTCCCCACACACCGTATGTCTCCACACCATCCGGCAGGGTGCTGACCTGTATCCGGTCAGGCGCGGGGTGTGCGGTGATGGCCACGCTCGCCGGCTTACCGCTGCCGTTAATCAGATTAACAGTGGCCGTGCCGGTCTCCGGCAGTGTCACCTCCCGGTCCAGCGTCAGGGTACGGCTGGCGGCATCGATGGACAGGACACGTCCGCCGGTCATGGTCCCGGCATAGTCGTTATCACAGATTTCAATGATGTCACCGGGTGTGTGACGCAGCCCCTGTGACCCGAGCGTGAAATCCACCGTCTGCGTTTCCAGCAGTTCGGTCTTTATCACCCACAGCCCGGCACGGTGGGCCTGACCGCGGCTGGTACAGCCGAACGCGTCCATCTTCAGCAGGTTGCGTCCGTAGCGCAGTATGGCTTCCGGGTCTTCCACCAGTTCCGTGGAGGTCTGCCAGCCGTTCTGCGGGTCGGTGTAATTCACCTCCACTGCCGTGTGCCGGTCCTTCAGGGCACTGAAGCTGTAGCGGAAACCCACGCCGTTATCATCCACCACCACATCGCTGTTGGTGTACGGCCACACCACATCCGACGGACGGTCCTGAACGAACGTCAGCGTCTGGCCGTTCCATACCGGCATACAGCGCATCGCAGAGCAGAAATCACTGAGAACGTCCCACGCCTTACGCTGTTGTGCCAGGTACGCATTAAAGGTCATCCGCGGCTCGGTCCCCCCGAAACCATCCGGGACCGTCTGGTCGCAGTACTGCCCGATGGCATACAGCGCCCACTTGTCCACATCCGCCGCCCCCAGACGTTTTCCCATGCCGTAGCGCGGGTGAGTCAGCATGTCCCACAGGCACCAGGCCGGGTTGTTGCTGTATGCCGGTTTCAGACTGCCGTCCCAGATACCACTGTACGTGCGTTTTTCCGGGTCATAGTTTGACGGCACCTGGATGATACGACCGCGGATATGGTAGTTCACCGTCATCTGCTGGCCGCCGAACTGCTCCGCATCCACCTGCAGCCCCACAATGGCCGTGTTCGGGTAGCACTGTTTCACATCGATGATTTCGGTGTATGACGACCACAGCGTCTTATTCTGCAGCTGGTCCGTGGTGCTGTCCGCCGTCTCCCTGACCATCCGGATGTTAAAGGGCCGGGGAGGCAGATTATCCAGAATCACCGAGGCCAGGAACTGCGAGGTGGTCTTGCCGTTAATGGTGACATCCTTTTCCGTCACCCAGCGGCCATTACGCTGTAACTGAATCAGAATCCGGACAGAGGAAGGATTACGGTCGCCCTTTGACGTGGTCTGCACCAGTGACTGCACCCCGAAGGTAACCCGCAGGCGGTCAATGTTCGCGGACGTAATGGTGCGCGTCACCGGTTTTGCCTTCGTCACTTCCACGCCCAGTCCGGTTTCAGCTCCGGAGGACTCAAAGCCTTCCGGTGGTGTCTGCTCCTGCTCCCCGGCACGCCAGACCGCGGTCACACCGTGTATCACGGGATTACCGTCCGTGTCCGTCAGCGGGGTTTTGTTCACCAGGATACTCTGCAGTCCCTTCACCGGACCTTCTATCGGTCCCTCACCAATCGCATCAATCACACTCATCATCTGCGTGGATTTGAGATTATCCTTCGCCTCACGAGGCGTGTGTGCCTTACCGCCACCTTTTCCCATACAGCCTTCCCCTGAATAAATTAACCGCCACTTGCCATTCCGTACAGAAGTCGGATATCCTTCGCCCGAAAAGCATGAAACACATTTCTGCCATGCTAAAGAGAAACCCCGGTATCAGCAGATACCGGGGTTTTCTTTCATGCCCACCGATAATCCTGTTGGTTAAAACCGGTAATGGCATAAAAATTCTGAATATCTTCACATTTTCACACACTGACTGTGGCGCGTATAATTTCTCTGCGTTAATTTTTTTGTCGTGATATAAGAATAATTCCTTACACTTAATCTTCGTAACTCTCCCGCAGTTCCTGTCCGCGATCACTGCGGGATTTTTTTATTCTTTTTACCCCTGCCGCCCGATAACCACGACCTTTCCGCCCCCGCCTTCATCACGGGTGCTGATGTCCTGGGATATACGGCGGGAGCCAACCAGCATTTCCCCGTAAGGCACCGGCATCGGGTTCCCCTGGGCAATCATGTTATCCAGCGAGGAAAAGTACGTGTTCTGTCTGCCGTTATCCGTTGCGCGGTAATCCGGTGTTTTTGCCTTCGGGGCCAGCATCTGGGCCACTCCGCCCAGTATCATGCTGGCACCCAGTGAAAACAGCATCGTGGTGGCAGAAAAACCACCGGCACTCAGGGCTGTACCCCATAACGCCATCGAGCCTCCGGCCGTGAAGAAAGAGCCCACGATGGCTGCCGCCCCCAGCACAATCTGCAGTCCACCCTTTCCGGCCCCGGCCAGTCGCGGCACAATGTGGATGACCGTTCCCTCACCCAGCTGTTCGTGAAGACGGGCGTACACCGCCTCCGGTGCCGTGTCATCACCGGCAATACGTATCTGGTACCAGCCTTCGTTCATCTGACGGCGAAAGCCCGGCATCTGCATCGACAGGGCGCGAATGGCTTCCGCTGCCGTGTTCACATACAGGCTGAGGCGGCGGCCAAATCGTTGCAAATCCCCGTGAAGGCAGATGCGTGCCAGTGGCGGTGACGCCAGACAGAATGCGTTCGTCGTTGCCATTTTTCGGAATACCTCTCCCGTTTACTCAGTTGTTCAGGCAGATGGTGAAGCAGCTCACCGTTGCCGCAGTAAATGGCGGCATGGTTCGGTACCGAAGCACCAAAGCAGCACAGCAGAATATCGCCCGCCTGTGCAGAGGACAGGGGCACCCGGTAAAAGCCGGTGACCGCCATATTGTCCAGGTAAAGGTTCTGACCGTTGCGCCACCAGTCATCCTCGCGATGAAAATCCGGCATTTCAGTCCCCGCCAGATGATAAGCATCCCGGAACAGCGTGTAACAGTCCGTCACCCCGTGCTCAAAGCGCCGTCCCGTCAGATGTGGCACACAGCGGAATTTGTGAATGTCACCCCGGCAGACCAGCCACCAGGGCAGGGCACTCTTTATCTGCAGCCGCCGGTCCGCCTCGCTCAGCCAGGGCAGACCACCGGGATGACTGTGGACCAGCGCCACAATCTCCCCCTGCATCTCTGCCCGCAGCCAGTCTTCCGGTGCGATACGAAAATACGCCTCCGGCTCCGCGGAAATATTCACACAAGGGATATACCGCTCCCCCTCCGGCGTGCTTATCACGAAGCCGCACGACTCCGCAGGCGCACACCGCCGGGCATGCGCCAGAATCGCTGATTCAGTCTGTGTCATAAACCGGGATTTACTGCGAAAGTTTATTAATGGAAAGGAAACCGCCAAAATTGCCGACATTCCTGCGCAGTTCACACCCGCGCATGCACTTGCTGCATCTGTCCTTACGGATATCCGTGGTGGGTTTATCGAACTCATCCGCCACAGCCCCGCCCGTGTAACCACACTCATCAGAGCGGTAGGTCCACATACAGGTGTTCGCCAGCATGATACGACCGGGAAACAGCGCCCCGTCCGTCTCGGTCGGTGTGGCCAGCACAAACGAGGCCGTCATGGCTGTCAGCTGCGACATCTGCTCCACCACCCAGCGGTCACTCAGCTCCTGCTCCGGGTCCGCCTCCGGATTGCCCGCAACGAAATTCACCGCATCCAGAAAACGGGCATACACCCGGCGGCGGACCACCGTGGCCCCCACCAGACTCTGCAGGTCTTCCGCCATCCCGGTGACCAGACCGAACAGATTGGACACCGTCAGCGACGGTCTGGCACTGCTGCCCTTCCCGCTCATCTCAAAGCCACTCCCCTCAATCGGGTACGCCTGATATTCACGCCCCTGCCAGGTCACCGGCTCCCCTTTTTCATTCAGCTCATTGCAGAAAAAATACCGCTCACCGCCCTGCACCGTCAGGTCGATTTCCCAGAGTACCACCCGCGGTGACTGCTCTGACTTAACCGACTCGTTCAGACTTTCTTCGTGAATATCCTGCATCAGTTCACCACCTGCTTAAACTCCGCGCTGAACTCAACGCGCAACATCCCGACCCGCGCAGACCACCCGGCACAGATCACCTTTATCTGCCGGTATGCATAGGGTGGCTTCCACAAAAATGCCTTCCAGCCACCGTGCTCTGCCAGGAACGCTTCCAGATGCCGGGCCTCCTCCCGGGTCACGGAAAGCGTCACCCTGTATGTTTTCAGGTCAGCATTCAGCCCTGCCGCCATACGCTGTGAGTACCCGTCACCAAAACGCACTTCACGCACCGATGGCTGCGAGTTCACCTCCATATCCGGCTTCACTTTCCAGCGAAATGTTTTCATCGCCCGCTCCCCGATAACAGACCGCCATCACGCAACTGCAGCCGGAGCTCATCCTGCGCACCTTTACGGGCCATCTCATACACCGCTTTCATCAGCTGCGGCCCGGCCTGTCCGTTGATACCGTCGTTCTGAATCACCACGCTGTTGTTCTGCTCAAACCGGATACCTTCCGCCCGCCGCATCTGCGCCGGACTTCCGGCACCGCCGACATAACCACCTTCCGCATACCCGCGCATCAGACGATACAGGTTGCCGACACCAATCCGGCTGGTTGCCTCCTTCGTGAAGACAAATTCACCACGGTGAACAATCCCTGCTGGCTCATATTTGCCGCCGGTTCCCGTAAATCCTCCGGTCGCAAAATGGAGTTTCGCCGCAGCGGCCTGAATGGCTGCACCACCTGACGCTGATGAGCCGCCACCGGTAGCACCTCCAATGGCGCTGCCGATACTCCCGACAATCCCCACCATTGCCTGCTTAAGCAGAATTTCTGTCATCATGGACAGCACGGAACGGGTGAAGCTGCGCCAGTTCTGCTCACTGCCGGTCAGCATCGCCGCCATATTCTGTGCAATACCATCAAAGGTCTGCGTGGCAGCACTTTTAACCTGCGACATACTGTCCGTGGCGCTCTCTTCCCACTCACTCCAGCCGGACTTCAGGCCTGCCATCCAGCTCCCGCGAAGCTGGTCTTCAGCCGCCCAGGTCTTTTTCTGCTCTGACATGACGTTATTCAGCGCCAGCGGATTATCGCCATACTGTTCCTTCAGGCGCTGTTCCGTGGCTTCCCGCGCTGCCTGCCGGTCAGTCAGCCCCCGGTTTTTCGCCTCAATGGCTGCCCGTTTTGCCCGTTGCTGCTGTGCGAATTTATCCGCCTGCTGCGCCAGCGCGTTCAGGTGCTCCTGATACGTGACCTTATCGCCAAGTGCAGCCAGCTGGCGTTTGTACTCCAGCGTCTCATCTTTATGCGCCAGCAGGGATTTCTCCTGTGCGGACAGCTGGCGACGTTGCGCCGCCTCCTCCAGTACCGCGAACTGACTCTCCGCCTTCCACAAATCCCGGCGCTGCTGGCTGATTTTCTCATTCGCTCCGGCATGCTTCTCCAGCGTCCGGAGTTCTGCCTGAAGCGTCAGCAGGGCAGCATGAGCACTGTCTTCCTGACGATCGCCCGCAGACACCTTCACGCCTTTCGGCTTTTTCAGCGTCGCTTCATAGTCCTTTTTCGCCGCCGCCATCAGCGTGTTGTAATCTGCCTGCAGGATTTTTCCGTCTTTCAGTGCCTTATTCAGTTCCTCCTGGCGGGCGGTATATTTCTCCAGCGGTGTCTGCAGGCGTTCGTAAGCCTTCTGCGCCTCTTCGGTATATTTCAGCCGTGATGCCTCAGACTCGGCCCGATCTTTTGCTGCCATCTCACTGGCCTTTTCAAGATCTGCCTGCAACGTGGCGGCTGAAAGCCCAAGTCGCGCATTCTCTCTCTTCTCCCATGCCCCCCGGAGATTGGCAAGAAATGCTGACGTTTTACCGCGCCGGTGGCTTCGGCTCTGATACCACTGCCATTTTTTATCCGCTTCATCAAAAGCCTTTTCAGCTTTGGCGAGCATATCTGCAGAGGAGTCCGGGCGACCAATATCCAGCACCGCATCCCACATGGATTTGAATGCCTGTGCAGTCTTGTCTGCCCAGGTCTCCAGCGTACCCATGTTATCTTTCAGTTTACGGGTCTGGTCATCAAACCCTTTCGTTGCGGCCTCGTTCGCCGCCTGCAATGCCCCGGCCCCATCGCCGGAACGCTGCAACTGAGCAACATACGCAATCTGTTCCGCCGTCACGTTATGGAACTGGCGCGCCATCGCCGTCAACCCAGACGTCGGGTCAGTGGTCAGCTTCCCGAAGGCTTCAGCGACCTTGTCCACCTCCACGCCGGATGCAGAGGAGAAACGCGCCACACTCTGGCTGATGGACGCAATCTGAGCCTCACCGCTTACCCCCGCCTTAACCAGTGCGCTGAGTGACTCGCTGGTCTGGTTAAACGTCAGCCCTGCCGCCTGCCCGGCTCTGGACAGGACCAGCATACGATCTGCCGTCAGTCCCGCCTGATTGCCGGAAAGGACCAGCGTTTTGTTGAAATCGGACAGGGTTGAGTTGCCCTGATACCAGGCATACGCCAGCGCTCCGGTCGCCACCGCCAGCGAGGTGGCCCCCACCATCGGCAGGGTGATCGCACCGGCAAGCCCCCGGAACATGGGGATCATCCCGCCGAAGGAGTCCTTCACCTGCCCCCCCTGTTGCAGCAGGATCAGCCACGGACTTTGCCCGCCTGCAAGCTGCGTGGCCACGTCAGTGAACTGCGCAGGCAGCATACGCATGGCAGCTTTATACTGCCCGACGGAAATCCCCGCTTTCTGTGCAGCCAGCGCCTGTCGGCTCAGCGACTGTTCAACGACTGCCGCTGTTTTTTTCGCATCACTTTCCGTACCGGAAAAATGACGCCTGACTCTGGCCATCTGCTCGTCAAATCTGGCCGCATCCAGACTTAAATCAACGACCAGATCGCCTACCGGTTCAGCCATACCGGACTCCTCCTGCGATCCCTTCTGATACTGTCATCAGCATTACGTCATCCTCCGTCATGTCCGCCACATCCGGGGAAGCGGGGATAACTTCATTCCCGTCCAGGCCAAAACGAACGCCTCCGGCAAGCCCTGCCGCTTTCTGCATCAGCACATCATCTTCAGGCTCTTCGTCAGCCTCGCGCCGGTTCAGCAGACTGAAATCCAGCGGATGCATCTCCGGATCGCTGAAAAACAGGCTGAGCACGGTGTACGTCAGCCCGGAAAAGTGCATATCCAGCAGAACATCATGAAAATAATGGGTACTGTAAAAGCGGTGCCAGTCGGCATACTCCGTGGATGACATCCCGGCAAGCATGGCGCGCCAGTCGGGTCGCCCCATCTCACGCGCCAGTTTCAGGGCAAAACTCAGCTCACCGTCGAACACTTTCCCGCAGAAACAGGCTCTGCAGACCCGGCGTCCTCTGCCTGTTCAGGAGCATCATTCACCACAAACTCATACATACCGGACAGCCGGTACACCACGTTTTCAGCATGAGAAATTGCCTCTGTGGGCCAGGTGGTAAGCACTTCCTGCTCAATCTGTTTAACGGCTTCATTCATGGAAGGCAGCTTTGTCTTCTTCGGATGGTTATGCCACAGGGACATCGCCACCAGAAACGCGCCGGTTCTGATGGCGTCTTCCACAGTAAACTTCCGGTTGCTGTCTGACTCCGCCTGTTCTGCCTGCCGTTTCATCAGGGCGAGATGCTCAATACGCTGCAGGGCTGACAGTTCAGAAAGCGTGACGGTCACACCGTTATGTTCAAATGATTCGGTTTTCAGGAACATCGCTGACTCTCCGGATTAACTGGCGGTGACGTTGATTTCTGCAACCGCAGCAAACTCACCATTACCGGATACGACCGGAATGTTGACCTTGCCTGCAGCAACACCTTTCACGGTGATGGTCATACCACTGACCGACACGGTGGCTTTTGTTTTATCCGCAGACACCGCACGGAAGCTCTTGTCGGTTGCGCCCTCCGGCTGGAATGCCACGGTCAGCGTGGTGCTCTGCCCTTTCACTACGGAAGCACTGGCGGGTGTCACCGTCATGCCGGTTGTCGCCGTCACCGTGCTGCGATCTTCTGCCATCGACGGACGGCCCACATTGGTGACCTTCACCGTGCGGGTGATCACTTCCTTCGCCGTCACCGCCTTACCGATACTGCTGACCCAGCCGCGGAACACATCGACCGTGCCGTTCGGGAAGCGGATTTTATAGGCTCGGGTATCCCCTTCATTAAACCACGCCAGCAGCGCCTGCTGCCCCTGCTCTCCGGGCATCCACGCCAGCGTGAAGCTGGTATCTCCGGCAGATTTCTGCCCCTGTCCGGTCGCGGTCCAGTCCGCATCTTCATCATCGAGATAACTGTCGTCATAGGACTCAGCGGTCAGTTCGCCGGGCGTCAGGTCTTTAACTTTAGCCAGACGCGACCAGTCAACGTCTGAAAGCGGGTTCGCATAAGGGTCACCGTTCCCCTTATAAACCCACAGTGTGGTCCCGGCCCCTTTCACCGGTGCCAGAGGATTTGGTGTTGGCATATCGTCCTCACATTTCATAGGTAATGACATAAGTCAGATCGGCTGAACTC
>OWIQ01000885.1_pt1 | contig 13972 bp, 8 predicted proteins | sample 1732701 | NCBI WGS metagenome assembly OWIQ01 (sample SAMN05065744, study PRJEB22554) | human gut metagenome | biome: ENVO:2100002; feature: ENVO:00000062; material: ENVO:00002003 | host: Homo sapiens | place: USA
CCCTTTTAAATGTCTTAGGGTTATTAAAGACAAATTGATTTCGATCGACTGTTTTTAATACTATAGTTTTGGAAGGATGAAGGAGATTTTTACGAAAATATGGAAATTTCTTTGGGAAAGAACCGGAAGAAAAGAGCTGGATTCAGACGAAATCTGGTTGTTGGAGCGGATGGATCGTATTGCAGCTATTGAAGAACCGGATTATGACCGGATGTGGGAACGGATTCGCCGGAAAACGATTTGTAAAAACTCACCACGGGTAAAACTCTGGCGGGGAGTGGCTGCGGTGGCATTGCCTATGGCTGTCATTTGTACAGCAGTTTATTTTTTCCGGGAAAAAACGCAACAACCGTCCGGGCAATTTCTAGTGGAAAACCAGAAGGAGACTTCTTCCCGAATCAGTCTGACTTTGGGTAATGGAAAGGTGCTGAAGATTCCGAAAGATTCTGTCGGGGAGGTTTTGAAGACCGGACAGGTTGCTGTGCATCAGGATTCTTTGAAAGGGATTGTGTATGTTGTTTCCGGAAAAGAAGACGAAAAATTACATTATCATACGATAGAGATACCGGTAGGGGCTGATTACCGGCTAACCTTGTCCGATGGTACAGTTGTATATCTTAATTCTGCAAGTAAACTGACATTTCCTGCAGCTTTTGTCGGAGATGAACGACGGGTATTTCTGGAAGGGGAAGGTTATTTTGAAGTGGAGAGTGATAAACAGCATCCTTTCCGGGTGGAAGTGAATGGTACTATTGTCGAAGCTGTAGGGACAATTTTTAATATCAATGCTTATCCTGAAAAAGACGGAGTAGAAGCCACTTTGGTATCTGGTAAAGTGAATGTTGAAAACGGACAAGACCGGGTGTCTCTGATCCCCGGACAACAGGCCCGTTGTGGGATGAAGAATATTGAGGTTTGTGAGGTTGATACCCGGGAATACATCAGTTGGAAGAATGGAATGTTTATTTTCAATGAGATGACTTTGGAGAATATCATGGTGCAGATGCAACGTTGGTATGGGCTTGATGTCTTTTTCCAGAATGAAAGTGCTAAATCTCATGCTTTCAAAGGAATGATTGACAAGCACTTGTCACCCCAGGAAGTTTTCCGTATCATAGAAAAAATTGCAAATGTACGGTTTGAGATGAAAGGGAATACGGTGGTCATTGAGTAAGAACAAAAAAAAGTCCTTATTTCGGGCATAAAATTTCCGGAAAAAGTGAAAGCGAACTGATGTAAATTGAATTAAATGAGAGTAAAATTCAGGCTTGAGAAAACAGAAAATGGAATCTGTAAAATTTGCAGTAAATATTTAGTAATTAAAAGATAAAAATAGTGTAAGATGATAAAAAACAGAAATGAGTGATCGGGAATTTGTGGTTTCTACCCGATTTTATTTGAATTCATTTGATTTCACTCAATTCAACTTAAATAAAGGACCCTTTTTTAATCAAAATAAAAACCGGCGATTGCTGGACACAATCACCGGAAGATAACGTCCCGTTACTCTTTGGACGGAAATAACGGGAGATGTTGGATTTCAAATACAAACTTATGAAAAAAAAACAATTTTTTGTTGTACATCAGCGGCAATTGCCCCAAAAAACATTGCGTGTTATGAAATTAACGCTGATTTTGTGTTTGGTATTTCTAATCAAAGTAAATGCCAGAGGTTTTTCACAGGATATCCGGGTTTCGCTCGATTGTCAGAATGAGCGACTGGGAGATGTCTTTAAGGAGCTGGAAAAGCAGACCAATTATTTTTTCTTTTTCAATGTTAAAAGCATAGATACTGAAAAGAGAGTTTCCCTGTCTTTCAAAGAAGAAGAACTTGAACGTGCCTTGAAGAGAATTGTAGGCGATCGTTATCAGTATGAACTTTCTGGCAATCTGATCATTGTTACGGAAAGTAAATTGGGTACTCCCACAACTCCTCAGGCTCAGAAGAGGAAAATTACGGGAACTGTCAAGGATAAAAAGGGAGAGCCTTTACCGGGAGTGAATGTATTGGTGAAAGGAACATCTGTTGGAGTCGCTACTGATATCAATGGTAAATTTATAATTGAGAGCCCTGTGGTGAAGTCGCCTGTATTGGTTTTCTCATTTGTGGGAATGTTGAATAAAGAGGTGACTGTAAGTTCGGATGCTCCGCTGAATGTGGTGCTGGAAGACGAAGAAAAGGTGTTGGATGATGTTATTGTAACCGGTTACCGGAGTATCAGTAAGACTACCTTTACCGGTTCTTCAACTAAATTGCAGCAGGATGACATCAAACTGAAGGGGGTAATGGATGTCAGCCGTATGCTGGAAGGGGCTGTCGCTGGTGTGAGTATACAGAATGTGTCCGGAACTTTTGGTGCTGCCCCGAAAGTGCGTGTGCGTGGTGCTACCTCTTTGTCGGGTGAGAATAAGCCTTTGTGGGTGATTGACGGGATTGTACATGAAGACATTGTAAGTGTTAGTAATGATGATTTGACCAGTGGCGATCCTACGACCTTATTGGGATCGGCAGTGGCAGGTTTAAATGCCAATGATATTGAAAGTATTGATATCCTGAAAGATGCTGCTGCGACAGCGCTTTATGGAGCCCGGGCTATGAATGGGGTGGTGGTGGTAACTACCCGGCGGGGGGCTGAAGGGCGCCCTGTTTTCCGCTATTCCGGAAATTTTACCGTGCAACTTCGTCCTACTTATGCTGATTATGACATTATGAATTCCGGTGATCAGATGTCTGTATATGCTGAGCTTGAAAGAAAAGGGTTTTTGAATTCGGACTTGGTGAATGCGTCGAATTCCGGAGTGTATGGAAAAATGTATAAAATGATTAATTCCTTTGATCCGGAAACCGGAAAGTTTCAGTTGGAAAATACCCGGGAAGCCAGGAATGCATTTTTGAGACACTATGCCAATGCCAATACTGACTGGTTTAAAATTTTATTCCGGAATTCGCTGCAACAGGAGCATTCCATCAGCATTTCAGGAGGTAGCCAGCGTAGCCGTTCATATGCTTCTCTGAGTTTCCTGAATGATGAGGGCTGGACTGTGGCTGATAAGGTGAGACGTTATACCGCAAATCTTCGCAATAATTATAAATTGGCTGAAAATTTGGATTTAGGCGTACAATTGATAGGGTCACTACGGGATCAGAAAGCTCCGGGATCTTTGTCCCGCCGGAGTAATACGGTGGAAGGTTCCTATGACCGGAATTTCGATATTAATCCATTTAGCTATGCTTTAAATACCAGCCGTGTGCTCACCTGTTTTGATGAGGCTGGAAATCCGGAATTTTTTACCCGGAATTATGCCCCTTTCAATATTATCAATGAATTGCAGAACAACTCCATCCATTTGAAAATGGTGGATGTAAAGGCACAATTGGAATTAGGTTGGGAAATCATTAAAGGACTCCGCTATGAGTTTATGGGAGCTGTGCGTTATGTAAAATCCGACCGGGAACATATGATTACTGAAAATTCGAATATGGCAGAAGCCTACCGGGCTGATTATACTTCAACCATCCGTGCTAAAAATAAATTTTTATACAAAGATCCTGAACATCCGGAAGCAGAAGCCATATCTGTATTACCCTATGGTGGTTTTTATAACCGGTCCGAAGATCAGTTAACCAGTTATGATGTCCGCAACTCTTTTAAATACAATAAAAAATTCGGCTTGCACGATCTGAATATGATTGCGGGTGTGCAGGTGAAATATGCTGACCGCCAGAAGTTTTCAAATACCGGTTACGGTTATCAATACAATGAAGGGGGGAAAGTCACTGTGGATTACAGGATTATGAAAATGATGATCGAAAGTAATTTTGATTATTATGGAATGGGAACTACCCGTGACCGTTTTGCTGCATTCTATTTTAATGCCGATTATGGTTTTGATTCCCGTTATATTTTTTCCGGAACAGTCCGGTATGACGGAACAAATGCTTTGGGAAGCAATCGTAGTGCCCGTTGGTTACCGACTTGGAATGTTAGTGCCAAATGGAATATCAGTAATGAACATTTCATGGAATCTACCGAATGGATCGATCAATTGTCGTTGCGTGGATCTTATGGCTTGACTGCTTCTATGAATTCTTCCGCTTCTGCTTCTGCTAAGTTTGTCAATGAAAATACCAAACGTCCTTATGGTAATGAGATCGAATCGGTAATTACTCTGGAAGCACTTGAAAACTCTGAATTAACGTGGGAAAAGGGACATGTGCTCAACTTGGGTATTGATATCGGTTTGTTTAACCGGCGTCTGGATGTAATCTTTGACTATTGGAGAAGAAATAGTTTCGATTTGATTGCCTCTTTGAAGAATTCAGCTATCGGAGGTACGCTTTATAAATATGCCAATTATGCCGATATGGAATCCCGGGGTTATGATTTGGCTATCGGTGTTACCCCTATCCGTACAAAAGACTGGAACTGGAAATCAAACCTGACCTTGGGGTATACGACAACCAAAATTACAAACTCCAAGAACATGCCTTCTATTTATAATATGATCAATGCCAGTGGTGGGAACCGCGAAGGATATCCCGTGGGGAGCTTGTTTTCTATTCAGTATAAGGGATTGGAGCACGATACAGGCGTTCCTCTGTTTATCAATGAGAGCGGAGTGATTGCTAATTCAGTTTATTTCCAGAGTACAAATCTGGATTATCTGAAGTATGAGGGACCGATTGATCCGGAGTATACCGGAGGATGGTCGAATACATTCCGTTGGAAAGATCTTTCATTGAATGTGTTCCTCACTTTCCAAGCCGGCAATAAAATCCGTCTGGCTCCGGCATTTAAGACCAGCTATAGCGAACTGGACGCAATGTCGAGTGTCTTTTTTGACCGTTGGATGCAACCCGGGGATGAAAAATATACCAACGTGCCTTCTATTGTCGATGTGTTAACAGCTGACGGTTTTAAAAGTAAATACCCTTATAATTCTTATAACTACTCAACGGAACGGGTGGCTAAAGGTGACTTTATACGTCTGAAAACTATTTCGCTGACCTATAAAGTTCCTAAACATTATTTGCAGAGAACTAAAGTTCTGAGTGATGTGTCCCTAACTGTTGCCGGTTCTAATCTTTGGTTGATTTATGCAGATAAAAAGCTGAACGGACAGGATCCTGAGTTTTATAATACCGGAGGTGTGGCTCAGCCACTTTCCCGTCAGTTTACGATTGCCTTGAATATTGGTTTTTAAATGATATGATTATGAAGAAATACTTTAGAAATATAGCGGTTGGGGGATTGGTACTATTAACTGGTTGTAACAATTTCCTGGATGTGGTTCCCGATGACCGGACAGAGATCAATACTACCGAAAAGTTGGCAAAACTGGTAGCCGATGCTTATCCTAAAGCTTCCTATGCTGCCATGCTGAATTCCCGTGTAGATTTTGTGACTGATAAAGGTTCTGGTAAACAAGAAAATAATTCGAATACAGATCCTTTTTTCTGGCGGGATGTAGAGGATGAGACTCAGGATACTCCAACCTGGTTCTGGAGAAAGTTTTACTACAGTATCGCTGAAGTGAATCATGCCCTGAAAGCTGCAGAAGAAATGGGGGCTCCGAAAGAGCAGGAACCCTATATCGCTGAAGCAAAAATGATCCGTTCGTTTTCGCATTTTATGCTGGTATCTTTGTTTGCTAAGTTCTATGATAAAGATAGTGACAATAGTAGTCCCGGTGTTCCTTATGTAACGGAACCGGAAACAGTGGCTTTGGCGAAATATGACCGTGAAACTGTAGCTAAAACTTACGAAAAAATTGAAAAAGATCTGATAGAATCCATTGATAAATTGGGATCAGATGCGATTTATACCGTTCCCCGGTATCATTTTACCCGGGCTGCTGCCAATGCTTATGCTTCGCGTTTTTATCTTTACAAAGGAGATTGGGGAAAAGTAATTACTTATGCCAGTAAAGTGTTCCCTATGCCATCCGTATTTGTCGGCCAGGAAGGGGCGAAAAATGTTTCGGATAGAGATAATGCAAATATTTATGCAAAAAATAATTTCCAGCCTTGGTTAACTACCTATGCTGTGGCGCCTGGTTCCAGTGATGTGAAAATAGCCTATACCAAGTCGGATAATACCTCTAACCTGTTGTTGACGGAAATGTCATCCCGGATGTCCCGCTATGCCAATACCTGGAGATATGGTTGTGTGAAATCGGATTTGGAACAGACGCTGACCAGTTCGGCTCTGAATGTGACAGGAGGTCAATGGGCTTATCGCAACTGGTATAATGGGGATAACTATTATGTACCCAAATATTATGAATTGTTTATCAAGACAGATATTAACGCTTCCTCCGGGACAATTTATACGATCTTCCCGACTTTCCGGAACGAAGAGGTGTTACTGAACCGGGCGGAAGCTTATGTAATGCTGGAGGATTATGAGAAGGCACTTGCAGATCTGAATATTTTCTGCCGGCAGAGGATCAAGAATTATAATGAAGAAAAGCATGTGATTACAGAACAGACTGTAGTTAAATTTTATAATGCGGCTTTGTCAAATGAAGATCATTTTATGAAAAAATATAATGCTTATGGTTCTGCTTCCTGGAGCGATGTGAAAAAAGCATTGATTCTTTGTATACTCGATTTCCGTCGTAATGAATTTATGTGGGAAGGACTCCGTTGGTGGGATATGATGCGCTATCGGATTCCTATCACCCATACTACGAAAGAGGGCGACAGTAATACCCTTTATCCGGGTGATGACCGTTGGTTGTTGCAGTTGCCTGAAACTGCTGAACTGGCAGATGTACAGTTAAATCCCCGAAGTAATTTTCTGAGTAGACAATGGTAAATGAGAAAGATGTTATGAGAAAACTAAAATATTTTGCCGGCATAGCCGCAGCTCTGATGCTGTGGGGGTGTTCTGAAGACAAATTTGTGCCCGACCAGTATTTGAATGGTTTGGGAGGCGATGAGTATGTTCTGAATGAAATCGACGAGTGGATTATCGATAATTATACGCGTCCTTACAATATGGAAGTGAAATATCGCTGGGATCAGTCGGAGCTTGACCTGAACCGTACATTGGTACCGATTAAAGAAGAATTGGTGGTTTCTGTTATGAAAGTGGTGCAGGAGATCTGGATTAAACCTTATGAACAATTGGCTGGAGCCAATTTCATCCGTTCCTATTCACCTAAAAAATATGTACTCGTGGGTAGTCCGAAATATAATCCGAATACCGGGACTATCACTTTGGGTGAAGCTGAAGGAGGAAGAAAGATTGTGCTGTACCGTCTGAATTGGTTCGATCTGAAAGACCGCGATTTGATTCAGCAGATCATGAAAACCGTCCATCATGAATTTGGGCATACTTTGCACCAAACGATTTTGTACCCCGAAGAGTTTAAAAACATTACCCCGGGTGGATATACGACTTCCTGGAACAATATGAGTGAAGAGGAAGCCTTGAAACTGGGATATGTCAGCAGTTATGCCTGTGCCGGGCCTGATGAGGATTTCGTAGAAATGATCGCGCGGATTGCAGTATTTGGGCCGGAATGGTATGAGAAAAAAGTGGCCCGGGCTAAAGAATTGTATCTGAATGCGACTTCAGCTTTAGATTTCGCATATGATCCTTCCGAAGCTCTCCGGCAGAAGGAAACAATTGTGGTAAGCTATCTGAAAGATATCTGGGGAATCAATTTCTACGATCAGGATGGAGAAAAGGGATTGGTTACTCTGGTTCAGGAAGCAATCGACTATGTGACAAGTGATGATTATAAACAGTAAATTTTATCCCTATGAACAGATATCTTTTTTTCTTCATTATAGTCCTGTTTATTGGTTGTGATAAAACAGAGGACAATATTTTTACCCAGACTCCTGACGAAAGGTTAAAAGCAACTGCCGATGAATACCGGGAAGCCTTATTTTCTGCACCTAACGGATGGTTTCTGGCTGTGGATACAAAGAAAGACGGAGCTTACCGGCTGTGGATGTCGTTTGAAGAGAATGAACGGGTAGGTATGCTTTCTGATATGGATGCAACTTTCAGCAAAGCCGGGGAGACTTCTGTTGTTCCCTGTATTTCTTCGTGGCGTTTGAAAGCTTTGCTAGCTCCTTCCTTGATATTCGATACCTATAGTTATTTACATATTTTGGCGGATCCTCAGGGGGCGAATAACGGAGGAAGTAATTCTGAGGGGTTGATTTCCGATTTTGAATTCCGGATCGTAGATACTGATAATGGAGGAATTAATCTGATTGGGAATTATAATGGTCGTCTGGCACGGATGGACCGGGCTACTCCCGAAGAGGCAGAGAAAGTTGTACAGGGAGGATTGAAAAAAGTGATTGAACATCATGATGAATTCCTGAATTCCAATAAATTTCCGACGGTTGAAGTCGATGGGAAAAGATACCTGATGCGTCCGAATTTCAGGAAAACGGAGTTTGCTTATGTAGATGAAGAGGGGGTATTGACAGAGCTTGCTGTCGGTTCCTATCTGGATTTTCAGGGAATAACCCAGGAAAATGCGCAAAGTAATGTTTATTTCTTTGAACCTGCAGAAATTAATGGTATGAAAGTGGATGGTATGAAATGGATAGGAAATAAATATCAGGTTGAAATTAATGATAAAACTTATGAATTGGTAGATAATCTGGTTCCCCCCTATCCATTGAATTTTGGTTATAATCAGACCTTTTCCCAATTGTATATGAATCCTTCAGCTATGGTGGGTACTTTAACAGATCCTTTTATGAGTGAAGTGTATACTCCGGCTTATAATCGTTTGAATGGCAGGACACGTGCTATTCAGGAAATGTATTGTAAGTTTGTGATGAATGCGACTATCGGTAAGCCTGTTATGGAATTGGGTATCACATATTTAAATACTTCCACGCAGAAAAGTTTTACTGCAAAATGGCAATATCCCTATACTTTGAATGAGGATGGTACGATAACATTTACGGATCGCGAACAGACAGGGTCAACGAATGAATTTTACTACGAAATGTATATGAAAGAATTGCCGGATTTCTTTTGTAGTTTAGAATATTCACATTACGATACAGGTGAAAGCTGGGCAAATGTAGAGAAATCTAAAATCATTCCTCATACTTTTAAGATTGATTGGGCTGAAAACAAGACTCAGGGATTAACAGGGAATATCGGTGGTATGTTCCGGGCTGACCGGGAGGAAATGTATCTTGCCGGGCAGTTAAAGCAATAGTAAAATATTTATAAAATGACATGTTATGGAAAAATATAGATTTTTGTGGTCATTGCTACTGGTCAGTTTGTCAAGCATCCTGTTTTCTTGTTCAGATGATGATGAAGTGACCGGTCCGCTGACAATAAAGACCGGATTATTAAAAGAGATTGGTTATACAACGGCTGTTTGTGGAGGGGAGATCAGCGGGGGAAGTGGGATTGGTAATCGTGGAGTGTGTTGGTCAACTGATGTCCAACCGACTGTCAAAGACAAACATACCACTGATGGCAGCGGACGTGGTGAATTCCGGAGTGAGATAACCGGATTGACCGAAGGTGTACAGTATTATGTCCGGGCTTGGGTGGAAACAAGCGATGGTGTTAAATATGGGGAAGAAAAAACCTGTGTAACATTGGCTCATGGACGGCCTACGATGTTACTGATGGGGATAAATAATATAAAGGAGACCTCGGCAGAAGTACAGGCTCAGGTGTTTACGGACGGAGGGGTGGACATAACAGAAAGAGGTGTCGTTTATCGTTTGCAATCAGCTGGAACAGATGAACCTGCTTTGGAAAATGCGACGAAACTGAAGGTTGAAGGGAAAACAGGACTTTTGGAAGGTATCTTAAACGGATTGACCGATAATGAAACTTACATTTGCCGGGCATATGTCGTTTATGCAGAGGGGACAATCTATACGAAAAGTGAGACCTTTACCACTGAAAAATACACAGCACCGAAAGCAGAGATAGAGGAGGTAAAAGATATTACCAATACTGCATTTACAGTTACGGTGAATATAGCTTCCGGTACTCCTCTGCCTGTGCTGGAATATGGTGTAGTTTGGGGGATTAAGTCAGGACCGACGATCGAGAACAATAAGCTGAAACTGGGAGAAGGAGATGGACAGACTTCGACGACTGTCGGCGAGTTGCAGGAAGGTTCTGTATATTATGTACGGCCTTATGCCGTAAATAAAAACGGAATCACTTATGGTGAAGAAGAAGTAGTCGCAACTTTAAGTTATAAAGCGGCTATTACAACCCGGATGACTGCGTATGTTACTGCCCACCGGGCTTATGTCGGAGGTGAGATCCTGAATACAGGTGTTTTGAATGCAGCCGTAACAGAAGCCGGCGTTTGTTGGGGAATGGCTGAGCATCCGACAATTGCTGATAATAAATTGAAAGCAGAGGGTATTGGAAATGATCACACCGAATTCGATTCATTGATGCTTTTTCCTTTAAAACCGGAGACAAAGTATTATGTTCGTACGTATGTTATAAATGAATATGGAACTAATTATGGGGATGAGTACTCTTTTACTACCCGTGAACCGGTGGCTGATTTTTTCAAGGCAGAAGGCAGTAGTGGGGATAATCCTGTGTTTAACGGCTTAAATCTTACTTCCACCTATCCGGGAGGAATCGCTTCCGGAGATCAACAGGATGCTTATGAAAGATTGAGCAATATTCTGACTACTTATGGTAAACGCGTCCTGACGGCTTACCGGATTTATCTGGTCCCGGATAAAAGCCAGCAACCTCGTTATATCTATACTACCATTCAATATCAGAATAGTGCCGGAAATGCATATGTGGGGATATGGCGGGATAAGATAGATTGGGATGCTGATTATGTATACACGGTATCTCATCATCAGAGTAACGGAAATAATGCGACGAATATTTACAACAGTGCTGTGAAAAATGGACAGGAAGAAGATTTATTGCGGAGTGTGGATTATTTGAGCCAAAGTCCTTTTGTTATAGATTGGGATAATGAAAATTCTACTACAATAAATAGTGCTTTCTACATTATTCCGATTAAATATCCGGATAAGTTTAAACGTATGGGCGTATTCCGCTATACGAGCTTAACACCGGCTGAGGACTGGTGGTAAAAAAAAGCCCCGACCGGGGCTTTTTTTAATCTTCTACGCTGGTAATACGTTTACTTTGGCGTTTCCGTTCTGTTTCATCGAGGATGATTTTACGTAAACGCATGGAATGAGGGGTTACCTCAACATATTCATCTTCCTGTATGTATTCCAATGCTTCTTCCAGACTGAATTTAATAGGGGGAGCTATGTTTACTTTGTCATCTGACCCACTGGCGCGCATATTGGTCAGTTTTTTAGATTTGCATACATTGATCACGATATCGTCCGGACGGGTACTTTCACCGATCACCTGGCCGGCATACACTGTTTCGCCCGGTTCGATAAAGAATTTCCCTCTATCCTGCAATTTGTTGATAGCATAAGCAAAAGTATCTCCCGTTTCCATAGCGATCAACGAACCGTTGATCCGCATTTCGATATCTCCTTTATAAGGTTCGAATCCTTTCAGACGGTGTGCAATGATGGCTTCTCCTGCCGAAGCCGTCAGCAAATTGCTACGCAAACCGATGATTCCGCGTGAAGGAATGTCGAAATCCAGGTGAACACGGTCGTCGCGGGTTTCCATATTGTTGAGGACTCCTTTTCGCTTCGTAACCATTTCGATGGCTTTCCCCGAAAATTCTTCCGGGATATCGATCGTCAGTTCTTCTATCGGTTCGCATTTCTGACCGTCGATTTCTTTAATGATTACCTTCGGCTGTCCCACCTGAAGCTCATAGCCTTCCCGCCGCATCGTTTCGATCAAAACACTCAAATGCAATACACCACGGCCGTAAACGATGAATGAATCCGCGCTTAATCCCGGTTCTACCCGCAGGGCCAGGTTCTTTTCCAGCTCTCTGTCCAGCCGTTCCTTGATGTGGCGTGAAGTGACGTATTTACCGTCTTTACCGAAGAAGGGCGAGTTATTGATCGTAAACAACATACTCATCGTCGGCTCGTCGATAGCGATCGGGGTCAGGGCTTCCGGATTTTCAAAATCGGCGATAGTATCTCCGATCTCAAATCCTTCGATACCTACGATAGCACATATTTCTCCGGCCTCTACTTCCTCTACCTTTTGTTTTTCCAGTCCCTCGAACAACATCAAATCTTTGATCCGGCTTTTGATCTGTGTCACCCCGTCTCGTTTGCAAAGGGTGACCGGCATACCGGATTTCAGTTTTCCCCGGGTCAGTTTACCGATAGCGATCCGCCCGATATAAGAGGAATATTCCAATGAAGTGATCATCATCTGAGGAGTTCCTTCGGTTGCTTCGGGTTCGGGGATATCTTCGATGATTGCGTCCAAAAGGGCGGTAATATCTTCTGTTTTGTTTTTCCAGTCCGTCGACATCCAGCCTTGTTTGGCACTTCCGTAAATCGTTTTAAAATCCAGTTGTTCTTCACTGGCTCCCAGTGAGAACATCAGATCGAAGACCTCTTCCTGCACTTCGTCCGGTCGGCAGTTCGGCTTATCCACCTTATTTACCACCACGATAGCTTTCTTGCCTAATCCCAACGCTTTCTGCAATACAAAGCGGGTTTGGGGCATCGTGCCCTCGAAAGCATCCACCAGTAACAATACGCCGTCGGCCATGTTCAATACACGTTCCACCTCTCCGCCGAAATCCGAGTGGCCCGGAGTGTCTATAATGTTTATCTTATAGTCTTTATAATGAACAGAAACGTTTTTTGCCAGGATAGTAATTCCCCGTTCACGTTCTTGATCATTATTATCCAGAATTAAATCTCCACTTTGTTTTTCGTTTTCTCTGAATTGTTTGCCCTGCAAAATCATTTTATCCACGAGGGTTGTTTTTCCGTGGTCGACGTGCGCAATAATGGCAATGTTTCTTAATTTCCGCATTTGTGTATCTATAATTTTAGGGGGACAAAAATACAATAAATTATTGACAATGAAAATAGTGGAGGTGAAAATGCGGATAAATCGTTGAAAACGTGGGAGAAGTTGTATACGGACCGGGCCTGATATGGTTATGTCAGGGGCGGTAGAAAAGAAAAACACCGGCTCGGCGGCCGGTGTTTGATAGGCATTTATTTTACCGTATTGGCACTTCCCAGTACATCTGTCAGTTTGTGTTTATACAGTTCTCTCAGTGAGTCACGGGCCGGGCCCAGGTATTTCCGCGGGTCGAATTCGGCCGGTTTGGTAGCGAAAATTTCACGCACAGCAGCAGTCATCGCTAAACGGCCGTCGGAGTCGATGTTGATTTTACAAACAGCCGATTTAGCCGCTTCCCGTAACTGATCTTCCGGGATACCGATTGCGTCTTTCAGGGCACCGCCGTATTTGTTGATGATAGCCACTTTGTCCTGAGGTACGGATGAAGATCCATGCAGTACGATAGGGAAACCCGGGATACGTTTTTCAATTTCCTTCAGAATATCGAAACGTAATGGAGGAGGAACCAATACGCCGTCGGCATTCCGTGTACATTGTTCCGGTTTGAACTTATTCGCTCCGTGGGAAGTTCCGATAGAGATAGCCAGTGAGTCTACCCCTGTCTTTTTAACGAAATCTTCTACTTCTTCAGGACGGGTATAAGTGTGGTGTTCGGCAGACACTTCGTCTTCTACGCCGGCCAGTACACCGAGTTCTCCTTCTACGGTTACATCGAACTGATGAGCATATTCCACCACTTTTTTGGTCAGCGCTACGTTTTCATCATACGGAAGATGTGAGCCGTCGATCATGACTGAAGAAAAGCCCATGTCGATACAACTTTTGCAAAGCTCGAAGCTGTCACCGTGATCCAAATGTAAGGTAATCGGAATATTTAAACCCAGCTCTTTAGCATATTCTACAGCCCCTTGAGCCATATAACGACTGTCTCTTATACACATCTCCGAGCCCACGAGACGGAGCTACATCTC
>OWIQ01000893.1_pt1 | contig 13799 bp, 17 predicted proteins | sample 1732701 | NCBI WGS metagenome assembly OWIQ01 (sample SAMN05065744, study PRJEB22554) | human gut metagenome | biome: ENVO:2100002; feature: ENVO:00000062; material: ENVO:00002003 | host: Homo sapiens | place: USA
CGAGATGTAGCTCCGTCTCGTGGGCTCGGAGATGTGTATAAGAGACAGCGTATGCTATTATTGCAGTTATGCTTACTTTTTTAGCGCCAGAAATAGTTAGAATATTAGCTACTAAGGAATATTATGAAGCAATTTATATTATGCCGCCTATTGCAGCAGGAGTGTTTTTGACTTCTGTATCAAATATGTACTCTAATTTACTCATATACCATAAAAAAACTAATTATATAATGTATTCTTCGACTATCGCAGCTATTGTAAATCTTATACTGAATTTCATATGTATAAATATTTTTGGCTATATGGCAGCTGCATATACTACACTGGTAGCATATATAGTGTTAGCAGGTGCACAAGTTATATTTGCAAGAAAGGTTCATCTCAAAGAAACTGGAAATAAATCGGTATATAATGATAAGGCAGTCTTGTTTATGGCAATATTAACGATCATAGCTGCGTTGTTCGGTTTGGTATTGTATCGTTATACTGTGTTAAGGTATGCATTAATTTGCATTGGGATGATTGCGGGAATAAAAATTGCGTTAGCGGCTTTGAAAAAAATGAAAAATAACTAGTAGAGTCAATTTGAGCCTAGAACACAAAAAATAACAATTCAAGTCTTGCCGAGAACTCTCGGGGGTCGGCCCCCGATGTGAGTATATTTGTGTTTAAGTTCCAACATGCAAACCTTAGCGTTTTGTTTGTCCAGAAGGTGGATGCTTTTACCATAGGCAATCTTGCAAAGGTTATTCAGTAGTTCTTTGATGATATTTGAACGAATATCATTGGCGCTCGTCATGGAGATGATTTGTTTGAGACTTTGATAACACGTGATGAGCGCTTGCGTGGTGAGAATATGGGTCACTATTTACGCGCGTCTACTGACAACCGCAATTTATACTGCGATTAGTTCGTGGTCAAGGACGAAGCAAATGAGTCTCATGCAAGCCATAATACGAATTATCTGGATGTACAAGGAACGATTAAGAAGATAATGATGACAGTGTATGGGAAACAACATTTAGCGGGTAATCAATAACTGAGGAAGGGTGGTGTATTATTGAAAAACTGAATATTTGTAGATTAGTGAATACGAGGCACTCGTTGATATTAGTGCATGAGATACTATACGTTTAAATTAGAAGAATAGTATTAGGAGGAAGATTTAAGATGGGAAAGTATTTTGGAACAGATGGCTTCCGTGGTGAAGCCGGAATTACATTAACAGCAGATCATGCCTATAAAGTAGGGCGCTTCCTTGGCTGGTATTATAATGCACTGCGTGAACGCAATGGTGACACCGATTCTGCTCGCATTGTCATCGGCAAGGATACCCGCCGTAGCTCCTATATGTTTGAGTACAGCTTGGTCGCTGGGTTGACTGCTTCTGGTGCAGATGCCTATCTGTTGCATGTTACGACCACGCCGTCTGTGGCTTACATTGCTCGTGTGGATGACTTTGACTGTGGCATCATGATCTCTGCCAGCCACAATCCCTACTATGATAACGGCATCAAGCTGATCGACTGCTACGGCGAGAAGATGCCAGAGGAGACCCTGCTGCTGGTGGAGGATTATATCGACGGAAAGCTCCATGTGTTCGATAAGGACTGGCCGGAACTGCCCTTTGCTCGTCGTGAGCACATCGGCTGCACGGTGGACTACGTGGCAGGCCGTAACCGTTATATGGGCTATCTGATCAGTCTTGGCATCTATTCCTTCAAGGGTGTCAAGGTTGGCCTAGACTGCGCCAACGGAAGTTCTTGGAACATCGCTAAAAGCGTTTTCGATGCGCTGGGTGCAGACACCTATGTCATAAACAACAAGCCGAATGGCACGAACATCAACAACAACGCCGGTTCTACGCATATTGAGGGTCTGCAGAAGTTTGTTGTGGAGAAGGGTTTGGATGTTGGTTTTGCCTTCGATGGTGACGCCGACCGCTGCCTGTGCGTGGACGAGAAGGGTAATGTCATCACTGGCGACCATATCCTGTATATCTATGGCTGCTATATGAAAGAGCGTGGCAAGCTGCTGACCAATACTGTGGTTACGACTGTCATGTCCAACTTTGGTCTGTACAAAGCGTTTGATGAGCAAGGTATCGGTTACGCCAAGACTGCTGTGGGCGACAAGTACGTATACGAGTACATGGCGAAGAACGGCTGTCGTATCGGTGGTGAGCAGAGCGGTCATATCATCTTCTCCAAATATGCCAGCACCGGCGATGGTATCTTAACCAGTCTGAAGATGATGGAAGTCATGCTGGCTAAGAAGAAGCCGATGAGCGAGTTGGCGGCACCGCTGAAGATCTATCCGCAGGTGTTGGAGAATGTTCGTGTGACCGATAAGAAGGCTGCACAGAATGATCCTGCTGTGCAGGAAGCTGTGTCTAAGGTTGCTGAGGCACTGGGCGATACCGGCCGTATTCTGGTTCGTGAGTCCGGCACTGAGCCGGTCGTTCGTGTGATGGTGGAAGCACCTGACCATGATACCTGCCAGAAGTATGTTGATGAAGTGGTCAATGTGATCTGCGAAAAGGGATATAAGGTATAAAGTCAATGACGACTCTGGCAGTGTCCGGAGTCGTTTTGTGTAAGTGGAAAAGTATCATAGAAAAATGAATAATAGGAGGGGCAAAGGTGCCGTTGCTTTCACAGGACGTCATTTATTGTGCGCTTACACCGCAAACTTCTGCATAGGCGAAGTAACTGCAGGGCAGGACTGCTACAAATAGATAAGCCTTGCTCTGCTCACCGGTTACAGAATCGAAAATGGGGATTGTATCGCCAGCCCAATCCACCTCAATGGCATCTCCAGGCTTGTGCTGGATACGCATGGTTGCCTTGGTGACGCGGGCCCATTTACGGTATTTCTCGCCGAACTGCGTAAACATGTACGGCTTCTTGCCTTCATCGTAGCATTTACGGCGGTACTCCTCCCACAACAAGGTCAGGGTAACGCCGTGCTTTGCCAGCTCACGGTGAATGTACGGATAGTCCGGTTCAATGTACAAGCAAACACTCTTGTACTTGTCCGGGAAGAGCATCCGCTCCATCGGCATTGGTAATGTCGTCATCAAGAGGCCACTGGATGCCTTTTTGACTAGCCACCTCCAAAACAGTACGAATAGTATTGTCTGAACAGTGTGCTGAACTTCGAATTGTGCGTTGACTTTACCCCAATGAATGAAGCCTGAGAATCTCGCGGTAGTTTACCATTTTTAACCTCCGGTATTTTGATGTCACGTAAATCTACGTGGAAATCAAGTATACCGCAAAGTTCTCAAGATGTCGCTTTAGGCCAACAAAGTGTCGCTATTTTCCCGATACGGTGTCGCTAAAACTCCGTGCAAGCGCCGCTACTGCACCGATTTATGCATAATGATATAAGATTATAACCGATTAATTCTCGGGCATATGCTTATTATGTACATGAACGCTGGGTTTGTATTCACCATTTAGCGATGACTATTTAGGAATGTGTGTTTTTGAACGAAAGGATAAAAAGAGATTTTATATGATAAATAGTAAATTGGAATTACAGTTTTATATTTGTGCAGATTCTATGATGAATAGAGGCTACTTTGAAAAATCGCTGTTAATGAAGGTCGTTTCTCTTATTCGTCCGGATTGGATTATGGAATACTTGACGGCATTACGTAAAGTGGAGTACTATTCTAATCGGGGGGGGTGCAGAGGTACTATTATAAATACAGGTTTCGCAAACTTGGTATGAAACTAGGATTTACTATTTCGGAAAATGTATTTGGCTACGGCTTGGTTATACCGCACTATGGGACAATTGTTGTTGGAAGCGGGAATCGAGTAGGCAATTATGCCGTGCTTCATACAAGCACTTGCGTTACCGCAGGAAGGAAAACAATTGGAGATGGATTTTATCTGTCTACAGGAGCAAAAGTTTTAGGTGACATTGATCTCGGAAACTATACTACAATAGGAGCAAATGCCGTCGTTAATCAATCTGAGGGAGAAAATTGCCTACTTGTCGGAATTCCGGCTAAAAAGAAGCGAGACGAAGCTCCATGGATGAAGGATTTATATCGAGAAAGATATGAAGCCTGTGAAGAATTAAGGAGAAAGCTGTTCGAAAATATGTGAGGGAAAAATGTTTATATTTGGTTTGGAATGTTAGCTTACAATGCTTAACCCATTCATTAAATTCGAAAACTGCTTCTGCGTAAGGTCCATGACTTTTTAGAAATTCCTGATAATTACCAGGAATTCTCGGTAATTCTTGATACCCTTATTATCTCACAGGCGCCGTTGCTTTCACAGGACGTCATTTATTGTGCGCTTACCGTCGTTACCACGGTTATGTCCAATTTTGGCCTGTATAAGGCTTTCGATGAGAAGGGCATCGGCTACGCCAAGACCGCTGTGGGCGACAAGTACGTCTATGAGTACATGGCTAAGAACGGCTGCCGCATTGGCGGCGAGCAGAGTGGTCATATCATCTTCTCCAAATATGCCAGCACCGGTGACGGCATCCTGACCAGTCTGAAGATGATGGAGGTCATGCTGGCGAAGAAGAAGCCTATGAGTGAGCTGGCCGCACCGCTTAAGATCTATCCGCAGGTGCTGGAGAATATCCGTGTAACTGATAAGAAGGCTGCTCAGAATGATCCGGCAGTGCAGGAAGCAGTGTCTAAAGTTGCTGAGGCTCTGGGCGATACCGGCCGTATTCTGGTGCGTGAGTCCGGCACTGAGCCGGTGGTTCGTGTTATGGTGGAAGCACCTGACCACGATACATGCCAGAAGTATGTTGATGAAGTGGTCAACGTGATTTGCGAAAAGGGATATAAGGCGTAAAGTCAATGACGACTCTGGCAATTATCCGGAGTCGTTTTGCGTAAAAGGGAAAGTATAATAGATTAAATAACGGGAGGGATAAACCTATGTGTGGAATCGTTGGTTTTACTGGAAATCGACAGGCAGCACCGATCCTGCTGGATGGTCTGTCAAAACTGGAATATAGAGGATATGACTCAGCCGGACTGGCTGTCCGTGACGGAGAAAATCTGGCACAAGTCGTGAAAGCGAAGGGACGCCTGTCCAATCTGATCGAGAAAACAGATGGCGGCAAGGCATTAAAAGGAACCTGTGGTATTGGCCATACTCGTTGGGCTACCCACGGTGAGCCGAGTCAAACCAATGCGCATCCGCATGTTTCAGGTAATTGCACCCGTTCTGGTTCAGGTACAGTAGAGTCTGAGGTTGTTGGCGTACATAACGGTATCATCGAGAACTATACTGAACTGAAAGAAAAGCTGTTGAAGCATGGCTATACGTTCTATAGTCAGACGGATACTGAAGTAGTCATCAAGCTGGTGGACTATTATTATAAAAAGTATAACCTCGGCCCAATCGATGCCATTGCAAAGACGATGGTTCGTGTTCGTGGCTCCTACGCTCTTGAGCTGATGTTCCGCGACTATCCGGGTGAGATTTGGGTGGCACGTAAGGACAGCCCGATGATCATTGGTGTTGCGGATGGCGAAACCTATGTAGCTTCGGATGTCCCTGCAATTCTGAAATACACTCGCAATGTGTACTACATCGGCAATCTTGAGTTCGCAAGGCTCGTTCCGGGTGAGGCTCACTTCTACGATTTGAACGGTGATGAAATCGAGAAGCAGACGACAGAGATTAAGTGGGACGCAGAGGCGGCGGAAAAGGGCGGCTTTGAGCATTTCATGATGAAAGAGATCCATGAACAGCCGAAAGCTGTTCAGGATACCCTTAACTCTGTGATCAAGAACGGCGCTATCGACCTGTCCAGTGTGGAGATCACCGAGGACGAAATTAAAAACTTTGAGCAGATCTATATTGTTGCCTGTGGCTCTGCATGGCATGTGGGCATGGCTGCTCAGTATGTGCTGGAAGATATAGCGGATATCCCAGTGCGTGTGGAACTCGCATCCGAGTTCCGTTATCGGAAGATGCCGCTCAATCAGAAGGCACTTGTAATCGTTGTCAGCCAGTCTGGCGAGACAGCAGATACATTGGCTGCACTGCGACTTGCAAAAGAAAAAGGCATAACCACAATGGCAATCGTCAATGTGGTAGGCAGCAGTATTGCCCGTGAAGCGGACAAAGTGTTCTACACCCTTGCTGGTCCAGAAATCTCTGTTGCAACGACCAAGGCATACAGCGCACAGCTGGCGGCCATGTACTGTCTGGCTGTTCAGTTTGCAAAGGTAAGAGAAAAAATTACGGAGGAGCAGTACAGCTACTATATTTCTGAACTGCTGACTCTCCCAGAAAAGATGCAGAAAACTTTGGAAGATAAGGAGCGCATCCAGTGGTTCGCAGCAAAGTATGCCAACGCACATGATGTGTTCTTCGTGGGGCGTGGCATTGATTATGCAGTCTGCTTGGAAGGCAGTTTGAAACTGAAAGAAATCAGCTACATCCATTCCGAAGCATACGCTGCGGGCGAACTGAAGCACGGAACCATTAGTCTAATCGAGCGGGGAACACTGGTCATCGGTGTGCTGACTCAGAGCGAACTCTACGAAAAGACGATTAGCAATATGTTAGAGTGCAAGAGCCGTGGTGCTTATCTGATGGGGCTCACTACTTATGGCAAGTATGAAATCGAAGATCAGGTGAACTTCACTGTATATGTTCCGAAGGTGGATGAGCACTTCGTTGGTAGTTTGGCAGTGATCCCGCTGCAGCTGCTGGGGTACTATGTGTCTGTAGCCAAGGGTCTGGATGTGGATAAGCCGAGAAACCTCGCAAAGAGTGTGACAGTGGAATAAGATGCAAGAACCAATAAAAGTATTAGCAAAAATCCTCACAAACATCCTGACTGCTCTCTATGAACCGTTTGGATTCTCACTCCTTCTTTCCTTCCTAGCCATGTTTTTCTATCTATATGCCTATGAATCTATGGGAGCCGGAAAAGGCTGGAAGAATGCCATAGTGACATGGTATCAGAAGTTCAAGGAGAGTGTGTTCTTTCGGAAACTGTTCTTCCTGGCCTTTGTGACTTCACTTATTCTGTTCCGCACATTGCTGAACCGTCAGCTGTGGATGAATCCTTTATCCGATGTCATGGGTGGCTGGGGCATCTGGGAGACAGTGAACGGCGAACAGAAGCTGACCACCGAGTGCATCGAGAACGTAATCATGATGATGCCTTTTTCAGCGGTAGTGATGTGGACATTCGAGGAGAAGATAGGAAACGGCTGGAAGAAGATACTGTGGCAAAGCGGAAAAATAGCGTTCATTTTTTCGATAAGCATTGAGATGCTACAGCTATTTTTAAGGCTCGGTACATTCTAACTGTCTGATTTGTTCTATAACACAGTCGGTGGAATGATTGGCGGTTTAATGTACTACGGAATTACGAAGGCAAAAAAGCATCTGTAAAAGAATCAAATTATGTGGAATATAGGGAGCGGAAGCTCCCGACGTTGCTCTAATAATCACACACCTCTTCGTGGTGAGCAGCAGGCAACGATCTGTGATCGGCAGAGATGTGATAACGAATAAATGTAGAAAAACAAATAGGTGCTATCATTATGGACGATATTTTGAAACTTGCAAAGGATTATTCGAAAGAACGTCATTTAGACCTTCTGCCGCGTTGTAATAATAATATTTTGGACAAACTTGATTATATTTATGATGAAAACTGGGAAAATCAAGGCGTACCTTATCCATACGAAATATTAACGTATCTGTTTGATAGCTATTATGTTTTACCTGAGAGACCGGATTTGGCAGCGGTGTTTTGTTGGCAGGCAATTAATCATTCGTATTACGTTCAGCAATTAAGCGATAACAATGTTGGTTTTTGTCAGGACACAAAGGGTATTGAACTTATTCGTGATGCGATTTTAGGTGACTGGAATAATAAATATAAAGCAATTTTAGAGCCTTTCTTGAAAAGAATGCCAGATAAAACATTTCACTATGTAGCATCGTATATGCTTAAAGGGTATGCAATGGAAAAGAAAGGCATAGCAGAAAAATATAGGGCTAGTTCGTATAAAACGTTAAAACGAAAAATTCCATCGCTATTAGATATTTTGGATAATGCGTATGGAAAGTCATACTGTCAGATTTCCAATCCGACGCTTGTTAATAATGAAGTAGATCTCGGAATTACCAATGCAAACAAAGGAAAGAGTCGAGCCATAACACATAGTTTTGGAACAAAATTAAAAGCACTCATGCTAGGAGAAGAAGTTGAGATTACATTCTGTGATGTGCAGGGAACAAAGAAAACATACAAATTCACAGAAGTAGAAAGGATGTCGTTCGTTCTTTTTGGTATTCTCTATGCTTCTCGTTGCAATAATTTCCATGGTAATGTTGCGGCTCGAATGAACAGCATCAATGCAAACAAAGATACATTTAAAATGTATACGGATATGTTTTTGACAGAGTATATTATTTTGGCAATCCATCTGAATAGCCAAGGTGCTTTATCGGATGTGGTACTGAATAAGGTTAAGAAAAATGCCAATTTGATGATATGATAGATATTGCTCGTAGACTCGCAGAGTGATATACTTTAGTTATTATAATTGGAAAGAGGTTTGTATCCTATGCCCAGAACAAAAGGTAGCAAGAATAAGCCCAAAACTGTGACTGCTGATTTCGCAACGCAGATTGCAGAAAAGCAGTCCGCAAAGGAAGCACTCACAGCGGAAATCGCATCTATCACCGCAAACATTGACACTTTGAAGGCTGATCTGAAAGTGAAGAAGACTGCTCTGAAGAAGGCCGAAAAAGAAGTGGTAACGCTGGAAGCGAAGAAGGCGAAGGCAGATGCCAAAGCTGCAGAAGAAGCAAAAAAGACAGAAGCAGAGTCCGTTCTGAAAAAGTTGCTTGCCGAAGGCATGAGTGCCGATGAAATCCTCGCAAAACTGAAATAACAAGAAAAACCCGTGATGGACAGGCATAACGCGCCGTTCATTACGGGTTTTAGGGTTATAAGAACATAAATTCATCCGGCGGCCACATCAAACTGAAAATGTGCCGGAAGGTTGAACTGTTTGATAAACGCATAGTGCTGGGCGTGATAGTGCCTTAGATCATATCCCAGATGATGTAGCTCAAGAAGTTTCACCATCACTAGGTTGAGATGAATTCGTTTCGCTACGGAAATTTGCGCCGCGTCCAACCCACGCTTTGTCATTTGATAGACTTCATCACTGTCCAGCATCAGGTGGGATGTGAAAGCGTTATGCTCGTAAAGAAGGATGTGCTTGTCCTTAATGGTCAGAAACTTGTCCAGGGTATGCAAGTCCATGAGCAGCTGATGCTCCAGATAATGCCCCAGCGCATAGCCGCACACCATCTGCTTCGTCTGTTTGTCCAGCTGGCGATTGATAAGAATCAATGGCTTATCAAAATAGAGCGAAAGTAAAACCAACATATCTTTAATGCGGGATGTTTCACTGATGTCCAGGCTGCAACTGCGCGCGATCTGTTTGATGTTGCGAGTTCCGGCATTTTGGACAAGTTCGTTGGCGGCTTGGTGAATAAACGCAGAATCCATAATGTGATCTCCTTCCGGGGATGGCATAGTGAATGGAACGGTGGTTTACAGGTTCATTATTCGTTCCTTTTCTCGTTTTTGTTCTCGGTACTTAAAATAGGCTTTGTGCATTTCATACATGATGCCGTCCATATCCTGCGGGGTCAACTCTCCGCTGGCAAATAGCTCAGTAAGCTCAAATGCGAGATGCTGGGCTTCTATTTTGCCCTTTTTTCCGTAGGCTTCGGCGGCACGTTCAATAAATAAAGACTGATCCGGCTGTAAATAGGTCAAAGGTACATGGAATATATCAGCCATCTTTTCGAGCATTTCAACACTGCGAGGGTAGCGGCCATCACGCTCCCATCCGATGATCGTTCGTTTGTTGATACCCAGACATTGTGCCAATTCGTCCTGTGTTAAAGAATGTTTCTTTCGTAGATCGCGAACTTTCTCTCCAAATTTCATGTTTGCAACCTTTCTATGGCGTAGTTATCGTGCTGTAACAATGTGCAACGGGATCTGTAAATATTCAATCTGGAAGATGCAACAAATTTTCACATTTACATCTTGACACGACGACACGACTTGCTTATAATATATGCTATATTCTATCATCTTTTGGATTATTATACCGTAAAAATCGTAAATATGCAAGCCGAAAAAGGTGAAAAAAGAGCGGAAGTTCAAAAGGTGAAATTGAATAGAAGAAAAAAGAAACCTAAACCAACACAAAGGAGGCCGTGAGAAGATGAGCAACGGAGAACATGAAATCCGCACCCCAAAGGGGCTGCGGATCGGGAATCGCAGTGTCGTTGATGGAAAGAATATGCTTCAGATCAAGCGTGGTGGCTGTGAAGATTATATTTCTGCTGAATCTCTGGTGGAGTGTATTCACGGCCTTCCCGTGAAGAGTATCGAATTTTTCACAGCAGAGAACCAACGAAAAGAAGCCTGAAGCAGAGTGCTTCATCGGACACTGAAAGCGCAGAGGTGGAATCTTAGGCGGCACCTGGTTAGCCGACCAGCTCCATCAGACGTTCTTTTGGGTCTACAATATAATATCTGTTTGTTAGAGCGATACCGTAGCAATATGTGATATAGGCCGGAACAGAATGAGCGAATGCAGCGCAGTAGTGCGCCTGTGAGTAACTCATCCTGTTCCGGTTTTTTTAATTTTTTTTTCAAAAACACCTTGCGAAATGCCCTTCCAGCAATTCTATATATGAGAGACTAAACATCACACCTTAAAAGTGAATCATGAAATAGCGATGCAGTAGGAGAAGTCTTAGACTTCCCGTTCAAAAAAAAACGGGTAAGTCTGGGACAACTTTTGCTGCATTTTTTGTTTCAGACCGCCCGCAGCCAAAAGGCAGAAAGGTGGACATTATGATGACATTCAAGGATCTGAAAAAGCTTGTTGAACTCCCTTCGTACAAGGAACAGCGTGTTCCAACCGTGAAGGCACTTGAGGTATCTGGTGTGCCAGTGGTTACCGAAAAGGTCTTGGAAAATCATGGCAGCATCAATGTCTACCAGAACGGTTATGTGATCTACCGGGCGCACAAGAGGGTGACAGTTTTTTCTCTCCGCGACTGTGTACATTATAAATATGATGCAGCAGAAGGGGCGGGACATCACATTGAGGAAGCAGAGTTTGACGACTACGAGTGGCACATCCGGCTTGTTCTGGAAGGCGAGGATCGGATTTTTATGAACTATGAGATCATCCAAGGAAAGTGGATGCCATCCCGTGAGGACAGGGAGTATAAAGAAGAAATCCTGGAGGGAGTCGATGAAGCAGTCAGCACACTGGAAAGAATGATAAGTGAGGAAAGAGTGGAAGAATTGCTCTCTACTTTGACTGATTTGCAGAGAAAGGTCGTTCACATCCACCTGTTCCATGGTCTGTCTTTCACAGAGGCGGCAAAACATCTTGGCATGACTCGCCAGAATCTTACCGGAATTTATAACGCAGCAATTTACAAGATACAGAAAAAGCATTTCCGGGCATTGTGCAGCTGCTAACATATACATAATCGAAAAATGAGCCGTCCAATCGCAGAAAGCACTCTGAATTGGGCGACTCAAAATTTTTTTGAATTTTTTTCAAAAACACCTTGCGAAATAGCCCTTCTCCGATTCTAGGAGTGAGAGGACACAAAAAATCTCCATCCCAATCGGAAAGTTCACAAAATGTTCAAAAATTTTTTTGAAAACACCTTGCGAAATGACCCTTCTCCGATTCTAAGGATGAGAGGACAACACAAAACCCCTCCACGGGAACCTTGAAAATTGAATAAGCCATCCCAGAGAGATACTTCTGATATTGAATGTGCATCCTGCGTGTCTTGTCAGAGAAAACGCCGCTGAAATATGGGGCAGGAACGGGCTGGGGCAGAATGGCAAAGCTCAAATAACAGCAGATACAATGCGGCGGAGTGTCGCAAGATGCTCCGTCGTAGGAATGTACTGTTATTTATAATAGTGCAAATCCAGCAGGAGGGGAGGTGATGAATCTACATGAAGTACCCGTATTTCAGAGGTCTGGAAGCAGACCGATACAGTTTCTACCGTGTGCCAAAAGCACTCATCAAGGTAGACCTGTTTGAAAAGATGTCTGGCGATGCAAAGCTGCTTTATGCAGTCTTGCTGGATCGGATGAATCTCTCGCTTAAAAATGGCTGGCAGGACGAGAATGGAAATGCCTACATCATCTGTACGATAGATGAAATCATGGATTCGATTCGATGTGCCAGACAAAAAGCGGTCAAACTGCTGGACGAGCTGGAACACGAATATCAGCTTATTGAGCGGTGCAGGCAGGGCTTGGGAAAGCCGAACCTGCTCTATGTGAAAGACCTCTATGCGGGACTTTCACAATCGAACTACTGGAAGTATGAAAATCAAACTTCTGGTGGTTTGAAAAGCGAACTTCCGGGAGTATGGAAATCAAACGGAAGTAAGACTGATATAAATAATACTGATAGTAGTGAGACTGATCTAATCTATTCTGCACAATCTGGTGAAAACATATCCGGGGAGATGCGGGAAGATGAAAGGTATCGCTTCTATTTTCAAGACAAGCTGGAAATCCCAATCTTAGAGAAGAACTTCCCACATGACCGGGAAATCCTGATGGAGATTCTGGAACTTCTTGTGGAAACCGTAACCAGCAGAAAGAAGTTCCTGCGCATTTGCGGGGAAGAAAAGCCGAAAGAGGTGGTCAAAAGCCGCCTGATGAAGCTGGATTCCATGCACATCCAGTATGTAATGGAATGCCTGAAAAGCAATACCACACAGGTACGAAACATCAAACAATATTTGCTTGCTACACTGTATAATGCTCCGACCACGATTGACAGTTATTACGCTGCACAGGTCAGACATGATTTCGGATGGGGCGGCAGAAGCAATTAAGGAGGACGATGCAATGAGCGTGTTTTTTATGGATTTTGATATGGCTCCCTCGGTGATCTGGGCGAGAGATTTGTACGACCAGATGCAGATTCGGAGTGACTTCCGCAAGTGGTTCCCCCGGATGTGCCAGTATGGATTTGTGGAGGGCCGGGACTATGAGTTCGTTCCCCGTGTCCGTCCGCAGGATGAGGGCGGGCGCACGGTGCAGCGGTATGTGAAAGACTACCGGATCACGCTGGAGATGGCAAAGCAGTTGTACAAGCTCCATCACTTCCACAAGAACGACTGTTTCCGCAGCTGCGAAGGACAGCACTGCATGGGAACGGATCACTGGATGCAGGCAGTCATTGAACTGCTGCATCAGCACAAGTGCAAAAGCCACGCGCCGCCGAAGCGTTTTTACGAATCACAGCCGCCCGATTCGCTGGTGACAACGACACAGATCGCAAAAGAGTACGGCTGCGGTGCAAAGGTGTTCAATCGTCTACTCCATCTGCACGGTATCCAGTACCGGGCCAATAACCAGTGGGTGCTGTATGCAAAACATCAGGACAAGGGATATACCGCAAGCAGACGGTTGTTAATCCGACCGCTTTTCAGGAGAGCAACCATCTCATCATTCAAATGCAACTCCGTCAATGGCGTGTTGATCTGCTCCCTGTTCTCTGTCCGGCACAGCAGATAATCAACGGAAACCCCATAGAAGTCTGCCAGTGTGATAAGGTTGCCATGATTGATTTCTTTATAATCCTCTTTCTCATAACTTCCAAGAGCTGATTTGGAAATACCCGTCAACTCTGACAACTCTTCCAGATTTAAGCCTTTGTCCTTGCGGAGTTCCCAAAGGCGTTCCTGTATGC
>OWIQ01000915.1_pt1 | contig 13537 bp, 8 predicted proteins | sample 1732701 | NCBI WGS metagenome assembly OWIQ01 (sample SAMN05065744, study PRJEB22554) | human gut metagenome | biome: ENVO:2100002; feature: ENVO:00000062; material: ENVO:00002003 | host: Homo sapiens | place: USA
AGATGTAGCTCCGTCTCGTGGGCTCGGAGATGTGTATAAGAGACAGATCCATGCGTGTGGGGTGCATATCCGTATCTTTCAGTAGTGTGGGAAATACGGATAACTTCGGCTGAATTGTGCTCAGCAAGTCGATGAAAGTGCTCAGTAATTGGGCAGCTTCTTCCTTTATGGCAGACGAATATTCCGCAATAGAGATTCCCGATAGCGGATGTTGATAAGGATGTCCGCAAGCATTGGCAGTTCTTACCAGAGTTTCGACAGCTTCTTTCCATTCGGAGAATGTTTCTTTGTTCAATGTATCCAGATAGCTTTGCGGAATATCAAAACAAGGCTCTCCGTCTGTTGATTGATAGTGGATAATGGCATCGTATAAAGAAATGCCGAAAGGATATTCCTTATGTAAGGCTTCTGTGTATCCGTTTAATTCCGCCCGCAGTTGCAACAAGCGTTCCGCTTCCTTTTTAAATTCTTCGGGAGAAGTCTGTTTGATGATTTCAGTCGTTTCTCTAAGTTGTGAGATAACGGCGGATTTCTTAGTCTTGTTGGAGTGAATTTCCAGGCAGAAGGGAGCAAGTCCGATCGCTGCCAACCTGTTTTGAACAACAGAGAGGGCAGCCATTTTTTCTGCTACAAATAATACACGTTTGCCGTTGTATAAAGCATTGGCGATAATGTTGGTAATGGTTTGCGACTTTCCCGTGCCCGGAGGGCCGTGCAGGATGAAAGTCTTGTCGTGTACCGCTTCATAGATAGCCTCCAGTTGGGATGAATCGGCAATAATAGGCAATACGATATCTGCCGGAAACAGTTCCTTATCCATGTAGGTGGCATCTATTTCTTCAGTTGTGGCATTCCATTCTATCTTTCCGTTGATGAGGCTCGAAACAATTTTATTCTGAGTCAGTTTATTGGCATTGTTATGGATATCATTCCACATGATAAACTTGTTAAAGGAGAATATTCCCAGGATAGCCTGTTCTTCCACGTCCCATTTGCGCTGGTTCTTAATGCTGTTTCGGATAATGGAGTAGATAAGCTTGACGTTTACACCGCTTTCATCAGTCGGCAACGGGTCCAGTCCGGGGACAGAGATCCCGAAGTTTTGGCGGAGCATTTCCAATAAGGTGATATTCATCATCGTTTCCTCCTCACGTGAACGGATGACGTATCCTTTGGCCGCTGACTTACGGATGATTTCTACCGGTAACAGCAGGATAGGAGCATAGCGGGGACGTTCGCTGGAAGGTGACTCGTACCATTTTAGCAGTCCGAGAGCGAGATAAAGCGTATTCGCCCCGGTTTCCTCAATAGAAGTACGGGAAGAACGGTACAAGTGGGTAAGCGCTTTGCTCAAATCATTTTCCGGCAGATAAAAACGTAATCTTTTCTGGGAAAGCTCCGAATTTACAAAATCTGTAATCGGGTCGGAAGCCGGTATTGAAGAATAGATCCCGAACTCCATGTCCGGATTCTCCCAGTCGGAAGGACGGTGCAGGATGCGGAACTCTTCCCCGTCTGCTAAAGCGTCTTCCAGGCAGGAGAGATTGGCGGGAATAAGTTGAAGCGTGTTTTTGGTAATCCGGATATTCAGCAGGTTGTTGCGCAGGCTTAGGTCTAATAGCCGTCGTTCCCACAATAGTTGTTTGGTTATGACCGTCTGCGTTTCGTTGCCGGATAAATCGTATGGATTGATACTTTGCGGGGTGGCATAAGCCGTATCTTTATTATATAAAGCGGTATCTTCTTCTATTTCCCAGATCTGTCCGTTCAGTACCCGTTGCGGTACGGGACGGATTCCCGAATGCCTTGCCCGCTTGACATCTATCGCAAGGATGAACTTGCTTGAATCGGTCAGTTTACCGTTTGCGCTTTTCACTGCGTCATCGAAGTCGGAATGCTGTCCCATGTTCATGCAGGTCGTTTCAACCAGCGTGATGTCATAAATCCCCTCGGCAGTCCTTTTGGTTAATAGCGAAACATCATCAATTGTAGCGTCCGGGAAAGTCTCGGGCACCAGCCAAGCACCTGCAAAGGCGTGTCCCCGGGTGATGATGAGGAGAGCATTCAGTCCGATAGCTTCCAGGCAGGAGGCGTAAAGCAACGCCATATCCAGGCAAGTCCCCAGCTTCTGAGCCAGGACGGAATCGGTGAGCCGGATGCGTTGCCCGTACTCCTCAAAGCTAGCCGGGATAGTGCTGTAAATAATCTGCTGCTCGGTGATAGCAGTATAGACGGCGGCCATTTGCTTTCTTACCCTGTCCGGGTTACGGCTCTGGTATTCGTCCAGTGACGGATTTCCTGTCCACTGCTCCAGAATGGTAGCGGCTCGTTTGATGACGGGCGAAATAACAGCATGATTGGGAGTGATGAACGCAGCCAGCATTTCGGGCAGGACATTGAGTCCGCCCCATTGGTCATAAGCGAGAATGTCAATCGGATACGTTTGCGAGAATATAGCTTTCGTTTCTGACGTGATTTCTACTTTCAGGCTGCCTGATAATCTTTCGGTCAGTTGGGTGAAATAATTGGTGGACAAGGTGAGATTGAAAGTTTGCAGACAGACCCGGTCGTTAGCCGGAATTGCTTCTATAACTGTTGGAACAGCATTACCAAAGGCCGGTTCGGTGGTGATTTGCACTTGTACATCTTTCAGTGGAGCATGTGTCGTGTTCTCAATTGAAATCTGATGAATAATAGATGCGCCGTTCTGCTGCATTGCGAAATTAATAAGCGGCAAATAGTCGCATTGCACCTTGACTTTGTCCAATCTCTCGTCCATGGCTAGAGCTATATAAATTAAGACTTGCAATATTACAAAAAATAAGGATATAAGCATCTTTTCTTTTGGCATTCTTTTGGCAATCAAGAAAATATTTCTACCTTTGCGCCCGATTTATAGATAATATAATGTCTTATTTAATTAAAGTATTAAACAATTTATTTATTAATGGAAAACTTAAAGAACGTAGCTCCTATTGAAGATTTCAACTGGGATGCTTATGAAAATGGCGAAACAGTAACCAACGTTAGCCACGATGAACTTGAAAAAGCTTACGACGGTACGCTTAACAAAGTTAACGACCGTGAGGTTGTTGACGGAACCGTAATCGCAATGAACAAGCGTGAAGTAGTTGTGAACATCGGTTACAAATCAGACGGTATCATCCCTTTGAATGAATTCCGTTATAATCCTGACCTGAAAGTAGGTGATACAGTAGAAGTATACATCGAAAATCAGGAAGACAAAAAAGGACAGCTCGTTCTGTCACACAGAAAAGCCCGCGCTACTCGTTCTTGGGACCGCGTGAACGCTGCTCTGGAAAATGAAGAAATTATCAAGGGTTACATCAAGTGCCGCACTAAGGGTGGTATGATCGTTGACGTATTCGGAATCGAAGCATTCTTGCCGGGTTCTCAGATCGACGTTAAACCGATCCGTGACTATGATGTATTCGTTGGCAAAACAATGGAATTCAAAGTTGTTAAGATCAACCAGGAATTCAAAAACGTTGTTGTTTCTCACAAAGCTCTTATCGAAGCCGAATTGGAACAACAGAAGAAAGAAATCATCGGTAAACTCGAAAAAGGACAAGTTCTTGAAGGAACTGTTAAAAATATCACATCTTACGGTGTGTTCATCGACCTTGGCGGCGTAGACGGTTTGATCCACATTACAGACCTTTCTTGGGGACGCGTTAGCGATCCGAAAGAAGTTGTTGAACTGGATCAGAAACTCAACGTTGTTATCCTTGACTTTGATGACGAAAAGAAACGTATCGCTTTGGGTCTGAAACAACTTACTCCGCATCCATGGGATGCTCTTGATCCTGACTTGAAAGTTGGTGACAAGGTGAAAGGTAAAGTTGTTGTTATGGCTGACTACGGTGCATTCATCGAAATCGCTGCCGGCGTAGAAGGTTTGATCCACGTTTCAGAAATGTCTTGGAGCCAACACCTGCGTTCTGCACAAGATTTCATGAAGGTAGGCGACGAAGTAGAAGCTGTTGTTCTTACACTTGACCGCGAAGAACGTAAGATGTCTTTGGGTATCAAACAACTGAAACAAGATCCATGGGAAACTATCGAAGAAAAGTATCCTGTAGGTTCCAAGCACACTGCAAAAGTTCGTAACTTCACTAACTTCGGTGTATTCGTAGAAATCGAAGAAGGTGTAGACGGATTGATCCACATCTCTGACTTGTCTTGGACTAAGAAAGTAAAACATCCTTCTGAATTCACTCAGATCGGTGCAGACATCGAAGTTCAGGTATTGGAAATCGACAAAGAAAACCGTCGCTTGAGCCTTGGTCACAAACAGTTGGAAGAAAATCCTTGGGATGTATTCGAAACTGTATTTACTGTAGGTTCTGTACACGAAGGTACTATCATCGAAATGTTGGATAAGGGTGCTGTTGTAGCTCTTCCTTATGGTGTAGAAGGTTTTGCAACTCCGAAACACTTGGTAAAAGAAGATGGCTCTCAAGCCCAATTGGATGAAAAACTGTCATTCAAAGTAATTGAATTCAACAAGGATGCCAAGAGAATCATCCTGTCTCACAGCCGCATTTTCGAAGATGCTGCCAAGGCAGAAGAAAGAGCTGAAAAGAAAGCAGCTTCTAATGCAAAGAAAACAACTAAGAGAGAAGAAGCTCCTGCTATCCAAAATCAGGCAGCCTCTACCACTTTAGGCGATATCGATGCTTTGGCTGCTTTGAAAGAACAGTTGGAAAACAAAAAGAAGTAATCAGTTTACTTTAAGATAAGCCAAAAGGATGCATTTATTAAAATGCATCCTTTTTTTATGCCATTATTTCTTAAAAAGGAAAATATTCTATGGGATATCCGTAATAAAACCGTATCTTTATAGAGTAATAAAATTTCGAGTTAGTATTTCATAACGACTTCTCCCCCGTTTTCTTATTACCTCACTATTAATTCCATACACTTCCCCGTAGCAGGCCGAACTGTATATTACTAATTTAAAAAGAATCAAATGGCGAAACCTATTTCATTTACCAAACGAGATCTAGAAAAGAAAAAACAAGAAAAGCGTTTAGCAAAACAGCAAAAAAAAGAAGAAAGAAAAAGTAACGGCACATCTTCCTTTGAAGATATGATTGCCTATGTAGACGAGAACGGTATGATAACCGATACTCCTCCCACTCCTAATAATAAACCACAAGAAGTGGATATGTCCACCATTGAAGTTTCAACTCCTCGTAGAACTGAAGAACCGATAGAACTAGTACATGAAGGAAGAATAGAACACTTCAATGTATCCAAAGGATATGGATTTGTAAAAGATTTGAAGAATGCAGAGAAATACTTCTTTCATATTAGTGGACTGATAGACAATATCATAGAAAATAACATCGTGACTTTTGAACTAGAAAAAGGGTCACGTGGCATGAATGCTGTGAAAATAAAACTTAAGAAATAGTTCAATCCTATAATGCCGTTTTTACGGCATTTTTTATTTTCCATTCAAAAAAGATAGTATCTTTGTAACGATGGAGAAATTTGAAGTACATATATTAGGATGCGGGTCAGCATTGCCGACCACACGGCATTTTGCGACATCACAAGTCGTAAATATCCGTGAAAAACTATTTATGATAGACTGTGGCGAAGGAGCACAGATGCAATTACGCAAATCAAAACTGAAATTCACCCGGCTAAACCATATATTCATTTCACATTTGCACGGTGATCATTGTTTCGGACTAATGGGACTGATATCAACTTTCGGTATGCTGGGAAGGACAGCCACACTCTATATTCACTGTCACGCAGAATTAGAACGTCTTCTTACTCCGCAACTCGACTTTTTTTGCAAAGGTATGAGTTACAAAGTCGTTTTCCAAACTTTTGATCCGGGCAAAGCTGAAATAATTTATGATGACCGTTCGCTAACCATAGAAACAATTCCCTTACGTCATCGGATACCAACATGCGGATTCCTCTTTTCAGAGAAACAGACCCCCGCCCATATTCGTCGCGACATGATTGACTTTTATGAAATCCCCGTATACGAACTCAACCGGATAAAGAATGGCGCCGATTACACATTACCGGACGGAAAAATAGTACCAAACAACAAATTGACTATCCCTTCTGCCCTTCCCCGCCGATATGCCTATTGTTCAGATACTATTTATTTGCCACGTATCATAGAACAAATATACGGAGTGGACCTGTTATTTCATGAAGCCACCTTTGCACAAAGCGAACAAGCCCGTGCGAAAGAAACCTTTCACACAACTGCTTCGCAAGCTGGAGAAATCGCCCGTACCGCAAAAGTAAAACAACTTCTTATAGGACATTTTTCAGCCCGCTACGAAGATGAAAGCATATTGTTACAGGAAGCATCGGATATTTTTCCTAACACTCTACTTGCACGGGAAACATTAAAAATTTCAATAGAATCCATTAAACCATAACATAAACCGGATATCTAATTTAAAAATAGGAACATGAACACTTATAATGAGAAAGAAATAATAGCGTTATTACAGGACCCGGCACGACAAAAAGAAGCCTTCGAATGTATTGTCAACGAATACAGCGAACAGCTATATTGGCAGATACGCCGGATGGTACTTTCTCATGAAGATGCCAATGATCTGTTACAGAATACATTTATCAAAGCATGGACTAATCTAGAGTATTTTCGTGCCGAAGCCAAAATGTCGACCTGGCTCTACCGCATAGCTTTGAATGAATGCTTGACCTTTTTAAATAAACAACGTGCCACCAACCAATTATCCATAGACGACGCTGATGCAGATATGGTGAACAAACTGGAAAGTGATACATATTTTAATGGAGATGAAACTCAAATATTATTTCAAAAAGCATTACTGACGCTTCCTGAAAAGCAGCGTATAGTATTCAATTTAAAATACTTTCAAGAAATGAAATATGAAGACATGTCTGAAATATTAGGAACAAGTATAGGGGCACTGAAAGCCTCCTACCACCATGCAGTGAAAAAAATAGAGAACTTTTTAAAAGAATGCCTTTAAACCTTTTTAAAAGAAATGTATCTAACAAAGAAAGGAGAACCACTATGAAGGAAGAAGATGAACTATTAAAAAAATGCGGGACAAAAAATCCATTCATGGTACCCGAAGGTTATTTCGACAACTTCTCAAAAGAGTTGATGAATAAATTGCCGGAGAAGGAACAAACTTCTGCTCCGCAAGAAACAATAACTACTTGGCAACGTATCAAGCCTTGGATATATATGGCAGCTATGTTTTGTGGATTGATGTTCAGCGTCAGAGTTGTTGTAGGTCCCCCTAAACAAGACACTCCTATTTTTACAGCAGCGGAAACTGAACAATTCTCAGACGAATATATTGAAACGATTTTAGATCATTCCATGATGGATGATTATACGCTCTATCAATACTTGACAGATGCAAATTCAGATATGTATAATTAAATAATAACCACATGATACAAAGACTGGCAACCTTGCTTATCACTTTATATATAAGCATTTCGCTACAGGCGCAAGACAAAAAGAAACCTGGTTTCACCAAAGAAGAATTCAGAGCTAGACAAGAAGCATATCTCACGCAAAAAGCAGAAATAACGCAAGAAGAGGCCACTAAATTCTTCCCTATCTACTTCGAATTACAAGACCGTAAAAAAACAGTAAATGATAAAGCATGGGAGCAAGCACGCAAAGGCAAAAATCCTAAAACAACCGATGCCGAATACGAACAAATTATAGAAGGTATTGTCAAAGCAAGGATTGAAGCCGATAAATTGGATTTGGAATATCTACAGCGCTTTAAAAAAATCTTATCTCCCAAGAAAATATATAAGTTACAACGTGCAGAGATTAAATTCCACCGTGATATCTTAAAAATTATGCACCAATCTCAAAAAAAATAAAAGCAACAAGAGATATTTCCAACTTTTTCCCCAAATCTATCAATCAACTTAGATTTGGGGATTTTTGTATTTAAAAAGTTCAGCGGAACGACAAAATGATTAAGATGTTTCTTTTATAAAAACAAGTTAATTTTCTTGCTTGTTTAAGTTTTTATTACATTGATTAGAATATACTTTTATTTTTAAACATTTGCCATCGAAAATATTTTGATTTATTAGATTTTATTCCTAGGTTTGTACAAACCATAAACTCACAAATCTATTACAAACATTATGAAAAAGACACTATTACTACTATTCGTATGCTTATTCGTAGGAATAAGCCATGCACAAGCACAGGTAACAGTGAAAGGAACCGTTATCTCAAGCGAAAACAACGAACCGGTAATCGGAGCTTCCGTATTGGTAAAAGGAACAACCAATGGAACAATCACCGACATCAATGGTCAGTTCACACTTACAAACATCTCACCTACCAACAAAACAATTATTGTTTCTTTCATTGGAATGGAAACCCAAGAAGTAACCATCAAGCCGGAAATGAAAATTGTTATGACTTCAACAACAGAAGTGATGGAAGAAGTTTTGGTAGTTGCTTATGGTACTGCAAAAAAATCAGCTTTTACAGGATCTGCAAAAATGATTGATACTAAACAGATTTTAAAACGTCCTATTACAAATGTCGTTGAAAGCTTATCCGGACAAGTGGCAGGCCTACAAATGGTTACTACAACTGGTGCACCAGGTTCAACGCCCAGTATGCTTATTCGTGGTATAAGTTCAATCAGCGCAGGTACCAATCCATTAATTGTATTGGATGGTATGCCCTATGAAGGAGGATGGAATAATATCAATCCTACAGATGTAGAGTCTATCTCCGTATTGAAAGATGCTGCTTCCACAGCTTTATATGGCGCCCGTGGTGCAAATGGTGTAGTTATCATCACTACAAAGACTGGAAATACAGGTAAAGCAAAAATTACAATAGATGCAAAGTGGAGCATGAATACACGTGGAGAAATTGAATATGATTACATAAAAGATCCAGCTGAATATTATGAAGTCCACTATAAATCTTTATATAACAATTTAATAAATGCCGGACAAACACCAGAACAGGCTTATATTACAGCTAATAAAAATATGGTAAGTGACGTTAAAGAATATGGAGGACTGTCCTATAATGTATATAGCTATCCTAATAATGAATATTTAATAGGTGAAAACGGACACATTAATCCTCATGCCACTTTAGGACGCATTATTGGCAATTATTATATAATTCCTGATAATTGGGTAGATGCTGCTTATGAAACAGCTTTAAGACAAGAATATAATGTTAACATTTCGGGAGGAAATGATAAAACACAAATATATGGCTCCTTCGGTTATTTAGATGAAGATGGAATTGCAACTGGTATTTCAGACTATCAACGTATCTCTACTCGCTTAAAAGCATCTTATCAAGCAAAATCATGGCTAAAATTTGGAGGAAATATGAGCTATGTACATTCAGTAACTAATGATGTTGCAACTGGCTTTTCAACAGCATTTAGTATAGCCCCTATCTATCCATTATATTTACGTGATTCGAATGGCAACATCATGCAAGACCGTAATGGAAAAATGTACGATTTCGGTGATACTAGCTCCGGACCGCTTTACAGACCTTATTCTCCTAAACTAAACAGTTTGAATCAAGGCATGATGAACTATAATCGTACCTCTTCAAACACATTCAACGGAAATGGTTCTATGGAAATTAATTTTTTGAAAGACTTCAAATTCAGTTTTAATGTAGGAGCCTCTATCCGTGAAAGTCGAAACAGTTCTGCTGAAAATCCTTATTATGGATTATCAAAACAGACAAATGGATGGGTAGGAGCCGAACATTGGCGCAGAGCAACCTTAAATCTTCAACAATTACTAAACTACACTCATAGCTGGGAATTACATAATGTCTCTTTGATGTTAGGACATGAAAACTATAGAAGTGATTATGACTACTTATATGCGGCAAAAACAAACTTATTTTCTTATGAACAAAATAAGGAATTAAATGGAGCAATCATTGGCTCCAATGATGAATCCTCTTATCGAACCCACTACAATACAGAAGGGTATTTTCTACGTGCGATGTATGATTACGATAGTAAATATTTTTTTCAATTTTCCTATCGACGTGATGCTTCTTCTAACTTTCATCCTGAACATCGTTGGGGAAATTTCTATTCATTTGGACTCGCATGGCTACTCAACAAAGAATCATGGCTAAAAGAAATCAACTGGATTGATCTATTAAAATTAAAATTTTCTATAGGCCAACAAGGAAATGATGCTATTGGATCTTTCCGATATGTAGATATTTACAGTATAGGCAACAGCAACAATGAACTTTCATTAGCCTTCAGCCAAAAAGGAAATAAAAATATTACTTGGGAAACTAATACAAACATCAATATTGGTGTAGAATTTGAACTTTTTAAGGGACATCTCAATGGAAGCATAGAAGTTTTTAACCGACGTACCACTGATATGTTAAACTGGTTTAGTGTACCATTATCACTAGGATATTCTGGATATTATGACAATGTTGGTGACATGAACAATCGTGGTATAGAAATCGATTTAAAATTCACTCCTGTCAAGACAAAAGATTTACTTTGGACAATTAATCTTAATGCGACCCATTACCGCAATAAAATCAGCAAATTAGCGACTAGTAAAAAGACCAAAGAGGTAGATGGATATTGGGGATATTTAGATGGAAGTACCTTTTATGGAGAAGGGCTACCCATGTATACCAAATATATGAAAAAATATGCTGGAGTTTCTAGTGAAGGGTTATCCCAATGGTACTACAGAAATACAACGACAGGAGAATTAGAAAAGACAACTCAATACTCAGACGGTGATTATTTCTTATGTGGAGACCCTACTCCTGATTTATACGGTGGATTTAGCACTGCCCTCTCTTTCAAAGGCTTTGATTTCTCAACACAATTCACTTATAGTATAGGTGGACAAGCATATGACAGCGGATACGCTTCATTAATGCAACCACCTACAGCTAATAGAGTTGGAAATAATTACCACAAAGATGTATACAAAGCATGGACATCAGAAAATCCTAATTCGAATATACCACGTTGGCAATTCAATGACATATATGCAACATCCCAGTCATCCCGTTTCCTAACCAATGCCTCTTGGTTGTCTTTGCAAAACATCCAATTAGGATACACTTTTCCCAAACAAATAGTCAATAGACTATTTGTTAATAATTTAAGGATATTTTTTACTTGTGACAATGTTTATTATTGGTCAAAAAGAAAAGGCTTTGACAGCCGAATCAAATTTTCCGGTTCAGGTGACACTTCCGGAGAATACTCACAAGTTCGTTCCTATTCATTGGGTCTTAATATACAATTCTAAAATAAACACGTATTATTATGAAAACAAAAAAGATACACAACATAATTAAAGCCATTTTCCTTTCATCCGCTTTTATGCTAAACAGCTGCATTGAAGAAGTTTTCCCCGAAAATGGTTCAGCTTCAATAGATCAAATAGGTAAATCTGATCAAGCTTTAGATGCCATGCTTAACAGTGTTGTAGCATTTATTCATAAATATAATTCATATGGAAGCCATGCAAACCATGACTTTGGATACAGCGGTTACAATCTCCTTCGAGATGCAGCCTGTGAAGATTTTCTTTGTCCAAACCCTAGAGAAGACAGATTTAGTGCTTTTGGCAAATGTACCTCTTTAGGAGCAAATTCAACCGTTGCAAACACAACTGCCTACTATTGCTATAAATTCATTAATGCAGCAAACAATACCCTTAGTGCTTTAAAAACGACCGAAGAAATAGAGAAGAAAAAGCACTATGAAGGCATATGCTTGACCTACCGTGCCATGATGTATATGGATTTAGCCCGTATGTATGAATACAAAAAAACGGGTGTTACTAAACTGGATAATGATGCTGAAAAAAAAGGAATCAAAGGATTGACTATGCCTATTGTAACAGAAGACACAAGTGAAGCTGATGGTCGTAATAATCCTCGAGCTCCTTTTTATGAGATGTACAAATTTATATTATCAGACTTAGCTAAAGCAGAACAAGACTTAGCGGATTATACCCGACCTACTAAAAATATGCCTAATATGGCAGTTGTTCATGGACTAATGGCAAGAATATGGCTAGAAATGGGTTCCCGTTTCGAACATTATCCAGAAGATTTGCAAATATTAAACAACAACACAGACTTAAATATATCCTCAGCAAAGGCTTGTTTTGCAAAAGCTGCAGAATATGCAAGAAATGTAATCTTAGAAAGTGGAGCAAGTCCTTTGACTGAGAAGCAATGGTTTGGAGGTGATAACTATAATGACGGATTCAATGACATATCCTCTCCTTCATGGATATGGGGAGGTATCTTAACTTCAGAACAAGCTGGAGTTGCCGGACAATGGATTTGTTTTACAGGTAATATTTGTCCAGAACAATTTTTTGGTGTTTGCAATTCTTATGCAGCGTTCAAAGCAATAAGCAAAAAATTATTTGAAAAAATACCAGATGAAGATTGGCGTAAAACAACCTGGATAGCACCAGAAGATGCAGGAAAAGCTCCTGGAAAGAAATATCGAACTATATTAACCGATGAGGAGTTCAAAAAAATACCAGAATATACAGGTATTAAATTCCGTTGCAAAAATGGTGAGCAACGCGATTTTAATGTTGGCGCAGCTGCAGATTATCCTTTAATGCGTATAGAAGAAATGTACCTAATTGAAGCTGAAGCCTTAGCCATGTCTCAAGGATTATCAACCGGAAAACAAGCACTCGAAAATTTTATAACAACATATCGTTATAAACCCAACACCACTCCATATGTTTCTTCATCCACTACCCTACGTGAGTTTCAAGAAGAAGTCATAAGACAAAAACGTATAGAGTTTTGGGGAGAAGGCATTGTTTTTTGGGATTACAAACGCCTAGAGCTTCGTGTTGAAAGAGGGTATAAAGGCACTAATGCTCCAAAAGGTTACCGTTTTAATTCAATCGAAGGGTATTGTGCGCCATGGATGAATATTTATATCAGTACTTATGAAGAACTTTATAATGAAGCCATAATCATAAATCCTGATCCAACTTTAGCCATTCCTGAATGGGAAGCAACTGAATAGTTCAAGCTTGTCAAAAAAATGCCTTTAAAAAGGCAAAAAGAAGAGTCGTATCATTACTCAAGATGGAACTTGATACGACTCTTTTAAGTCTTGTATTTATAATTTGTAACTTTTTAAAGTGGCCATTTTGTTTTGACGCCCTCATTCTTTCTTAAATTACATGGCAATATAATATCCTATACCCTTACCTTATATACTACCATTTTTTTAGATCCTACTTTTGATAAAGAAGATAAAGTTTATACAAAAAGAATCCATTCTTTCAAATATCTACATAAGTTCATTATTATGCTTTTATAACAGCAAAAATGATATCACTACAAAATAATCGTAACCTATCTTCATTACCATCTATTTAAGAATAAAAGCATTCCCATTAAATAAAATAGCACACATCATAAAAAACAATTCCAACCCTACTATTTTTCTTCCTTTTT
>OWIQ01000923.1_pt1 | contig 13418 bp, 10 predicted proteins | sample 1732701 | NCBI WGS metagenome assembly OWIQ01 (sample SAMN05065744, study PRJEB22554) | human gut metagenome | biome: ENVO:2100002; feature: ENVO:00000062; material: ENVO:00002003 | host: Homo sapiens | place: USA
ATGTAGCTCCGTCTCGTGGGCTCGGAGATGTGTATAAGAGACAGGGATAAAATATTGTGTCCGCTTTTTATTATTGGGGCTTATCTTATTGTTGGGAACGATTCTGTTGTGTAATCGGATTATCATTCATAGTACTGAAAGTTGTTTGTATGATCAGGTAGAAACAATTCCCGAAAATCGGGTGGGGGTGTTGTTGGGAACTTCTCCGAAGTTGCGGGGTGGTCGGCCGAATCTTTATTTCAATTACCGGATCACGGCTGCTGTGGAACTCTTTCAGGCCGGTAAGATCAGCCGGATATTGGTCAGTGGAGATAATCGCCGCATGAATTATAACGAACCGGTTGAGATGCGGAAAGCGTTGATCGCCCATGGAATCCCGGATAGCGTGATCGTAATGGATTTTGCCGGGATACGTACACTCGATTCGGTGATCAGGGCTAAAAAAGTGTTCGGACAGGATCGATTTACTATTATCTCCCAACGGTTTCATAACGAGAGAGCCCTGTATATTGCCGGGCGGAATGGAATCGAAGCCGTCGGTTTTAATGCGAAAGATGTCGATGTCTGTAGTGGTGTTAAGACCCGGGTCCGGGAATTATTGGCCCGGGTGAAAGTTTTTATCGACATCGTTGTCCATAAAGGTCCCCGTCATTTGGGAAAACGGGAGATTATTCCCTGAAGTTTGTCCTTGAACGCACGTTTTTGTATCTTTGTCCCCATGAAGAACGGGGAGTTGCATACATTGATCGATTTGCTGGAACGGAGTTGCCTGAAGTTTCCGGAAAATGCTTATTTGTGGGAAAAGCGTGAAGGGGGGTATCGGTCGGTGACCTATCGGCAAACTCGCCGGGAAGTGGGTGATGTGGCGGCCGGTTTGCTGGCCGGAGGTTTGCAGAAGGGCGATCGCGTTGCTTTGCTGAGTGAGGGATGTAACGATTGGGTGTTCGCCGAATTGGGTATTTTATATGCCGGTGGTGTGAATGTTCCCCTGAGTATTAAACTCACGGATAAAGAATTGATATTTCGTGTCCGCCATTCCGGGGCCCGTTTCCTGATCGTATCGGATTATTATGTAGCGACTTTGCGGCGGATAGAAGCTGAACTTCCCGAAATCGAAAAGATTTATGTCATCCGTTATTCTTCGGCTGAGGAAGGAAAATATAATTCTTTCGAACGTCTGAAAGATGAAGGAAAACGTTGGGTGACAGAGTACCCTGGAATGTTGGAAAAACAGGCCGCAACAGTTAGTGGGGCCGATCTGGCCAATATTTCATATACCTCGGGAACGACGGCCGAGCCGAAAGGAATTATGCTTACCCATGAGAATTATGTGAGTAACGTGTTGCAATCCGATTCCCTGATCCGTATTCCGGAATATTTCCGGATTTTGCTTTTTTTACCTTGGGATCATAGTTTTGCACATACCGTCGGGATTTATTCGTTTATGTATAACGGGGCTTCGTTGGCAGCCGTCGATTTCGGTAAGTCACCGATGGAATATCTGCGTAATATTCCGTTGAATATGAAAGAGATAAAGCCGCATGTGTTGCTGAGCGTTCCTGCTTTGGCCAAGAATTTCCGGCGGAGTATCGAGACGGGTATCCGGCAACGGGGATGGCTGATCCGGAAACTTTACGGACTGGGACTGAAATGGGGATATTACTATCATGGTCAGGGAAATTTCCGGGGGAAAGGCGGACGTATGCTACTGTGGCCTGTGGTGAAGCTGATGGATATACTGGTATTTTCGAAGATCCGGAAAATTTTTGGCGGTAACCTGCAATTTTTTGTCGGGGGTGGGGCTTTACTGGATACGGAATTGCAAAGATACTACTGTACCCTGGGTATCCCGATGTTGCAAGGGTACGGATTGTCCGAAGCTTCTCCGGTGATTAGTTCCAATTGTCCGCAACGTTACCGTTTCGGGTCTTCGGGACAGGTAGTGAAACCTTTGGAATTGAAGATTTGTGACGAAACAGGGACAGAAGTGAAGAAAGGGGAAAAGGGAGAGATCGTCATCCGGGGGAAGAATGTGATGAAAGGATATTGGAAGAATGAGAAGTCTACGGCCGGGACGATCCGCGACGGCTGGTTGTATACCGGAGACAGGGGTTATCTCGGTGAAGACGGGTCGTTGTTTGTGTCGGGACGTTTTAAATCACTGCTGATTGCCGGCGACGGGGAAAAATATAGCCCCGAAGGAATCGAAGAAGCTATTGCCGAATTATCCCCCTATATCGATTATTGTGTGTTGTACAATAATCAGTCGCCTTATACGGCCGGCCTGATCGTTCCGAATAAAACAGCTCTGACCGAATATGTAAAACAACGGGAAGAAGAACCCGGAACGGTTGAAGCTTGTAAGCTGATGCTGACGAAATTGAATGAGGAACTGATGAAATTCCGTAAGGGTGGCATGTATGAAGGGATGTTTCCCGAACGTTGGTTACCTGCTGTTGTCGGGATCTTGCCGGAACCCCTGACGGTACAGAACGGAACGGTCAATTCAACTTCAAAGGTGGTGCGGCACAAGGTGTACGAAGTTTTCCGGGAAGAATTGGATTTTCTTTATACCCCTGAGGGAAAGGATATCCGGAATCCCCGGAATACGAAGAATATGAAGAGTATGATCACGTGGAAGATCTAATAAGAAAATTATGCGAAGGAAAACAACTGCTGTTCGAATAGGAAATGTGGTTCTTTCATCGGAAGAACCGGTGCTGGTTCAATCGATGCTGAATACGTCGACCCGGGAGGTGGATGCTTGTGTCGAACAGGCGATCCGGATTATCGAGGCCGGTGGCCGGCTGGTGAGGATTACTGCTCCGGGAGTGAAGGAAGCGGAGATGCTCGGGGAAATACACCGTCGTTTGCGTGAACGGGGATATACGACTCCGATTTCTGCGGATATTCATTTTGTTGCTGAGGCTGCTTCGGTTGCCGCCCGTTATGTGGAAAAGGTGAGGATAAATCCGGGAAATTTTGCGGATAAACGGGCCACTTTTAAGAAGCTGACCTATACCGATGAGGAGTATGCAGCTGAATTGGAAATCCTGCGGCAGAAATTTACGGAGTTTCTGGAGGTTTGCCGGCAATATGGAACGGCTGTCCGCATCGGTACGAATCATGGTTCGTTGTCCGATCGTATTATGAGCCGCTATGGAGATACCCCGGCGGGAATGGTGGAGGCTACGATGGAGTATTTGCGGGTGTGTCAGGCTTGTGACTTTAAAGATGTGGTGATTTCGCTGAAATCGAGCGATTGCCGGACTATGGTGGATGCCGTACGTTTACTGGTGGAGAAAATGGAGGCTGAGGGAATGTGTTATCCTTTGCATTTGGGAGTTACGGAAGCCGGTGAGGGTGAAGACGGACGTATCCGTTCGGCAGTGGGGATCGGAACCCTGTTGAATGAAGGAATCGGGGATACGATCCGGGTGTCCCTGACCGAGGAACCCGAAGCCGAGATTCCTGTGGCTTGCGAATTGGCCCGGATCTGTTCCGAACCGGAGTATCTGAAAGGGTGGACCCCATTGAAAGGAGAGTGTTCGAAACCTTGTATCGTGGCCGGATTGACGGGAGTAACCGTATTGGACGAACAGGTGATGAACCGGATCGGTTTTACCGTAAGTGAGGTCAATGATCCGGTATATGGTGACCGTTTGCATGCCGGTATAAAAGCACCGGAATGGATTTATACCGGGACATTGGGACCGGAATTGACTAAATTACCCCCGGATACAGGGGTTATCGTACCTCTGGAGATTCTGGATATGGCTCATGTCTATAACCGGAATGCTTCTCCGTTATGCAGTGTCGGAGCATATAAAAAGGGGGAACAGACGATCGATAGCAAGTACAGATTGGTGCAGATCTGCCGGTCCGAAGAACTGGATGCCGATTTAACCGGCCGGTTGCGGCAGGATGGGAAAGCGGTGTTGGTTTTGGCACTGCCTGTCGAATATCGCCTTTACCGGGAAATGTTCCGCCGGATACAGGAGGCCGGCCTGACTAATCCGGCAATTATCCGGGCTGTCGTGCCGGGGAAGGAGAAAGAACGAATCCGTCTTGTGGCGGCTTCACAATTGGGCGGTTTTTTTCTCGACCGTCTTGCCGGTGGTCTTTGGATCGAAACACCGGAAATAGAGGACCTGACTTTCCCTTTGGAATTGAGCCGGAATATTTTACAGTCTGCCGGAGTGCGTCGGTATAAGGCAGAATTTATCAGTTGTCCGGGGTGTGGAAGGACATTGTTCGATTTGCAGGGTGCGGTGGCTAAGGTGAAAGCAGCGTTCGGACATCTGAATACGCTGAAAATCGCTGTCATGGGTTGTGTGGTCAACGGACCCGGAGAGATGGGAGATGCCGATTATGGCTATGTCGGTGCAGGGAATGGAAAGGTAAACCTGTATAAAGGCCGGAAAATGGTGCGTACTGCCGTCCCGGAAGAGGAGGCGATCGGGGCGTTGAGGGAGATGATAGAGGGTAGAAGCTAAAAGTTAAAGGCTAAAGGTTAAAAGCTAAAGGCTGAAGAGTAGAAACTAAAGGGTAAAAGCTGGAAAGGGAGAGGGTAAAGGCGGGGAGAAAGGTAGAAAGTAAAAAAAAGACTTTTAGTAGGAGGTGGGTGGCATGAGTGTTTAATTTTAAAATTTATTTTATGTCGGAACAATCGCCTCTGTCTTTAGGAACAGAGGATATTAAGAAATTATTGATGCGTTATGCTGTCCCGGCGATCGTAGCAATGACCGCTGCTTCGTTGTATAATATGATGGACAGTATTTTTATCGGACACGGGGTGGGGGCATTGGGAATTGCCGGTTTGGCCGTGACTTTCCCTTTTATTAATCTGGCGGCGGCTTTCGGCTCTCTGGTGGGAGTAGGAGCTTCTACACTGGTGTCTGTGAAGATGGGACAAAAGGATTTGAAAAGTGCCGAGGCGGTGCTCGGGAATGTACTTTTGCTGAATACCGTGATCGGTTTTTTGTTTATGACGGTATGCCTGATTTTTCTGGATCCGATCCTTTATTTTTTCGGGGCCAGTGCGGACACTTTGCCGTATGCCCGCGATTATATGAAGGTAATCCTTTATGGTAACCTCATTACTCATATTTATATGGGGCTCAATGAGGTGATGAGGGCTTCGGGTTACCCGCAAAGGGCGATGATGGCGACGTTGTTTGCCGTCTTGATCAACGGAGTGCTGAATGCACTTTTCATTTTTGTTTTGGATATGGGAATCAAGGGAGCTGCCCTGGGGACGATCTGTGCCCAGTTTTTGGCTTTGCTCGGGGTGTTGTACCATTTTTCCAGTCCGAAAAGTTTTATTCGTTTTCAAAAAGGAATTTTCAAGGTCAGATGGCATATTGTCGGAGGAATGCTGGCTATCGGGTTGTCGCCTTTCCTGATGAATCTTTGTAGTTGTCTGATCGTTTTGCTGATCAATAATGGATTGAAAGATTTCGGGGGAGATATGTATATCGGAGCTTATGGGATCGTCAACCGTATTGTGTTTTTGTTCATCATGATCGTTATGGGATTTAATCAGGGGATGCAACCTATTGCCGGATATAATTTCGGTGCCCGGCAGCTGTCCCGGATGATTCAGGTATTGAAATATACGACCTTATGTGCCATTACCGTGACCACTCTGGGATTTTTGATCTGTCAGATTTTTCCACGGACGATTATCCGGATGTTTACCGGTGATTCCGATTTGATCGATATTGCCGAACATGGGATGCGCCTGATTCTTTTGTTTTTCCCTTTAGTCGGTTTCCAGATGGTATCCTCGAGTTTTTTCCAGTCGATCGGGATGGCCGGAAAAGCGATTTTCCTGTCTTTAACCCGCCAATTGATCTTTTTATTGCCCTGTCTTCTTATCCTGCCGCATTATTGGGGTACCGACGGCGTTTGGGGAAGTATTCCGGTAGCGGATTTTATCGCTTCGATTACGACCGGGTTGATGTTGGGCTGGCAATTGAAGAAATTCAAGACCGGGGGATTGAATAATACAAAAGATTCGGTAGCTTTGTAATAGAGTTTGTAAACTGATATTTATGGAAAAGAAAATAATCATCACCATCGGAAGACAGTACGGTAGCGGTGGCCGCTATGTCGGTAAGAAGCTGGCTGAACAATTGGGTATTGCGTTTTACGATAAAGAATTGATCAACCTGGCTTCGAAAGAAAGCGGCATATGCGGTGAATTTTTCGAGAAAGCGGACGAACGGAATTCCGGTAGCCTGCTGAAAGCTTTAGCTATGGGATTTTCGATGAATAACGCCATTTTTCAAAGTAACGATTACCTGTCGAACGAATCGTTGTTTCAGATTCAGTCGGATGTGATCCGTAAAGTGGCTGCCGAACAGTCGTGTATCCTGGTAGGCCGTTGTGCAGACTATATTCTGCGGGATAATGAGAATTGTATGAGTGTCTTTATCAGTGCCCGAATGGAGGACCGGATCCGGCGGGCTGTCGAGTATGCCCATATTGAAGAGAAAGAAGCTGAGGAATATATCCGGAAAGCGGATAAATCCCGCGCTTCTTATTATAATTACTATACCGACAAAATCTGGGGAGCTGCCGAGTCATACGACTTGTGTATCAGTTCTTCCGTTTACGGTATCGACGAAACGACCGCTTTTATCCGGGAGTTTGTGAGTAAACGGTGAAAGCGGTATAAACGGATAAAACGGTAAAAGCAGCTGTTTCTGCTGTTTTATCTGTTTTATCCGTTATTTCCGTTTCTACTGTTCTTCTATCAACGTATCGAATAAATCGCTTTTATTTTGCCGGTAAAAGGCTGTATTGACTACTTCTCCCCGTTTGTTGATGATTTCGTAGTGCGGGATTCCATTGATTTGGAAAAGTTCCCGTAGATAATTGTATTCGTCCTCCGGTATCCGGAATTTTTCTCCTTGCAGATCGGCTGTGAATCGGTTGTAATCGTTTATAGGTGAAGATTTTTCATCTGTGATGAACAGGAATACGATATTTTTTCCACTATACTGTTCCCGGAGCGGTTTCATGTTTTGAATATCTGCCCGGCAAGGACCACAGCTCGTAGCCCAAAAGTCGACATAGATCACTTTCCCCTGGTAAGGAGCGATGATTTTGCGGAAGATGTCGGCACCTTTTCCTGCTGGTAACGCTCGGGAAGCCTTGATTTCCCGGGGACAGTATTTTTCAAGCAGGTAATGGGCTTTCTGGCGGAGGTAGGGGTTTTTTACTTCTTTTAATGTGAGGGTAACAAGACTGTCGGCAGTACTGCGTTGCAGGTTTTTGAGGTTTGTGCTCAGATCCCGTATTTTTATAATGTCATAACTCAAGTTGGGTTCGAGCTGAAGAGAATGGTAACAGATGCTGTCTTTTATTTTCCATTCGGTTTCGATCAGCCGGGGAAACCCCGATACTTCATATTGGGCGGAAATTTTGTAGGCTTGTTCGAAAGGAGGGATATATTCGAAACGGTTGAAAAATACCCAATTTTCATAGGGAATAAGCAGGTTGGGGTCGTTTAGCGGCATTTCTTTCAGGAAGTCATAGTAATCTTGAGGAACTTCGGCTTGCAGGATTTTGTTTTCCGGCTCCTCGTTTTGGAAATATTTCCGGGTGGTAGCAAAGTCCAGGATATGAGTTGCGATATCGGTTTTAATGTAGGTTTCCAGGATTTGCATGGATTTGGGACTGAAATGATATTGACGGTTCAACCGATCCAGGGTGTTTAATTTGTCTTCGAGTTTTTGCATAGCCTGGATTTTGAATGCCGTCGGAGTCAATTGTTTGGCTTGTTCTCTGAAATGGATATTCCCTTCCCTTTGAATATAGATCCCGGCTTTGGTCAGGTCGGCGTTGATTTTTGAAGAAGAGCCCATATACCGTAAGGTTTGAAAATCTTTGAAACGACGGTCCCGGTAACGATCGGCCTGTAACAGGTCTTCCCAATCGATGAAGATCGTCAGGGTATCGCCCGGTTCGATGTAGAAAGGAAGGTTGAACGGAGTGAAGCTGATATTACCGCTAGTAGGGTTGTCCAAAGACAGTTCGGCTGAAAAATGTCCGTCTTCGAGTAGGGCGACGACTGTCGGAAAATCCTCTTCGGTAACGATATTGTTGTTGTAGATGATGCCCGATGTAAATCCGGCCCTGGGATCGTAACCCCGGATATACCCCTGGATGTAGGCTTTACTGCCCGGTTGGAAAAAACTTTTTTCCGCTTGATTGCCACTCACCTGTTCCATACGGTAGTCTTCCCGTTTGTAGAGCCGTTGGGTTTTGCGGGAAGTGCCTATTTTATAATATCCGTCTTTTTGTTCGGAGAGTAATAGTTGCCGATGTTGTCCTTCCGATTTCAAATGCAGGATAAGCTTCTTTCCCTTCGTTTCGATTTTTTCATATGCCCAAAACCGATTTCCTTCGATGACGAATTCCGGATAAAAACCGTAAGTCCAGCGATTGCTTCCATCGGTCGTTAACCAATTGCCTGTTAAGGTAGTAGGCAGTGGTGTCTGTACGGAGGGAATATCCCCGGTCAGCCGGATGTCGAATATGCCGGATTTGCCCTCCAGAAAGTCGATACTTGTCACTCCGCTGGACAAAGGAGGGAAGGTGAAAATAAAATGATCCGTTCCCGATGCCGGAGTCGGCTTTTGCTCTTCCCATGCGGCTCCCTCGAGTGCCAGAGGCCGATATCGGTTACCCAGATTGTCCTTGAGATTGATCTCTTCTTTTGAAAATTGTACCCACCATCCCGGAATAAATTCGGTGCGTAGATAGACTTTTGTATCTTGGTCCGTACATTCCACCTTTTCAATTCGGTAAAGTGCTGTATTTCTGAATTTGTACGGTGGGTTGTCGATCGTCTCCTGAGCTTTTAGTCCGAGGTAGCCCAGTAACAGGATAAATAATAGGAGATGATTTTTTTTCATAGTATGTCGTGGTTTAGAGATTTTGGGATTCCGGGACGGACCTTTTGTCCCGAAATACGGTTATGTATGGGTAAACGGTTGGTTCATATTTATTCTTTTTTAAATAAGAATACACCGCCGCCTTGTTTTAGGGTCATGGTTCGGTTTCCCGGATTAAATTCCATCACAATCCCCCCTTGGGTGAATTTGAATGTATGTTCGGAAGTTGCTTCGAGCGGGAATGCAGCCTGGCCGGTACCCTGTCCTTCCAAGGCATTGTTTTTTATGCGGACGGTGAGTTTGATCGGAAGTTGGCTGTTTGAATAGACACCGGTGTATTTTACCAGGTCTTCGGGTTTGAGTGTAATGGCCTCGAAATTCGGAAGATCGAAGGGCATACCGTAAATACCGCTTAAAACTGCAATGTGGATATCGTTGAATGTATAATTGAGTGCATTGGAGGTGATGGCGTAGGATAGTTCGTCTTCCGGGAAATAGATCAGCATGGCATTGAATCCGTCTATTCCTCCGCTGTGCCCGAAGCCACGCTTGGCATAAAACGGAACAGGAAATATGCCCATACCGAAATTATCTTTTAGGGCCAGCATAGTGGATAAGCTGTTAGCAGAAATCAGTTTCCCTTTGAAAAGAGCATCCGCGAATTTGTTCAGATCACGGGGTGTCGATACGATCCCTCCTGCTCCTAGCGGGATCGAAGGATGGGTTACCGATTCTATCCTCCATTTATCGAAATATTTATACGAATTACATTCGTTCTGTTCGGGAGAGATCGTTCTTCTGCCTAAATGGGTATTGACAAGCGATAAAGGTCGGGTGATCCGATCGGCGAGGATTTCAGCATACGGTTTTTTATAGAGCGATTCGAGGATATACGATAATAATACAAAGTTGGAATTGCTATATTGCGCTTTACTGTCTGGTTCGAAATCGCTGCCTCCACGGGCGATTATTTCTACCATCTGTTCCTTTGTCTTCGCCTGGGTATTCCAGTTCAGGTATTGTTCATCCGCCGTGAAGTTGTGTATCCCGCTGCGATGGCTTAGCAGATGACCGATCGTTATTTTATGTGCGTTTTTAATGATAGGAAAATACGAATCGATCGGTGAGGATAAGGAAAGCTGTCCGGCTTCTATGGCTTGAAATATCATCACGGTCGTAAAGAGTTTCGAGATAGAGCCGATGTGGTATTCGGATTGTGCATCGGCTACGATTTGTTTATCGATATCGGCAAATCCCACCGATCGGGCGTAGATCTCGGTTCCCTTACTGAATACGGATACGCTCCCCATGAATTTATTTTTATCTCCAAGCAGCCGGAGATATCGATCGAGTTTGGCGTGTTCTGTTTCCTGGGCGTAGGAGATCAGGTTGCAACAAAGCAATAGAAAAGCGACTACAGGAATACGTATATTTTTCGTCATGATGGTAAAAAAATGTTGTCTGATGTTTGTAAAGGTATTGTATTTCCATCAGATATGCAATTCCTACCACCATTTTTGTTTTTGTTTTTCCCAGGTGAAGATTCGCTCTTCCTGGCCACGGCTGTGGTTTTTCAGTAGTAGTAAGGCGTTGGAGGGGACTGCGGGGTATTCGACCCAGGGGTGTGAGGGCTTTTGTTTGCCCAAAGATTCCCAGGCTGTGGAGCTGCGATAAAATAGTTCGTATTCATCGCCCGCAACGACGTAGTTGTCGTCGTTGCGGGGCTGGAAGGCAATCCGGTCGATCCTTGTCGGTTTTCCAAAATCGAGTCCTATCCAGCCACCATCGGCTTCGTGGTATTCATAAAAGGTCAGGGGATCTCCGTCGAAAGCATTATTTAAAGTTCCTGGGGTACCGATAGCGCGTCCCGGCAGAGGGGAGAGACTGTCGGGTTTGAAAAATTGCAGTTCTGCGATTTGGCAAAACGAACCGTTGGGTGACAAATAACGCCAGTATCTGAAGGGTTGCCGGCTGGAATCGATGGTTGCGGTGTCGGGGGCTCCTTGGGTGTTCCGGGCAATGATGTGAAATGTGACGGGATCGGTGAAAGTACTGTCGGCTGAAGCTTGGATACATCCCGCCAAAAGTTTGTTGCTGTGGTCGATGAGCCGGTTGGAAATGGGGTATTTACGCTCTAGACGCAACGGGTGGGTGTGAATCGTGTCGGGGATCAAAGGATGTATTTCCCCGAAAACATCCAAAATGAATGGATAGCCGGATTGTTCGATTTCTCCTTCGATATAATAGCCGGGAAGATAGACGATATCACGCCCCATGTCGGTAAAACGGGCTTTCCCTCTTTTTAGTGGGGCAAAATGGATGGGCTCCCATTTTTGATTGTCGAAGACACAGAGATAGGCGAAATCTCTTTTTTGACTGGGAGAACGGAGCATTTCGATTTCGACATCGGAAGTGGCCGTATATTCTGCAGTGACATCCTGATAAAAAGGAGTATTACAGAATTCCAATAATGACCGGAGGAAATGTGAGCCCATTGGGGAGTGAAGTCGATGGCCACCGGTATGCCTTTACCCCGCATAGCAAAGGTGGCCAGATGGGCATATTCTTTACAGGTACCGTAGTTGATGATATTCAGTGTGCTGTAGTTCAGGGGGAGGAAAGAGTGATGAAGCCGGAAAACACTTCCTCTGTGGGTTTCTCTTAAGCGGTCGTTGACTACGGAACAAGCCCAGTAAGCGGATGGACGGTCGCCGTCTATGTATCCCATATCCTCTATTTCGCGGTATTTGCCCGATAACATGTCCCGCCAATATTCCAGGGGCTCGTTGGAGATACGGTAAGGCAACAGGTATTCACAAAAATGTTCGAAATCGACATGCTCGTTGATTTCTTTGTTTTGCCAGTCGTCGAAAGCCCGGTCGATATTGTCGATCAGGTATTCGGCTGTGATGGTTTTGACATCTTCTATGATTTTGGCGTAACGGCTGATTTGTAGGTTCTGGGCTAATTCGTCGATTTGCCGGTTCGTCTGTTCGCAGGGAGCTCCGATCCGAAAGAGCGAATCGACCGAGAAATAATAGGCATCGAGTACTTCGCCGCCATAGGAATAATGTCCCGGCATGTTGGCGATAAGAAAACAGGCAGCTTTGTATTTTAAGGAATCGTTCCGGTAATGATCGAGTACCTGTTCCAATTGACTGCGATTTTCCCCGGCCTGACGGAGAGCGTTTTCAAGGTCGGGATCGGTATGCCGGCATCCGGCTGATAGGATCAATAGAAAAAAGAAAAAAGTTCTCATATCGCTGTACCTGAAGGTTTGGGCTGTTTGACGTGACAGGGGATGGGTTGCCCGAATACCGGGAAACCTTTTTTATCCCACGAAAATTTCTGTAAACGAGGTGTCCGCAGATCGTTGGCCGCTGGCTCCAGACGATAGCGGGCATGGTAAAAAATGTAATCTTCGGTCCCATCCGGAGATTTTATAAAGCTGCAATGTTCGGGGCCGAATACGCCCAGCGTATCGTTCTGGCAAAATACAGGTTGTGGTGACTTTTTCCAGGAGGCCGGATCGAGCAGGTTACTGCCGCTTTGGGCGGTCATCAGTCCCAGGGCTGAATAAGGAGGCCGGTTTCCGCCGGCCGAATAGACCAGATGAATCAGATTGCCGTCGGGACTTTTTAAGGGTTGCGGGCTACCCATCGAAAAAGCGGCTTCCGGGTCATGACGTTCCCATCTTTGATCGGGAATACCGATCATAACCGGCCGGGTGGCCAGTGTCCAGGGATTTTCGAGACGGGCAATGTAAATGCAATTGAAAATATAAGGAATCGGTTGTTCGGGGATACCGAACCATACTAGGTAGAGTGAATCCCTGTGGGTGAATACCGAAGCATCTACTGCCCAGCTTTGGTCGGCGGAAGTGCGGAGCTGACCTTTGTAGATAAACCGGCCTTCGGTCGGGTCCGGATGGCTGTTTTCGAGTACGTATAGTTGATGGCTCCCGGCCCGGATACCGGCAGCTGCATAGTAAAGATACCATTTCCCGTCGAGATAATGCAGTTCCGGAGCCCAAAGGTCCCGGCTATTGGTCAGATCGTCCGGGAGCCATACGGTTTTGCTCCGGGCATGCCTGAGGTCGGTAATATCCTTTGTCTTCCAGATGGAAAGATGGTCGTACATCGACTGGGTATAATAATATACACCGTCATGGTAGATGGCATAGGGGTCTGCTCCCGATGTTAACAATGGATTACTGTATGAAGCCACACTTGTCCGGGGAATTGTCCGGGCTGGCCGGTTCGCCTGTTCCCGGCATCCGTAAATAGTAACAATAAGAAATAAAAAGAGATATCGTTTCATGTTACAAATATCTCAATTTTATTAAATAACTGTGTTTAATTTATGTAATTTTCAGGATTTAGAGGGACCTTCGGATTTTGACTTTCGGAGGCGGTGTTTCTGGCAGGAGTCGATTGGGACAAAAGGTCCGTCCCAGAGTTCCGGATCTGTCTCTTATACACATCTCCGAGCCCACGAGACGGAGCTACATCT
>OWIQ01000938.1_pt1 | contig 13213 bp, 9 predicted proteins | sample 1732701 | NCBI WGS metagenome assembly OWIQ01 (sample SAMN05065744, study PRJEB22554) | human gut metagenome | biome: ENVO:2100002; feature: ENVO:00000062; material: ENVO:00002003 | host: Homo sapiens | place: USA
ATCACATACATAAAGAAAATTCAGTCAGTATCCATTGCGGATGCTGGCTTTTACATATCACAAAACCATCACAGAAAAGGAGAAATGAAAATGAAGCGAGAATTTCATGTCAAAACCCCGATGGGCGACCTGCACATTTACGCAAAGCACGAGAATAGCGATATAATGGCGGATTACCCCGGCGTTTATGTCGAATTGCTCCGCGAAGGATGCGAGCCTGAGCTGTTGGCCTGTACGGAGTATGACAGCGGCACCCATGATATGCTGACAACGGTATATGACATAGGCCGCGATGACCCGGTGATTGTCCATCATCATTGTGAATCCGCCGACACAGAAAGAGAGGAAAATAGAGATGCACAATAAGGAGAGTAAATACACCAGATTTCTTCGCCCTATCGGCTCTACGCTGTTTTCCTGCTGCAACTGTGGGAAGCATCTCCGCAGAGAGGATTTGGCTGTAGATTGCGCGGACTGCGGTGCCGTCTTCTGCGAGGATTGCGTGAAGAGCGGTGCGCTGGACGAGCATATCTGCGAAGATGATGATGAATAACGAAACGAAGAAGGCGGCTGAGAACAGCCGCCTTCTTCTCAAAAGGAGAAAGAAAATGGACAAAAAAATTAAGGAAAGCAAAAGAGGGCTGACGTTCAGTTTTACGCCTACAGAGACCATGCAAATTGGAAGCCGGTACGACTACATCATCAGCAACTCCGGCATCCGCATAGTCCCGTCTAAAACGGGTCGCTATACCGTGTCGCGGAAGAGGTCTGGCTCCGGCTGGAACCCGCTTATCGACCTGCGAAACAGGGAAGTGCTCGATGCGATTGCCGGCATGGAAAATATCCGTCTGCATATCACGGCGGACAGTATCCTTGTTTCGGGTGAAGCGGAGCACGCGGTTGTCCTGCAATTTCCACGAACGCTTCTGGCTCATGCCAGAAAGGTCGTGGGCATCAGCGACAGCTGCGCGGTGTCCCGTATTCTGGAAGGCACACAAATCACGCTGGACGAATACCTTGCATCCAGCAAAGCACCGCTGGACATCGCTGCAATTCAGAAGGATTTACCAGATATATATTCTGTGGTGTCTCTGTTCTCAGGTGCTGGCATCCTCGACTGGCCGTTTTTCAAGGACGAGCGGTTCAGCATCCAGTATGCCATTGACTACGATGCCGGTGCCTGCCAGACCTACCGGCAAAACATTGGTATGCACATCGTACACGGAGATGTTCATAAAGCGTTCACGGCAGAAGGCTTTCCACTGGACAATACGGTAAAGGCTCCCGATGTTATTGTCGGCGGTCCATCCTGCAAACCATTCAGCAATGCCAACCGACATACACGGCTGGAAGACCACCCTGACAGCGACCTTCTGATGCAGTATATGCGCATCGTTGAAACGCTCAATCCGAAAGTCTTTGCTATCGAAAACGTACCGGAAGTCCTTACCGCCTGCGGTGGTTCCTACTATGCCGCAGTCCGGGAAAAAGCAGAGAGTTTCGGCTACGAGCTTGATTCCGGCATCGTGCAGGATTGCAAGGTCGGAGGCTATACAACGCGGAAACGTGCTGTTATCCTCGGCAGCCGCATCGGTACGCCAAAGCTGGCACACATTGCGCTGGCAGGGGAATACCGGACGGCAGGAGACGCTATCAGTAAAGTGGACAAATCCTGGAGCAATTACAGTGATGTAACCAAGCCAAGCTCGGAGGTGGAGAAGCGCATGAGCTTTGTGCCACAGGGCGGCAACTATACCTCTATCCCAGAAGAATACCGTACGGAAAGCAAAAACCGCCATTCCTGTACCTACCGGCGTCTGGCATGGAACGAGCCTTCTCCGACCATTGTGAATTGGCGGAAACCTCCGCTCATTCATCCGTTGGAGAACCGAACGCTGACAGTAGCGGAGGCGAAGGCTCTGCAAGGGCTGCCGAAGGATTTCCGCATCTGCGGAACGCTCGGACAGATGCAGCAGCAGGTAGGAAACAGCGTGCCTGTAGCAATCGGTGAGTTTATAAAGCGCTGTATTCTGCGTATCCTTCAGGCGCAGAGACAGGTACAGTTTGCATGATTATATGCACTAAATGCCAGCGGACTTACAATCCGCTGGCATTTTTCGGGCCTTATCGCAATCAAGTTCCCATATTCTCAGGTTCCCTGTTAAGAAATAGCACAATTTCTCACTCCGCCGGTATGCTGAAACCATACAACAGAAGTATCACAAACATAAAGAAAGTTCAGCCAGCGCCTCATTGGGGGGGTGCTGACTTTTATATACAAAAAAATAATCGCGCAAGGAGAAAGATGAATATGAAAATGCTCGACAATGGAGAACAGGCTTCCCTCGCGCAGCTGATTTCCGCTTTGAGCGGCCGCAAATGAAAGGAGAACTAAAAATGCTAAACGTAAAGTTAGAAAGATACCTGAACACCTTCTGGCGGAAAGATGAAGCGAAATCCTTTGCCAGCCTTTCCGAGTTGGAAAACTGGATATTCGACCAGATGCAGCAGGACTACTCCCGCAACACGTGGGCTATGAGCTTTCCTACGCCGGCTTCCGCGAGAAACATTCACGCGGATGGTCCGTGGGCGATTAAGTTTCAACCGATTCCCGGTGAAACGACTATCTCCATTCACCAAATTGAGTCCAGCGAAGGCATCATTTTTTCAGATGGCCGTCGTACAGCCGGAAGGAAATATTGGACAGACGAGGTTCAGGCATGGCTCACGCATTGTGAGCAGCGTCGGCGGGTCCCACAGTTCAACTTTGCCTCCGGTGAGAAGCCACTCACACGCAAGCTGTGGGCGCGGCTTGGCGTTTCACTTCGGATTACCGCTGAAGAGGAAGCCGTTATCTTCGGGGCAGACGAAACCCTATCGGAAGAAACCATTCGGAAAATCATCCTTGATGGGCGCTTTACGCCGGACGGGGACAGCTATGTACCGGAGCCGGCAGCGGAGCAGTTCAATGAGGATTACGGGACCAATCACCCCGTCCGAGACATCGGTTTTGAGATGTGAGGGAGGGGCGACATGAAAGGAAAACACTCCACACCAGCCTTCTTTTTCCTCTATCATCCTGATAGGGACAGCCGCGAATTCGCGGCGCTGGCGAGAAAGGAGGGGTATGACAGGATACTGCTTCTGCGCAGGGAAAACCCGTTCGTTGCAAATTTACATCCCATTCAGGCAGAAAGCGAACGGAGTATCTGGGCCGTCTATCTGATGGACTTCAGACGCCCCGCGACGCACAGCTCTGACGCATGGAACTGCGAAGAAGCAGCGAAAACACTGGATTGCAATATCCGCATTGAACTGTCCCTACCCGCGAACGCAACGGTTTCCGCTGTATGTCAAGCTCTGAAATACTGCTATTCTACCCGGTCTGTTTCAGACGCCCGTATTCGGGCAGCGGATTGCCGGGGAAGAACGGCAAAGGATATTCGTGCTTCGCGGCATATCAGAAACCTGTTCCCTGATGTGGAAGTCATTCAGAAAATGAGACTTTCCCGGCAGCGGACGGAACAGATTGTCGTGGACTATCTGTTTGAGAATACCGACTTTCGATAAGGAGGCAAAATTATGATTAAAGCGTACTGTTACGGCGTATTCGCCGACACTATGACGGACGAGGAGTTCTATGAGGTCGAGAAGGCACAGCGCGAGTGCCACGCGGCATGGGCGGAGAACTTCTCCGCTGTCTCAGAGCTTCTGGAAATGAATCACATCATCGACAATTTGACGATGGACAACAAGACGGACGAGTACATTGTCTGGCTCGTTGAGCTGATGGATGATTCCAACATTCTCTTCACAACCAGCCCGGATGTCACCTTCAAGGACGCCTGCGCGATGCTCAAAAATGTGTATTCCGCTCCTGAAGTGGAAGAGTTGAGCACCGTCTGCAAGGACGAGGTGAAGAAACTCAACCGCCGCATTAACCTCAACCTCTGAGACTAAGCACGCCCGCTCTGCATAATGCAGAGCGGGCTTTTTCTTTGCGGTTCCAAGAGCGGGAATTCGGGTTCTCAAGTTCCCAGCGTTGAAACAAGGGGGTTTCTCCTACAAGCCGTATACTGAAAACATACAAAGGAAGTATCACAAACAAAATGAAAATTCAGCCGGTGCCCCCATTGGGAGCGCTGGCTTTTATATACATATTTTTTCAGAATGGAGAAATGAAAAATGAACACCACGAAAAAAAGGTACAGTTACGATGGTGCCGTGCGCTCCTTTGACGACATTCTCTCCGTGAAGTGGAGAGGGCAGACGTTTGCGGAGTCGGAAAAGAAGGCAAGAAGCAATCTCGGCTACCAGTTCCGCAAGCACATGGGGCTTTCTCAGAGCGTTCCCATCCGATTGACCGGGAAAATGACGGTCTGTTGAAGGGGGTCTGAACCATGTATTACATATGTTTCGAGTATTTTTTGACATGGACGGTACGCTGGCGGAATGGAAAGCCGCAAAGGAGCCGGAAGAGCTGTATGAGAAGGATTATTTTCTCTCGCTAAAGCCGTATCAGAGCGTTGTAGAGGCCGCATGGAAGCTCTACGAAAGCGGGGAAGCGGAGGTGTTCATCCTGTCTGCGGTTCTCGCTGACAGCCGCTATGCCATTCCGGAGAAAAATGCGTGGCTCGGCGAGTATCTGCCATGGGTGGACATAGACCACCGGCTATATGTCGAAGGCACCGCACCCAAACGTCTGCGTGTTCCGGGCGGTGTCAGAATGACCGATGTGCTCGTGGATGACTACACCAAAAACCTCAAAGAGTGGCCCGTATTTGGCGACGCGAAGTTTGGCCGAGCGGTAAAACTCCTGAACGGCATCAACGGCACGAATGGAACGTGGACCGGCATTTCCGTTTCGCGCTTCTTCACGCCCAAATCTATTGCAGATGTGATTCTGAAAGTCGGGCGGCCGAGTCATATTTGACAAGCTGGCGAAGGCGTGGTATATTTTATTAGAAAAGGTTTCTATGCTTGGTATAGAGGCTAAAAGGAGATACACCTATGGACACACACGCACCTAAAACACATCTCTCTCAGGCGCTCGGCCTGTCTACTGAGGAGCAAAAGGCACGTTACGACGCCCTTGCGAAGGAGCTGCTGGGAGATAAGCAGGTCCTCGCCCATATTATGCAGGGTGCGGTAGCGGAATTCAGGGATATGGAAATCCCGGATATCGTTCAGTGCATCGAAAATGACCCTCAGATTGGAACGGTCGAAATCTATCCGGGAGCGACCAATGGGCGCAATACCGAAAATAAAATCCTCAACGAGGGCAGGGTCACGTTCGATGTGCTTCTGGAGGCAATGGTTCCTCACGAAAACGGGAGTATTAAAATTTTCCTGAATATTGAAGCGCAGAACAATTTCCAACCGCAATACACGCTGGAAGCAAGAGGCGTCTTCTATGCGTCACGCCTGATTTCTTCTCAGCTAACCAGAGAATTTGAGGACAGTCAGTACCAGCATCTCAAAAAAGTGTATTCCATCTGGATTTGTTTCAATGCGTCTGAGGATGCAAAAAACACTATCACGGAATACAGCTTCCATCCGACGCATATCTATGGCAACTACGGGAGCAAGGACCGATGCGACTATATGTCAGTCATCATTGTCGGACTCGATAAAACGGCAGCCGAATACCGTAATAATAGGCTGCTGGATATGCTGACGGTGCTGTTTACAGAGCGGCGGTCTGCTCTTGAAAAAGAAGAAATCTTGTATGAACGATTTGGTATGGAGAACACTATTCCCAGAAAGGAGAAACTGACGAATATGTGTAATTTAAGTGACGGAATCTATCAAGAAGGTGAACGGAAAGGCGAACAGAGAGGCGAACTGAAAGCACTTTGCAATGCTGTTGTCAACGGTATGTTGACCTTGGCAAATGCGCTCAAACTGTCTGGCTGTTCTCAGGACGAGTTTTCCGCATGGATGAAACAATTCCATCCGGACTACAAAATTTAATTTTTGGATAGGCCAAACCGCCGGAAGCAAGTTGCTTCCGGCGGTACTTTTTTGGTTATTGTTTTGATAATTGGTCGCAGGCAGAAACAGTAGCGGTGTGAAAGTGCGAAATTTGCCGCAGGGAGGCCGCAGGAGCGCTTCTGCGCGTCTGAGAGTATCCGAGGATGCCCTACGAGAAAAATGCGTCCTACGCGCTCTCAGGGGCGTTTTGAGGCAAGGGCAGGGAAGCTCCCCCGGAGGCATTGTCTCCGGGGGAGCTTCCTGCTTGATTATGCGAGGAGGGGAAAAGGCTTAGTAGCCGGTACGAGGCAGCGTGGGAGACTTGGGAGCAGCGGGCTTCGCGGGAACATAGTGGGAATAAATCGAAGTAGTCCAGCGAGCGATGCTCTGCACCCAGTTGCCGCCGAGCAGACCGCCGACGTCAGCCTTATTGGTGAACTTGTAGCCATTGGTGAGCGCGTACAGCGTCTGCGCGTCAACGGTGGCGTTCGTGAGCTGGTGGAACCCAGCGGGGACGATACCGAAGGAGAGCATGAACTGCGTCACATACTCGTTGCTGGCAAGGCCCAGAGCGGCAGAACTCATGTCGAGCGTGTAGTTCTTGGCAGTGCTCAGGTTGTCGTATGCGGTGCGCCACTGGCTGTTGAGGTTAGTGGTGAACGTGACCTTGTAAGTCTGCGTGGTGCTGTAAGTACCAGTCACCAAACGGGTCAGACGAACAGCGTCAGTCGGGAGGGTATCTCTCCAGTAGAAGCTCTGGAGGGAAGTGGTGGAGTCATTGCGGACGCCGCTGACGGTCCAGCGCATGATGTTGTTATTCATCGTCTGCGCGTAACCGGTCTTCTTGATGGAGACGCCGGCCGTGATAACGGGGTCGGTCACATTCAGCTTCACGACCTGTCCGGCAAACTCAATGTCAGCGGTGAACACGGTGGGGTTCAGACCGTAGTTCGCGGGGGCCTGAACTTCCTTCACGGTATAGATACCGAGCGGGAGCTTCTTGGAAGAGCCGATGCCGTTCTCGTTGGTCTGGAACTTATCCACGACGTTATTCTGCTTGTCATAGACAGCGAAGATAGCGCCGGAGAGGGGAGTGCCAGCAGGAAGACCATTGACGGAACTATAGCCCTCAGAGGTCTTGATGACCTGAATCTGACCCAGTTCGGAAGTGTTCTCCCACTCAATCATAGCAGTATCGCCAGCCAGAACCGTAAAGCTCTTGACCTTGTTATCGAGGATGTAGCCCTCGGCTGCCACGATTTCGCGGACGTAATACTTGCCGTCCTCAAGGGTCTTGTTCAGGTGGACGTAGCCCTGGTCGTCAGACTCGTATTCGCCGATGGGGGTCATGGAGCTGTCGTACACGACGAACTTAACGCCCTGGATACCCTTTTTGGTTACGGAGTCGATTTTATGGATAAGCGTGGATGCGGAGGCGGTGTTCTCGAACTCGAAGGTCTTGGTCTCGCCCTTCTTCACCTCGACTTTCTGCGGAGTGGAGTCAAGCAGGTAGCCCTTGGGGGCCTTGATTTCGGTCAGTTGATACCAACCGTCATCGAGGTCGGGGAGCTGGATGACGCCCAGCTTATCCGTCACATAGGTTCCGACGATTTCGCCGTTCAGCTTTGCGACTTCAATCTTAGCGCCTTCCAGACGCTTGCCAGACTCAGAGTCAACCTTGACGATGGTAAGGCCGCCGAGCGGCGTATCGTAGAAGGTGAGAGTCTGTGTGTCGTTCTTCTCAATCTTGACAGTCTGAGAAGGAGCGTCCATCAGATAGCCGTCGGGCGCGGTCACTTCCGTGACAACATAGGTGTCAGGGTCAAGGTCAACGATGTGAATTTGACCGTTGGCATCCGTGGTATAGAGGCCGTTGGTAGAGGTGGCACCGCCATCCTGTGCGACGAATCTGCCGTCGGAGGTCGTCACCTTGAAGGTAGCACCAGCCAGAGGCTCCTTGGTCACGCTGTCGCGCTTCTCAATGATAAGGCCGCCGGGTTTGGTGTCCTTGAACACGATGGTCTGCGTATCGCCAGATGTTACGGTAATCGTGCGAGTCGGGTCATCAATGAGATAACCGTCAGGAGCCTTGATTTCCGTAATGATGTAGCTGCCGGGACGGACGTTGGTGATGGTGATTTTACCGTCAGCGCCAGTGGTGAAGATGCCATTGCTGGTCAGCTTCGTATCACCGATAACGCCGTTCTGACCGACTTCGCAGCCAGCGGCGGTGGTCACGCGGAACTCAGCGCCGGGGAGCAGCTCGTTGGTCTTGCTGTCACGCTTCTCGATGATGATTTTACCATAGGGAGCATTGGCAAAGGTCAGTTGAACGACCTTGCCAGCCTGCGTGGTAATGGTCTGAGGCGTTGTGTCGATAGCAAAGCCGTCAGGAGCCTTGGTCTCCGTCACAACAATGGCCTTGTTCGCTTCGAGGCCGGTAATCAGGATAGTACCGTCAGCGCCGGTAGTAAACACGCCGTTGGAGTCACCGACCACGGTGCCATCCGCGTAACGCACGTCAAAGACAGCGCCTTCAAGCATCTTGTCGGGGTTCTCCGTGCAGACCTTCTTAATGAGCAGGGAACAGGTGCTGTGGTTCTTAAATACGATGGTCTGTGTATCGCCGGAGGTCACGGTCACATTGCGGGTCGGGTCATCAATGAGATAACCGTCGGGAGCTTTGATTTCCGTAATGATATAGTTGCCGGGACGCAGGTTGCTGATGGTGATTTTGCCATCCGCGCCAGTACGGAAGATGCCGTTGCTGGTGAGGGTGGTATCACCAATGACACCGTTCTGACCGACTTCGCAGCCGGCAGCGGTGGTCACGCGGAACTCAGCGCCGGGGAGCAGCTCATTGGTCTGCGCATCACGCTTTTCGATGACGAGCTTGCCATAGGGAGCGTTGGCAAAAGTGAGCTGGACCGTCTTACCAGCGATGGTGGTAATGGTCTGAGGCTTCGTGTCGATAGCGAAGCCGTCGGGAGCCTTGGTCTCGGTAACGATGATAGCCTTGTTCGCTTCGAGGCCGGTAATCAGGATAGTACCGTCAGCGCCAGTCTCATAAACGCCGTTGGAGTCACCAACCACACTGCCATCTGCGTAGCGCACATCGAAGACCGCGCCTTCCAGCATCTTGTCGGTGTTGATGGAGCAGACCTTCTTAATGAGCAGGGAACAGGTGCTGGGGTTGGCGAAAGTGATGGTCTGGGTATCGCCAGCAGTGATTTGAATGGTGCGGGAAGCATTCTTACCAATCAGGTAGCCATCAGGTGCCTTGACCTCAGTGATGGTGTAGTTGCCGGGAGTCAGGCCCTTGATGATGATGCGTCCGTCACCGCCGGTCACGAAATGGCTGTCAGAGGACAGCGTGCCGGACTCGATAGTAAGGTCGTTATGGATGTTGCCATCTGCGCCGACTTCAGTACCGTCGGACTTGCGGATGATGAACTCAGCACCGGGGAGCAGCTTGCCAGTTGCGGCATCGGTCTTTTCGATGACCAGTTCGCCCTTGGGCGCGTTCTTGAAGGTGATGGAAACGACCTTGCCGGACTTGATGTCGATGGTTTGAGCCTGACCGTCAATGATGTAACCGGCAGGAGCCTCAATCTCAGTCACGATGATGGTCTTTTCCGGTTCAAGACCGGCAATGGTGATTTGTCCATTCTCGTCGGTGGTGAAGATGCCATTGTCATTGCCGAGCAGCGTACCGTTGGTATACTGAACACGGAACTTAGCGCCAGCGAGCACCTTCGTGGGATTCTTGGCATCGACCTTCTTAATCAGCAACGTACCGTCAGGGGAGTTATCAAAGGAAACCGTGATAACGTCCTGCGCCTTGCCGGAGATGTAGACGGTCTTGGGGCCTTCAACGATGTTATAGCCGGGAGCGGGCTTGACTTCCTCGACGATGTAGGTGCCAGCCTTGAGGCCGGTCCAGGAGCACACGCCGTTCTGGTCGGTCACTTTCTCACCGATGACCGTACCGCCCGTACCGGACGTGCCGCCGAGGTAACGGAGCTGGAAGGTAGCGCCGGGAAGCGCCTTGCCATTCACGCCGTCCTTCTTCATCACGATGATGGCGGAGAGCGGAGTGTCCTTAAAGGTAAGCTCTGCGTTATCGTCGCCCTTGAGGTAAATCTCCTGCGTGGAGGGTTCGTCAAGCTGATAGCCTGCGGGAGCTTCCACTTCCGTGAAGCGATACCAGCCTTCCTTCAGGTGGTCGAGATGGATAATGCCGTTTGCGTCGGTGTACTTGGTGCCGAGGCTCTCATAGGTTCCTGCGGGAGAGCCAGTGCCGCCAGTACCGGCGTAGAAGATTTCGAACTTTGCGCCCTCAACGCCGCCGCCAACGATGGAATCGACCTTCTTGACGGTAATTTCGGGCTTCTTGAGGTTCACAACATCAATACCGACTTCGGTTTTACCGGCATTGACCTGGAACTCATGCGGGGTCTTGTCGAGAATGTAGTCGTCCGGGCAATCTGTTTCAACGGCAACATAGATGCCGGGTTCCAGATTGGGAACCGTCAGCTTGCCCTGACCGTCCGTGGTGAAGTGGCCGAGAGACTGGCCGCCCTTCTTGGAAATCTCGAAAGTCACGCCAGCGATGGGGTGGTTGTTCGAGTCATGCTTGAAGAGGGTGAAGTCAGTCTTGGGGACGTTCTCAAAAGTGAGGGTAAAGGTGCCGCCGGCAGTCAGCTCAACCGTCTGCTTCTCAGGGTTCAGGTTGTAACCCTTGGGAACGGCAGTTTCTTTCACTTCGTAAGAACCGGGCGTCATATTCTCAAGGAAGATGCGGCCGGCACCGTCCGTGGTGAGAGTCTCGTGGTAGGTTCCGTCGATGCTGCGGATGTCGAAGGTGCAGTTGGCGACAGGCTCCTTGGTCACGGAGTCGATTTTCACGATTTCGAGACCGGGCTTTCTGTGGTTGGTCGCCTCGACCGTAACGGTCTTGTTGCCCTGAATGTCAGCCGCGCTCACATAGGCCGTCACAGGCTCGCTGTTGACGACGTAGCCCTCCGGAGCGTCCTTCTCGACGAACCAGTAGGTGCCTTCCGTCACGTTCGGGACGGTGATGGTTCCCGCAGCGTCAGTCACAGCAGAGAAGAGGGTTTGACCGTTCTTAATGACCGTGAACAGGCATCCGGGAAGAGGATTATTGGATTCGTCCTTCTTCAGAAGCTGAACCTTGACCTTGGAATCGTTCTCGAAGACCAGCTTAACCTCATTCTTCTTGTCCCAGTAGAATTCCTTCTTCTCATGGGGAGAGGGGAGGATGTAGCCTTCGGGAGCGCCAATCTCCTCGGCTACATAGGAGCCGACAGGCATCGTGTCCCAAGGCACATCGGTGAGAGCGCCGCCCTCGACCGTCTGGCCTTCATAGGTGAAGTTGTTGTCAATGCCGGTGATACGAATGGTTGCTCCGGCCAGTCCCATCGTCGGTCTGTCCTTATCCACCTTGCGGATGCTGCCGCTGGCGATGGTAATGGGCGTGTCCGTCGCGGTCACGGTAACGGTTTTCTGGCCGTTGGTAGGAAGCGTCACCGCGTAGGGGCCGGGGTTGTCGATTTGGTAGCCCTCCGGTGCCTCGGTCTCCGTTACCTGATAGGTTCCGGCTTTGAGGGGCTTGAACGTGTACGTTCCATCCTGACCAGTAACACCTGTCATGGGGAAGCTGGGGTCATCAGAGCCAACCATCGTAAGAGAGAAGGTAGCACCGGAAAGTCCCTTAGTGGGATTGCTGGAGTCAACCTTCTTGACAACAATTTGGTAATCATCAATGGTTGGCTCCCCCTTCGGCGTGGCAACCATGATGGCCTGCGTGTTCTCATTGGTGTAATGCTTCTTGCCATCTGGAGATGTTGCATTACCACCAATGTAATGATACAGGGTCACATCTACATCGGGCCAACAATCCGTGTTATCAAGGACCTTTTCGCCCTTTTGATAGAAGGTGGTGGTTCCATATTTGTCCGTATAGATGTCAGAGTAGCTGGTGCCATTCTTTGCATTTGCAATATACATCAGCTCTTTGGCAATCGCGACCTTCTGTCCTTCTGCGTCAGAAGGGATTGCAGCGCCCTGACCCAACGCACGCCAGCAGAGTGCCTGAATCCATGCGTTGTGATACCGAATCAGGTTTGGGTCGGTCCACAGTTCGCCGCCCCACTTCTCCTTGTAGGCATCGGTCTGGTACTTGGTGTCCGTCATGCAGTAATAATAGCCAATCATCATCTTGATGAAGCTATTTGTTACCGGCTCCGGATTGCCCCATTTCTTACCAATCAGCGTGTTACCAAGCTGCTTGCCGTGCTCAGCGCAGAAGCCAACCTTGGTCTCCCCGCCAACATTCATGTTGATGATGTGGAGGTAGAGCGGCATATCAAAGCTGGGAGAGTTGTACGTCTTGCTTCCATCTGTGTCAAGAAAATAGTCACTCTTCTTCAACGTGATTTCGCTCGGCGTACTTCCCGAAGAAGCCGCAAACGCATTGGTCGGAATGAGGCCAATGACGCAGATTGCCGTCAGAAACAAAGACAGCAATCTTGTGTGGATTTTAACGCTCACATAATCAATCCTTTCATTGTTATTTTGAGAAATTCAGCATTATCCCTCACTGACGACAATTATACCACCTAATAATTCAACAGTCAATTTTTTGCACAGATTATTTGTGAGAAATTTAATTTCGCAATCATTCGTACATGGTGCAATTAAAAAAATGCGAGGGCAGGAATCCTGCCCTCGCAGCAACTTATCCGCGATAGATTATCGTTGCTCTGAAACGATACTTCAATTTGCAATCGGCAAAGATTGCTGCAAGGAATAGAGGTAGCAATTTGTCTCGATTTTTGGTCTCACTTGACACTTCCTACAACTAAAGTTGGGGGATTCCTGGTTCAACGACCGCAGCCTGCACGAGCGAGGTCTTACATGGTTTCCCCAGGCGTATCGGTTCGGGCGTGTCCCGCCCTACCATGAGCAGAAAGTATATCAGGCTGCGGACGACCGCTTGCGAAGCCCTTCTTCCAAGATGTTCTGCGCCGCATTGATATCGCGGTCATGGAACGCGCCGCACTGCGGGCAGGTCCAGAACCGGATACCAAGGTCTTTGACATCTTTGTTTCGATATCCGCAACAGCCGCAAGTCTGGCTGGATGGGAAGAACCTGTCGATGATGACGAGTTCCTTGCCATACCAGTCAGCCTTGTAGGCAAGCTGCCTGCGGATTTCG